>Ga0070695_100001704_pt1 | contig 12368 bp, 13 predicted proteins | sample KBSK1252metaG_FD_65471 | JGI IMG/M metagenome (GOLD analysis project Ga0070695, IMG submission 65471) | Corn, switchgrass and miscanthus rhizosphere microbial communities from Kellogg Biological Station, Michigan, USA - KBS K1-25-2 metaG | ecosystem: Host-associated > Plants > Roots >...
GGCGGCTGCCACTGCGGCGCGGTGCGCTTCGAAGTCACCGCGCCAGCCGATATCTCGGTGGCCGAGTGCAACTGCTCGATTTGCTCGAAGACCGGCTACCTGCATCTCATCGTACCGAAGTCGCAGTTTCGCTTGCTGCAGGGTGGGGAAATTCTCACAACCTACCGCTTCAACACGGGCGTTGCGCAGCATTCCTTTTGCAAAGTCTGTGGGATCAAGTCATTCTATGTGCCGCGGTCGGACCCGGACGGCTACAGCGTAAATGCGCGCTGTCTCGACCCGGGAACGGTAACCCGCATGGAGGTAAAGCCATTCGACGGCCAGAACTGGGAAGCAGCTATAAGGAGAAAATCATGGTGAGGCTGATCATTGCGGCGTTCGTGGTAATCGGGTTTGCGGGGACGGCTTCGGCGCAGTCGATGCGCAAGGACTGCAACGAGCTGAAGAGCGAGATCGAGGCGAAGATCAAGAAGAACGGCGTCGAGTCGTTCACGCTCGACATCGTCGACAAGGATGCGCAGGCCGACGGCAAGGTGGTCGGCACCTGCGACGGCGGCACGAAGAAGATCGTCTACAAGCGCGGCTGAAGCATTCGGGAGCGAGCTCGACTAGGTTCGCGTTCGCTCCCCGAATTCAGGGCGCATCGGCACGAGCCACGCGAGTGCCGCGAGCTGCAATAGCGTAATCACCGTGAACGCGGCGGTATAGCCGCCGCTCGCGTAGCCGCCATCGATTACGGGGTAGAGCTTCAGCGCCAGCCCGATGCTCCATTGCAGAGCGAACGAAGCTGTGAACATCAGCATGTTGCACGCGGTCGTTACCCGTCCCGTCATGGCGGGCGGAAAGAGCGGTGTGAGCAACGCGTAGGAAAGCGAGCCCGCCGTGCCGGCGAAGGCGTAGAGCACGAGAATCGCGCGCCGCGAGTTCTCCACGTCGGCAGCGATGAGCGCCAGCATGGCGAGCGCGATGCAAAGTCCGCTCTTGAACACGGTCAGCCGAGGCACGCCGCGCTGTGCCAGCCGGTCGGCAGCCCAGCCGAAAAATAGCGACCCGCCGATGTAACCGAGCGCCGTGGTGAGCAGGTAGCTCGCGACCTCGTGCCGTGCAAGATGCGCGACGTCGTAAAGCCACGGACCGAGCCATAGCCCCTGCAGTGCGATGTACGTGCCCTGTACCAGCATGACCGGAAGCGCAATGCGCCAGAAAGCCTTGGTGGTGAAGATGCGGCCAAGCTGCGCGACTTGATCGCGCAGCCGCTCGCCGCTGCCCGGCAGCGGCTTTTCCGGCACGACGAAAAACACGGCGCACGCCGCGACCAGGCTCAGCAGCGCGAGCAAGAAAAACAGGCCGCGCCAGCCGAGCGCGCCGACCAGCGCTTCAGCGGGCGCGGTGGCGGCGAGCGCGCCGAGGCCGCCGACGGCGAGGTACAGGCCGTTCAGCGTCGCGAGCCGCGCGAGCGGGAACCAGAGCGAAAAGGCCTTGATCGCTCCCATCAGTCCCGCGGACACGCCAAGCCCGATCAACGCCCGGGCACCCGCGAGCATGGTGAGGTCGCGTGCGAGGGCAAATACCACTGCGCCGGCGGTCGCGCCGCACAGCAGTGCCGCCACCATGCGGCGCGGACCGTAGCGGTCGAGCAGCACGCCGAGCGGCAGCTGGAACGCGGCGAAGGCGAAGAGATACATCGAGGTGAGGAAGCCGAGCTCGGCCGGGCTGAGCGCGAACTGCGTCACCAGATCCTTCGAGATCACGGCGTTGACGTTGCGGTAGCAGAACGAGAGGAAGTAACCCACCGCGAATGGGCAGAAAACCGACAACGCAGGTAGGCTAGCGGCCGTGAAAAAGCGGCTCATCGTCGGCATCACCGGCGCGACCGGCGCGATCTACGGCATCGCGCTGCTGCGCGCGCTGCATGAAATCCCGGGCTGGGAGAGCCATCTCGTGCTCACCGACGCAGGCGTGTTGAACGTCTGGCACGAGCACCAGATGAAGAGGAAGGAGGTCGAGCGGCTGGCCGACTACGCCTACCACCCGAAGGACATCGCGGCGAGCATCGCCAGCGGCTCGTTCATCACCGAAGGCATGGTGATCGCGCCCTGCTCGATGAAGACGCTGGCGGCGGTGGCGCACGCGCATGCCGATGATCTTGTCTCCCGCGCCGCAGACGTGGTGCTGAAGGAGCGCCGGCGCCTGGTGCTCGTGCCGCGCGAGACGCCGCTCAACCTCGCGCACCTGCGCAACATGGTCGCGGTCACCGAGATGGGCGGCATCATCATGCCGCCCATGCCGGCGTTCTACGCGATGCCGAAGACGCTCGACGATCTGGTGGCGCACACGGTCGGCCGCATCCTCGATCTCTTCAGCGTGCGCACCACCAAGGTCAAGCGCTGGCAAGGGCTCAAAGGAAATCCCGCAGCGCCTGATTGAACTTCTCGGGCTGCTCGACGTTGGCGATGTGGCCCGCCTGCTTCAGCATCACGAGCTTTGCTCCGGGAATGTTCTCGCCGAGATATTTCGTGCCGGGCGCCGCCGGGTCGGCTTCACCGGCGATCGCGAGCACCGGCAGCTTGATGTCCTTCAGGCGCGCGGTGGTGTTGAGCTTCATGATCGCCTGGCCGCAGCCGACGTAGCCCGCGACCGGCGTATTCTCGATCAGCTTGGCGACGGCTTTCGCCGCCGGGCTTTCGCGGAAGGCGGGCGTGAACCAGCGTTCCATCGTCGAGGGCACGAGCGCCTTCATGCCCTGCGTCTGCGCAATGTGAATGCGCTCCTGCCACTGCTTGATCGCCTCCGGCGGCTGGGTATGCCCGGTGTCGGCGAGCACCATCTTGTCGAAGAGCTTGGGTGCCTTGAGCGCGAGCGTCTGTCCGATCATGCCGCCGATGGAAAGCCCCATGAACGTGGCGCGCTCGATGCCGAGCTGCTTCATCAGGCCGAGCACATCGTCGGCCAGCATGTCGAGCGTGTAGGGGCCGGCGGGCGCCGCGCTCTTGCCGTGCCCGCGCATGTCGTAATTGAGGATGCAGTAGCGGTCCTTGAACGCTGCCACCTGCGGGTCCCACATGCGCGTGGTGCAGGCAAGCGAGTGGCTGAGGATCAGCCACGAGCTGCCCGGCTTGCCATGCATCTCGTAATGAATCTCGGTGCCGTTCACTTTCGCTGTCTTCATGCGTTCTCCACTATCAGAGGGATCATCATCTCGTCTTCGTGCGTGCCGCCATGGTTGCCGATGTGCAGCCAGCGCGACTCGCCCGGCATCCAATCCTTGACCGTGTACCGTCCGCGCATCATCAGCGCGACATCGCCGATGCGCTCGGCGAGCTGCGGATGCGGCTCGCCGGGCCCGAGCCAGCCGTCCCGCACCAGGCGCTCGCTCGGCATGACGTCGCCGCGCTCGCCGAGCCAGTCCTGCGCCCGCTTGGCAAATTCGCCCGGTGCATGCACGTGGCAGTAAGCGATACGCCGCTCGCCGCAGAGCGGGAATTTCAGATAGGGGAAAAGCGCCGCCGGCAGCTCGAGCGATTCCTCCGGCGCGACGTCGATGAAGCCGTGATCCGCGGTGGCGACGATGGTGGTTTCGGTGCCCGCAAGGCGCTGCAACAGCTCGCCGAAGGCATCATCGATGATCGCAAATTGTTTCGCCGCCTCGGCGCTCTCACAGCCGTGACGATGCGACACCGCGTCGTAATGCGGCCAGTACGCATAGATGAATTTGCGCTCGACGCCGTGCTTCACCGCGCGCTCGAGCTGCGTCACGAATTCGTCCGCGGTGCCGTAAGCGACGCGCTCGGCGCCCCGGCAAAGCACGCGGTTGTATTGCGAGTCGACGATCTCTCTGTACGTGACGACGATCGATTTCACCGACAGAGAGCCAAAGAGCGGCGGCGTATCGTAGATGCGCTCCGCCTCGACGCCGCGTGCGCTGAGCGGCGCCATGTCGCCGCGGCTGCGATACGGCAGCGCGGCGCTGACGCAGCCCGCGGCGCCGAAATACACAAACCAGCCGGTGAGGCCGTGCTCGAGCGGCGTGCGTCCCGTATAGGAGGTGGTGATTGCTGACGCGGTGGTCGATGGAAAGACCGACGACAGCGATCGACGGCGCCTGCGCGCGAGCTCGCTGCCTTTGCCCCGGCGCGCGAGATAGTTGTCGCCGAGGCCATCGATGATGAGGAGCACCACATTGCGCACTTCAGCGTCGACGGTGAAGTCGCGCAATGGCTCGTGCAGCGCTTTGCCGCCGCGCGCCGCGACCAGCGTCGCGACCAGATTGACGAGGCTGCCGCCTGCGTAGTCGGGTCGCATGCGCGGATTTTAGGGGTAGAATCCGTCATCCCCTTTCAAGGTTTTCGCCATGCGGCACGAAGTGCATCTCCACGCCGACATCCCGATTCTCGAGGGCGTCTCGCGGCGCCAGCTCGAGCAGGCCCTCGCGCCGCTGCTCGAGTATCTCGACGCTGACAGCATCGCGGAGCTGAAGAGCCTCGAGCAGGACGAGCCGGGCTTCAAGTACGACGAGAAGGAGCTGATCCTCTACGTCTGCTGGACCGGCGAGGTGGGCCGCAGCTTCGACGGCGCTTTGGAAGCGGCGCTCGAGGCGCTCGGGCCGTACTGCTACGAAGCGGTTGAAGTCGACCTCACCGTCTATCACGAGAACGGCGAGCAGGAGTCGAAGCTGCTCTTCGTCGGCCCTACCGCGCAGGCAATCCACGAAGCGCAGCGCCGCTGCATGGTCGAGGACATCGCCGCCATTCTCGCGCGGCAGTTCGAGAAGCAGCAGGTGGCCGAGGTGACGGCGCTGGTGAACGACCTGTTCGACCGCGACTGGAAGGACAAGAGCGCGCAGCAGAAGAAGCCCGAGCGCGCCTTCGAGAACTACACGCGTCCGTCGCGCAAGAACTTGCATTAATTCGGGCTCAGGGCATTAATCAATTGTTGCCCTGACCCCGAATACAGATGGCCGGCCCCAAGTACCCTGGTTTTGACACGCTGGCGCTGCACGCCGGCCAGTCGCCCGACCCGGCGACCGGCAGCCGCGCGGTGCCGATCTACCAGACGACGTCGTATGTGTTCCGGGATACCGAGCACGCCGCGTCGCTCTTCAACATGGAGCGCGCGGGTCATGTCTATTCGCGGATCTCCAATCCTACCGTCGCGGTGCTCGAAGAGCGCCTCGCCGCGCTCGAAGGCGGCGTCGGCGCGATCGCCACCGCGTCGGGCCAGGCGGCACTGCATCTCGCCATCGCGACGCTGATGGACGCCGGCAGCCACGTCGTTGCTTCCACTTCCCTCTATGGCGGCTCGCACAACCTGCTCGCGTATACCCTCAAGCGCTTCGGCATCGAGACGACCTTCGTCACGCCGCGCAAGCTGGACGATTGGCAGCGCGCCCTCCGCCCGAACACGCGGCTCCTTTTCGGCGAGACGCTCGGCAACCCGGGTCTCGACGTCCTCGACGTCCCCGCGGTCGCGGACATCGCCCATCGCGCCAAGGTGCCGCTGCTCGTGGATTCGACCTTCACCACGCCATACCTGATGCAGCCATTCAAGCTTGGCGCCGACCTTCTGTACCACTCGGCGACCAAATTCCTCGGCGGGCATGGCACTGCGATCGGCGGCGTGCTGGTCGATTCGGGCCGCTTCGATTGGGAAGCGTCCGGCAAGTTTGCGACGCTGACGGAAGCCTACGCCGGCTTCCACAACATGGACTTCGAGGAGGAGTCGGGCACTCGCGCTTTCCTGCTGCGCGCGCGCCGCGAGGGCCTGCGCGACTTCGGCGCCTGCATGGCGCCGATGACGGCGTTCACCATCCTGCAGGGCGTGGAGACGCTGCATCTGCGCATGCCGCGGCACGTCGAGGCAACGCGCAAGGTGGTGCAGTTTCTGGCCGCACACCCGGCCGTCGGCAAGGTGATCTATCCGGAGCTCGCCGACCATCCCGACCATGCGCTCGCCAAGCGCCTGCTGCCGCTCGGCGCGGGCGCGGTGTTCTCGTTCGAGGTGAAGGGCGGCACGGACGGGAATGTGAGGCGCGCCGGCAAGGTGTTCATCGAGTCGCTGCGCATCTTCTCGCACCTCGCGAACGTCGGCGATGCCAAGTCGCTCGTCATCCATCCGGCGACCACGACTCACTACCGCATGAGCGATGCGGACTTGCAGAAGGCCGGCATCACCGCGGGCACCGTGCGACTCTCGATCGGCCTCGAAGATCCGCAGGACCTGATCGACGACCTGGATCGCGCACTGCGCGCCTCACAGAAGTGAAGCTCACGGTCGACGGCCGCGCGGCCTTCGCCTACACCGCGAACCACCAGCTCGATGCCGCCAAGCGCACGGTGGTCTTCATCCACGGCGCGGGCCTCGACCATTCTTGGTTCGGCTTGCAGAGCCGCTACTTCGGCTATCACGGCTGGAACGTGCTCGCGCTCGATCTGCCCGGCCACGGACGCTCCGCCGGTCCGCCGCTGACGGCCGTCCCGGCGATGGCCGACTGGGTCATCGGTGTGCTCGACGCGGTGCAAGTTCAAAAGGCCGTGCTCGTCGGCCACTCGATGGGCACCCTTATCGCGATCGAATGCGCCGCGCGGCACGCCGCGCGCGTCGAGCGCATCGCGCTCATCGGGACGGCCCATCCGATGAAGGTAGGCGAGGCGTTTCTCGACGCCGCGAAGCGCAACAGCTACGACGCCTTCGATATGAGCACGATCTGGGGCCACGCGCCCCAGGTGCCGCTCGGCGGCAATCCGAATCCCGGCATGTGGATGTACGGCGACACGCAGGCACGCCTCGAGCGCCTCGCGCCCGGGGTGCTGTATGCCGATCTCAACGCTTGCAACCAGTACTCGCTGACGGGCGCGGTGAAATGCCCGACGCTCTTCATTCTCGGCCGCCGCGACGTGATGACGCCGCCGCGCGCCGCGAAGAGCCTGCAGGAGCAGATCCCCGGCGCGCAGACCGTGCTCATCGACACATCGGGCCATTCGCTGATGGCGGAGGCGCCCGACGCCGTGCTCGACTCGCTGATCGCCTTCCTCGGCTCCGGTTCGTAATCATTTGACCGCAGCCCGTGCGCGCGGCGCCGATGCCGATCCGCAATAATCACGCACCTGTCCCCCGAATTCGAGGAGGAGCGATGCGCCTCTCGCTCGCGTTGCTTGCCGCGCTTATAGCGTCGTCGGTTGCCGCGCAGCCGTATCCGGCGAAGCCGGTGAAGATCATCGTACCGGCGCAGCCTGGCGGCGGGCTCGATCTCGTCGGCCGCACGATCGGCGATCAGCTCAGCCGTGCGCTGGATCAGTCGTTCGTGATCGAGAACTCGGCCGGCGCCGGCGGCTCCATCGCGGCGATGACCGTGGCACGCGCGGCGCCGGACGGCTACACGCTGATGGTCGGCTATGTCGGCACTCACGGCACGAACCCGGCGGTGCGCAAGCTGCAGTACGACGCGGTCCGCGATTTCACCCCGATCGCCATGGTCGGCGGCACGCCGAACGTGCTGGTGGTGCAGCCGTCGCTGCCGGTGAGCGATCTCGCGGGTTTCGTGGCGTTCGCGCGCGCCAATCCGGCCAAGCTGAATTACGGCACGGGCGGCATCGGCTTGTTGAATCACCTGGCGCTCGAGCAGTTCAGGGCCGCCGCCGACCTGCAGCCGCCGGCCTATGTGCACTACAAAGGCATCGGCCCGGCGATCGCCGACATGCTCGGCGGCCAGATCAACGTGCTGTTTCCGGGACTGGCGGCTGCGCTGCCGCATATCCGCTCGGGCAAGCTCAAGCCGCTCGCCATCACCGGCTTGAAGCGCCATCCGCTGCAGCCCGACCTGCCCACCTTCGAGGAGCTGGGCTACAAGGGGTTCGACGGCGTGCAGTGGTACGGCATTGTCGGTCCGGCCAAGCTGCCGCCGGAGATCACGAAGCGCCTGAATGCCGAGATCAACAAGGCGCTCGCCGCCCCGGCGCTGCGCGAGCGGCTTGCCGGCGAGGCGCTCGAGCCGATGCCGATGACGCCGGCGCAGTTCGGCGATTTCATCCGCGCCGATATCGCGCGCTGGAGCGCGCTCGCGCACGAGCGCAACATCTCGCTCGATTAGCGAACTTAGTCGTCATTCCCGCGAAAGCGGGAGCCCATGATTTCGCTTGCGCGGGGGAGACCCTTCAGCCTCTAGCAGCGAAACGCGCTCAGATCGATGCGCGCATCGAACGCGACGCGCGCGAAGGCGAGAAATCGCTCGGCTTGCGCGGCGCTCCAGCCGCCGTGCGCGCAGTTCAACCTGAATTTCTCCTCGATCTCGGCACGCGAGAGCGGCTCGTGCGCGCCGCCGCGCAAATGCGGCTGCCGCTCCTCGAGCTCGCGCCCGTCGCGCAGTCGAACGCGCACGTGGCCGGTGAACTCCTTGGGATACGGATTCGCCGGATCGAGCACGTAGCGCACCTGGGAGGCGAGCGTGCGCAGCCGCTCATCCTGGACGCGCTCTTCGGTGAAGGCGTCGAGCCCCGCATGGCCGAGCACGAAGCCGGCAGCGATGCAGTAGGGCTGGCTGAACTTTGCCGCGTAAGCGTTCGGCGGCCGCTGCTTGTCGGCGAGCGGCTCCCAGAGCCGGTGCACCGTGCCCTCCGCCGCTTCGCATATCACCTCGCTGATGTCACGGATATCGACGCGCTGCGCGAGCCGCCGCGCGCAGTCGACGTAGGGCTGCGTCATGGTGCCGCAGGCGTAGGGCTTGAAGGCGATGGCATTCGCGATCCAGCGCTCGCCGAAGCCGTCGGTGAGGCGCGCCCAGTCGCCGTCGGTCGTGTGCGCGAACGCGTTATAGAAGCCGTGCGTGCCTTCGAGCACCGTACGCGGCCCGATGAATCCGGCGCGCGCGAGGTCCGCGGCGCGGATGCCTGCCTGCGCCGCCCAACCCGGATGCAGCCGCTTGGTCCACGCGCCTTCGGCCAGATACTCGATGATGCCGCTCGCAGCCGAGCCGACGATGCCCAGAGCATTGACCCAGTGCTCCGGCGCCAGCGGCCGCGCGGTGGCGACCCCCGCGGCGGCGCCGAGGGCGCCAAACACCGCCGTGGGATGGAAGCCGGCCCTGTGGATGCGTGTCGGCGCAACGAGGCTCGCGCGGCACATGAGCTCGACGCCGACGGCGATGCCGGCGAGTGCATCTGCGCCTTTCAGATGCTCCCGCTCGGCCGCCGCCAGCACCGCGGGCACGATCACGGCGCCCGCATGCACCGGTCCCCCCTCGAAGGTGTCGTCAAAGTCCTCGCCGTGTGCGGCGGTGCCGTTCACGAAAGCGGCCCCCGCGGCGTCGAGCGCTCGTGCATGGCCGATGGCGGTGCAGTGGCCGGCGCCCTCCCAGCCGGCGATGGCGGCACGCACGTAGTCCGTCGCGCGCGCCGCGACGCACAAGCCGGCGATGTCGATCAGCAGCTTCTCGGCGGTCTCCCGGAAATCCGCGGACGCCTCGCGAGCACGCTGCAGGCGTGCGGCGAGTTGCTCCGTGAGGGAGGCGTTCGGGCCCAGGAGGGCGATTATTTCAGCAACGGCGGCGTCGCGCTTGCCGCGGCCAGGGCAAGCAGGACGCCGACCGCGTCCGCCACCATGTCGAGCACCTCGAACGAACGGTAACCGAGCGCGCGCTGCACGAACTCGAGTCCGATGCCAAGCGCGATGAAGCCGGCGGCGTACGCGAGCCGGATCGCCGATCGCCGGTACAACTGGCAGAACCAGAACATCGCGGCGCCGTAGGCGCCGAAGTGGCCGAGCTTGTCGCCGTGCTCGATGCCGATGTCCGGCGGCTTCGGGGTGACGGACAGCCAGATGATCGTCGCGACCAGGCCCCAGCCGATCGCGAGCCAGAGCGCGCGCAGTCTCACCGTGCGCGGATTTTAGAAGAGCGCGAGCTGGCCGGGATTCGTCGCCGGCGGCTGGAACAGGCTGCAATCGAGCTCTGCGCGCCGCCTGCCCGCGCCGTGCTCATTCAGGCGGTGCTTGCGGCACGCGATCTCGAAACGCTTGGCGATCAGCTCGGCGTAGTTGCCGGTGCCGGTCATGCGGGTGCCAAAGCGCGGATCGTTGTCGCGCCCGCCGCGCAATTGATGAATGATGCTCATCACGTGGTCCGCGCGGGCCGGATAGTGCGCCGCGAGCCATTCCTTGAAGAGATCCTTGAGCTCGTTCGGCAGCCGCATGATCACGTACGCCGCTTCTTCGGCGCCCGCAGCGGCTGCCGCCTCGAGCACCTGCTCCATGGTCTTGTCGTTCAGCGCCGGTATCAGCGCCGCGACCATCACCCCGCACGGCACTTTCGCGCCCGCGAGCGCCCGCAGGATGTCCAGCCTCCTCTGCGGGCTCGCCGCCCGCGGCTCGAGCTTGCGCGCGAGCTCGCGATCGAGCGTGCCGATGGAGACGAACACGCGCACCAGGTTCTTCGCCGCCATGGGACCGAGGACGTCGAGATCGCGCTCGACCAGCGCCGATTTGGTGACCATGGTCACCGGGTGGTTGCATTGCGCGAGCACCTCCAGGATCTGGCGCGTGATGCGGTATTTGCGCTCGATTGGCTGATAGCAGTCGGTATTCGCGCCGAGCGCGATGGGGCTCGGCTTGTAGCCCGGCTTGGCAAGCTCGGCGCGCAGCTGCTCCGGCGCATTGGTCTTGGCGAAGAGCTTGGTCTCGAAGTCGAGGCCGGGTGAAAGCTCGAGATATGCATGGCTTGGCCGGGCGTAGCAGTAAATGCAGCCGTGCTCGCAGCCCCGGTACGGATTGATCGACGTGCTGAAACCGACGTCGGGCGAGTCGTTGTGCGAGAGGATGGTGCGCGCGCGCTCGATGGTGACCTGCGTCTCGAGCGGCCGCTCGTCCTTCTCGTCGGGCATCCAGCCGTCGTCGAACGGCTCGCGTGCCACCGTCTCGAAGCGCCCCTGGATGAACGAGCGCGCGCCGCGCATGAAAGTGATTTCGCTCTTGCCGTCCTTCGCCATGGCCGCGGCTCCTACAATCGGCGGAAAGTGATTCTACGCCTGATACTGTATAAATGAACAGTACCCGTCGCAACGTCGGGCTGCTTGCCGCCTGCCAGGCATTGCTTTTCACCAATAACTCGACCCTGATCGCGATCAACGGGCTTGCCGGGCTCGCGCTGGCACCGAAGGCAGCGCTCGCTACGCTGCCAGTGACCTGCTGGGTAGCGGGCGGAGCGCTCGCCACGATGCCGGCGTCGCTGCACATGAAGCGCGTCGGGCGCCGGCTGGGCCTGATGAGCGGGACGCTATGGGGCATCGCCGGAGCGCTCATCTGCGGCACGGCGATCTACCTGCAGCTCTTCTGGCTGCTGTGCCTCGGGACGCTGGTGTGGGGCGTCTATAACGCCTACGGCCAGTACTATCGCTTCGCCGCCGCGGACGCGGTGGCGGCGGCGCACCGGCCCATGGCGATATCGCTCGTGCTAGCCGGCGGCCTGGTCGGCGGGATTGCCGGCCCGACGCTCAGCCGCTGGACCATCGATCTCGGCGCGCGCAAGTTCATGGGCGCTTACCTCACGCTCATCGTGGTCGCGCTCGGCGCCATGGCGCTGCTGCGCTTCGTGCGCATCCCGACGCCGAGCGCCGCCGAGCGCGCGGCGAGCGGCCGGCCGCTCGCCGAGATCGCGGCGCAGCCCAAGTTCATCATCGCCGTGCTCTCGGCCGCGATCAGCTACGGCGTCATGAACTTCCTCATGACCTCGACGCCGATCGCCATGCAGATCTGCGGCCATGCCTACGGCGCGGCGGCGTTCGTCATTTCCTCGCACGTGATCGGCATGTTCGCGCCGTCGTTCTTGACCGGCGGCCTGATCCGCCGCTTCGGCGCGATCCGCGTCATGCTCGCCGGCGCGGCGCTCAACCTGCTCACCGTCGGCGTCGCGCTGAACGGCATCACCGTGGCACATTTCTGGTGGGCGCTCTTCCTTCTGGGCGTCGGCTGGAACTTCCTGTACACCGGCGCCACTACGCTGCTCACCGAAACCTATCGGCCCGAGGAACGCGCAAAAGCGCAAGGCGCGAACGACCAGGTCATCTTTCTTGTCATGCTCGTGTCCTCGTTTACCTCCGGCGCTACCATCACGACCGCCGGCTGGGCGCGCGTGAATCTCTTTGCGCTCGTGCTGGTCGCAATCGTCACGATCGCGCTCGTCTGGTTCGCGTCCCGGCAGCGACGCCCCGCCCTCGCATGATCCGCGCCCCGGCCGCCGTCGGGCAGCACCTCGAGGAGGTCGATACTCCCGCGCTGGTTATCGAGCTCGACGCCTTCGAGCGCAACCTGCGCACCATGGCCGACTCGGTGAAGGGTCGCGGCGTGCGCGTGCGCGCCCACGCCAAGACGCACAAATGCCCGGA
>Ga0070695_100001705_pt1 | contig 12368 bp, 10 predicted proteins | sample KBSK1252metaG_FD_65471 | JGI IMG/M metagenome (GOLD analysis project Ga0070695, IMG submission 65471) | Corn, switchgrass and miscanthus rhizosphere microbial communities from Kellogg Biological Station, Michigan, USA - KBS K1-25-2 metaG | ecosystem: Host-associated > Plants > Roots >...
ATCGGCTGGCGGCCTCTCGCAGAAATTCCTGAGAACGTGCCGCGGTCGTTGTGCGTGCGGCTTCAAGTCGTGGGAGCGCCTGCGGGCGTCGGGATCCTCAGCGCGGACCGCTCGGTGTTCGTAGCGTCACAGCGGATTCCCCCGGCCCTCGGAACCCAGACCGTCTTTCTCTCCATCGCCGATCCCGCGAGCTCTGGTCCGCTGGTGGTTCACACCTGGGATGTGCCGGAACGCGCGCGCGTGACGGTCGAGGACATCTCAGTCGTCTGGTAGAAGACCGTTCGTGGAAAAGCTTCGTAGCTGAATGACGAGAGTCGCCGCGCTCGCGATCGAAGGCGGACGGCCGGTCCGCGAGAGCTTCCTGCCGTTTCACCAGCCGTCGCTCGGCGTCGAAGAAGAGGCGAGCCTGCTCGAGACCGTCCGCTCGGGCTGGATCACGACCGGTCCGAGAACGAAAGCCTTCGAGCACGCACTCGCGGCCTACGTCGGCGCCGCGCACGCGGTTGCCGTGAACTCGTGTACGGCGGCGCTGCATCTCGCCCTCGAAGCGGTCGGCGTCGGCGCAGGCGACGAGGTGATTACATCGCCCATCACGTTTGCGTCGACGGCCAACGTGGTGGTGCACCGCGGGGCGGTCCCGGTGTTCGCCGACGTGCAGCCGGAGACGGTCAACATCGATCCCACCGCGCTCGACGCGGCGATTACGCCGCGGACGAAGGCGGTGATTCCCGTTCACCTGGCGGGACAGCCGTGCGACATGCGGCGCGTCAGCGACGTGTCGGCGCGCCACGGGCTCACGGTGATCGAAGACGCGGCGCATGCGATCGGCGCGGAGTACGACAACGTTCGCGTCGGCGGCCACGGCCGCATCGCCTGCTTCTCGTTCTACGCCACGAAGAACATCACGAGCGCGGAGGGCGGAGCGCTCACGACGTCGGACGCGGATCTCGCCGACAGAGTCGCGATCATGAGTCTGCACGGCATCAGCCGCGACGCGTGGACGCGGTACAGCACCGCGGGGTACCGCCACTGGGACATCGTCTATCCCGGCTACAAATACAACATGTTCGATCTCCAGGCGGCGCTCGTGCTGCCGCAACTCGCGAAGATCGAGCAGTTCTGGGCGCGCCGCGTCGAGTTGAAGGCGCGTCTCGATGCCGGCCTGGCGACGATTCCGGAGATCCGGACCTACCATCCGGTCGGCGACGTGAAGCACGCGCATCACCTGTATCCGATCGTGGTCCTCACCGAGCGGCTGCGCGCGGATCGCGACACGATCATGAACGCGATCCAGGCCGAGAACATCGGTGTCGGCGTTCATTTCCGCGCCGTCCATCTCCACCCGTATTACCAGGAGCGCTGGAGTTTCCGGCGCGGGATGTTCCCGAACGCCGAGTACTACTCCGACCGGACGATTTCGCTGCCGCTGTACCCGAAGATGTCGGACCGCGATGCGGACGATGTCGTCGACGTCGTCCGGAAAGTCATCGAATGGTTTCGACACTGAACGCTGGTTTCAAAACCCGTGCTGCAGGGGCCGACCCCTGTGTCGGCCCGGGGCGGACACGCGGGTCCGCCCCTGCAAATCGGATTTGACGTGGCAGATACGCCGGACACCGCCGCGCGCACGTACGGGCTGAGGCCCGGAGCGGAGGAGTTTCCGCTGATGATCGTCATCTCGATCATCTATCCGTGCAATTACGGATGCCCCAACTGTCCGTACACCGACGGCAACTCCGAGATCCGGCAGTTCTATCACCAGCGCAACGGCGATCTCTTTCCGGTCCCGCTCTGGAACAAGATCGCCGGCGAGGCGGGGCCGTACGGCGCGTGGTTGCGATGCACGGGCGGCGGCGAACCGATGCTCCATCCTCAGATGGTCAGCATGATCGAGTACGCCAAGGCCCGGGGCGCCCGGGTCTGGATGAATACGAACGGCAGTATGTTCGGGCCTCTTCCGAGCTATCGCGCGAAGCTCGAACGGCTGCTCAAAGCCGGCATCGATCTCATCGAGTTCTCGATGGACGCCGCGGACGCCGACACGTACGCGCGCGTGCGTCCGCCGCATGGCGGACCGCCGCGGAATCCGCAGAAATGGTGGAGCGATACGCTCGACAACGTGAAGACTGCGCTCGACATGCGGAAAGCGCTGCGCGTGTCGACCCGTGTCGTGGTGTCGATCATCCGGCAGGAGTTGATCGAAGGAAAGCTCGATGCGGCGATCCGTTTCTGGACCGATGAGATCGGCGTCGACGAAGTGATCACGCGCAAGTTTCTCTCGTGGGACGACAACACGACGATTTCGCTCGAGAAGGCGCTCGATCCTCATTTGTACGCGCACCTGCCGGCAGAGCGTCAGGAGCCGTGCGTGTGGCCGTTCGAGCGGCTCAACGTCGATACGCTCGGCCGCATCGCGCTCTGCGGCCAGGACGTCTCGTTTCGCACCGCTGAGCTCTTCCCGAACCTGAACGACGCGACGATCAAGGAAGTCTGGCAGGGCGAGCGGTTCAACTGGTACCGGCGGCTGCACCTCGAAGGCAAAGGCGCCGAGGCATGGCCGTGCCGCGGCTGCTCGGCGTGGCTCGCGGGTGTTCGCGACTGGAAGTACGGCTGGCTCAAGGTCCTGAAGCGCTCGGGCGATCACGTCCAGGAGATCATGCGGCGGGACGTCGGCGTCGACGTCGACGTGTACCAGCCGCCGGCTGTCTCGGAAGTGGAATGATCGCTGACGTCTTCCTGGCGAATCACGCGGAGCGCTGGCAGGAGCTTCTGCGGGATCTGATCCGCATGCGCAGCGTGTTCGAGCACGAGCACGCGGTCGTCGATCGCGTGGCGAGTTACATCGAGTCATGTGGGCTGCCGGTCGACCGCATCGCGCACTCGCGCGACCGGCTGGCGGATCTGCCGGGCGCGCAGCCGCCGTTCAGCGATGTCGAAGGCCGCTGCAGTCTGGCGACGCGCGTACGCGGCGCCGGCGGCGGCCAATCGATCGTCCTCAGCGCGCACCTCGACATCGTGCCGGAGGGCGATCGGGAGTCGTGGAGCCGCGATCCGTTCGCCGCCGATCTCGACCCGGCGTGCGGCCTGGTGTACGGCCGCGGCGCCATGGACGACAAGGCCGGCGTCGCGATTTCTCTCGGCGTCCTCGAGGCGCTCGTCCGGATGCCGGTGCGGCTGCGCGGCGACGTCGTGTTTCATTACGTGCTCGAGAACGAGACGACCGGCAACGGATCGCTGCTGTGCCTGGCAAACGGCCACGGCGCCGACGCGGTCGCGATTATCGACGGCACGCGCCTGGATCGCCTGATCAACGAGCACGCAGGCCAATTGCAGTTCGAGATCGAGGTTCGTGGACGCCCGGCGTCCGTGGCCGTGTCTCACATGGGCTGCAATGCCGCAGAACTCATCGCGCGTGTGGTGCTGGCGCTGCGCGACGGCGTGCACGCGCTGAACGACGCGCGAATGGCGCCGTGGACGCGATTCCCAAGCCCGTTTCAGCTGTGCGTGCAGCGGATCCACAGCGAGGGCCTGCAGCTCACGGTGCCCGATCGCGCAACGGCGCAGTGTTACGTGACGTTCGCGCCGCCGTTTGCGCTCGCGGACATGCGCCGGCTGATCATCGATACGATCCGCGGCGTCGAAACAAGTCGTGGCCCGGACGCGCCGCCGTCACCGGTCACGATCGCGTGGAATGGGCTCGCGGCCGAACCGACGCGAAGCGATGAGACCGCGCTCGAAGAAGTCGTGCTCGCGGCGGCACGGCGCGCCGGCATTCAGGACATCGTACCGGGGCCGTCGACGGGCACGTCCGATCTGCGGCACTTCGTGCGCGCCGGCATTCCCGGCCTGCTGTTCGGACCGGGCAACGGCCACAACCCTCACCGGTCCGACGAGCACTACGCCGTCAACGATCTGGTGACGATGATCGCGATCTATCTCGACGTGGTCCAGGCGTGGTGCGGCCTTGCGTGAAGACCTGACCAGCGCATCGATGGCCGCGGCGTGGTGGCTTCCGGCGCTGAGCGCGCAGGCCCAGATGTTCGTCCGCACGGCGTACGGACTGCTGCTGCTCGCGACGCTCGTCTGGGCGCTCCCGCACGGCCGGCGCTTCTTCCTCAGCGAGCGATTCGGCGGTTATGCAGAGGTGGACCGCTGGCGCGATGTCGTCCACAGCGCGGCGGCGTATCCGTTTCTCATCGCGACGTGGATCGGCTGCGCGGTGCTGATCGTGATCGACCGCTTCACGGTGCCGGCGGCGCTCGTCAACGTGGTCCTGTGCCGCCATTACTTCATCCGCATGCGCTGGAAGGGCGTGCTCCGAGGGATGGGGGCGCCGGGATTCATGACCTACTGGCTGGGCGTCGCCGTCCTGCTGCTCGAAGTCACGACACGGTACGCGCCGTCCGCACGTCCGGCCGCGCTCCTCGCCTTGCAGGTGGATCTCGCGCTGATTTTCGTGTCGGCCGGCGTCTACAAGGTATCGGCCGGCTTCGCCCGCAACGACGGGATGGAGCTCGGGCTGGCCAATCCCGCGTGGGGATACTGGTGGCGGCGCTACAAGGATCTCCCGCCGTCGCACCTGCTGCTTCGTGTGCTCAACCATCTCGCCTGGTCGACCGAGATTGCGGCGGCGATTCTGTGTCTCGTTCCCGCGACGCGGACGCTCGGCGGCCTGCTCCTGATCGCAACGTTCTTCTTCATCGCGACGCAGATCCGGCTCGCGTTCCTCTGCGAGATGGTCATGGTCTGCGGCGTCCTGTACTTTGCTCCCGGCAGCGGTGCGGATCGGTTCGCTGCATCGATCGTCGCGCCGTTCGGCGACGCCGCGATCGCAGCGCCTGCCGTGCCGGATGCATTCCCGGCGCTCACGGGACTGCTGACGGCCGCGCTGTTCGGCTACGTGGCGCTGCTGCCGATCGTGCACGCGGGCCTGTACTACAACTTCTACGTCCGGCGGCCGCTGCCCGGCGGCCTGCAGCGGCTGCTCGACCGGTACGCGAACCTGTTCGGCATCATCATCTGGCGGGTGTTCACCGCCGACCTCGTGAACTTCCTGATCCGCATCCATCGCCAGGACCGGGTGACCGGCGATCGCGTGCTCCTCTCGCGCTACGGCCTTTCCGGCGGTCTCCGGTTCAGCCACGTCGCCGAGTCCATCACGGTCACGTGCGTGTTCACGACGCTGAAGTACTACGCGAGCAACACCGCGCTCTTCGAGCAGCGGCTTCTTCGCTACGCGAGGACGCTGCCCTGCGACGGCGATCATCTCCTGGTCTTCGAGTACGTGAGCCTCGTCAAGGGACCATCGCGTTTCGAGTTCGTACCTGCGGCTGAATACGTCGTCGATCTGCGCGACGGCTCGGTCCGGCGGACCGTGCTTCGCGCCGACGTTTCGGTCCATGCGCCGCATGCCGGATCGCCGGTGCACGAAGGAGCGACGCCTGGCAGTTATCTGCCGCTCGAGCCGGCGCGAGCCGCTGGAGGTCGAGACTCGGTCCGATGATCGCGAACCGACGCCCGAGCGTGTCGCTCTGTGCATGGGCCTGCAACGAGGAAGCGATCATCGACGAATTCGTGCGAAAGACCGACGCGGATCTCCGGCGCGTCTCGGACGACTACGAGATCCTCGTCGTGGACGACGGCAGCACTGATGACACGCTGGCGCGGATGCGCACGCTGCAGGCGGAGTTTCCCGCGCTGCGCGTGGCCACGCACGGCGGGAATCTGGGCTACGGCAGCTGCTTCCGCACGACCATCGGCATGGCCACCAAAGAAGTGCTGCTGTGGAACACGGTCGACATGTTCCATGACACGGCGGAGCTGCACAGGCTGCTGCAGGACCTCGATCGATTCGATCTCATTCAGGGTGTGCGGACGGATCTCGAGGCGAACCCATGGGGCCGCAAGCTGACGACCATCGTCAACTATTGGCTCATCCGGGTCCTGTTCGCGATTCCGATGTCCGAGTTCCAGAACGTGAAAGTGCTCAAGCGCGAGCTGATGGACGGCATCCATCTCGAAGCCCGGAGCGGGTTCGTCAACGCCGAGATCGGCATCAAGGCGTTCTACCTCGGCGCCCGCATCAAGGAAGTCGAAATCATGTTCCACCCGAGGCGCGGCGGCACATCCAAAGGCGCGAAGTTCAATCTGCTCTGGCGCACGTTCATCGACATCGTCAGTTTGTGGTTTCGATGGGTCATTCTGCGGCGTGTCCCGCGGGCGGCAGTCCAGCATCCCGTCGAGATCCTCCGGCGGAGGCGATGGAGCAGGCCCGAGTTTCTGAAAGGGAGATCGGGATGAGGCCGATCGATTTGGAATCGGAGCGCGAGCGCGTGAACCGGATCGGTCCGGAGTACTTCACCCACAAGGCGATGACGATCGACCGGAAGCAGATCCTGATGATGGTGCGCCGCGGGCTGCCGCATTGTCGCGGACCCAAGGTCCTCGAAATGAGCTACAACGACCGCGGATGGACCGACGCGCTGCTCGATCGCGGATTCGATCTGACGGTCATCGAAGGCGCGCGGTACAACGTCGACTACGCGCGCGCGAAGTACGGGGATCGGCTGCGCATCAGCGAAGTGCTGTTCGAGGAGTTCGAGCCGACCGAGCGCTATGACTCGATCATCATGTCCTGCATCATCGAGCACGTCCTCGACCCGGGTCTGGTGCTGCGGCGCGCGGCGTCGTGGCTGAATGAGGCCGGCGTGATCATCCTCGTCGTGCCGAACAGGCTGTCGCTGCACCGGCGCGTCGGGCTGCGCTGCGGGCTGCTGGAATCGATGGAGCAGTTGAGCGAGCAGGATCTCGCCGTCGGGCATCGCCGCCTCTACACGGTCGAGAGTCTCACCGAAGAGATTGCGAACGCGGGCCTGCGAACGCCCGAGATCGAAGGGATCTTTCTGAAGCCGCTGTCGAGCGCCCAGATGATCGACTGGCCCGACTCGCTGCTCAACGCCTTCGACGACATGGCGCACGAGCTCCGCGACTACGCCGCCTACCTGTTCGCGCCCTGTTATAAAAGTCACAAGTGCTGAATCGCGGCCGCAGCGTGATTGTCGTGACCGGCGCCGGCGGCTTTCTCGGCTCGCGCGTGGTGCCGCTCGTGCGGCGCGAAGCCAGGCGCGCCCGCGTCGTTGCGGTCGTGCGCCGCCGTCGGGTGTTCGCAACGTCTGCCTTGTCTGCCTCCGACGCCGAGGTCATTCAGGGCGACCTGCGGCAGCCTTACTTGTGGCAGCGTCTGCCGCTCGACGTGACGCACGTCATCCATCTCGCGGCGGTGATTCCCCGGGGCGGCAGGGACGCGCAGAGCCCGAGCGTCGTCCTCGACAACGTCGCGCCGATCGTTCACCTGCTCCAGGCCAGCGCGCGTTGGCCGGAACTGCGCCACGTCGTTTACGCCTCGTCGGTGTCGGTCTATGCGCCGAGTCGAACGCCACTTCGCGAATCGTCCGCGACAGGTCCGGCGTCGTTGTACGGCGCAGCAAAGCTTGCCGGCGAGCAGCTGCTCGGATCGCTTGCGGAGCGCGGCGTCGGCGTCGCCGTGCTCCGCTACAGCTCCATCTACGGCGCCCGGCAGCATCCGGGCACGGTGCTGCCGCTGCTGGCGACACGCGCGCGCTTCGGGCTGCCGCTCCACGTGTTCGACGCGCGGCGCACGCAGGACTTCGTGCACGTGGACGATGCCGCGCGGGCGACGTGGCTGGCGTGCCGGCGCGCAGCGCGCGGCGCGTACAACGTCGGCTCGGGCCGTCCGATCAGCATGTCGATTCTTGCCCGCGAGATTCTGGCGGCGTTCGATCGATCCGGCACCAGCCGGATCGTCATCGAGGATGCGCGCAAGTCCTCCGATCCTTCCGGAATCCGGATGAATATCGGCCGCGCGCGGCGCGTGCTCGGGTTCCGGCCGCGCATCGATCTCCGCGACGGCCTGTCGCGACTGGCGCGCGAGGCTGACGCCTGATGCATCGCGTCCTCGTGACCGCGGTCGGCGGGAACATCGGACAGGGTGTCATCAAGGCGCTGCGATCGGGTTGCCGCGACTACTTCATCGCCGGCACCGATATGGAGCCGCGATCCGCGGGCTTTTCGTTCGTCGATCGCGCGTGTGTCACACCAGCTGCCGGCGCCGACGGGATGGTGGCGGCGCTGACCACGATCGTCGAGACCGAAGGTATCGAGGCCATCTACGTCTGCTCACCGCACGAGTTGGAGTTCTTCAGCAAGGCGCGCCACGATCTCGAGCGCGCGACCGGGACGCGTGTGCTCGTCAACCCGGCGCCGGTCATTCGGATCGGTCAGGACAAGCTCGAGACGGCAAGTTTCCTCGAGACGCACGGCTTTCCGTCTCCGGAGACGGCGTCCGCCGAAGACGAGCCGGCTGTCGATCGGTTGATCGAACGGTGGGGCTTTCCGATCATCGCGAAGCCGAGACGCGGGTGGACGTCGGTCAACGTGTTCACGATTCGGTGCCGCGCGGCGCTCGAGGCGGCCCGGGTGCTCGTTCCGGATCTCGTCGTCCAGCGGTACTTGCCGGACGCGACCGAAGAGTACACCGCGGGCGTCGTCGGCAGTTCGGCCGCGCGCCGGTTCGCGTGGATCGTCCTTCGGCGCGATCTGATGCAGGGGACGACGTACCGGACCGAGCTCGCGCAGGACCCGGCGATCGGCGCGCAGGTGGTCGCCATGGCGCAGGCGCTCGGCGTGGAAGGCGCGTGCAACTTCCAGTTGCGGCTCGTCGACGGACAGCCCTTCGTGTTCGAGATCAATCCGCGTTTCTCGGGGACGTCCGGCATCCGATATCTCTACGGCTTCAACGATCCGGAGATGGCGTTCGAGCAGATCTGCCTCGGACAGCCGATCGTTCAGCCGCCGGTCCGTCCCGGAGTCGTGCTGCGGTACTGGAACGAGGTCCATCTCCCGGACGCCGCGTTCCGGTCGATGGGTGAAGGCTCGCCGCCAACCGGAAAGGTTGTCGCGATGCCTCTCAGGAGCACGGCCCGATCGTGACGCTCTGTGAGCTGATCCGGAGCGATCTCGACCGGTTCACGGACACATTTGCGCGGCGCGGCCAGCCGTACTCGCGTCCGAAAGTGATGTTCGAGAGCTTCGCGTTCAAGGCAGGATTTCAGGCCGTCGTCCTGTACCGGCTCGCTCACTGGTGCCACGAGCGCGGCTGGACGTATCCCGCGTGGTTCCTGTGCCGGCTGAATCTGACGATGACCGGCGCCGACATCGAGTTCAACGCCGAGATCGGCCCGGGCATGTTCATCAGCCATCCCGTCGGCATCGTCATCGGCCGCGGCACGCGGATCGGCAGCGGCGTCACCATCTTTCAAGGCGTGACGTGCGGCGCCCGCAGCTGGCGGCCCGAGGCGATCACGCGATTCCCGACGATCGGCGACAACTGCTTCCTGTTCGCGCAGGCGACGGTGCTCGGTCCGGTCCACATCGGCAACGATTGCGTCATCGGGGCGCACGCGCTGGTGATGCATGATCTGCCGGATCGCGCCGTCGCTCGCGGCACGCCGGCGGTGATCGTGGACGATCGCGACGCGGCCATGCGCGCGGAGCTCGAGACCGCGGGCCACGGCTGACACCATGTGCGGCATCTGCGGATACACGGGCGACGCGATCGACGGAACGCTGGACGGGATGCTGCGCAGCCTCGAGCATCGCGGGCCCGACGAAATGGGGCGGTTCGACGGCCCGTCGGTCCATCTCGGCGTCGCGAGGCTCGCCATCATCGATCGCGCGGGCGGGCATCAGCCTCTCACGAACGAGGACGGCACCATCCAGGTCGCCTTCAACGGCGAGATTTTCAACTACCTCGAGCTGCGGGCCGAGCTCGAAGGCCGCGGACACGTCTTCAGGACCGAGAGCGACGGCGAAACGATCGTGCACGCCTACGAGGAGTACGGCGCGGGCTTCGGCCACCGGCTCAACGGCATGTTCGCCGTGGCGATCTGGGACGCGCGATCGCGGACGACGACGCTCGTGCGCGATCGATATGGCGAGAAGCCGGTGTTCTACGCGGCCCGGAACGGCGCGCTCGTCTTCGGATCGGAGATCAAGGCGTTGCTGCGGCATCCGTCGGTCTCGCGCGAGCTCGATCCGGAAGCCATCGCGCACTACTTCGGGATGCGCCACATTCCCGCGCCGTTCACCGTCTATCGCGATATCCGCAGCCTGCCGCCGGGCCACATGCTCGTGTGGTCGTGCGCCGCCGCGAGCGCGACCGTCACGCGGTGGTACGACCTGCCGATGCAGCCGAAGTGGACGGACGCCGACGAGGTCGAGCTGACGGGCCGGATCGATGCGCTGCTTCGCGACAGCGTCCGGCTGCGGCTGCAGTCGGAGGTCGGCTACGGCGCGTATCTGTCGGGCGGGGTGGACTCGTCGACGATCGTCGCGATGATGAGCGAGCTGTCGAGCGCTCCGGTGCAGACGTTCACGCTGCGCTTCGCCGACGAGCCTGCGCACAAGCGCGATCCCGAGTACGCGCGGCTCGTCGCGGAGCGATACGCCACCGAGCACCACGAGTGCGTGATGGACGCGCGCGATCTCGCGAAGGAGCTGCCGGCGGTGATCGGCCATCTGGATCAACCGTTCGCCGGCGTGATCTCGTCGTTCTGGCTGTCGCGCTTCATGAAGCGCTACGTGACGGTGGCGCTGTCGGGCGACGGCGCCGACGACATCTTCGCGTCGTACGGCCATCACCGGCTCGTCGGTCCGATTCAGGCGTGCCGCGAGGCGCGCGCCGCCGGCACGCCGCTCGACGCGGTCGACTACGGGTTCTTCGCCGATCGCGCCGAGTGGGTCCGATCGCTCGCGCTGACCGACGTCTGCACCTGGCGGCTCGAGTACGCGGCCTTTACAGACGAGGAGAAGAGCGCGCTGTGGTCGCCGGCCGGCCGCGCATGGCTCAGCGGCTATTCCACGTCCGGCTTTCTCCGGCGGATCTACGAGCAGGGGGACACGGCGGCCGACGATCTCAACCGCCTGCTCGCGCTCGACATCCAGACGCTGCTGCCGGGAGAAATTCTGTACTTCAACGACATGCTGTCGATGGCGCATTCGCTCGAGGTCCGCGCGCCGTTCCTCGACTGGCGCCTCGTCGAGCTGGCGGCGTCGATCCCGGGCAGCCTGAAAATCCGCGGCCGCACCTTGAAATACATCCTCGGCAAGGTGGCCGCGCGCTACGTGCCGCCGGAGATTCTCGCGCGCCCGAAGGAAGGATTCGTCCTGCCGGCCAACACCTGGCTTCGCGCGGCGCTCGCGCCGATGCTCGGCGTCGTGCTCGCCGACGATCGCCTGGCCGCCCACGGTCTTTACGATCCGGCGTACGTCCGGGCGCTCACGAAGCGCTTCGCGGGCGGCGACGACCGGTTGACGTTCAAGGTGTGGACGCTGGTGGTGTTTCAGCTGTGGGCCGAAGAACACGCGCTCGGACGTCTGGCCGCGTGAACCTCGTGCCCCTCAATTCGATCACGACGGAGCGCTGAATGAAGACCGTGCTGGTCACAGGCGGTGCCGGATTCATCGGCAGCAATTTCGTGCATCACCTGTATCACACCTATGCCGACTACAAGATCCTCGTCCTGGATCTACTCACGTACGCAGGCAGCGTCGACAACCTGCCGACCGATTTTCGCGATGCGCAGCACAACGGGCGGATCGAGTTCTGGTACGGCGACGTGCGCAATGCGTCGCTGGCGGAGAGTCTGGTCAAGCGGTCGGACATCGTGGTGCACTTCGCCGCGGAGACGCACGTCACGCGATCGATCTTCGACAACTACCATTTCTTCGAGACCGACGTCCTCGGCACGCAGACGATCGCCAACGCGGTGCTGCGCTGCGCCGATCGCGTCGAGCGGTTCATCCACATCTCGACGTCGGAGGTCTACGGCACGGCGCGCAGCCCGCGGATGACCGAGGAGCACGCGCTGATGCCGCTCAGCCCGTACGCGAGCGCGAAGGCCGGCGCGGATCGGCTCGTCTACTCGTACTTCGCGACGTACGACATCCCGGCGATCATCGTGCGGCCGTTCAACAACTACGGTCCGCGCCAGCATCTCGAAAAGGTCGTGCCCCGCTTCATCACGAGCTGCCTGCTCGAGGAGCCTTTGCGCGTGCACGGCGACGGATCGGCGATGCGCGACTGGACGCACGTCGATGACACCTGCGCGGCGCTCGACTGCATCCTGCACGCGGATCTGGCGCCGCTGCGCGGCGAGGTCATCAACATCGGCTCGGGCGACAGCATCAGCATCGCCGATATCGCCGCCATGGTCGTGCGCGTGATGGCCGCGTCTCCGAGCCTGATCACGTACGCCGGTGAACGGCCAGGGCAGGTGTTTCGTCACACG
>Ga0070695_100001707_pt1 | contig 12366 bp, 11 predicted proteins | sample KBSK1252metaG_FD_65471 | JGI IMG/M metagenome (GOLD analysis project Ga0070695, IMG submission 65471) | Corn, switchgrass and miscanthus rhizosphere microbial communities from Kellogg Biological Station, Michigan, USA - KBS K1-25-2 metaG | ecosystem: Host-associated > Plants > Roots >...
AACTCGAGCTCCTGTCCCAGCGCACGCGTGCGCTCGGCCAGGCCTTCGATATTCTGCGCGCGCGATTCGAGCGCGGTCACGGCGCTGTCGACCTCGCCGACGCGACGCTCGGCCCGTTCGACCGTCGTCACCGCGGCCGGCACGAGCTTCTCGATCCGCGCCGCTTCCTCCGCTCGAGCCGCGAGCGCCCCGAAGCGCTCGTCCGCCCCCTGCATGCGCGACAGCAGCTCTCGGCTGCGCTCATCGAGCTGCGCGCCGAGGGTGTTCAGATCGGTGAGTTTCTTGTTCAGATCGTCCACCATGCGGCTGCGGGCATCGATCTGTCCCATCGCCTGTGACACCCGGTCCGCTTCGCTGCGCACCGACTCGACCGTCGGCTTCAGCTCCTCGATGGCGGCAAGCTCGCCACGGAGCGCCTTGATCTGGTCGGTGACGCCGGAGAGCCACGCCTTGGTTCCGGACTGCTGCTCGAGCACGCGCGCCATCTCGTCGGCGGCACCCTCCACCTGCTCCAATGCGCCCCGGACCGATTCGTGTGTGCCCCGCAGCATCGCGACATCTTCCAACGCCGCCTTGACGTTCGGATGCGACTTCTCGAGCTGCCCCACGCGCTGGCCGATCTCGTCGATAGTGTTGCTCAGGCGGCTCGTGCTCGCTTCGATCGCGCGCGCACGCTCGGCCTGTGCGCCCAGCGTCGCCACGCTCTCGGCGATGCCCTCGAGCTGCGTGGTCAGGCCGTCGGCCTTGGAGTTGACGTCGGTGATCGTCCGGCTCGACTCCTCCAGGTGCTTGAAGCGGCCTTCCAACGCCGTGAGCCCGCCGCGCATGTCGACGATCCGTTGGCCGACGGCGTCGAGTCCCTGGTTCTCGAGCTCGAACCGCTTTACCGCCCGCTGCACGTCATCGCGCAGCGCGCCGAGACGGGCGCGGAGCTCTTCATCGGCCTGCTTCACGGACGCATGACTCGCGGTGATTTCCGTGGAGCGCTCCAACACCTCGGCGTGCAGCGCCTTCAGCTCACCAACCCGCGACTCGAGATCCTTGAGCCCCTTCGCGCTCTCCTCGTGCCGGCGGATCTTGGCTTCGACGTCCCGCATCAGCTCGTGGAGCTTGCCCACCTCACCGGTGGCACGGTCGACGACGTCGCGCTGCTGCTCGAGCGCCGTGACTTTTTCCGTCACCGCGTCGGCCAACGCCTTGAGCGTGACGAGCTGGCGCTTGGTCTGCACCGCTTCGGCCGCGACCGCCGACAGGTCCTTGAGGGTCTGATTGACCGCGCTAGAGCGCGACTCGGTCTCCGCGACGCTGCGCTGCACGTTCTGTTGGCGGTCTTCGAAGGCGCCGACGCGCGTCGCGACGGCGTCACTCGCCTTGCGCAGCTCCTCCTGACGCGCGCGCACCTGGTCGAACCCCTGCGTCAGCTCGCGCACCGCGCCGCCCAGCGTATCGGCGTCCATGCGGAGCGCCTTGAACCCGCCGCCCAGCTCGAGGAAGCCCGCGACTTCATTCTTGAGTGCCAGCGCCTGCTCGAGCACGCCGCGCAGCTCGTCGATCTCGGTGCGCAACTCCTTGGCGCTCTCCGAGTTCTGCTGAAGCTGGGTCTCGGTGCGGCGTTGCGATTTCGAGACGTTCTCGGTCTGCTCGTCCAGCGTCGCGAGGACGGGGACGAGCCGCTCCAGCGATTTCACGCGCGACTGCAGCTCGGCGATCACCTTCTGTGCCTCGGTGATCGGCTGCATCAGCTGCCCGAGCTGCTGGCCGGATTCGCGGGCGGTGGTGGTCAGGTTCTCGAATGCGACGCGCTCGCGCTTCATGTCGGCGAGGATCGCGCGCAATTCGGCGGGGAGCTGCTCGGGCGTGGTATCGCGACCGAAGATATTCCAGGCCATATGGCTATCCCTCCGTTAGGAGGGCTCCGAAAAAGGACATGGCACTGGGATGGGGGGCGCGGTCCCGTCCCGGGACGCTGCGAGGGGCGCGCCAATGTAGTGAACGGGATGTGTAAAGTGCAACGTGACGGGTCGCACGCATCTTATGGGTCTCATGAAGTCCCCAAATGTCCCCATTGACCTAGGTGATTCCCGACAAATAAATTCGCCAATCATTCCCGACTAGTTCTATCAACTTTTGACAACGGAGCCATTTCGCAGCCATGTCGAGCGCCCTCCGATCTCTCACGCTCAGTGCCGCAGTCTGTCTCCTATCCGCCATCTCACCGCGCTATGTCACCGCCCAGGAGTCCACCACGCTGGGGGGGTACGGTGAGATCCACTACACAAATCCGTCCGGCCGCGGCACACCGGCCGAGGTCAACCTGCGGCGATTCGTGGTCTATCTCGCGCACACGTTCGATGAGCGGCTCAGCTTTCGCTCGGAGCTCGAAGTCGAAGACGCCAAGGTCGAAGGCGGCTCCCCGGGCGGCGAAGTCTCGCTCGAGCAGGCGTTCCTCGATTACCGACTCTCCGATCGCGTGACATTCCGCAGCGGTCTCGTGCTCGTCCCCGTCGGCATCATCAACGAGATTCATGAGCCGCCGACGTTCAACGGCGTAGATCGTCCCGCGTTCGACAACGACGTCATCCCCACGACGTGGCGCGAGTTGGGCGTCGGCATCCTCGGCAATCTTCCCGGAATCACCGAAGGCCTGAGTTACCGTCTGTACCTGGTGAACGGCCTCAAGGCGAGCGGTTTCTCAGACGCGGAGGGCATTCGCGAAGGCCGTCAGGAAGGCCGAGAGGCGTCGTTCGCAAATCCGTCGCTGACGGGGCGGCTCGAATGGGTGCGGCCCGGCCTGCGTGTCGGCGGCTCGTTCTGGTATGGCGGCACGACGGCTGGGGATTCGTTGCTCGGGACTGGGACCTTCACCGCACCAATCGCGTTGGTGTCGGCCGATGCCCGCTATGAGCGCGGGGCGTTCTCGGCGCGCGGGGAGATCGCGACGATTCACGTCAGCGATGCCGACACCATCAACGCACTATACGGCACCGCCGTGGGCAGTAGAATCGCGGGCGGCTACGTCGAGGCGGGATACAACCTCTTGCGACATCTGGCACCGAAGTCGAAACAGCGGCTCACCGCGTTCGCGCGCCACGAGCGCTACGATACGCAGGCGGCGGTTCCGGCCGGGACAACGCGCGATCGCGAATTCGCACGCCGGATCACGAGCTTCGGCCTGACGTACAAGCCGACATGGAATACGGCATTCAAGGGCGATTACGAAGTGCGCCGCACCGCGGCCGGCGGTGGTCTGGGCGAGGGTGAAACGCTGCGTCTCGGGGTGGGCTACCAATTCTGAAGCCACTGATCACGCTGATTGGGCTGATCGTGACGCAGATCGGCGGGGCGCCGTCACCCAAAGTGGCGGCGTCGGTGACGCGCATATTTGGGCGCGGGGCCGTCGCCACACCTGTCGCCGTGAATGCCGACACCGCGTTGCGCGTCACACGCGGTGACTCCCTGCTCGGCTTTGCGGTGGTACGCAACGTCAAAGGCAAAGATCAGCCGATCACATTTCTCGTCGCCACCGATACGGCGGACAAATTGAAAGACATCGACATCCTCGTGTATCGCGAGCCATACGGCGGCGAAGTCGCATATGAAGCGTGGCGGCGCCAGTTCCGCGGCAAATCCGCGACTGACACGCTCGAAGTAGGCCGCCAGATCCGCAGCATTTCGGGCGCGACCATCAGCGTGAATGCCGTCACTCTCGGCGTGCGGCGCGCGCTGGCCGATCTGACTTCGTGGCACCGCGAGGGCCTGATCAAGTGATCTCCTGGCGCACCATCGGCGAGCCGTGGCGCACACTCGCCCGGTGGGTGACGATCATCCAGCTGGTCGGCTACACGACCTCGCTCGTCTTCGTCTGGCACACGACGCGCCTCGTCCCTCATGGTGTGGCCACGCGGTACCGCGGCGCCCCGGTCGACACGCTAGCGACCGATGTCGCGATGCAGTTCCCCAAATCGTTCGCTGAGATGCTCACGATCACGCACACCCACTTGCTCAGCATGGCGGTGATCTTCGCGCTGACCGGCATCGGGATCGCGTTGTGCTCGCGCCCCTCGCCCAGGTGGCGGCGCTTTCTGGTCGCCGAGCCGTTCGTGGCACTCTTGATCTCATTCAGCGCGATGTGGTTGATGCGCTACGTGGACGGGCGCTTTGCGTGGCTGCTCGAAGCCTCGAGCGCGACGCTGGCGGTCACGTTCTACGTCCAGTCCTTCCTTATCCTGAGGGAGCTGGGACTGGGGACTGGGGATCAGGGGTGAACAGGCGAGAATTTGTCTCAATGGCCGGGGCCTGTATGGCGACCGCCCTAGTCCCCAGGCCCTACGCCCTAGCCCCTCGGCCAGTCGAGCGGTGGTCATGGGCCATGGGGCAAGCCGTCCATGTGATGGTGTTCGCCGACTCGGAGGATCACGGGCTGGAGGCGTGTGCGGCCGCGCTCGCCGAGCTGCGACGAGTCGAAGACCGGTTGTCGCTGTTTGCGGACAAGAGCGATCTGTGCGAGCTCAACCGCTGCGCCGGCAAGCGACCAATGCAGGTCGACGCCGACTTGAGAAATGCCCTCCAGGCGGCGGAAGGGTTTCGGAGGCTGACGCGCGGCGCATTCGACCCGGCAGTCGAACCGCTCATGCGCACCTGGGGCTTTCATCGGCCTCGGCGCACGGCGCCCAGCGCCGCCGAGATCGCCGAGGCGCGCCAGGCGGTCACGGCCGCCGTGGTGCGGCTCGATGGTGATGCCGTGTCACTGCCGAGCGCGCACACGCAGCTCGATTTCGGCGGGATTGGCGTCGGCTACGGAATCGACCGCGCGATCGCCGTGCTCCGGGGGGGGCACGGGATTCGGTGCGGGTTCATCGACGTGAGCGGGGATTGCTACGGGCTTGGCGCCCCACCGGGGGAGCCCGCGGGCTGGACGGTGGGCATTGCCGGTACGGCGCAGACGATGCGCCTGCGCGACAGGGCGCTGGCGACCTCCTCCAACACCGCATCGGTGATCCGGTTACAGGGCCGGCTGGTCGGCCACATCATGAACCCGGCCACCGGCTACCCAGCTGACATGCACCGCCAGGTGACCATGGTTGGTCCCACCGCGACCGCCGCCGACGCCCTGTCCACTGCCGCGCTCGTTTCGGGGGCACGTTCCAACGCCTAGCCCCTTCCCTTCGTAGAGTATTGGCTGCACGATTCCAGCACTCACCATCATCGATTGAGGACCGTCATGTTTCAGCGCCTGTGGGCGGCTGCTGCCGTCCTCACCGTAGTCGCAGTCCCCGTGCTCGCGCAGAATCCCCCCGCACCTCGCCAACCACGACTCTCGACCGACAGCGTGCGCTCACCAGGACGGCTCCCCCGCCCCCGCCGTCCCCCGCCGAGCGATGTGTCCGTCTCGACGGGCGTGGCCACGCCGGGGTTCTCTCGGAGCGCGCCCGGCATTACCCTCGACTCGACGCTGCTCGCCGCCTTCCGCTGGCGCAACATCGGGCCGGCGAACATGGGTGGGCGTGTGTCGAGCGTCACCGGCATCCCGAGTCCGTCGAAGACGTTCTTCGTCGCGGCGGCGGCCGGCGGCATCTGGAAGACGACCAACGCGGGGACGACGTTCCGCCCGGTCTTCGACAACGAGAGCTGCGTGTCGATGGGCGAGCTGGCGATCGCGCCCTCCGACACGATGCAGGTCTGGGCCGGCACAGGCGAAGAGGACTCGCGCAACACGATCTCGCCGGGATGCGGGATCTTCAAATCGACCGATGGTGGCCTGACCTGGAAGCGGACGGGCCTCGAGAAAACGGGTGCGATCGGACGCATCGTCGTGCACCCGACCAATCCCAACATCGTCTACGTCGCGGCCCTCGGCCAACCGTGGTCCGCCAATCCCGAGCGCGGCCTCTACAAGACGACCGATGGCGGGCAGACGTGGCAGCTCGTGAAGTTCATCTCGCCGCAAGCCGGTTTCATCGACGTCGCGATGGATCCGTCGAATCCGGAAGTATTGTTCGCCGCGAGCTGGCAGCGCGTGCGCGGCCCCTACTTCCTTAATAGTGGCGGCCCCGGCAGCGCGCTCTGGAAGACGACCGACGGCGGCAAGACGTGGACCGAAGTCAAAGCCGGCGGCCTCCCCACGTCCACGAAAGGCCGCATCGGCATCTCGATCGCGGCGTCGAACCCAAAAGTCATCTACCTGATGGTCGAAGCGGACACGATGCCGAACGCGAGCGGCGGCGCGGGCAAAGCTGCGCAAACGCGTCCGTCCGGTCTCTACCGCTCGCAGGACGGCGGCGCGACCTGGGAAAAGATGAACGGCAACGACGTGCGCCCCTTCTACTATTCACAGGTGCGCGCGGATCCGAAGGACCCGAACCGCGTCTACTTCTCCTCGACGCCGCTGAACTACTCGAGCGACGGCGGCAAGACGATCGGCAACGCGACCGTCGGCATTCACGTCGATCATCACGCCATGTGGATCGATCCCAACGATCCGAATCACATCGTTGTGGGGAACGACGGCGGTGTGGCCCAGACGTGGGATAGGGGCGGCAACTGGGAATTCCTGAACACCTTCCCGATCGGCCAGCCCTATATCGTCAGCTACGACATGGCCTTTCCCTACAACGTCTGCGCCGGCTATCAGGACAACGGTTCGTGGTGCGGGCCGTCGCGTCGCCGGCAGGGCGATCTGACGAATGCCGACTGGACCACGGTCGGTGGCGGCGACGGCTTCTACACGGCGCAGGATCCCACCGATCCGAACACGATTTACGTCGAGTCGCAGGGCGGCAACATGTCGCGCTTGAACTTTGCGACGGGCGATCGCGTGCTGCTGCAGAAGCCGAACTGGCGGCCGCGCTACACGCAGTACGAAGACTCGATCGTGATCGAGCGGCCGGACACGACGCGGCCGGAGACCGCGGCGCAGCGGCGTCATATCGCCGAGCTGCGGGTGCGGCAAAAGACCGATTCCAACGAGACCGATCTGCGCTGGAACTGGAACACGCCGTTCCTCATCTCGGCGCATAATCCGGAAATCTTCTACGCCGGTGCGAACAAGGTGATGAAGTCGACGCGCCGCGGCGAAGACCTCTACCCGATCTCGCCCGATCTCACGACGAAGGATTCGATGCGGATCCGGGTGAGCACGCGCACGACTGGCGGCGTCACACCCGATGTGACGGGCGCCGAGACGTTTTGCACCGTCGTGTCGCTGGCGGAGTCGCCGATCCGGCCGGGATTGCTCTACGCGGGTACCGACGACGGCAAGGTCTGGCTGACGCGCAATGACGGCGGCAGCTGGGAAGAGCTGACCGGGCGTTTCCCCGGCGTCCCCGCCGGCACCTACGTGAGCCGCATCGAGCCGTCGCGGTTCGATTCGGCGACGTTCTACATCACGTTCGACAACCATCGTAATGGCGACTACGCGCCGTACGTATACGTCACGACTGACTACGGCAAGTCGTTCCGGTCGATCGCGAACAACCTGCCGAAGGGCGACGACGCGCCGGGCTACGTCCACGTCATCCGCGAGGACGTCGCCAATCGCGACCTGCTCTTCCTCGGCACCGACGTCGGGGCGTACGTCTCGTTGAACCGGGGCGCCTCGTGGCAGCGGTTCATGACGGGCTTCCCCACGGTGCCCGTGCACGATCTCAGGATTCATCCGCGCGACCGCGACCTGCTCGCCGCGACGCACGGCCGGTCGCTGTGGATCGTCAACATCGCGCCGCTCGAGCAGCTCAACGACAGCGCGATCGTGGCGGCGGCGTATCTCTTCCAGCCGACGGTTGCCTATCAGTACGGCCAGCAGCCACTCGGCGGCGGTAACAGCGGCCAGAAAGCGTTTCGCGCGGCAAGTCCGCAGTACGGCGCCGAGATCGTGTATCGCCTGACGACCGGGAGCACTGATCGCCGCGCGCGCACGCAGGTCGTGATTCGCGACGTGCGCGGTGACACGGTCCGCACGGTGCAGGGCCCGGCGGGTGCCGGCCTGCATCGCGTCTTCTGGAACTTCCAAGGCCGCAATCCGCCGCCGGTCGTGCTCTCGCCGTCGCAGAAGCGAGACAGCTCCTGGCTCGTGCAGCGGATCAACGTCGTGTTCGACTCGCTCGCGAAAAATGGCGGCAACGCACAGCAGCTCGAGCCGATCAAGACGCTGTTGCTCGCCGGTGACCTCCAGGGCATCGCGCAGCGCTTCGGATTCGGTGGTGGTGGAGGAGGTGGCGGCGGCGGTGGGGGGGGAGGCGGCGGATCGGTGTTCGTGAACGGCCGGTTCGTCGACCGGCCCGGTGAGTCGACCCCGCGCGCAGCCACGGCGGCGCCGACGCTCCCGTCAGGAAGCGAAAGCGGTGGCGAGGCCGGCACCGATGCGCCGGACGCCAGCTTCCTGACGACACTCGGCAACCTGCTGCGCAGACCTGGCCAGGGCGGCGGCGGGGGAGGCGGCGGTGGGTTTGGCGCCTTGGGATTTGTGGCCCAGGCGTTCGGCCGTGCGCCCGCCGGTGGCGGAGGCTTTGGCGGGTTTGGAGGCGTTCAGAATCAGGTCACGACCGGGGATTATCTCGTGACGATCACGGTCGACGGCAAGACGCTGAGTCGAGTCCTGCGGGTCGAGCGCGGGCGGTAGCCCATCGCTAGACTCTCGGGCTCCGTGGCCTTTCTCGACACGAAGCACCAGCGTGCCGCGCTCATCGTCATCGCGCTGGGCGCCGCGCTGTTGTGGTCGCTGGGGCCGTATGCCACGGGGATCATTGGCATCCCGGTGCTCGCCGTGCTGTTCGCACCGCTGCAGAACTGGTTGGTGCGAAAGGGCGCACCCTCATCCCTCGCCGCGGCGGGCGTGACGTTGCTCGGCGCGGTGCTGATCATCGTGCCGGGCCTGTTGATCGCGGGGCTGTTGATCAACCAGGCGCAGGAAATCACGCAGACGGTGCTGCAGAGCCCGATCATCGAGCGGTTCCGCGGCCTGCAGATTCGCGGGATTCCGTTGGGCCCCCGTCTCGCCGAGGCCGGCGGGCGGATCGTGGCGGCAATCGGGTCGAGCGCGTTTGGGCTCGTCGGCACCGCCACGCGCCTGACGTTGAACCTCACGATTTCCTTCTTCGGCTTGTACTACGTGCTGAAGCATCCCGGCGACGTATGGCTCGACGCTCGTCCCTACATCCCCTTCTCCGACACGAACACCGAGAAGCTTGGAAAACGATTCAAGGATGTGACGGTGTCGACGGTGATCGGGACCGGCGTCGTCGCCGCGCTGCAGGGTGTGCTGCTCGGCCTCGCGTTCGCGGTGGCCGGCCTGCCGAACGGTCTGTTCTGGGCCGTCGTCACGATGGCGTTCGCGATTCTGCCCGTCGTGGGCAGCGGGATGATCTGGGGTCCGGCGGCCGTCGTGCTGATCATGCAGGACCGAGCGCTGGCAGGCGTGTTGCTGATCGTCTGGGGTGTCGTCGTCGTGGGAAGTGTCGACAATTTCATCCGGCCGCTGATCTATCGCCGTTTCTCCGAGATCCATCCGTTGATCACGCTCATCGGCGCGATCGGCGGTGTCAGCTACTTCGGACTGCTCGGCCTGCTCGTCGGGCCGCTCGCGTTGAGCTATTTCTTCGAGCTGATTCGCATGTACCGCGAGGAATACCTGGAGCAGGAGACTGCGGCAGCCGCGTAGGCAAGCTCATGTATCGTGAGATCCGGCCGCGCAGCGCGGCGATTCTCGCGATCACGCTGGTCGCCGGCGGGCTGATCGCGAAGTGCGCGCTCTCGGGAACGAAATACCGTCGCTTCACCTCGGCCGATCGGTGCATGGCCATGCCCGTGTATGCCGGACCTGCCGGCCCGCTCATCGGCAATCTCGCGGGCGGAGGGCTGTTCGATCCTGGAAACGGCGGGAAACCCGTCAACGCCATCAACATCTCCGTGGTCGTGGATGGCGGCGCGCGCAGCGTGTGGCGGCGCGAACCTGAAACCAGGAACTGGTATGTGCCGATGGGTGTGATATCCGCGGCGAACTGTCGCTGGACGCCGGCCGATCTCTATCAGGGAGCATGGAAGCCGTCGCGCCTCGAATTCGGCCTCGACGTCCCGCTGTGGCATCATTTCCTCAGACGCGGCTGGAGTACGCGCGGCGGCCTGCTCGCCACGGATTCGATCTAGACCGGCCGCCCTTTCCTCTTTCATCGAGCAACGACATGGCAGCGGTCCTCGGTTTGCGCACCGTCATCTATCACGTTCCCGACCTCAAACGCGCGAAGGACTGGTACAGCGCGGCGTTTGGGGTCAAACCGTACTTCGATGAGCCCTTCTACGTCGGCTTCAACATCGGCGGCTACGAGCTCGGCCTCGATCCGGACACCAAGAACACCAAGCCCGGACCCGGCGGTGCTGTCGCGTACTGGGGCGTGCCCAATGCCGACGCCGCGGTCGCGCATTTCCAGAAGGCCGGTGCGACCGTGCGCTCCGCGATCCAGGACGTCGGCGAAGGCATTCGCGTTGCCACGGTCGCCGATCCGTTCGGCAATGTCGTGGGACTCATCGAGAACCCGCACTTTGCCGCGGCCTAACAAGCTCTGGCGATGTCCGAAATGCGGTCATCGATTCGTCACGCGGAATCTGTGGCATTCTTGCACCCGTGTGCCGCTCGCCCGCCACTTCACGGGCAAGCCGGCCGCCCTGCGCACGACGTTTCGGCGTTGGGTCGCGATCGCCCGCGCGTGCGGCCCCGTGACGGTCTACGCCCAGAAGACGCGGATCGTCATCCAGGCGCGCGTGCGGTTCGCGGGAGCTGTGGTGCGCAGCAGCTGGCTGGACGCCGGGCTATGGTTACGGCGTCGCATCAAACATCCCCGTGTGCACCACATCGAAGACTACGGACGGCTCGGCTTTGGCGTGCACTTTCGACTCGCTGTTCCGGACGACATTGACGGGCGGATCGTGAAGCTCATGCGCGAGGCGTACGCAGCGGCGATCCATCCGCCTCGGTCGAGCGCCTAGCACGTGCCTCCCGCACTCGATCTGCGTACAACCATTCTCGAAGCGTGGAGAACCAACAACCGCGTCACGATCAATCTGATCGAGCGGCTCCCGAAAGAGCTCTGGGACGTTCCGGTTCCTGGTGAAGCGCGGCGCACGATCCGGATGATCGCGGCACACATTCACAACGCCCGCTGCAGGTGGATCAAGACGCTCGGCCGAGAGCACCGCATCAACGCGCCTGCCCACGTCGATCAGCGTCGGGTGACGTCGCGACAGCTCGTTGCAGCGCTGCGCCGCAGCAGTGACGGGATGGAGGCCATCCTCAGGTTGGGTATCGCCAACGGCGGACGGGTGCCGCCATCCAAGGGCTATGTCTGGCGTAACCTCGCGCTCGACGTTGGGCATGTCCTGACGTACTTCGTCGCGCACGAGGGACATCACCGCGGGCAGATCATCATGGTGGCTCGGCAAACGGGGTACCGGTTACCGGCCACGACCGCCGCGGTCCTGTGGCAATGGAAAACCCCGGCAGCGGCGCGGCGGCGTTGATGCGGTTCATCCAGGCACCACCCGGCTGGACGGTCGAGGACCACGCCGATTATGTGTCGATGTTTCCGCCGACGCGCGACGCCGAGCTGCGGGTGACGATCGTCGACCTCGAGAAGCCGCGGTTCACTCCGGCGAATTGGTTGAAGGGCGTCGTGTACACCAACCGCAAGCTGGAACGACAAATCGTCGCGACGGAATTAGGACCGTTTACAGGCTACACGATGGAAACCGAGCCGCTGGATCGGCGCATTCGCAGCTGGTTTCTATACGCGGGTCAAGTTCCCCTCGTGATCACCTACATCAGTGCGGTGGCGGTAGGAACCAGGGATGACGAGACGGTGGCGGCCGCGCTCCAAAACATCAGCCTCGCTGACGTTGAAGCAATCAGGGGATCACGCGCGTAGATTGCGGTATGGGAAAAGACAAGCGACCACGCAAACGCAGAGCTCCCGACCCGAACCCGCCTGAGGAGCAGGAGCCGCAGCGCCAGACCCAAGAGAAGGCGGACCTTGTTCCACCCGCGCGCCGCCCGCCAACGGCCGTCGCCACCGAAACTCCACCGCTGCCCCCGCGACCGCCGCGAGCTCAGCCGGCTGTCGCATCGACGCGGCCCGTCCTGTGGCAGTTGCTCCAGGGCCTGCGCACGGCGATCGGTGTCATGCTCGACGCGGCGGACGCGGCCGCGGACACGATCAGACGACGACTCGAAAGCTCACACTAGCGCGTCGATTCGAGCGACCGCCTGACCCGTTCCGCCTGTAACAGGTGGCGCATTTCGTGCTTCGACGTGATCTCGAGTCCGGTTCCGATGGTCCAGCGAATCAATCCCACGAACGGGTTCCTGAACCGGATGCGATT
>Ga0070695_100001710_pt1 | contig 12348 bp, 8 predicted proteins | sample KBSK1252metaG_FD_65471 | JGI IMG/M metagenome (GOLD analysis project Ga0070695, IMG submission 65471) | Corn, switchgrass and miscanthus rhizosphere microbial communities from Kellogg Biological Station, Michigan, USA - KBS K1-25-2 metaG | ecosystem: Host-associated > Plants > Roots >...
GGCGCGTACTCGATCGCGCTGCGGGTGGCGCGGTAGGTCTCCTCACCGACGACGATCTCACCGACCGGCGCGTGCTGCTGGAGGCGCGACGCGGTATTCACGACGTCGCCGGCGACCATCGCCTCTCCGAGAGCGGGCCGAGCCGAAAGCGTCACGACCGCCTCGCCTGTGTTCACGGCGCCGCGGATCCGGAGCTCGAGCTCGGGCTGTTCGACGTTCAGCCTCGCGACGGCGTCGCGAACGGCGAGGGCCGCACGTACGGCGCGCTCTGGATCGTCACCGTGCGCGGTCGGCGCTCCGAACACCGCCATGACTGCGTCGCCGACGAACTTCTCCACGACACCGCCGAACGACTCGAGCTCGTCGCGCACCGTCCTGTGATACGGGGTCAGGATCGCGCGGACGTCTTCCGGATCGAGCTGTTCCGAGCGCGACGTGAAGCCGACGAGGTCGACGAAGACCACGCTGACGATCCGCCGCTCTTCGCGATGGGCCGCCTCCTGCTCGAGCGGAGCTCCGCAGGCGAGACAGAAGCGGGCGATGTCGGGGTTTTCCTGGCCGCAGGAATGGCAGGTGGCCATTACCGCATCCTGGCAGTGTTCGGGCCGTACAGCAACGAATTCAGGGCGTGCGGGCTAGCCCGAGCTGACGACGAGATCGACCTTGGCCCGCGGCTTCAGCCGCTTCCGGGGCGCAGGCTGCTGGGCGATCACGCGCCCCTTCGTGAGCGCGGACGCCGCGTAGCGGACCTTTCCGACCGAGCAAGACCGCTTTCTGAGGGCGAGCTTCGCCACCCGCAGCGACCTTCCGACGACGTTCGGGACGACGCACGCCCGTAGGACGAAGCTCGCGCTGACCTTCACCTTGTCGGTGACCGTGAACGTGCACTTGCCGGTTCCCTTGCAGGCGCCCGACCAGTGCCTGAACTGCGAGCCCTGCGCCGGCCTCGCCTTTAGCGTCACCGAAGTCCCGTAGGCGAAGCCGTGCGAGCATCGCTTGCCGCATGAGATCCCGCGGGGTGAGCTCGTGATCTTGCCCGTGCCCTTGCCCGACTTGGCGAGCGCGACCGTGTTCAGGAACGCGGTGCGCGCCGACTTCGCGAACGAGGCGACGTTGGCAGCCTTGTAGTCCTGGACGTACGCGAAGCGGAACCTCGTAGACCCTCCGGCCGGCACGCTGCCCGCCTGGTGCAGCGTGAACGTGCTGGCGACAACCTGGGCGAAGGTGAATTTCGCGGCCGTCGCCGGCCGGTCGTACACGATCGCGCCCCGGCCGGTGGACGTGTCCCCGTCCGCCGCGCCGTGCATCCGGATCAAAACCGTGCCGGGTGACGTGGGCAGCGAGACGCTGTCGCCGGCGACGTGCGTCGCGAAGCTGGTCTGGCCGGCGAACTCGTACTCGAGCTGTGCCGAGTTGCCACTCGCGCCCCAGAACCGCTGGCTGTTGTCCCAGAGCAGGTCGATGGAGTGCGCCTTCGAATCCGTGCTCGTGAACACGTCGGAGATCCAGCTGATGTGGCCGTCGTGGTCCTGGGTGATCGTGCGATTGTCGGTCACGCCGGTCGTGACGAAGCTCGAGCAAGAAGTCGTCGTCGGCGGGTATGCCGTCTGCGGACACTTGACGAGCGGAGCCGTTTCGTGAACCACGATGTTCCCGGTGGCGGTGGCCACGGTGTACGTGTTGCTCACCGACGGTAGGCCCGCGGCCTTCGAGTTGATGAGGAACGCCTGGGCGGAGGCGTACGCGTTGGCGCCGTCGACCTGAACCTCCGAGCGAGTCGGCGAGGCGCTCGACTCCCGGCCCAGGAGCCCTGCATTGCACGCGTACGTGACAGTGGTATTCGCGAGCGTTGCGTCGTAGAGAAAGCCATCATTGATGCCGCAGCCGCCGAGCGAGACGTAGTCGAAGGCGGCTGTCAGTTGCTGCACGTCCAGCGCGTAGTCGTAGATCTTGCCGTTGTTCGGTCCGCCGCTCACGACAGACCCGGTGTCTTCGCCGACGCCGATTACCGGGCCGTCGTACGGCGTCACGTCGGACGGAGTCGTGTTGGCCGGGACGGCCCGCAACCGGCAGGTCTGCTGGAGGACCGGATTGAGATCGGCGGCGGAGACCGAGAACGAGCCGTCTGAGGTGAGCGGAACGTTGTGTGCAAGCCTGATGGACGTCTTGCCCGAGTAGCAGCGCACGTCGACCATGTCGCTCGCAGGGTTCCCGCCGGAGGTCGTGCCCGAGATGGCGAGCGTCTGCGTCGACGCGTTCTTCGTGACGACGAAGAACGATGGGTCGGCCGGGCTCCTGATGTGCGACACCGTGATCGCGGCGCGTGCCGCCGGCGCAGCCATGAACCCGCCGAACACGAACACGAGCACGCAGGCGAGAGCGGCTCCCGCCACCAGCCTGGTCCTTGGATGGTGCACGGCCCCTCCTTTGAGGCGCCGTGCACGGATCCTCCTCTGAGCGCTAGGAGCAGCCGGTGTTCGTGCCGCAGTCTCGGCACGTGTAACAGCTGCCGGTGCGGACCATCCTGCCGCCGCAGCGCGCGCACTCGACCGCGTCCTCCCAGCTGTTGAAGAGCGCGGTCTGGCCGGGCGGTGGCGCCTCGGTCGGCTCCGCGGGTGCCGAGGCCTCGCCGTTCGCGTAGCGCTCTGCCATCCGCTGCTTCACCTCGGGCGAGAGGATTCCCGCCTCCTCCTGCTGCTCCGGCGTCAGGAAGCGCTTGCCGAACCAGCGGAAGATGTAGTCGACGATCGACTTCGCCGTGCGGATGTCCGCGTCGTTCGTCAGGCCGCTCGGCTCGAAGCGCATGTGACTGAGCTTCGAGACGTAGACCTCCGGCGGCACTCCATACTGAAGACCCATCGAGACGGCGAGGCAGAGCGAGTTCATCAGGCCCGCCATCGTCGTGCCGTCCTTGGCGATGTCGACGAAGATGTCGCCCGGGCTGCCGTCGTCGTAGAGACCGACGTGGATGTAGCCCTCGTGGTCGCCGACCTGGAACTTGCGGCCGACCTCGGTGCGGTCGAGCGGCAGGCGCTTCCGCTCGTGCACCTGCACGGGCGGTGTCGCGACGGCCGCCTGGCCGTCCTTGCCGGAGCTTGAGAGCGGCTGCGCGACCTTGCAGTTGTCGCGGTAGATCGCGATCGCCTTGACGCCGAGCTTCCAGGCGTCGACGTAGAGGTCCATCACGTCCTCGATGGTGACCTCCTCGGGCATGTTGACCGTCTTCGAGATCGCACCGGAGATGAACGGCTGGACGGCGCCCATCATCTTTACGTGACCGCTGTAGTGGATCGCCCGCTCGCCGACCGCGCAGTCGAAGACCGGGTAGTGGTCCGTCTTCACATATGGCGCGCCGACGACGCCGTTTCGCTCGTCGATGAAGGCGACGGTCTCCTCGATCTCGCGCGGCGCGTAGCCGAGCCGCTCGAGCGCCATCGGGACGGTCTTGTTGACGATCGTGATCTCGCCCCCGCCCACGAGCTTCTTCGACTTGACGAGCGAGAAGTCGGGCTCGACGCCGGTCGTGTCGCAATCCATCATGAAGCTAATCGTTCCGGTCGGTGCGAGCACCGTCGACTGTGCGTTCCGGAAGCCGTGGATCTCGCCGAGATCGAGCGCGTCGTCCCACGCCTTGCGGCAGTGGCCGAGGAGATCGGCGGGCACGGAGTCGGCGTGCTCGATGTTCCCTACCGCCGCCCGGTGTTTCGCGATCACGCCGACCATCGGCGCGCGGTTCACCTGGTAGCCGTCGAACGGCCCCATCCGCGCTGCGATCTCAGCCGACTTGCGGTAGGCGCGTCCCGTCATGAGGCCCGTGATCGCCGCCGCGTAGGCGCGTCCCTCGTCGGAGTCGTACGGGAGCCCGCGCGCCATCAGGAGCGCGCCGAGGTTCGCGTAGCCGAGTCCGAGCTGCCGGAACCGCTTGGCGTTCAGCCCGATCTCGGGCGTCGGATACGACGAGTAGCCGACGAGGATCTCCTGCGCCAGGAAGACGACGTCCACGGCGTGCTCGAATGCGTCGACGTCGAGCTCGCCGTCCTCGCGCCGGAACTTCATGAGGTTGAGCGAGGCGAGGTTGCAGGCCGAGTCGTCGATCGACATGTACTCCGAGCACGGATTCGAGGCGTTGATGCGGCCCGTGTTTGGGAGCGTGTGCCACGAGTTGATCGTCGTGTCGTACTGGACGCCCGGATCGGCGCACTCCCACGCCGCCGCGGCGATCTGGCGCAGCAGGTCGCGGCCGTCAAGCGTCTCGAGAACGGTGCCGTCGGTGCGGGCGGTGAGGTTGAAGTCCTCACCGTTCGTCGCCGCCTCCATGAACACGTCGCTGACGCGGACGGAGTTGTTCGCGTTCTGGTACTGGATCGAAGCCCAGTCGGGCGAGTCGAGCGACATGTCGTAGCCGGCCGACTCGAGGACGCGCGCCTTGCGCTCCTCCTTGGCCTTGCACCAGATGAACTCCTCCACGTCCGGATGGTCGACGTCGAGCACGACCATCTTCGCGGCACGCCGCGTCTTGCCGCCCGACTTGATCGTGCCGGCGGAGGCGTCGGCGCCACGCATGAACGAAACCGGGCCGGACGCGTAGCCGCCCTTCGACAGCTGCTCCTTCGACGAGCGCAGGTGCGAGAGGTTGACACCCGAGCCGGAGCCGCCCCGGAAGATGACGCCCTCACGCCGGATCCAGTCGAGGATCGACTCCATCGAGTCGTCGATCGAGAGGATGAAGCAGGCCGAGCACTGCGGAGCCGCCTCGAAGCCGACGTTGAACCAGACGGGGCTGTTGAAGGAGGCGTACTGGTTTACGAGGATCGCCTTCAGCTCGGCCTCGAACGTGTCGGCCTCGTCGGTGTCGGCGAAGTAACCGCCCTGCTTGCCCCACGCGACGACGGTGTCGACGACGCGACCGATCATCTGCTTGACGCTCGACTCGCGCTCCGGCGAGGAGAGGCGACCGCGGAAGTACTTCTGCGCGACGATGTTCGTCGCTGTCTGCGACCAGAACTTCGGGAACTCGACGCCGCGCTGCTCGAACACCGGGCTGTCACGGCCGGGGATCACGGCGTCGCGCGTCTCCCACTCGATCTCGTCGAACGGGTCACGGCCAGGGATCGTGAAGAAGCGCTTCACACCGAGCCGAGCGCCCTCCTCGACGACAGTGTTGACGACCTCTTCGGCCGTCACTTCGGTGCTCGGAACCTGCTCGACGCTCGCCATCTCTCCTCCAAATTTTAGTCGCCGACCGCGCTCGTCGGCACGCGATTCCGCCGACGGGGAACGGGACCGTAGACCCCGCGTCGGACGGAAGCGAAACGGGCTTTTGGAGGCTAGTTCGCGCCTAGGATGAGGACGACCTGGTAGCGCCGCTCAGAGCCCGGTAGACGCACGTCGAGTGGGGTCACAGCGCGGATCCCCACGTCGCGCGCGAGGCGCTGAGCCTCCCGCTGCCAGCCCGGCTGGAAGAGAGCGACCGACTGCGCGTACGTCGTCGGCGCGTCGCCCGGCACCGCGTGGCGATAGCCGCGCGCGACCAGCTGCGTCGCCTCCGTCCCGGCGGCGCCGGAGACGCCGTTGCCGTTGAGGACGAGGACCGAGACGCGGGAGCGCGACCGAAGTGGGCGGACGACCGTCGTGGTGGCGGGGCCTGCGGGTGTCGTCGTGGCAGGCCGCGATGCCTTCGCGTGATGCACATGAAAGAGATGGGCGCCTGCGAGCGCAAGCAGTGCGGTGAGCTCGGCGAGCGCGACGGCACCGGCCGCGAAGGCTGCTGCGCGCCACGGGAACGGACGATCGAGAGGCTGGACGTGCTCCACGGACCATCACGGTTCGTCCTGCGTGTTGCCGCTCCTCCCTCGCCCTAGCCGCGTATCGTGGCGGCTCGTGTTCGTGACCTTCGAGGGAGCCGACGGCTCGGGCAAGTCGACGCAGGCAGAGCTGCTCCGAGCGACGCTGGCCGGCGAAGGTCGCAATGTCGTGCTGACCCGCGAGCCGGGCGGCACGGAGCTCGGCGAAGCGGTGCGCACACTCGTCCTCAACGGCCCGGTGATGGGCGCCTGGGCGGAGGCCACGCTCTTCGCGGCGTCGCGCGCCGAGCACGTCGAGGAGGTGATCCGTCCGGCCCTCGAGCGTGGTGCCGACGTTGTCTGCGACCGGTACGTCGACTCGTCGCTCGCGTATCAAGGGATCGCGCGCGGCCTCGGGGTCGACGCCGTGCTGCAACTCAACCTCGCTGTCACCGGCGGGCTGCTTCCCGACCTGACGTTTCTGCTTCTGCTCGATCCCGATGTCGCCACGGGTCGCCAGGTCGACCCCGACCGGCTCGAGCGGGAGGGGACGGAGCTGCAGGCGAAGGTCGACGCCGCCTACCGCGAGCTCGCGACGCGCTTCCCGGAGAGAATCGTCACGATCGACGCGACCGGAGAACCCGAGACGATCGCCAGGGAGGTGCGTGAGCGGCTTCGAGACCGTTCCTGAGCAGCACGAGGCCAAGCGACTGCTCGCCGCTGCGCTGCAGGAAGGGCCTGCGCACGCCTACCTCTTCCACGGCCCGGCCGGCGTGGGCAAGCGGGAGCTCGCACGCCGTTTCGCAGCCGAGCTGCTCGGCGACCACGCGCGCGTCGAGCGCGGCAGCCATCCGGACCTCTACGTCCTCGAGCCGCTGGGCGAGCAGATTCGCATCGACGACGTCCGCGAGCTCCGCCGAGACCTGCACATGCGCCCCTTCGAGGCCGAGCGGCGGGTGTACCTCGTTTTCGGCGCGGACTCGTTGAACGAGGACGCCGCCGACGCGCTCCTCAAGGATCTCGAGGAGCCGCCGCCGTACGCCGTCGTCGTCCTCGTCGCCGAGCGCCTCGGACCGCTGCCCGAGACGATTCGGTCGCGCTGCCAGCTCGTGTCTTTCAGGCGTCTGTCGGAGCCTGCCGTTCGGGAGGCAATCCGGGCGCACGCGCCCGAGCTCGGGGAGCAGGAGGTGACGACGCTCGCACGCGTCGCCGGCGGGCGGCTCGGCAGGGTGCTCCAGCTTCTCGATCCGGCTGCTGCTCGCCGGCGGGATGCGCTGATCGGCGTTGCGCGTGCGGTGTATTCCGATCCGTCGTTCGAGCCGGCCGACGGTGCCGAGGCACTCCTCGCCGGCATCGCCGAACGGGGAGCGGAGGCGAAGGACGCGGCCGAGGTGCAGGTCGAAGGTCTCGAGCTGACCGGCCGGGAGGCAGAGCAGCGAGTCCGGCGCGCGCAGCGCGGCGCGGAGCGCGAGGAGCTGCTCGCGCTGCTCGAGGAGCTCGAGTCCTGGTACCGCGACCTCGTAGTCGTCGCCGCGGGCGCGGAGACGGCAGCGGTGCACGTCGACCGCCTCGCGGAGCTGCGAACGGATGTGACGCTCGAGCGCATGCATGCCGCCGAAGACGCGTGCGAGCTCGTGCGTGCCGCGTGGCGGGAAGCGGAGGAGTTGCAGGTCTCGACGCCGCTGGCGCTCGAGGCGCTGCTCATCCGCCTGCGCAGTGAGCTGGGAACAGCCGCCGCGCTCGCATAAGCATCGGGCCGCGAATGTAAAGAGGGCGGCGAGCCCTGCCGATACTCCGCACGGTCATGGAAGGTGCGGCACAGCTCCGTGCCCATGCGCTGCTCAGGCTCAGGCAGGCGATCCTCGTCGCTGGCCTGATCTTGCTTGGGCTGCATTACCTCGGCCACCGGCATTGACGGATGCGCTCACTTGCGGCCGCAGCGGCGCCCGTGGGCGTTGCGTACCGAATGGCGGTGACGAGTTCTGCGTGATCCTGACTGCGTCGGAGCCGGAGCTGCGCCGGATCGCCGATTCGCTGAGCGAGGGCGGCGAAGGCTTCATGGTCACGAGCGCGTACGGCGCCTCCGTGATCCCCGACGATGCGTCGACCGTCTCTGCAGCCCTGAGCGTCGTCGACGAGCGGCTGTGTAGCAGATGTCTCGTCCCTCGCGGTGCGGGTCGGCGAGCGCCTCGGCATCACCCGCGACGAGTGTGAGGTGTTGCGGCTGGCCGCAGAGCTGCACGACGTCGGGAAGCTCGCGATTCCGGACATCGTGCTGCAGAAGGCGGCGGCGCTCGACGCGACCGAGTGGAGCTTCATCCACTCGCACACGCTGATCGGCCAGCGGATCCTCAGTCTGCCCCCGCTCTGCGACCGGTCGGCGCGGTCGTCCGGTCGACGCACGAGAACTGGGACGGCACCGGCTGTCCGAGCGATCGGCCGTACCGCGCCGCCCGCAGTCCAGAGGACGCGATCTGCGAGCTCCGGCGTTGCGCCGGCCAACAGTTCGACCCGAACGTCGTCGATCTGCTCTGCGAGGTGCTCGCCGCCGAGGAAGAGCCCGCAGCGAAGCTCGCCGCCCGCGGCTAGCTCAGCTCGACCCTGCAGCCAAAACGAAGGGCCGGGATCGCTCCCGGCCCTTCGGGTGTCTCTCTCCTCGCCTCTGCCGCCTAGGCGGCGAAGACGAGCTCGTCGCCCAGCGCGAGCTGGAGCCGCGCCAGGGCGTCGCTCTCGAGCTGACGGACGCGCTCACGCGTCAGGCCGAGCTCCTTGCCGATCGTCTCGAGCGAGGCCGGCTCGGATTCGAAGCCGAAGCGGAGCTCGATGATCCGCCGCTGACGCTCGGGCAGGTCCGCGACTGCGCGCTGCACGCGCTGCCGGCGCACCGACTCGACGGCCTCCTCGGCCGGATCGACGATCGACTCGTCGGCGAACAGGTCGCCGAGCTCCGAGTCGCCGTCCGAGCCGAGCCCCTGGTTCAGGGAGACGGAGTCGACGGCGTCGAGCGCCTCGACAACATGCTCGAGCTTGAGCCGTGTCGCCTGGGCCAGCTCCTCCGGGGTCGCCTCGCGACCGAGCTTTGCCTGCAGCTCGGCCGAGGCGCGGTTGAGCTTGATCCGGCGCTCCTGAACGTGAACCGGGATGCGGATCGTCTTGGACTGGTTCGCGACCGCGCGCTGGCAGGCCTGACGGATCCACCAGGTCGCGTAGGTCGAGAACTTGTAGCCCTTGCGCCAATCGAACTTCTCCGCTGCGCGGTTGAGGCCGATCACGCCCTCCTGGATCAGATCGAGAAGCGGAACGTCGTGGCCCTGGTAGCGCTTCGCGATCGAGACGACGAGGCGGAGGTTGGAGTTGATCATCTTCTCCTTCGCCGCCAGGTCGCCCTTCTCGATGCGCTTTGCGAGCGCGACCTCGTCGGCCGCCGTGAGCAGCTTGTGACGGCCCGCGGCATCCATGAAGAGCTGCAGCGGGTCGAGCGTGCCCGTGACCGGCGCGGTTGTGACCGGGCGGGTCTCCTCGGGCGTCTCGTCGCGCACGACGACGTCGCGCTCTTCGAGCGCGACGCGCAGGCCCGAGAGATCGTCCTCGGTCAGCTCGTGCTCGTCGGCCAGCGACTGGATGTCCTTCTCCTCGACGAAGCCGCGCTCGGCGGCCTCCTCGAGCAGGCGCTCGACAGGCGAGAGGTCGTGCAGATGAATCGTGTCGCTCAGTGTTGTTTCCTTTCGTTCGTGGTGGGCTGCCGGTTTGGCGCCCCGTCGGACTAGCGCAGCTTCGCTGCGATTCCGACACCCGACTGAGTTATAGAACGGCATTGCACCGAAGTCCATTCCCAAACCGGGTGTTTTTCTATTTCCGTACAAAGTCTCATTCCCTGCTTATCCACGGAAATCAACGCTCGACGCTACGTCCCGAAATCTCGTCGAGCGTGATGCGGAGGACGACGACGTCTTCGCCCAGCTCGCGCGGCTCTGCGGCACGGCCCGCGGCGCGCGCGAAGCGCTCCCGTAAGAGGGACAACGCGGGCTCGATTGCGTCGCCGGCCAGCTGCTCGTACGTCCCGTAGGCGATCACGCTGCGCCAGCTTCCCCTGCCGTCCACGTCGTAGGAGTCCACCTCGACGCAGACCCGCGGGTTCTCGCGCAGCATCGCGGTTTTTCGGCCTTCCGTCGTGACGGCGACCACCGCGCCGTCCTCGTAGGCGTAGATCAACGGAACGATGTACGTCTCGTCGCCCGCATGGCAGCCGAGGCGTGCAATCCGCTGTCCGTGGAGGAACTCCTCGATCTCGGCGCGTGAGAGCTCGTGTGGAGTTCCTCTGCCCGCGTCGGCCATCCGTCTGAGCGTAGGACATACTGAAATCGTCGTGTTGCGGGTGTGGGGCTTCACAACGCTCGGTCTCGTCCTGGCCGCCGCAGCGGCGGTCGTCGCTGCTCTTCTCGCCTGGCCGACGGTCGGGATCGCAGCTTCGACGACCGGACTGGCGGCCGTCTCCTTGCCCGGCTTCTCCGGACACGTGGAGACGGTGTCGGTGACGAACGCGGACGGGAAGTCGCTACCGGTTTCCCTGCGCAGTGACGTCGTTTGGCCTCGCGTCCGGCTCGCCGCGGGTGAGCACGTGACGCTGAAGGTCGTGGTTCGCCGGCCCGGCTGGATCGGCTGGCTCGTCGGCCACCGCGCCGAGCGGACGGTGACCGTCACGACGCCGGTGGCGCACATCCGCTCGACGCTGCTCCGGCCAAAGAGCGGCAGTGTCGTGACAGTCCGTTTCGCCGAGCCCGTGAGCCGCCTCGCGGTCGGTCACCGGCGGCTCCGTGGGCTCGGGCCCGGCCGGACCGTCGTTCCGCTCGGTGTGCGAACCTCACGTAACGCGAGCGCGGGAACGTTGACCCTCTCAGCGGCGGCACGGCGATGGGAAACGCTTTCAGCGCCGGTGCGCGTCTCGTGGTTCGTCGCCGGCGCCCGGACGAGCATCGTGTCCGACCCAGCAGCGGGTCGCCGGCTCGGGCCACGGCGAGCACTGACCCTGACGTTCGCGAGGCCGGTCGCCGCCGTACTCGGCTCGCGCCTTCCGCGGCTCGAGCCGGCGGCTCGCGGCCGCTGGACACAGGTCGACGCACATACGCTCACCTTCCAGCCGGCCGGCTTCGGTTTCGGCCTCGGCGGGACGGTGCGCCTGCGGCTACCGGGGCGAACTCTTTCTTGGACGGCGCCGAGGGGATCGACGCTGCGGCTGCAGGAGCTGCTTGCGCGCGCCGGCTATCTCCCGCTGCGCTGGCGTCCTGCGGCCGATGCGCCTTCGACGCCGGCCGCGGAGATCTCGGCCGCCGTTTCGCCGCCGGACGGGACCTTCTCGTGGCGCTACGTGCAGACGCCCGTTTCGCTCCGCACGCTCTGGAAACCCGGCAAATGGAACGTCGTCACCCAGGGCGCCGTCATGCGCTTTCAGCAAGAGCACGGTCTCGCAACCGACGGGGTCCCCGGCCCGCTGGTCTGGCGCACGCTCCTCCGAGACGATCTCGCCGGAAGGCGATTGGGCGGCGGCTACAGCTACGTCTTCGTGCACGAGACGGTTCCGCAGTCGCTCAGCCTCTGGCACAACGGCCGCGTGATCCTCACGTCGCCGGGCAACACCGGGATCGCGCAAGCGCCGACGGCCCCGGGGACGTGGCCGGTCTTCGAGCACATCTCGGTCGGAACGATGAGCGGCACGAATCCCGACGGTTCGCACTACCACGATCCCGGCATCAAATGGATCAGCTATTTCCACGGCGGCGACGCGCTTCACGCCTTCCCGCGCGCTTCGTTCGGGACGCCGCAGAGCCTCGGTTGCGTCGAGTTGCCGGAGGACGCAGCCGGGCGAGTGTGGCCGTACACGCCGATCGGGACGCTCGTCACGATCGAGTCTTGACGGTCAGGCCCGGGTAAAGCCAAAGGCACGCGAGCCGTTTGTGCGGCACAATTTGCCGCCGTGGTGAGTGCGAGGGGTCTCACCGGGTTGTTGCTCGCCACCGCAGCCTTGTTGGTCGTGACGGGCGCTGCGGCGGCACCTCCGCCCGTGCCCGGCGAAAAGGCAGCGCTGGCCGCGGTGAAACACGCGGTGGCGGAACGCCGGCTGACCCGGGCTGCCGCCAAGGTGGACCGTGCGGAGATCGCGCGCGCCGTACATCTCGCGCGTGTGCTGCCGCCTGGGAGACGACTGCACGTTGAGGTCGCGCTCGAGCAGGTGGGAGCGCTCGGAAAGGGCCTGACGAGCCCGCGCGCGACGTCGGTTTTCGGGCAGCTGCGGGCGAACGACGACTACTTCGCGCGTCGCCCCGCGCCGCGGAACGGAACCGACATCACCGACGCGGACGGGGTCGTCTACCGCTACTTCCCCGGCCGCTGCTTCGAGTTCCATCCGCTGGCGAACGTCGCCGCGCTCAACGCACGCGTCGCAGCGAAAGACGTCGCGGGCACGCAGCGGCTGGCCGCGGCGCTGACCGCTCGCGCGGTCCCGCGCTTCGGTGGGATGGCGTGGGAGTACTACTTCCCCTTCGGTGGCAGCGCGCCGTGGGTGTCCGGC
>Ga0070695_100001713_pt1 | contig 12343 bp, 6 predicted proteins | sample KBSK1252metaG_FD_65471 | JGI IMG/M metagenome (GOLD analysis project Ga0070695, IMG submission 65471) | Corn, switchgrass and miscanthus rhizosphere microbial communities from Kellogg Biological Station, Michigan, USA - KBS K1-25-2 metaG | ecosystem: Host-associated > Plants > Roots >...
GAGGAGCGCGAAGTGGAGCGCGTGCGGATCCGCGTGGGTCCCGACCGCCCACACGATCGGCGTCAGGGCGATCCCGAGGCCGGCGGCGATGCCGAAGACGAGGGAGCCGCTCAGGCGTCGGGCGAGGTCGACGGTGAACGCGGTGCCGACCGCGACGAGGATCGCCGACAGGACGTTCATCCGCAGCGCCGCCTCCCCCAGCGGCTGGAGGAGGACGCCCGCGAGCCAGCCGATGAGGACGTAGGTCGGGTAGCCGGTCGGATGCGCCGTGCCCATCAGCGGCAGGACCATCTGGAACTCGGCCGTGTCCCAGAACCCCAGGCCCGGCATCAGCCGCCACAGGCAGGCCGCCAGTGCGACGAGGCCGACCCCGACGGCGGCGAGCCACGGCCAGATACCGGCCGCGCGTCCAACCGGGGACCCGCGATCGCCCGCCACCGCGCTCACCACCCGAGCGCGTCGCCCCACACGACCCCCCAGAAGTTGACGAGCACGGAGAGCCCGACGAGGCCCATCGCGAGGACCAGCAGAAGCCGCGCCGCGATCGCCCACGACGGCGGCGCCGACGCCCGCGTCGCGACGCGATCCAGCCCGATCGCGACGAGGATGAGCGCCCACGGCACGAAGTCGTTGCTGAAGCGGTAGCCGAACTGGACCCAGCCCTGGCTGAAGTGCGCCAGGTTGACGACGCCAATCAGCAGCACGGCCAGCGCGGCGCCGGTCACGGCCCGGCTGTGGCCGTAGCCCCACCGGAGGGCGGGCAGGATCAGCAAATAGCCCGGGCTCGTCAGGAGGATGCTCATCCCCGTGTCCCGCGGCAGGACCATTGGGCAGGCCGGGTTGAACCAGTCGCGCATCGAGCCGGAGGTGCACAGCGGCCCGCCGAGCCCGAGGGCGGACGGCACCTCGTTCGGCAGCCACACGGGCGTGTTCAGGAACATGATCCCGAAATTCTGGGGCAGATAGCGGACATCCTCGATCCACCACTCCAGGTGGTAGTTCAGCGGCTTGTAGAACCCGGCCTCGAGCTCGTAGAGGTGCTGGTAGCCGGGATGGAGAACGTGACCGGTCGTCGCCAGGTTGTAGACGAGCAGCGCCACGATCGGGATCCCCGCGCCGAGCGCCGCCGACCAGCCGCGGCGCTGCCACGACCCGCCGGACCCGACGAAGAGGAAGAACGGCGCGCCGAAGGCGACGGTCAGTCGTGACGTGCAGGCGAGCCCGAACAGGAGTCCCGCGAGAAACTGGCGGGGATCCGGCAGCAGGGTGGCCGCGAGCGACGACGGCGCAGCGACCGCGGCTGCGGCGGCTCCGTCCCGCTCCCCGATGCTGGCCTCGTCCTCCGAGCCCGCCGCCGCCCTGTCGCTGCCGAGGGCGATTCCGACCGCGGCGAGCGCCAGTCCGACCGCCAGGACGTGTGCCTGGTACCACGTGGTGCCCAGCTGGGCCGCATACCAGAACACCGTCCCGAACCCGAAGAACACGGTCGTCGCGATCCGGACCCACGTCCGGATCGGTAGCCGGCCCAGCATCCACCACGCGATTCCCACGTCGAGCGCGCCGAGGATCGCGAAGATCAGCTGGCCGTCGGCATTCAGGCCCCACAGCGCAACGAACGGCATGAGAACGACGGCCGGCAGGGGCGGGAAGGGAACCAGCGCCCGCGGGATGCCGTCCGTCGTGGGAACCGGGAGGACATCCTGGAAGAACGCGTTGCCCGGGGACTCGGCGGTCGCCGCGACCGGATACCGGATCGCCGCCTGCCCTTCGAGGAAGGCGGCTGCCTGCCACTCGAAGTGATCGTAGAAGCGGTACGGATGGCTGAGCGTGTAGACGACGAGGGCGATCGCCACCAGGGACGCCCCGACGGCGACCGCGACGAAGGTCGACGGCGGGGAGGGGACCGGGCTCCGGGGATGCGATCGACCCTGTGCTACCCTGCGGTCCACCTCAACGCTCGTTCGGGGAGATCCATCCCGTGACGTCCGGCCGCGCGTCGGGCGGACCGAGCCGGGGCGCAGACGCGCCGACGCGGACCAACGGGACGCGGGATGGCATCGGCGCGATCGTCGCGATCCTCGCGCTCGGCCTCGTCTTCCGACTCATCATCGCACAGCTGAATCCGGGCTCGGGCTTCAAGGTCGATCTCGGCTCGTTCCAGGCATGGGCCGGAAACCTCGCCCAGCAGGGCCTGCACGGGTTCTACGAGCGCCCGTTCTTCCACGACTACACCCCGGGCTATCTCTATGTCCTGTACGTCGTCGGGATCGTCGGCAGGGCGCTCGGCGGGATCGGCGACCTGATCAAGATCCCGCCGATCCTCGCGGACGTCGCGATCGGCTGGCTCGTCTGGTCGATGGCCCGCGAGCTGGGCGCGGGTCGGCGGGCGGCCCTCATCGGGGGCGCACTCGCGGTCGCCAACCCGGTCAGCTGGCTCGACTCCGTGCTCTGGGGCCAGGTGGACTCCTTCGGGGTCGTGTTCCTGCTGCTCGGCCTGCGCGCCCTGTGGCGGGACCAGCCGGAGCGGTCCGCGATCTTCACCGTGATCGCCGCGTTGATCAAGCCACAGCTGGCGATCCTGGCGCCGATCGTGGCGGTCGTCACGATCCGCCGCGCGCTCTGGCCGGATGGCGCCACTGAGAGCCAGAGCGACGCGGCGCTCTCGTCGCCACGAACCGGGATCCTCGCCCGCTTTCGCGCCTGGGAAGCCCAGACCGACCAGCCGATCCGGATCCTCACAACGGGAGTCGCCGGCTTCCTGACGGCCGTCGCCCTGTGCTTCCCGTTCGGCCTGTCCGTGATCGAGCCGGGAACGAATGGCCAGGTCCTGCACTCGGGCCTGATCGAGCAGGTCTTCAAGACGGCCGGTGGCTACCCGTACGCCAGCGTCAACGCGTACAACCCCTGGGCGCTCGCATCGGTCAACGGCACCGGCGTCGCGGCGAACAGCGGCTGGGCCTGCGACACGATCATCCGCGACGCGGCGTCCGGGATCGTGTCGTGTCCGGCGGCGGTCATGATCGCCGGAGTCCCGGCGGTCTACGTCGGGGCCGGGCTGCTCGCGATCGCCTTCGTCCTCGTCTGCCTGGCGGTCGCCTGGCGGCCGACGCCGGCCGCGATGCTCACGGGACTCGCGATCCTGGCGGTCGCGTTCTTCGTCCTGCCCACCCGTGTCCACGAGCGCTACCTCTATCCGATCGTGGCCATCGGAGCGATCCTCGCCGCGGTCTCGATCCGATGGCGCGTCGCGTACGTCGTCCTGTCGGCGACGACGTTCCTCAACATGTACGTCGTCCTGACGACCCTCTACGTCGGCAATCCCCGGATCACCGACTGGCTCGGGATCGGGAACGCGATCCGCTCGACCGAGGGCGTGACGGCCGTCGCGTTGACCGGGCTGGCCGCCTCGCTCTGGGCGTTCACCCAGCTCCGACCGGGCGCGCAACGGGCCCTGGAACGGGAGATCGACACGGGCGCGGCGGCCGACGAGATGGCGGGAGCCGCCGCCTGGGCGGAGGACGAGAGCGAGTGGCCCGAGGGCCCGCCCGAGCCCGACGACGACCGAGCGCTGCGGCGTTGGCAGCCCGGCGCCCTCGTTCCCGCGCCGATCGCTGGCCTCGCGCCCGGACCCGGCGCAGCCGCCGGTGCCATGGCCCTCAGCGCACCCCTGGCGCTGCCGACCTGGTCCGAGCCGCCGTCTCTGGCCGAGCTCGGCCCGATCGCCTGGTTCAGGGCAAAGCTCGACGAGCGCCCGATCCGAGCCGACCGGTCTCGAGCGCTCCACGACGAGCCGGCGGGGCGGCTGGACAAGCTCGACGTGTGGATCCTCGTCGTCCTCCTCGCATCGATGCTCGGAGTGCGGATGTTCCGACTGTCCGAGCCATACGAGATGCACTTCGACGAGGTCTACCACGCGCGGACGGCGACGGAGTTCCTCCAGGACTGGCGCTACGGGATGAGCCACGAGATCTACGAGTGGACGCATCCGCACCTCGCGAAGTACGCGATGGCCGGCGGCCTCGTCGCGTGGGGTGACGACCGGGTCACCGCCACCAGCAAGCTCGGCGTGCCGGTCCTCGACGCGGTAATCGAGCCGCGGAACACTGATCCGGCGTTCGCCGGGGACCGAGCCGGCGACCGCGTCGACGTCGTCACCGGATCCGAGCTTCGCTCGTACGACCTCGACACGCGGGCCCTGGTCGCGACGATCCCGATCACTGGCGCCAGCGCCGTCGCTGTGGACGAGACCGGGTTCCGGCTGTTCGTGGGAAGCCGCGACGGCTCGATCTCGACCGTCGACGTCACTGCGCTGGACACCGTCCGGAACCTCGGCTCGGCGGCGGTCACGCCCGATCCGATCGCCTTTGGCCAGGTCGACGGCGCCATCAAGCACCTGATCGTGCCCTCGACCGGCGAGTCCGTCGTTGCGCTCCTCGACGATGATCGGGTCGTCACCCTCGACGCAACGTCGGCCGAGGTCCTGGGCACGGTCCAGCTCCACGACGCCGGCGACATGGCGCCGGCCGGGACCGCTCCTGCCCTCATCGGGACCCCGGACGCCGTCGAGGATCCGGCTGCTGCCGCCCGGGCGATTGCCGGGATCGTCGGCGGGAACGTGGCGACGTACGAGGAACGCCTGCGGGGCACGGCCGACCGGACCATCCTCGCCCCGATCGCCAACGCCGACCAGCGGGCCAGGGTGCAGAAGGCGATCGACAACGGGGCGCTCGCCGGGCTGACGATCGACTCCATTCCCCAGATTGCCGTCGCCGACGCGAACGGCGTGGAGGTGATCGATCCGTCCACGGGGTCGCTGAGCCGGACGGTGAGCGTCGGTGCGCCGGCCCACGGCCTCGCTCTCACGACGGTCGACGACTCGCGGCTCTACGTCGCCACCGATCCCGACGCGACGACGCACGCGCCGGGCCGGATCTCGATCGTCACGGTGAGCGGCGACGCCGCCAAGAACGGGCCGGTCTACACCGAGTCGATGCGGATGCCGGGGCCGGTCACCCGCGTCGCCTACGACGACGCCACGGAGATGGTCCACGTCCTGGGCCGGACACCGGACGGCTCGGCCGCGACGGTGTATGTCATCGAACCGCACGCCCGGGCGGTCTACGCGGACGCCCGCCTGCCGTTCACGCCGACGGCGTGGGTGATGGACGCGGCTCGGGACTACCCGACCGACGACCGGCAGCAGGTCCTGGCGTTCGACGGGACCGGAGACGTCGCCAGCGTCGACGTCGGGCAGCACGAGTTCGCCTGGCGGTTCCCGGGTGTCCTGGCGGGGACGGCGATGGCGGGGTTCCTCTTCCTGCTCGCGCGGATCCTGTTCCGGCGCCGGTCGATCGGGATTCTCGTCGCCGTCATCAGCCTCGCCGACGGGATGTTCTTCGTCCAGTCGCGGATCGGGATGAACGATGCGTACGTCGGCGTCTTCATCGTCGCGGCCTACACCCTGTTCGCGGCACTGTGGACCGGCGTCTGGCGCCATCGCGGCGCGTTCTGGATCGCGATGCCCCTGATCGGTGCACTTCTGGGGCTCGGTCTGGCGTCGAAGTGGGTGGCCCTGTACGCGCTCGGCGGGATCGCGCTCCTGATCATGGTCCGGAGCGCCCTGGGTCGCCTCCTGACGGTGATCTCGATGATCGGGATCACGGCGATCCTCGGCTACATCGCGATCAACGTGCCGGCCGGGACCGGGTTCGGCAACCTGCCGTTCGTCGCGATCATGGTGGCGCTGACCGTCGTCGCGGTCGTCGCGAACGTCGCCCACCCGGTCGCGTGGTCGCTCGACGAGGTTCGGTTCGCGATCGGCGCCCCGGTCGTTCTCGGCGGGCTCGGCATCCTCGCGCTCGTGGCAACGAAGAACGCCTTTCGGGGGCCGGCCATCGGCCCGCTGGTCGATGGCGGCGTCCCGACCGTAGCCGCCACCTCCGGGCTCCCGTTCACGTTGCCCATGGAGGTCGCGATCGGGCTCTTCCTGCTGGGTCCGATCGCCTGGCTCGCGTTCGCCGGGGCCGCCCGGGTGGGCTTCGGCCCAATGGCGCCGCCGCCGGCGCCCGACGAGCCGGCCGCCCTCCTCCCGCCGCCGGCGCCCGCGCCGTCCGCCGCGTGGCTCCGACCCGGCGCCCTGGGCGGCCTGCCGATCGCGTGGATGGTCGTCTGCCTGCTCGTCGTGCCCGTCGCGATCTACATCGCGTCCTACCTGCCCTGGGCGTTCATCGAGAACCACCGCCTGTTCGGCAACTGGCCTGACAACCACACGGGTCAGTCGTTGACGGACCTCACGGGCGCCATGTACGCCTACCACAACGGCCTGACCGCGCCCCACGCGGCGTCGTCGCCGTGGTGGGCCTGGCTCTTCGACTTCAAGCCGGTCTGGTTCTACCAGGAAGGCCTCGCCGGCAATACCACCGCCGCGATCTACGACGCCGGCAACATCGTCGTCTGGTGGCTCGCGCTGCCGGCGCTCGCGTTCACCGCCTGGCAGGCGTTCGCCCGCCGGAGCCTGCCCCTGGCATTGATCGCGATCGGCTTCGCCTGCCAGTGGGTCTCGTGGGCACGGATCGATCGGGCGTCGTTCCAGTACCACTACTACACGAGCCTGCCGTTCCTGTTCCTCGGCCTCGCCTACTTCCTCGCGGAGCTCTGGCACGGGGCGTCGCGGCGGACGTGGCTCATGGCGCGGCTGGCCGCCGGGGTCGCGATCCTCGGGCCGGGAATCCTGTGGATCCTCGACCGGCCGCTGTGTGCCTTCGTCGGCGTGGCGCGGGCGAACACGAACGCCGCTCAGGCCTGCCAGCCGACGATCCCCCAGTTCCTCCTGACCTCGCAGACGGCCGCACTCGCCGCCGTGGTCGGCGTGGCCGTCCTCGTCGTGGTCCAGTTCTTCGGGCGGCTGGGGAGAGACGACGCGACGACCGACGAGCGGGGGTCCTCGGCCATGGCGCTGATCCCACTGATCGTGACCGCGGTCGTCGCCATCGGCCTCACGAGCCTGATCCGCGTGTTCGTGCCCGACGTGCCGCTGATCACGCTCAACTCGATCCCCGTCGAGCCGGTCGCGATCGTGCTCGCCCTCCCCGCGGTGGGCCTCGCGGCGTTCGTCGCGACGGCCCGCGATGCTCGCCGCTTCGTGATCGGCGCGGTCGTCGCGATCGTCGCCTGGTTCGTCGTCGTCTACCCGAACTTCAGCGCGCTGCCCCTCCCGACGGCGATCGCCAACGTCTACCAGGGCGTCCTGCCGACCTACCTCTACGCGTTCCAGTTCCCGGTGAACAACGTCGCGGCGACGGTGCCGATCCAGCTCCTGGGCCCGGTTCCGATGCTGCTCGGCGCGGCGATGGTGTTCCTGACGCTGGTCGTCGGCTACTCGGCGTGGGTCTGGCGGCTGGCGCTGGCCGAGCGCTCAGCGACCGATGGCGATCGTTACGAGCTGGGACCCGGCGGCCCCGCGCTGGGGAGCTGACCCCGTCAGTCGAGGGGCGCGGTCGCGATCGGCTCGGCGGCGGGATCTCCGGCGGGATCTCCGGTGGGCGTCGCGGCGGGCTCGATCGAAGCCGGCGTCCGCGGGGATGGCGGGACGGCCGAGTGGAACGCCGGGGGGAGCTCGCCCCGAGCGGCCAGCCGCCGGATGACGACGCCGTAGTAGTCGTCGACCTTGGCCGTGACCCGCTCCCAGCTGAACTCCTGGGCGCGTTGCCGGCCGGCGTCGCCCATGGCTGCCCGCAGCTCGTCGTCGCGCAGGAGGCGCGCGACGGCGCCGGCGATCTCCTTCGGCTCGCGCGGCGGCACCAGAAGGCCCTCGCGGTCGCGCCGGACGACGCCCTTGTAGCCGTGGATGTCCGAGGCGACGATCGCCGTCCCGGCAGCCATCGCCTCGAGCAGGACGATCCCGAACGACTCGCCGCCCGTCGCGGGGGAGACGTAGACGTCGGCCGTCCGGTAGAGCTGGGCCTTCTCTTCGTCGCTGACCCGGCCGAGGAACTCGACGCCCTTCAACCGTCGCACGGCGATGTACCGGCGGGCCTCCCTGGCGAGCGGACCGCTGCCGACGATGAGCAGGCGGCAGTCGCAGCCGGTCTTGCGCAGGATCCGGTAGGCCTTGAGGAGCTCGAGGAGGCCCTTGCGGGGCTCGAACCGGCCGACGAACAGGATGTTGCGGGTGCCGTCCTGCCAGCGCGCGAGCGGAACCGCGCGCCGGAAGCGCTCGACGTCGACGCCGTTGGGGATGACCTTGTACTCGCCCGGGAAGTAGCGGTCGATGAAGTGCTTGGCGGCGCCACTGACGGCGATCCGGCCGTGGAGCCGCGCGGCCTCGCCCTTCATCACCTTGCTGCCGAACTCGTATGACGGCGAGAACCCGCCGTAGGCGTGGAAGGTCGCGATGTTCACGCTCGTCGACAGGCGGAGGACGATCGTCGACAGGAACGGCACGAACGGCTCGTGGAAGTGGAGCAGGTCGAACTGCTCGCGGTCGAGCATGGCGCGAACCTGGGAGACGAACCGCGGCGACAGGGTGATCGTCCCGACCGAGCCGTTGACCGGCAGGGAGAAGCCTTTGCCGATCCGGATGATGTCGCCCTCGGAGGCGCGCTGCAGGCCGTGGGACGACGAGATGATCCGGACGTCGTGTCCGCGGTGGCGGAGGTTCTCGTACAGGTAGCGGACGTGCTGGGTCACACCGCCCGGCAGCGGGTAGACGTACGGCGTCACCAGCCCGATCTTCATCTGTCCGGATTGTCCGCCCCGGGACCCGCCTCCGTCCGCTCCGCCTGCCACGCCTCCTCGAAGCGCGGCGGCCGGTGGCGGCCGCCCGGATACCCCAGGTCACGGCTCGTGCCATCCCCGCGGACCCGGCCACCGACGACGGCCCGCACGTCCTGGCTGTACTTGCGGAGCTGGCGGCCGAAGGTCGAGAACTGGCCGCCGGCGCCGTGGAACGACCCGTGATGGTGGGTCCGGCCGGCCACGATCGCCGCCCGCAGGTCCGCAGCGGTCCGGCCGGGGAAGGTCGTCCAGCCGATCCCGACCGCGCCGGCCTCGTGGCTATCGCTGTTGCCGACCGTCGGCAGGCCGTGCGCGGCCGCGAACCGAACGACTCGCCCATGCCACGGCCGGCCGAGCATCGTCGGGTTGAACGCCTCGATCGCATCCGGCCGGACGCGTGGATCCGGGTCGGTGATCAGGCGCCGCAGGACGAAGCCCTGGGCACAGAGCGGATAGGGCACGAGCGGATGCGCGGGGATCGCCAGCCCGCCCTGCTCGTGGATCTCGGCGATCGTCATCCGCAGGCTGCGGAGCGGCCGGATCCGCTCCTCGATGAACAGCGCCAGGAGGTGGCCGCCGAGCGTCGACACCTCCTCGCCGACGATGACCTCGGCCCGATGACCGAGCTCGCGGGCCATCGTCCGGGCCGCAACCGCGGCGTCGATCCGCTCGTGATCGGTGATCGCGATCACGTCGAGGGTCGTCGCCCGCTCCACGTGATCGAGGATCGCCGGGATACCGTCGACGCCGTCGGACGCCAGGCTATGGATGTGGAGGTCGGCGCGGCCGAGGCGGTCGGTCATGTCGCGCCGGAGTCCGCGCCCGCGGCCTCGGGGCCCGCCAGGTCCGGCCAAATCGGGAAGAACACCGCCGACCATTGCTCCGGGGCGTCGGCGATCACGTCCTCGAACGCGGCGGCGAGTGACGTCAGGGTCGCGGAGATCCGCTCGCGGCGGCCGCCGTCGGCGGCCACGGGCACCGGCAGCAGGCGCCCGGCGATCCGTCCGTCCGGCAGCCGCCGGACGCCGACGACGAAGATCCGCGCGCCAGCCTCGATCGCCAGGAGAGCGGGCCCGATCGGCAGGGGCGCCGGGGCGCCGAAGAGCGGCACCGCGATCCCACCGCCGGCGATGTCGCGGTCGGCAACGATGCCCACGAACCCGTCGGCTCGGAGCGCCGCCTGGAGCTCGCGTCGGGCCTCCCGAAGCCCGACGATCCGGACGCCCAGCGACCCACGCGTCCGCACGAACCAGGCCTGGAGCGGCGGGTCGTCGACCGTCTCCATCGGGGCGACGAACGTCCGCCCGGATCGGTTGGCCAGGTACAGGGCCGGCAGCTCGATGGGGCCGAGGTGGGCGGAGGCGAAGATGACCGGTCCGCCGCGGAACGCGTCCTCGACCGTGTCGGGCGTCTCGACGACGACGCGGTCCTCGAAGATCGTCGTCGTCAGGCCCGGGACGCGGAGGATCTCGAGGTAGTAGCGGGCGTCGTGGCGAAAGGCCAGGCGGACGAGCCGCTCCAGCGCTCGTGGATCGCCCGCCGCGGCCCGGGCGCGCTGGCTGCCGCGGCCCGTTCGCGCGAGCTCCGCGGCGACACGCGCGAGGTTGCGTCGCGCCTGGGCCGCACGGGCCGGCGCCAGTCGATACCAGAGCCCGCCCGCGAGATCGGCGAGTCCGATCGCCACGCGTTCGGGGAGATGGCAGGCGAGCCACGACGCAGCCCGGAGGCCCGCAACCCGTGCCCGCTGGCCGAGCGTTCCTCGCTTCACCTTCGTCCCGCGCCGGCTCGGCGCCGCCGCGGCGTCGCCGGCGTCCGTCACGAGGGCGCGAGCTCGGGGTCGGACCGGGCAGCCCCGGCGGCCGATGCCGTCGCTGCGGATCGCGTCTTCTTCGGGCTTGCCGTCCCGCCGCCACCGAGCATCCGCTCGGCGCGGGCCGCGAGCTCCGCGGCTTCCTCGGCGGTCGGCGGCCAGATCGGCTTGAAGCTGTACCACTGGTTCGGGGCGGCGGCGATCGTGGCCTCGAGCGCGTCGGCGATCTCCTGGGTCGCGTGAGCGACGTCGGCGTCGGACGCCGATGGGACCGTGATGACCGGCGAGAACCCGACGTGGAACATCCCGTCGGCGCCGCGCCGGATCGCCACCGGCAGGATCACGGAGCCGGTCTTCGCGGCGAGGGTCGCCGGGCCTGCCGGGAGCGTCGTCCACTCCCCGAAGAGCCGGACCGGGACGCCGTCGGGGCGATAGCCCCAGTCGATCAGCAGGGCGAGCATCTCGCGGTTCTTGAGGACCGCGTAGATCTCGCGGAGGTTGCGCCACGGGATGACGTGAACGCCCCACGCCTCACGGAGCTCGCGGAACCGCTCGAACATCTCGGGGAACGACGAATCGTCGGCGACGACGTTGATCGGCCACCCGCGGTTCGCGACGCCCGCCGCGACCGCCTCGTTGTTGCCGACATGACCCAACGCGAAGATCAGACCACCACCGGGCGCAGCGCGCCATGCCTCCTCGATCTGGTCGAGGTCAGTTTGGACGACGCGCCGGATCGCCTCGTCCGGGGAGAGCGACTCGAGTCGCATGACCTCGACGAGGTACGTGGCGTACTGGCGGTAGGCGCCCAGGGCGAGCTTCCGGACTCGGCGATCGTCGGGCGGCAACCCGGCGACCCGGCCGAAGTTCGCATTCGACCAGGCCCGCTTCGCCGGCCAGAGCAGGTAGCCGGCCTGGCTCGCAGTCCCGATCACCCAGCGGGCGAGTCGCTGCGGGACGTGGGCGACGACCCAGACCGCAGCCGCGTACCCCGCGACGGCGAGCTTCTCGAGAACGCGAGGCCCTTGCTCCTTGCGCCGATGGGGCGCCTCGAGCCCCTTGCCCGTCATCGGCCGCTTACCTCGCCGCCGCGGCCGGCTTCCTGGCGGCCGTCGACCGCGCCGGCGCCGTCGACGCCAGCTTCTTGAGCTGCGCCTTCGTCAGGTTCTCGGTCCCGACGAGGGTCTCGTTGTCCTCGCCCCGGATGAACGCCTCGACGCGCTGGTGCGCGACGTCGTCGTGGATCTGGACCGGCGGGCTCTTCATGAAGTAGCTCGACGGGGCGACGAGCGTGCCCTTCAGCCCGCGGTCGAGACCGAGCTTCAGGCAGCGGATCGCATCGGTGATCACGCCGGCGCTGTTGGGCGAGTCCCAGACCTCGAGCTTCAGCTCCGCGTTGAGCGGCACGTCGCCGTAGGTCGTGCCCTCCATCCGGATGTAGCACCACTTCCGGTCCTGGAGCCACGGCACGTGGTCCGACGGGCCGACGTGGACGTTGTCGGCGTCCATGTCGTAGTCGAGCATCGACGTGACCGCGTTGGTCTTCGAGATCTTCTTGGACTCGAGGCGCTCCCGCTCCAGCATGTTCAGGAAGTCCGTGTTGCCGCCGAAGTTCAGCTGGTACGTCCGGTCGAGGCGGACGCCGCGGTCCATGAACAGGCGCGTCAGGACGCGGTGGCTGATCGTCGCGCCGACCTGGCTCTTGATGTCGTCGCCGATGACCGGCAGGCCCTCCTCGGCGAACCGCCGCTGCCAGTA
>Ga0070695_100001714_pt1 | contig 12341 bp, 11 predicted proteins | sample KBSK1252metaG_FD_65471 | JGI IMG/M metagenome (GOLD analysis project Ga0070695, IMG submission 65471) | Corn, switchgrass and miscanthus rhizosphere microbial communities from Kellogg Biological Station, Michigan, USA - KBS K1-25-2 metaG | ecosystem: Host-associated > Plants > Roots >...
CGGAACGGGGTCCTCGTCTCGGCCGCATCTGGCGCATACGTCGCCTCGACGAACCAGATGGGTTCCACGGGGCTGGTGCCGGGAGCTTCGGGCATGGCCGAGAGTCTACGCGGACCCGATGCCGATGAGGACGATCGCCGCGGCCGCGAGCGAGATGCCGACGGCATGGTCGCGGGTGATCCGTTCGTGCAGGACGATCGCGGCGAGCACGACGGTCATGACCGGATACAGCGACGACAAGACGGACGCGACGGCCAATGCTCCTGTCTGCACGGCCAGCAGATAGAAGCTGTTGCCGCCCATGTCCAGCACCCCGATCACGGCCATCACCGGGATGAGGCGGCGAGCCGGCCGCACGGCCGCCCGGGTGACCAACACGATCGAGATCACGAGCGCGGCCTGGACCAGACGGATCAGGGTGAGCGAGCTGAAGACCTGGCCCTCGCTGATGCCCGAGATGGCGACCCCGAAGCAGCCGATGGCCACGCCGGCGACCAGCGCCTCCGTGAGCCCGGCGCGCCCGCCGCCTTCGTCGGCGACGCGCGAGACCAACACCACCGAGACGACGGCAAGGCCGATACCGACCAGGACGGCCGTATCCGGCACCCCTTCGAGGATGATCCCGGCGACGACGGGGATGACGGCCGCAAGCACGCCGGTGACCGGCGCGACGATCCCCATCCGGCCGATGGCGAGCCCTCGGTAGAGCGCCGTGATCCCCACGCCACCAAGGACGCCGGCGACGACGCACAACAGCACGTCGTTCCCGCTCGGCACGGACTCGCCACGCACCATCGCCAAGGCAAGTGCGATCGACATCCCCACGAATTGCGACACGAGGACGACGCCATACACCGGCGCGCGCCGGCTGATGAGGCCCCCACCGAAGTCGCCGGCACCCCACGCGGCCGCCGCCGCCAGTCCGAGAAGGACGGTGGCCGTCCCGGCGGGAAGGGGATCGATCAGGCCTTGACCCCGGTCGGGACGGGCTCTTCGCGCGCCAGCGACGGATCCTCGACGCCGTCGTCGACGGCGGTGGGCCCGGGCAGCTCGACGACGGCGTCGGCCACCGCGTCGTATCGCTCCGATGTCGTCAGGTAGATGATCTGGAAGTCGGAGGCGACGCGCCGCAGCAGGTCGAGGGCCCGTGCGGCCCGGACGTCGTCGAGCGTGACGAACGGATCGTCGAACACGAGCGGCGGACGGCGGTCGCCGGTCACCAGCCGGACCAGCCCCAGCCGCGCCGTGAGATAGACGAGGTCGAGCGTCCCCTGGCTGAGGCTTCCGACCGGCACCCAGTCGCCGAGCTCCGGGGCGTAGACCTCGATGTCGAGGGACTTGTCGTCGACCCGGATCCGCCGATAGCGGCCGCCGGTCACCGTCGCAAGGTCGCGGACCATGTGGCCCTCGAGGTAGCGCGTCGCGGTCTTCATGGTCGCGACCTCCGCCGACTCGATGGCGCGCAGGGTCGTCTCGAGCACCCGATGGCGTCGCTGCAGGACCGCCAGCTGCTCGCGCCAGCCGGCCAGCCGCTCGGCCTCGGCCGCGACCTGCTCGGCGTCGACGTTGTTCGTCTCGACCCGCGCGCGCGCGTTCGCCTCGTCGTCCCGGGCCCGCTCGAGGGCGGCCTCGCCATCGCGGACCTCGACCTCGAGGCGCTCTCGCGCGCGGGGCTCCTTGGCGATCGGCCCGAGGCCCTCGAGGGCGTTGGTCTTCTGCTCGATCTCGAGCGCCGCGTCGTCGCGGGTCTTGGCCAGCGTCTCGCGCGGCTCCTTGCCCACGAGCCCGTCCAGTTGGGCGGTCAGCTGGTCCATGCGCGCGACGTGCGCCTCTTCCTTGGCCAGCATGTCCTCGGCGCTCGCCAGGTCTTCGAGGCCGAGCGATCCAAGCTGCTTCTCGGTGTCGGCCTGGGCCTGGCGCAGCTCCGCCTCCATCTCCGATCGGCCGCGCAGGCGGCGGTCGATCTCGACGTCCCGTAGCTGCTCCTGCATCTGCGAGCCGCGACGCAGCCAGAACGCCACCAGGCTGAGGATCAGCCCGATGCCGGCAACCGCCGCGCCCAGGTATCGCGGGATCGTGCCGAGGTTGAGGACACCGGCGGTCTCGGCAGCGAATGAGCCACCGGCGACGAGGAGGCCGACGACGACCGCCAGGATCGCCCAGCGCGAGAGTGGCCGCCACGTCGGCTCCGGAGCGACATCGAACTGGACCGCGACCTCACCCGCCAGCGCCGCGGTGAGCTCGCGGATCTTCGCGTCAAGACCGCGCAGTCGCTCGACGCTTTGGCGGACGACCGGCAACGGGTTCGGTGATGGGTGGGTCTGGGCCAGCGAGTCGAGCTCGGCCGTGACCACGACGGCATCGCGGAAGCGCTCGTAGCGCTCCTGGGCGGCGTTCCGTTCCACGGTCAGACGCTCGGCCTGGCGCGCCTTCTCCAGCATGCTGCGTCGCTCGGTCAGGCTGGCATCCGCCTCGGCGCGGCGCTCCCGAGCCCCTGACAGCGTGTCGCGATCGCGCTCGAGCTGGGCGAGCGCCATCTCCCCGGTCTCGACCGACGCGGACGACACCGCGACCGCGTCTTCGGCCACCTTCAGCCGGCCGGGGTTCTTGTCGCCGCGGGTCGCGAGGCCGTAGAGCGCGCGCTCCAGCTTCTTCTTTGCCCGGCCCGTGCCCCGGTCGGCGCCACTGATGCTCGCCTGGAGTCGATCGCGCAGGGCGCTCTCGTCACGAGCCAGGTCGCTCAGCTCGTGGTGGCGGACCGAGGCCGTGGAGCGGAAGAAGGGCTCCGTCGGGATGCCTGTCAGCTCGGCGATGACCTGGTCGGCGAGGGTCGGGTCGGTGATCGCGGCGCCCCCGTCGTACTGCAGGTCGACGGTGCCACGCTGGCCCGCGAAGGTCTTCTGCAGCGTGCCCGTGGCCTTGCGGCCCTCTTCTTCCTCCTGCTCGAATTCGATCGCGATCCACGTCCGGGCGTCGGGTTCGGCGTCCCACGGGCGAAGCGACTCGAGATCGGCCGCGCCGCTGGTAACGCGCCTCGTGATCGCCAGCTCGATGGCGCGCTGGATCGTGGACTTGCCGGCCTCGTTCGGGCCGCGGACGACCGTGACGCCGGGGGCCAGGTCGATATCGAGCTCGCGGTAGCGACGGAGGTCGCGCACCTGCAGGCGGCGGATCCTCACAGGGAGACCTCGTGGCCGGCCAACAGCAGGCGGCCGAGGCGGAGCGCGTCGCGCAATTCCGCGGCTTCGGCGGCGGGGTCGCGCCCGGCGGGATCGGGTCCGGATCCGTCCGTGCTCGTGGCGGCCTCGAGCTCGGCGATGCGCGCCTCGAGCTCGCGGATGAACGCCCCGGCGATCGTATCGACCGGGGGCAGGGCGCCCTCGGTCAGCGCGGGGAGGCTGACGTCGCGGACCCGCACCTTGAGGAAGGAGGCCGCCAGCGCCGCCTCGATCTCGTCGAGATGGAGGTCCAGCTCGTCGGGCCGGACGCCGACGACGCGGGCATCGATCACGAGATCCGGATCCGCCTTGCGCTCGAGCGTCGCGATGAGTGCCGGCTGGGAGTCGATCGACGCGGCGTCGATCTCGAGCTTCTCGAACTTCGTCGTCCCGACCTGTCGTTCCTGGACGGTGATCGACCGGCGACCATCGACCTCCTCGAGCTCGACGAGGAGGACTTTGCCGGCCCGGTCCTGGTCGAGGGCGACCGCCTCGGGGGCGCCGGCGTAGGCGTAGGTGACGCCGCCGGCCCTCGACTGCTGCACCGAGTGCCAGTGACCCAGGGCCAGGTAGTCGAAGCCGGTCGCGCCGATCTCCTCGGTCGTGAAGACGACGTCGTCGCGGTCGGTCTTGCCTGGGATCGCGACGGACCCGTGGACCATGCCGATCCGCCACGTGGCGGGCCCGTCGCCGGCCGCTCCGGCGAGGTCGCGCAGCGGGCTGTACGGCGCGCGCTTCGTCGGGAACACGGGACCGTGGATGACCGCGTCGCAGGCCTTCAGGTGGACGCTCGGGCGCTCGGGGGTGAGGATCGTCACGAGGTCGTCCGCGGGGTGGCTCCCGGCCAGGGTCTTGAGGTCGTAGGCGCGATAGATCGACGCCCGGTCGTAGCTGTCATGTGTACCCGGGACGATGACGGTCCGGATCTTGGATCCGACCAGCCGTTGGAGCTGCGCGGCGACGCGCTCTACCGAACGTTTTGGTTGGACGTTGCTGTCGAACAGGTCTCCCGCGATCAGGAGGATGTCGGACTTCTCGGCGAGCGCGAGATCGACCGTCGCGCTGAACGCGGCGAACTGCCGCTCGCGTTGGGCGCTCGCCTGCTCGCCGAGGTCGTCATGGCGGGCACCGAGGTGGACGTCCGCGGTATGGATGATCCGTAGCATCCGCTGGGGCAGGGCCTCCGTGGTCGGCGTCTTGGTCGATCACGATCCGGCCGGCCCAGCGCCTGGGTCTGGCGCGAGCGAGGCGCCCCCATGACTCCCCGCTCGCCGCCCCGGATCCTCGCGGGCCATTGTGACAGGTACGTTGTCACGAGGGCCAGCCCATGTCGGACGCCTGCGATGTCCGATTTTTTGACCCGTTGTATCCTGCGCCGCACTAGAACCGGTGCGCCCCGCAGACAGGGACTTCCACATCGGCACCTGGGTCAGCGCGGGCCCGGCTTCTCTCGCCAGACCACGCCTTCCCGACCGCCGATGCGGCCGCCTCCGCGGCGCGCCACCGCCGGCCAACGCGTCCCGGAGGAGCATCGTGACCTACGTCGATCGGACCCTCAACTGCGTGGACTGTGGTGTGGAGTTCATCCATTCCGCGGCCGACCAGGAGTACTACGTGCAGAAGGGGTTCTCCAGCGACCCGAAGCGCTGCACGAGCTGCCGCGCCAGCCGGCGAGCTGCCCGCGATGGCGGGTACGACGTGCGCGACATCGGCGGCCCGCGCGGCTATGAGCGCGGCGACGACCGCCCGAACCGCGAGTACTTCGCGGTCGTCTGCTCGTCCTGCGGCAACCAGGCGCAGGTCCCCTTCAAGCCGCGCATGGATCGGCCCGTCTACTGCTCGGATTGCTTCCGGACGGTCCGCCCCGACTGATCGTTGTGCCGGTCGATCCGCACGTCCGGAGATCTCGGGCTAGGACGGAGGGCGTCCGGAACATTCGGGGAGGTCGGCCTCGTCGATTTCGGTATGCATGACGTCGACACCGGCTTCTGAGATCACCACCGAGATGATGCCTACGTAGTCGGACGGGGCATCGAGGTCGAAGGCGACCTTGGGAGTTCCGGGCGGCGGCGACGTGACCGAGGACGGCCAAGGCGGCAGCCCGGAAAACGCTCCCACCGAGCAGATCGGGACCCAACCGCCGTCGAAGCTGACGGTGGTCAGCGTGCGGTTGTACACCTTGACGAAGGCTCCGCGCCAACTCTCCGCGATGCCAACCGGAGCACATGCGGCGAGGACCAGGACGAACGCGGCGATCGCTGATCCATGGACCATCCTTCGCGCCGCTGCTCGAGCCATGCGAGCCAGCCTAGACCCGGAACGTCTCCCCAGCTCGGAAGCGTTCGCGGTGGCGGCCCCGCCAGACCGTCACACGCGAGGCGCCGTGGACCTGCCAGCCGCCGTCGCGGCCAATGACCGCCGTCTCTTCGTCGATGCCCAGGACGACCGAGCCGCGCGGCGCCTGGAGCGCGATCAACGCCGAGAACGGCTCGGGCCACGCGTCGTAGTGGGGCACGACCGAGATCCCCGGCGCGAAGCCGAGACCTCGTCCCCAGCGTAGCGGCCAGGGGACCAGGCCCATCCGGAACTCGAACGCGTGGCCGGCCAGGATCATCGCCCCGGCCGAGCAACCGGCCAGGACGGCGCCTCGCTCGTGGGCATCGCGCAGGGCGGTCCCCACGGCACTCCCCTCCAGGACGCGGCGCAGGTATTCCGGCTTGCCACCAGAGAGATAGACGAGGTCGGCCTCGCCCACGGCTTGGGCGGCTGCCGGGTCGTCCGCGCCGGCACGATCGCGCACGAGGACGGGCTCGACTTCCGCCCCGAGCGCCGCGAAATGCGCCACGCCCATCGAGGCCCACCGGTCGAAGACGTCCTCGCCGTCGGGGTATGACGCCGTCGGCAGGACGGCCACTCGGGGACGCGCCACCCCGGTCGAAGCGAGGAGACCCGCGTCGACTTCGGCCATCGCCGGAAGGAATTCACCTGCGCCCACGAGCGCCACGGGTCCGGGCATCCGCGAGAGTCTATCTGCGACACTGCGAACATGACGTCGCGTCAACGATGGACCCTCGTCGCGACGGTCATCGGGTCCGGATCGGTCTTCCTCGACGGCACCATCGTGAACGTCGCCCTGCCCAGGATCGGGCGGGAGCTGCCCTCGTCGCTGTTCGGCGTGCTCGAGGGCCAGACGTACGTCGTCAGCGGCTATCTCGCCGTCCTGGCCGCGCTGCTGATCCTTGCCGGTGCGCTGTCCGATCACTACGGCCGGCGCCGGATCTACGCGATCGGGCTGGCGAGCTTCGGCGCCACCTCGGCGTTGTGCGGGCTTGCGCCGACGCTCGAGTGGCTCGTCCTCTTCCGCTTGCTCCAGGGAGCGGCGGGAGCGCTCCTGGTGCCTGGTTCCATCTCGATCATCACCCAGACCTTCGAAGCCGGCGCAGCACGCGGACGCGCCTTCGGGATCTGGGCCTCTGCGACGTCCGGGCTGGTGCTGGCCGGGCCGCTCGTCGGAGGTCTCCTCGTCGATACCGTCGGCTGGCGATTCGCGTTCCTGGTCAATGTCCCGGTCCTCGCCTTCGCGCTGTGGGTGACCCTGCGCCACGTCGCCGATTCGCGTGACACGGGTGCGAGGCGCTTCGACTGGCTCGGCTCGTTCGTGGCGGCGCTGGCGATCGGCGGCCTGTCGTTCGGTCTGATCCGGGGCGGCGAACACGAGTGGCGGGACGCGGCGTCATGGGTCGCGATCGTCGTCGGCGCCGGCGCGCTCGTGGCGTTCCCGATCCTCATGGCCCGGCGCGAGGACCCGCTCGTGCCGCTGTACCTGTTCCGGAACCGGTCATTCGCGACGATCAACCTCGCCACGTTCTTCATCTACGGCGGCCTGTACGTCACCTTCAGCTACCAGGGGATCCTGTACCAGAACGTGCTGGGCTATACCGCGGCCGCGGCGGGTGCGGTCGGCCTGCCGACGGGCCTGAGCCTGACCCTCCTCTCGACGCCGATCGGTGCGATCGCAGGACGGGTCGGGGCTCGGCGCTTCCTGGTGGGTGGTCCCCTGGTCGTTGCCAGCGGATTGCTCTGGCTGACGCGCCTACCGGTCGACTCGGCGCCGTGGAAGGCGTCCGTCGCGGACCCCGTCACCTTGATCCCGCCACCCGATGTCTTCATCGATGTCGTCCCGGCGGTGCTCCTGTTCGGTCTCGGCATGGCGTGCGTCGTCGCCCCGCTGACGAACACCCTCATGGGCTCGGTGCCGGCGCGGTACTCAGGACTGGGCTCGGCGATCAACAACGCCATCGCGAGGGTCGGTCAGCCGCTCCTCGGCGCGGTGATCTTCGTCGCGATCAGCGCGACGTTCTACTCGTCACTGGGCTCGCTCGCTCCCGAGCTGGACCCGCACTCGGCAGACGTGCGCGCGACCTACTCGCCGCTCAACCCACCGAGGGGGGCCGCGACCCCGGCGGAGGTCGACGCGGCCAAACGCGCCTCCGTCGACGCCTTCCACCTGGCCATGTTCGTCGCGGCCGGCCTGTTCGCAGTCGGCTCGGCCGTGTCGTGGTTCGGGTTGCGTGACGACCGGCCGGCTCGGGCGGTCGAGGCCGCCGGAGGCGCCGAGTCGCCGGTCACGACCAGCTAGGCGCGGCCTCGATGACGCGCGACTGGGACGCCAGCACCTACGACCGGGTCGCGGACCCGATGGCCCGCTGGGGCGCGGCGGTCCTCGAACGCCTGCCACTGCAAGGCGACGAGCGCGTGCTCGACGCCGGTTGCGGTAGCGGCCGCGTGACCGAGCTCCTCGCGGAACGCTTGCCGGACGGGACGGTCATCGCGCTCGATGGCTCGCCTTCGATGGTCGAGGCGGCCCGCCGGCGACTCGAACGGTTCGGCGCGCGGATCGAGTACGTCGTGGCCGACCTCGGCGCCCCGTTGCCGATCGAGGGCCATGTCGATGCCGTCCTGTCGACCGCGACGTTCCACTGGGTCCCGGACCACGACGCGTTGTTCGAGAACCTCGCGACGGTGACCAGGCCGGGCGGCCGGCTGGTCGCCCAGTTCGGCGGGGCGGGCAACATCGCGTCGATCCAGCGGGTGCTCGCGACGATCGGCGATGGCTGGACGGGGCCGGTGCATTTCGAGACCGTCCTCGCGACCGCGCGACGACTCGATGCCGCGGGATACGTCGACGTCGATTGCTGGCTGACCGACGAGCCCACCCGATTCGAGCCGGGCGAGGCGTTCGAGACCTATCTGCGGACGGTCGTCCTAGGCGCGCACCTGGAACGGTTGCCGCCGAGCGATCACGGTGCGTTCGTCCACGCCGTCGCCGAGGGCGTCAGCGAACCCGTCATCGACTACGTCCGCCTCAACATCGTCGCCCGCCGCTCATCGCAGTGACGGAGCCTCAGCCGCGGACCCGGAAGGGGCCGCCGTGGCCGGGGACGACGATGTCGGCAGCTGCGAGGACCCGCTCCCTGCCCCGCTCGAGCGCCGCCTGGTCCGACGCAAACGGGTCGATCTCGGGCGTCCGGTCCGCGCCCCACCACAGGTGCGTCATCGCATAGACGCCGTCGTCGGCTTGGACGACGGTCGTGATGTCCTCCTCGGAATGCCCGGGTGTGAGCCACAGCTGCGTGTTCGGCCCGATCTGGTAGCCGTCGCCATCGTGGTCGAGCCACAGGTCGTCGCGATAGCGCGCCCAGAAGTCGACCACCTCGGCGTTGGGGAATAGGGCGACGTTCATCGTGTGGTCGGGGTGGTGATGCGACAGGGCGATGTGGGTCACCGCCTCGGGGATGACGCCCAGTGCCGCGAGAGGCTCGAGGATCAGCGAGCGCCGAGCGACCATCCCCGGGTCCACGACGATCAGCGTGTCGCCGTCGCGGACGAAGGTGACGGTCGAGGCCGTGCGGTCGCCGATGTACCCGGTGTGCAACAGGTGGACGGAGGTCACGGACGGATGCTACGGCGTCGGGCCGCCGAAGATCAGCCAGCCCGGCACGGCGTCGAGGAGCGACCGCGCCAGCGCCGGATCGGACCCGAGCCGCCAATCGATGACCCGGCGCACCTCCGACTCCTTCTTGCGCCATTCGAACCAGTTGAGCATGCGGATGCGCGGGAACGCAGCGCGGGTCGATGGTCCGAAGACCTCATGGAACCAGGCGGTCTTGAGATCGGCCTCGGTCGGGCCGTTCGTGGCGGCCGGGTCGTAGAGGATCGCGGTCTCGACGATCGCCATCGGCCGGTCGTGGCCCTCGACGTAGACCTTGTAGAAGTCGGGGATCTTCCGAGCATCGGCGTGCGCCCCGTCGGCCTGGCCGCCGAGCATCGCCGCGAACGACCCAGCGGGCGGCATCTCGTTCTCGCCCCACGGGTAGGCCAGGCCCCAGTGGTACAGGCTCATCCCCACCCAGTCGACCGCGTCATCGCCGGGGTAATAGGGCGCGTACGGGTCGTCGGCGGGACTGAGATGTCCGTCCCCGTCGGTGTCGAGTTCCGCGATCACGGTCGATCCCGCCTTGGCGGCGAACGTACCGCTCGGGAACGGGTAGCCCCACCCCTGGTTCGGCGCCCAGACCATCGCCGAACCGGGCGCACGCTCATGGACCGCCGCGGCGACCCGCCGGAACGCAGAGATGTAGGCGGCTGGTTGCTGCGACCACGGATACCAGGATCCGTTCATCTCGTGCGCGAAGCGCACGAAGGTCCGAACACCCTTGGTCGTCTGATAGCCAGCCAGGAGGTCGGCGAGCTCGGTGGCGGCCGCCGCGGTGACCGCACCGAGGCCGTCGTATGGCTCGAGCGTGATGAGGCCGATGCCGCCGACACTGGCGACCTGGTCGATGAAGTCGTCGAGGTTCTTCCGTCCTCCGTCGTCGAGCGGGAAGCGGGCGAACTGGACCCACACGCTGGGCATGTGGCCGAGCTCATCGCCAGCCGCCTTCGCCGTCTCGTGATCCCAGTCGAGGTTCAGGCCGAAATACGCTCCGTCCGCGGGCTCGAGGCGGGCAAGACCCGGCGCGAGCGACGGTAGCTCGCTGGTCGGCGGGCGGGGAGACGCGTCCGCCGCCACGGCCGACGGCGCCGAACTTGCTGCGGGAACGCTCGTCGGCGCGGCCGGCCCGCAGCCGAGGGCCAGGAGCGCGATGACCGTGATCAAGGCGAGGGGACGCATGGTGGGGATGGTCGAGGCCGGTGACGGCACGCACCATCGCCCATTCGTCCCGTCCGAAGCGTGACCCTCTTGCGGATCCCTCGTCGCGGCATGCGGGATGTGGTCGCCGGCGATCGCGGCTGCTGAGAGACTCCAGCGCAGCCATCGACCCGAAGGAGGCCACCGTGCCCGCGACGCCCGACCAGCCCGCCGATCTCGCCCTCACCGGCGGTCGGATCGCGACGATGGATGCAGCGCGCAGTTGGGCGAGCAGCATCGCTGTTCGTGGCGGCCGCATCGTGGCCGTGGGCGCCGATCGGGACGTGGCCGGGCACATCGGTCCGTCCACCCGGGTCATCGACCTGCGGGGCCGGACGGTCACCCCGGGCTTCCAGGACGCTCACGTCCATCCGGTCCACGGCGGGCTGGCGCGGCTTCGCTGCGAACTGCACGACAGCCGGGGTCGCGAGGCCTACCTCGCGGTCATCGCCGAGTACGCCCGCACCCACCCCGATGAGACGTGGATCCGCGGCGGCGGCTGGTACATGGACGACTTCCCGGGCGGCACGCCGCGGCGAGAGGATCTCGACGCCATCGTCCCGGATCGGCCGGTCTTCCTGAGCAACCGCGACGGCCACGGTGCGTGGGCGAATTCGCGCGCGCTCGAGATCGCCGGCGTGACCGCGGACACGACCGACCCCTCCGACGGGCGCATCGAGCGCGACGCCGACGGGACCCCGACCGGCACGCTCCACGAGGGCGCGATGGACCTCGTCGAACGCCAGCTTCCCGACGACACCCCGGCCGACCTGGAGGAGGCGCTGCGGCTCGGCCAGGCGTACTTGCATTCCCTGGGGATCACGGCCTGGCAGGACGCGATCGTCGCGCCGCAGACCGAGGAGCGCGCCTACGTCGCCCTGGCGTCGCGCGGCGAGCTGACCGCTCGGGTCGTCGGTGCGATGTGGTGGGAACGTCACCGGGGCGCCGAGCAGATCGACGAGTTCGTCGAGCGCCGGCGGGCGAGCTCGATGGGTCGCTACCAGGCCACCAGCGTGAAGCTGATGATGGACGGCGTCCTCGAGAACTTCACGGGCGCGATGCTCGAGCCGTACGGGGACGGCCACGGCGGCACGACCGATCAGCGCGGCCTCCTCCAGATCGACCCCGAGGGCCTCTCGACGTGGGTGCCGAAGCTCGATGCCCTCGGGTTCCAGCCGCATTTCCACGCCATCGGCGACCGCGCCGTGCGCGAGTCGCTCAACGCCGTCGAGGCCGCGCGCCGCGCGAACGGGCAGTCCGACACGCGGCCGCACATCGCCCACATCCAGGTCATCCACCCCGACGACATCGGCCGGTTCCGCGAGCTCGGCGTGGTCGCCAACGCCCAGCCGTACTGGGCGTGTCACGAAGGCCAGATGGACAACCTGACGATCCCGTTCATCGGTGAGCGGTGGCGCTGGCAGTACCCGTTCCGCTCGCTACGGGCCGCCGGCGCCGTCCTTGCGATGGGCTCGGACTGGAGTGTCTCGACGCCGAACCCGCTGCTCGAGATCGAGCTGGCGGTCGAGCGCGTCGCTGACGAGAGCCGCGGCCTCCGCGAACCGCTCCTCCCCGACGAACGGCTCGACCTCATCGACGCATTGGCGGCTTTCACGGCCGGCTCGGCCTACGTCAACCACCTCGACACCGAGACGGGCACGCTCGAAGTCGGCAAGGCCGCCGATCTCGCCGTCCTCGACCGGGACCTGTTCGACCGAGGCGCGGGCGCCATCGGCGAATCCCGCGTGGTCGGCACCTTCGTCGAAGGCGCGCCCGTCTACGAAGATCCAAGCCTCGGCGGCTGATAGGTCTTGCCTCGCGCGCCGCATGACGGTGCTGGAGAAGGCGCCGGGGAGCACGAGAGCGAGCGTACCCGAAGGTACGTGAGCGATCGCGCGGACCCGGCAACGCACGCCAGCGCCGTCAGGTGG
>Ga0070695_100001721_pt1 | contig 12312 bp, 14 predicted proteins | sample KBSK1252metaG_FD_65471 | JGI IMG/M metagenome (GOLD analysis project Ga0070695, IMG submission 65471) | Corn, switchgrass and miscanthus rhizosphere microbial communities from Kellogg Biological Station, Michigan, USA - KBS K1-25-2 metaG | ecosystem: Host-associated > Plants > Roots >...
CGTGGAACTTCCCGATCGCCATCCCCGCCTGGAAGATCGCGCCGGCGCTGTGCTACGGCAATACCGTGGTCTTCAAGCCGGCCGAGCTCGTTCCCGGCAGCGCCTGGGCGCTCGCCGAGATCGTCAGCCGCTGCGGCCTGCCGGCGGGCGTTTTCAACCTGGTGATGGGCAAGAGCTCGGAGATCGGCGAGCCGCTCCTCACCGATCCGCGCATCGCCGCGATCACCTTTACGGGGTCGCAGGCCATCGGGCGCAAGGTCGCGCAGGCGGCGCTCACCGGCATGAAGAAATTCCAGCTCGAGATGGGCGGCAAGAATCCGCTGGTCGTGCTCGACGACGCCAACCTCGAGGTGGCGGTGAACTGCGCGGTGCAGGGCGGCTTCTTCTCTACCGGCCAGCGTTGCACCGCTTCCTCCAAAGTGATCGCCACCGCGGGCATCCATGATCGCTTCGTGCAGGCGGTGGTCGAGAAAATGAAGGCGCTCAGGGTCGACGACGCGCGCAAGCAAGGCACGGACATCGGCCCGGTGGTCGACGACCGGCAACTGGCGCAGAACCTTGACTATCTGAACATCGGACTAAAGGAAGGCGGCCGCCTGGCCTATGGCGGCAACCGCGTGGAAAAGAATCCGGAGGGCCAGCCGGGCTATTACATGATGCCCGCGCTCTTCACCGAGACGACGCCCGGCATGCGCATCAACCGCGAGGAGATCTTCGGCCCCGTAGTGAGCGTGCTGCGCGCCAAGAACTACGAAGAAGCGCTCGCCTGGGCGAACGACACTGACATGGGGCTTTCGTCAGGCATCTGCACCACCTCGCTCAAGTATGCGTCGCACTACAAGCGTCACGCGCAGGCCGGCATGGTGATGGTGAATCTGCCGACCGCGGGTGTCGATTACCACGTGCCTTTCGGCGGCCGCAAAGGCTCGAGCTACGGTCCGCGCGAGCAGGGGCGCTACGCCGCGGAGTTCTACACCACCGTCAAGACCGCCTACACACTTCCGTAATCAGGGCGAGAGCGGCTCGTTCAGGTTGCGCACGCGAATCAGCTTGCCGTCGACGACGTCGTACTCACCGAACATGATGACGTCACGGAAGTCGACCCGCAGGAGCCCGACGAGATAGCGCAGTTGCGCGAGATCGCCGCGCGAGCCGAGCGCCGCGCAGCGCAATAGCCGAGTTTCGGGCGCGAGGCCCGCATGATCGACCGCGCCGGCGAGGAGCTCGCGTGCGGCGTCGACATCGGCCGCGGCGAAATGCACGCCGATCCAGCGCTCGACATCCGGCGGCAGCGCGGCCATGGCGTTTATTATCCGCGCTCTTGGATCCCCGCCATCCGCACGCGCTCCGCGGCATCGCGCTCATGGTCGCCGCGGTGAGCACGTTCACCTGCCTCGATACGACGTCGAAATATCTCGCGCAGCACTACCCGGTGCCGGCGATCGTCTGGGCGCGTTACGTCGTGCACATGGTGCTGATGGCGCTGGTCCTCGGCCCGCGCCTGGGCACCGGTCTCCTGCATACGGCGAATCTGCGCCTGCAACTCATCCGCGGCGTGGTGCTCGCCGCCTCGAGCCTCGTCTTCTTGAGCGCGCTGCGCCTGATGCCGCTCGCCGAAGCGGCGGCGATCGCCTTCATGACGCCGATCATCATCGCGGTGCTCGCCGCTCCGGTGCTTGGCGAGCGCGTCGAGCGGCACACCTGGCTCGCGCTCGCCGGCGGCTTCATCGGCGTGCTGCTGATCGTGCGCCCCGGCGGCGGACTGTTCACGCCGGTGGCGCTCCTGCCGCTCGCGAGCGCCTGCATGATGGCGCTCTACCAGATGATGACGAGCAAGCTCGCGGGCCGCGACGCCGCGCTCACCACGCTCTTCTATCCCGCGGTGATCGGCACGCTGCTCGTGCCGCTCGTCTTTCCCGGCGAGCTGATGCTGCCGACCCAGCCGCTGCACGCCGCGCTGTTCGTGCTGATCGGCGTGCTGGGCGGCTTTGGCCACTTTCTCCTGATCCGGGCGCACGATTACGCGCCGAGCTCGGTGCTCTCGCCGTTCATGTACGCGCAGCTCCTCACCGCTTTGTTCCTGGGCTGGCTCGTGTTCCGCCAGCTGCCCGACGCCATCGCGGTCGTCGGCATGGCGGCGATCGCCGCGAGCGGGCTCGTCCTGATCCTCGGCCACCGCCGCATGCAATGATCGGCTAGACTTCGCGCCGAGGAGGAATGTCCATGCGTCTACTCGCAGTCGCCCTGTCTGCGTGCGCGCTCGTCGCGCACGCACAGCAGAAAGAAATCAAGATCGGCTTTGTCTACGATGTCTCGGGGCCGTTCGCCGGCGGCGGCTCCGAAGCGGCGCAGATCGGCACCAAGGCGGCAATCGATTACATCAACGAGCATGGCGGTGTGAATGGCTACAAGGTCAACGCCGTCTTCGCCGACGCGCAGTCGAAGGTCGATGTCGCGATCAACGAGATGACGCGGCTCATCGACCAGGAGAAGGTCGACATCGTCGCCGGCGTCTACTCGAGCGCGCAATGCGTGCCGATGGCGCAGCAGGCGGATGCGCGCAAGAAATTCCTCTGGCTGAACGTCTGCGTCGCGAGCTCGGTGCTGAAGGACAAGAAGTTCCAGTACGTCTTCCGGCCGACGGTGCACAGCGATCAGTACGGGCAGGCCACCTGCGAGTACGTCCACAATTACTCGCAATCGAAGTTCGGCATTGCGCCGAAGAACATGCGCATCGCCATCATCCACGAAGACGGTCCGTACGGCGCCGGCGTCGCCGCGGCGAACGACATCGAATGCAAGAAGATGGGCATGAACGTCGTCATGAAGGAAGGCTACGCGGCGTCCGCGCCCGACCTTTCGAGCCTGGTGACGAAGCTCAAGCGCGCCCGCCCCGACGTCATCCTGCATACCGGCTACAACCCGGACATCACGCTCTTCCTGCGGCAGGCAAAGGAGCAGGGCCTGAAGTTCAAGGCGCTGATCGGCCACGGCGCCGGCCATAGCCAGATTGACAAGCTGCGCCAGACCTTCGGCGACGACGTCAACTACTTCCATTCGGCCGACCCCGCGGCGGCGCAGCTCATCGATCCGAAGACGCTGAAGCCGGGAGTTTCCGAGCTGATCAAGGAGCTGCAGACGCGCTACGAGAAGGTGAAAGGCGCGGGCGAAATGCCGCCGCACGCAGCGATGGGCTTCAACAACACCTACATCCTGCTCCACGAGGTGCTGCCGGTGGCGATCAAGAAATACGGTGGCGTCGATCCGGAGGCGCTGCGCAAGGCGGCGCTCGAGGTGGATATCCCGGTCGGCGGGACGATGCAAGGCTACGGCGTCAAGTTCCTGCCGCCGGGTAATGCGATGGCCGGCCAGAACGAGCGCTCGTTCGTCGTCGTCATGCAATACGTCAACGGGCGGGCACGCATCGCCTGGCCGAAGGCCGTGCAGACCACCGACCCGGTGCTGCCGTTCCCGAAAGGGCACACTTTTGCCCCGTAAATAGGTGCTGCTTGTCGAAGGGCTGACCAAGAGCTTCGACGGCTTCCTCGCCGTCAAGAATGTTTCTTTCGAGGTGGCCGAGGGCGAGATCCTCGGCCTGATCGGCCCGAACGGTTCGGGCAAGAGCACCACCTTCAATCTGATCGCCGGCGCGCTCAAGCCGAGCGCCGGCTCGGTGCGCTTCCGCAACGCGGAGATCGGCGGGCTGCCGGCGTATCGCGTGGCGCACGCCGGCATCGGCCGCACGCATCAGATCCCGAAACCGTTTCGCAAGCTGAGCGTGCTTGAGAACGTCGCGCTCGCCGCCTTCTACGGCGCGAGCGAGCGCATCTCCCGCAGCGAGGCCTACCGGCGCGCGGAGGAGACGCTGGCGCTGGTCGGCCTGCGCGGCGCGCGCGTCGAAAACCTCGGCGCCGCGGGCCTGAAGAAGCTGGAGCTCGCGCGAGCGCTTGCCACGCAGCCGAAGCTGCTCCTCGCCGACGAGTCGCTCGGCGGCCTCGATCACGCCGAAATGGAGCAGGCCGCCTCGATGCTCGCGAACATCCGCAGCCAGCGCGGCCTGACCATCGTGTGGGTCGAGCACATCATGGGCGTGCTGATGCGCGTGGTCGACCGCTGCGTCGTGCTCGACCACGGCGAAGTGATCGCGCGCGGCAAGCCGGCCGAAGTGGCGCGCGATCCGAAGGTCATCGAGGTCTACCTCGGCACCGACGCGCCCGAAGTGCAGGCCGCCGTCCATGCTCGCCGTCCGTAACGTCACCGCCGGCTACGGCGACTTCAACGCGCTCTTCGATGTGAGCCTCGAGGTGCGGGCGGGCGAGGCGGTCGCGGTCATTGGCCCGAACGGCGCCGGCAAGACGACGCTGCTGCGCGTCATCTCGAAAATCATCGAGCCAAAGCGCGGCGAGCTGACCTTCGAGGGCGCATCGCTAGCGCCGCTGCGCCCGCATGTTGTGGTGTCGCGCGGCATCGCCCACGTGCCGGAGAACCGGCGGCTCTTCCCGCGCTTGACCGCGGAGGAAAACCTGCGCATGGGCGCCTACACGTCGCGGCACCAATACGCCGCACGGCTCGAGGAGGTGTACGCGCTTTTCCCGCGGCTCAAGGAGCGCCGCGCCCAGGTCGCCGGCACGCTCTCGGGCGGCGAGCAGCAGATGTGCGCCATCGCGCGCGCGCTCATGTCCCGCCCGAAGCTCCTGCTGCTGGATGAGCCGTCCGCGGGCCTTGCGCCGGTCGTGGTGCAGTCGATCTTCGAGCTGGTGCGGCGCATCTGCGCCGAGGGCTACACCGTGCTCATCGTCGAGCAGAACATCCGCCAGGTGCTGAAGGTGGTGGAGCGCGCCTACCTGCTCGAGGCGGGCCGCATCGTGCGCAGCGGCAGCGCCGCGCAGTTGCTCGCGGCGCCGGAAATACAAAAGGCGTACCTCGGCCTGTGAGCGACATCTTCGACATCTATCTGCTGGAAGCGGTGCTCAACGGCCTGCTGCTCGGCGGCCTGTTCGCGTTGCTGTCGCTCGGACTGAATCTGGTTTTCGGCGTGATCGACGTCGTCTGGATCTGCTATGCCGAGCTCATCATGTGCGGCATGTACGGCGTCTATTACCTGCACGTGCAGTACCACTGGCCGCTGCTGCTGGCGATGGCGGCCTCTGTCGGCATCGTCGCCTTCCTCGGCTGGCTGCTGCACCAGTTCGTGATCCGGCCGGTGTTGAATGCGGAGCCGATCAACCAGCTGCTGGTCACCGGCGGCGTGCTGTTCTTTCTGCAGGCCGCGGCGACGCTCGTCTTCGGCATCGAGTTCAGGAATCTCGGCGTGACGCTGCCCTCCGTGCGCCTGGGCGAGATGTCGTTCTCGGCCGCGCGGCTGGTCGCCTTCGGCGCCGCGCTGGGCGGCGTGATCGCGCTCTATCTCTTTCTCACCCGGACTTACCTCGGGACGGCAATCCGCGCCATCAGCCAGGACCGCGCCATCATGCCGCTGATGGGCGTCGATCCGGCGCGCATTTTCGCGCTCACCTCGGCGCTCGGCGGCGCGCTTGCCGGGCTCGGCGCGTGCCTCCTCGTCCTGCAGTACGACGTTCACCCGGCGATCGGCCTCTCGTTCGGGCCGATCACCTTTCTGATCTGCGTGCTCGGCGGGCTCGGCAACATGGTCGGCGGCTTCATCGCCGCCTTCGTCTTCGCGCAATTCATTGCGGTGGGCGGCTTTTTCTTCGCGGTGGAGTGGGGCTACGTCATCGCGTTCGTGTTCTTCATCGCCGTGATGTTCTGGCGGCCCCGCGGGATCCTCGGGAAATGAACTACCCGCTGCACCTCGCCATCCTGGTGCTGCTCTGGGGCTACATCTACACCAGCTGGTCGGTGATGGGCCGCCTCGGTCTCGTGAGCTTCGGCCACGGCGCGTTCATGGGCATCGGCGCCTACACGGTGGTGATGCTGTGGAACTACTACGGCATCTCGCCGTGGCTCGGCGCGCTCGCCGCGCTCGCCTTCAGCGCCGTGGTGGCGCTGGTCATCGGCTATCCGTGCTTTCGCTTCCGCATCGTCGGGCACTACTTCGCGCTCGTCACGCTCGCGCTTTCCGAGGTGGCGCGGCTGGTCATCACCGCGTGGCGCGACACGACGGGCGGCTCGCTCGGCGCCACGCCGCTCGGCGCGCTGCACGAGGGCGCGAGCATCTCGCTTGCGGCCATGCAGTTCTCCGACAAGCGCATCTGGCTCGCAATCGTCGCCGCGTGCTGGGCGCTCGGCCTGTGGGTCTGGCATCGCGTCGACCGCAGCATGGCGCGCCTCGCGCTGCAGGCGATCAGCGAAGAGGAAGAGGCGGCCGCCTCGATCGGCATCCACGTGACGCGCGCCAAGCTGCGCATCACGCTCATCTCGGCCCTGATGACCTGCCTTGGGGGCGTGCTCTACGCGCAGTACCAGCTCTACGTCAATCCGGACGCCGTGTCCGGGATCGCCATCAGCCTGCAGATGGTGTTCGGCGTGATCGCCGGCGGCATGTTCGTGATGGTCGGGCCGACGGTGGGCGCTGCCTTCACGCTCTTATTGGCCGAAGGACTGCGCCTTGCGTTCGGCAATCGCTATCCGGCGCTCGACACCACCATCTACGGCGTGATGCTCGTCCTCTTCATCATCTACATGCCGAAGGGCATCCTCGGCGCTGCGCTCGAGCTCTGGCGCCGCAGGCCGATCGGGCAAACATTTCGTACCTAGTCCGAAATTATTTTGTGTCCGGCTTCTCCGTATCGAGCCGGTCAAGCTCTTTCGGCTGCTTGCGGATGCTCGGCACGCTGGCGCCGCTCGCCGGGCTCTGCTCGTCTTTGAGGCAGTCCTCGCGCAGCTTTCCTTCGAGCTGCTCGCAGCGCTGCTGACGCTCGGCCGAGCTTGGCGCGGTGCCGCCGGTGTTCGGCTGGCCGCCGCTCTCGCCCGGGCGGATCGAGCCGCCTTTGATGGCACCGTCCGAGGGCCTGCTGCCGTCCTGACTCATGCCCGGCGGCGTGTTGCCGCGTGCCGGGTCACCCGTGGTCTGCGCGAAAGCAGGCACAGTGGAAAGGAAAAGCGCGATGATCAAGGCTTGGCTGCGCATGGTGAGCTCCATCGTGGAGAGACACCCGGTGCGCCAGCCGGTTCCGGGGGAGGTTCCGATGAGACGACTGTCCGGCGCGGCGCTCATGCTGTGCATGGTCCTGTCGGCGCGCGCCGATCCGCCGACGAGCGTCATGAACATCGTGCGGGAAGGGGAGCTCAAGTTCACGCCGAGCAAGGTGGTGCCGGGCGCCGCCAACACCGTGATCTGGGGCGACCCCGCGACGGCGGGCGAAACCTATATCGTGCGTAACCGCTTCTCACCGCACACGTTCAGCCCGCCGCATTTCCACCCCGAGACACGCTACGTCACGGTGATCAAAGGCACGTGGTGGGTAGGCTCCGGCCCGAAGTTCGACAAGGATGCCACCACGCCGGTACCGGCCGGCAGCACGGTCGTGCATCACGCGAACCAGATCCACTGGGACGGCGCCAAGGACGAGGAAGTGATCGTGCAGATCATGGGCATCGGCCCGAGCGCGACCATTCGTGTGGACGAAGCCGGCCGGCCAAGAGAGTGACGGAGAACGCATGACCAAGCCCGCTTTTGCTTTGCTGTTCGTCGCCTGCAGCGCAGGCGCGCAGGTTCCGGCGATTCCTTTCGACTCGATGCCCGAGCCGCTGCAGCTGCCCTCCGATATCTACTTCGGCGAAGTGACCGGCGTCGCGGTGAACTCGAAAGGCCACGTCTTCGTGCTCTCGCGGGGCAATACCAGCGGGCCGGCGTATGCCGCCGCGGCAACGCAGCTCCTCGAATTCGGGCCCGACGGCAAATACGTTCGCGAGATCGGCAAGAACCTCTACGCCTGGTCGTTCGGCCACACCGTGCGCATCGATCCGCAGGACAACATCTGGGTCACCGACAAGGGCTCGGACATGGTGGTGAAGTTCAACCCCGCGGGCCGCGTGACGATGGTGTTCGGGCGCAAGCAAGAGGCATCGGACCGCGAAACGGGACCGCTCGAGCGCCACAAGCCGCCGCTGCCGCCCGAGCCCGGGCGCTTCCGCCAGGTGACGGACGTGGCGTTCGATGCGGCGGGCAACACGTACATCAGCGACGGCTATATCAATTCGCGCGTCGCCAAGGTGGACAGGGACGGGCGCTGGCTCAAATCCTGGGGCGATCCGGGGAATAAACCCGGCCAGTTCAACACGCCGCACAGCATCGCCGCCGACGCCAAGGGCAACATCTATGTCGCCGATCGCGGCAACCGCCGCATTCAGGTGTTCGACGGCGAGGGCACTTTCATGCGCGAAATCCGCATCGACGTGCCGTTCGACAAGAGCGCACAGCCGGCGATCGGCAATCTGCCGGATCTGGCAAAGCTCGAAGCCGCCGGCGCGCCGCTCACCATGGCGCCCGGCGCGCCGTGGACGGTGTGCATCACGCCCGGACCGAACCAGGTGCTCTACGCCTCCGACGCTTATCCTGGTCGGGTGTACAAGCTCTCGCTCGATGGCAAGGTGCTCGGCGTGCTCGGCGAATCCGGGAAGCAGCTGAAGCAGTTCGGCTGGATCCACGAGATCGCCTGTCCGTCGGAGAACACGCTTTACGTCGCCGAGCTGCTCAACTGGCGCGTGCAGAAGCTGAATCTCCATCCACGATAGGAGGCCGTCATGCGGCTCGTCGCTCTGCTCCTTTTTCTCGTCGGCACCGCCTCGGCGCAAGACGCGCCGCGCTCGGTGGGCAAGGATCTGCTGGTGAAGCAGCTCGGCGATCTCGCCGGCCAGGAGGCGGTGGTGCGCGCCAACCTCTATCCGCCCGGCACGTCGAATCCGCCGCATCGCCACGACGCCCATGTGTTTCTGCACGTGCTCGAAGGCCAGCTCGTCGTGCAGCTCAAAGGCGGACAGCCCGTGACGCTCAACCCCGGCGACACTTACTACGAGGCGCCCGACGATATCCATATGGTGTCGCGCAATCCGAGCGACAAGGTTCCCGCCAGGGCGCTCATCTTCATGGTGAAGAAAATCGGCGCGCCCGCCACCACGCTGCTCAAGGACTAGAGCTGGTCCCGCAGAAACGTCGCGATGCGATCGGGCTTGGTGCCCGGCGGGAAGAAGGCGACATACTTGCCGTCGCGGTCAAGCAGGAACGTAAAGGCGGCGTGGTCGATGGCGTAGCCGCCTTTGCCGTCCGGCACCTTCTCGTAGAACACCTTGTAGCTGCGGGCGACGCTCATGGTGTCGGCGTCGCTGCCGCGCAGCGCGATGAACGAGGGATGGAACGCAGCCGCGTATTCGCGCAGCACTTGCGGTGTGTCGCGCGACGGATCGAGCGTCACGAAGAGCGGCTGCACCTCGGTCGCCTTGTCGCCGAGCAGGCGTAACGCGCCGCCGATGGCGGCGAGATCGGTAGGGCAGACATCCGGACAGTACGCATAGCCGAAGTAAAGCAGGACCAGCCGCCCGCGGAATTCAGCGAGCGAGCGCAGCTTGCCGGATGAATCGGGAAGCGCAAAGGCGCCGCCGACCGCCGCGCGCCCGGACATGAGCTCGTTCATCAAACGCGCCGCGTCGGCCCGCCGCGCCTCCTGCGCATGAGCGGCGCACGCGGCGAGCAGCAGGGCCGCGATCAGGCCGCGAATGTGAACTCCGTGCCGGTGGTGGAGGGCAGGTACTGGTCGGGCATCATGGCGCGCAATGCCTCGCCCATGTTCGGGCCGCTGCAGTGGAGCGGGATGATGGCGTCGGGCTGGAATTTCTTGAGCTCGGTGACGACCTGGCGCACGTAGTCGTCGGCCGCCGGAAAGAGATGGAAGCCGCCCATCACGGCGTGCACGTCCTTCTCGCCGGAGACCTCGATCGCCTGCAGCACGCTGTTCACGATGCCGGCATGGCCGCACGATGAGATGACGACGAGGCCGCGGCCTTTGACGTTGAAGCAGGTGGCGTGCTCGTTCCAGTGCTGGTCCTGCACGAATTGCCCGTTCGCCTTGGCATCCTCCGCCGGCATGTCGCAGCCGACACCGTCGGCGCTCTTGTGGTAGGACACCTGGGTGCTCGGCAGCACGCGCTCGAAGCTCTTGCGTGTGATGCGGCCAGTGGTGAACGCGTGGCCGAGCAGCACGGTCGGCTGCTCGCACTTCACGATCCTGACGTTGAGCGCTTCGACCTCGCGCCGGTCGAGCACGCCCCAGTCGCTGAAGTGGCCGGGCGCGCCGCTCGCCGTCTTGCGGTTGCAGAAGTTGTCCTCGCCGCCGACATAAAGCGTGAGCTCGCGCGGCAGGCGGCTGCGGTTCGCCTTGAGGAAATCGATCAGGCCGCCGAAGTGGTCGAAGTGGCCATGCGAGACGATGAGCGCCTGTGTCTTCGCCGGATCGACGCCGATCACTTCCATGTTGCCGATCAGCGTCTCGGGCGTGTAGCCGAAGTCGAGCATCATGTTGCGCGTCTCGCTGCCAAGGCGCGATTCGAGCGCCAGCGCGAGCCCCCATTCGTTGTGCAGCACCTTGCGGAAGTTCGTCGCCGAGATGAATGGCGAGCGGCGTATCTTCACCGTCGCCGACGCCGGCACGCGCGGCGTGTCGTAGCTCGAATCGACCAGCACACGCACTGACAGCGAATCCACCACGGGCACCTTCAACGGCTGCGATTGCGGCGAGGCAGCGCGCGGCAGGGCACCGATGCCGATGAGCGCGCTTGATGCGAGGACGAAGCGACGGCGGCTGTTCATGGATCCTCCCGGGAGGGTGATGCGCTGCGCAAAGCATACTCGTATTGACACCGCGCGAACCGCGAGCGTAGCTTGGCGCCGCGACCCACCACGGGAGGAGGACCATGGCCATGCGCACGATCGTCGCCGCCTTCATAGCTGCCGCAGTTGCCGCCGGCGCGCAGGCGCAGACGACGAAAACCATCAAGGTGCAGTCGACCTGGCCGGCGAGCATCACGTTGCAGGACCACCTGCGGATCCTCGCCGAGCGCATCGACAAGCTGACCGGCGGGCAGGTGAAGATCGAGGCGATGGCCGCGGGGCAGATCGTGCCGCCGTTCGAGGTGTTGGATGCGACCAACAAGAAGGTGCTCGACGGCTACCACGCCATCTCGTACTACTGGGTGGGCAAGAGCCCGACGATGGCGCTTTTCGCCGGACCGCCGGGAGGCCCCTTCGGCATGGATCACATGGATTACCTCGGCTGGCTCTACGTCGCCGGCGGCCTCGAGATGTGGCGCGAGTTCTACCAGAAGGAGATGAAGCTCGACGTCATCGTCTGGCCCGCGCACCCGTCGAGCCCGCAGGCGCTCGGCTGGTTCAAGAAGCCGCTGAGATCGGTCGCCGACTTCAAAGGCATGAAGTGCCGCCAGACGGGACTCAATGCCGAGATCTACGCGAAGCTCGGGCAGAGCGTCGTCAACATGGCCGGTGGCGAGATCGTGCCGGCGGCGCAGCGCGGCGTGATCGACTGCGCCGAGTGGGTGGGCGGCGTCGAGGACCTGCGGCTCGGCTTGCCGGGCGTGTTCAAGTATCACTACACACCAGGCATGCACGAGAACAACTCGATCGGCGAATTCGGCATGCACCTCGACGTGTGGAAGAGCCTGACGGCGCAGCAGCAGGAGGCGGTGAACTCGGCGGTGAAGGACACCTTCATCACCTGGCTCACGCGCTGGCAGAAGCAGAACGCCGATGCGATCGAGGAGATGATCAAGAAGCACGGCGTGCAGATCCGCCGTACGCCGCCGGAGATCCTGCTGGCCTCGCTAAAGGCCTGGGATGAAGTCGCGGCCGAGAACTCGGCGAAGAACCCGACGTTCAAGCGCGTCTACGACTCGCAGCGCGAATATGCGTCGAAGGTGGTCCCGGCGAAGCGCTACATGTTCCCGCCCTATTCGTTCGCCGCGAACTACTACTGGCCGCCGGAAGGCGCGGCGGCGAAGAAGCAATAGGCCGATGAATAAGCCCGCGTCCCGCTCGCTACGCGAGCGTGTCAGCGCCGCCGAGTGGGAGCTGCGCGTGAATCTCGCCGCCTGTTACCGGCTCGTGGCGCGCTACGGCATGACCGACCTGGTCTACAACCATATTACGGCGCGCGTGCCCGGGCCCGAGCACCACATCCTGATCAACGCGTACGGCATGCTCTACGAGGAGGTGACGGCGACGAGCCTGATCAAGGTCGACCTCGCCGGCAACATCATCGACAAGGCCGATCATCCGTACTCGGTCAATGCCGCCGGCTACATCATCCACAGCGCGGTGCACGAGGCGCGCGAGGACGCGCA
>Ga0070695_100001722_pt1 | contig 12310 bp, 13 predicted proteins | sample KBSK1252metaG_FD_65471 | JGI IMG/M metagenome (GOLD analysis project Ga0070695, IMG submission 65471) | Corn, switchgrass and miscanthus rhizosphere microbial communities from Kellogg Biological Station, Michigan, USA - KBS K1-25-2 metaG | ecosystem: Host-associated > Plants > Roots >...
TAACGGTCGCCGAAACCGCCGCGCCGTTCTGCGCCGCGGCCGGCTCGATGCGCGCGACGGCGCTGCCGGAGCCGAGGTCCTCGACGATGTAGCTGCCGGAGCGCTGGTCGCGGCGCAGCTTGACGATGCCCTGCCGCTGCGCCTCCTCGAGCAGGTGCGAGAACGTGCGGAACCCGAAGTAGGTCTCGTTGAACTGCGGCTTCTTGCGCTTCATGGTCTCCTTGACCATGGAGCCCCAGAGCGTGTCCTTGTTCTCGCGCTGCAGCGCCTGAATCGAGTCCACCAGGAGCGCGAAGGCTTCCTGCACCTTCTCGGGCACGTTGGCGATCTGCGGCAGCGGCCGCTGCTGACCGCGCACGAGGTCCTCGTAGAAGATGAACTCGTCGCAGTTCTCGATCAGCAGATCGGACGTGGAGTTCTTCACCCCGACGCCGATCACGTACTTGTTGTTCTCCTTGAGCTTGCTGACGAGCGGCGAGAAGTCGGAGTCCCCCGACGCGACCACGAAGCAGTTGATGTGCTCTTTCTGGAACGACATGTCCATCGCGTCCACGACCATCCGGATGTCGGCCGAGTTCTTGCCGCCCACGGACTTCTGAGGGACCTCGATCAGCTCGATCGCGGCCTCGTGGAAGCTGCGCTTGTAATCCGAATAGCGGCTCCAGTCGGCGTAGGCCTTCTTGACCAGCACCTTGCCCTTGTCCAGCAGGCGCTCGAGTACGAGGTTCACGTCGAACTTGCGATAGTGCGCGTCGCGCACTCCGATCGCGATGTTTTCGAAATCGATGAACAGCCCTATTCGCTGCTCATCCGACTTTTCGGGCAATCTGTTTCCTCCTGGGGCGCCCGTCTCACGACGTTGCTGCGGCCTTGCCGCGCTGTCTTTGACGCCCTCCCCGTGCGGGCCCCTGAGCGGGTCCCGGGCAGGCGCCCGGGAACGCCCCGGGGCCGCGGGAATGAAAAGAGGCTATCACGGATCGCCCCCGGCGCATCCCGCGACCCACAGGAGAGCCCCAGCAGGCCCAGGCAGATACGGGCCGCAATCCACGCAAATATGCTGCTAACCACGAGTTAGGCTGGCCGTCTCATGGAGCGGATGGACGGAGCTGACGTCGCGGATGTGGCCCGCGCCCGTTCCGGCGACGAAAGCGCCTTCCAGGCCCTCGTCGAGCGGCACAGTCGGCAGGTGTTCCGGCTGGCTTATCGAATGACGGGCAACGAGCACGATGCGGAGGACGTGGTGCAGGAGACCTTCTTGAAGGCGTATCGGCGGCTTCAGCAGTTCGAGGAGCGGGCGCACTTCGGCAGCTGGCTCTACCGCATCGCCGCCAACTGCGCCTACGACTCGCTGCGCTCGCGCAAGCGCCGCGAGGACCAGGCGCCGCTGCCGGATCAGGAAGAGCAGGAGGAAGCGATGGTTGGCGCGACGGCCGACGCACCCTCGCCGGAGCGGCTGGTGTTCAGCGGCCAGGTGCAGCGGCGGGTGGAGAGCGCGATGGCGCGGCTCTCGGAGCGCGAGCGCGCGGCCTTCGTGCTGCGCCACTTCGAGCAGCTCTCGACCAAGGAGATCGGCGACACGCTGGGGCTCGACGAAGGCGCCGTGAAGCACAGCGTGTTCCGGGCCGTGCGCAAGCTGCGCGATGCGCTGGAGCCCTTCGTGGCGCCGCGCGCGCGCGCGGAGGCGAGATGACGGCCCACCTGAGCGAAGAGGACCTGGTCCTGCTCCATTACGGCGAGTCGCAAGACCCGGCCGCGGAGCGGGCGCATCTCGACGCGTGCGCGGAGTGTCGCGGCAGCTACGAGGGGCTGGAGCGGACGCTGCTCGCGGTCAGCAGCAGCGAGGTGCCCGAGCGGCCCGCCGAGTACGGCCGCACGGTGTGGTGGCGGCTGCAGCCGCGGCTGCGCGAGTCGCGGTCGCGAGCGGCGGCGGCGTGGTCGCGGCGGGTCCTCCCGTTCGCCGCGCTCGCGGCCTCGCTGGTGCTCGCGTTCCTGCTCGGGCGCTTCACGCGCGAGCGCGAGCTGCAGATCGCGCAGCCGATCAACGAGCCGGCCCGCGAGCGGATCCTGCTGGTGGCGGTGGGCGAGCACCTCGAGCGATCGCAGATGGTGCTGGTCGAGCTGCAGAACGCGGGCGGGTCCGAGTCGGTGGACATCTCGACGGAGCGCCACTGGGCCGAGGAGCTGGTGCCCGCCAACCGGCTGTACCGGCAGGCGGCGCTGCGCGCGGGCGAGCCCGGCGTGGCGAACGTGCTGGACGAGCTGGAGCGCGTGCTGGTCGAGATCGCGAACAGCCCCGACCGGCTGGGCATGCCCGGGCTCGAGCAGATCAAGCAGCGCATCGAATCGCAGGGGATTCTGTTCAAGGTGCGCGTCATCGGCTCGCAAGTGCGCGAGCGTGAGCAGACGCGCGAGACCAAGGGGAACTGGAGCCAGTCATGAGAACGAAGCAGACCGTGTGGCTATTCCTGGGCGCGTCGCTGGCGCTCGTCGCGCCCGCCTTTGCGCAGACGCGCGAGGCCGAGCGCGCCCGGCTCGCCGCGGCCGCGGACGAGTCCGAGGAGGCGCTGCAGGCGCGCGAGCAGGCCGAGAAGGAAAAAGAGAAGGCCAAGGAAAAGTCGGAGAAGGCCCGCACCGAGATCGTGGTCCAGAAGGAGGCGGTGCGCGAGCAGGCGCGCCGCAACGTCGAGGTGTCGCGTGGCAGGAGCCGCGACGAGCGCACCTACCAGCGCGCGCTCGAGCGTCTGGACGCGCGCGAGTGGGACCAGGCGCTCGCGGCCTTCGACGAGGTGATCGCGCTGAACGAGAGCCGCGTCGACGCGGCGCTCTACTGGAAGGCGTACTCGCTATACAAGCTCGGCCGGCGCAACGAAGCGCTGGCGGCGGTCGAGGCGCTCAAGAAGCAACATCCCGAGAGCCGCTGGCTGGGAGAAGCGCGGGCGTTGGAGGCGGAGGTCAAGCAGGCCTCGGGCCAGGCGCCGTCCCCGGAGCGCGAGACCGACGAAGAACTCAAGCTGATGGCGCTCAACGCCCTGCTCAACAGCGACGCCGAGCGCGCGGTGCCGATGCTGGAGAAGGTGCTGCAGGGGACCGGCTCGCGCAAGCTGAAGGAGCGGGCGCTGTTCGTGCTGGCGCAGAGCGGGTCGCCCAAGGCGCGCGAGATCACGGCCAGGATCGCCAAGGGCCCCTCCAACCCGGACCTGCAGATGAAGGCGATCCGCAACCTGGGCCTGTTCGGCGGCGACGACAGCCGCCAGGTGCTGGCGGACATCTATCGCCAGTCGAACGACGTCGAGGTCAAGAAGGCGATCCTGCAGAGCTTCATGGTCTCGGGCGCGCGCGACCGCGTGTTCGCGGCGGCCAAGGCGGAGAAGGACGCCGCGCTGCGCGGCGAGGCGATCCAGCAGCTGGGCGTGATGAGCGCGCAGAGCGAGCTGTGGGAGCTGTACCAGAGCGAGAGCGCCGTCGACATCAAGAAGCGGATCCTGCACGCGATGTTCGTGGGCGGGAACTCCGAGAAGATCGGCGAGCTCGCGCGCACGGAGAAGGATCCCGAGCTGCGCAAGGCCGCGATCCACAGCCTGGGCGTGATGGGATCGAAGCGCACCGGCGAGACGCTGACGAGCCTGTACGACGTCGAGAAGGACCGCGAGATCAAGAAGGAGATCATCCAGGGGCTGTTCGTCCAGAACAACGGCGCGGCGCTGGTGTCGCTGGCGCGCAAGGAAGGCGACCTGCAGCTCAAGAAGGAGATCGTCAGCAAGCTGTCGGTGATGCGGAACAAGGAAGCCACCGACTACTTCGTGGAGATCCTGAACAAGTGAAGGAGCGCGCGCGCCTCGCCCTCGGTCTCGCGCTGTTGGCCGGCCCGGTCGCCGCCGAGCAGCCGCGGCTCTCGAACGGCCGCACCGAGACTCACCCCGCCGCCGCGGGGCTCGAGGCGACCGTACGCCCGCTGCTGCGGGCCGCGACGTCGCCTGTCTGGATCGGCTGGTCCGCCGCGACCGACCGCGACCGCCAGATGTGCTGCTGGGACTCCGGGCGCGACAGCGGCTGCTGCTCGGGCTGCCGGCTCGAGGGCGGCAGCGGCAACTGGAGCGCGTCGAGCGGCACGCGCGACGGCGTCGTCAAGCTCGAGGGCGATCGCGAGATGCTCGTGCTGCTGCGGGCGGAGGCCGGCGAGATCACCAAGCTGCGGACGTTCTCGCCCGACTGCGCGCTCGACGGCGGCGGCACCACGCTGCACTGGCTGGAGGGCGTGCGCCCCGGCGAGAGCGTGCGTTTCCTGCTCGGCCTGGCCGACGACAAGAGCGCTGGACGCACGGCGCAGAAGCTCGCCGACCAGGCGCTGTCCGCGCTGGCCTTCCACGCCGAGCCGGCCGCGATCGATGCCTTGATCGACCGTGCGCGCAGAGCCGACAGCAGCCATGTGCGCGGCCAGGCCCTCTTCTGGCTGGCCCAGCGCGCCGGCGACAAGGCCGTGCAGGCGATCGCGCGCGCGGTCGACGAGGACCCGGAGACCGACGTCAAGAAAAAGGCGGTCTTCGCGCTCAGCCAGCTGCCGCGCGACGAGGGCGTGCCGCTGCTGATCCAGACCGCGCGCGCCAACAAGAACCCCGCGGTGCGCAAGCAGGCCTTCTTCTGGCTCGGCCAATCGAGGGACTCGCGCGCGCTTGCGTTCTTCGAGGAAGTGCTGAAGTAGCGGCGGCGTCAGCCGACCAGCCAGCGGCCCGGTCCCGCCAGGTATTCCTCGAAATCGCCGGCGGCGTGATCGAACGCGGCGCCGTGCTCCTGAAAGCCGGCCGCGCTGAAGCTGGTCGTCATCGCGACGACGCGCATGCCCGCGGCCTTGGCGGCCCGCACGCCCATCGGCGCGTCCTCGAACGCCAGGCACGCGCCGGGCGCCGTGTCGATCGCCTCCGCGGCGGCCAGGAACACGTCGGGGTGCGGCTTGCCGCGCGGGACCTCGTCGCTGCGCACCACTCGCGTCAGGCGCTCCAAGAGGCCCAGCTCGCGCAGCGTGTGCGGCACGTTCTCGGCGGGCGCGGACGTCGCGATGCCGACCGGGATCCCGCGCGCCTCGAGCAGCGCCAACAGCCGCGTCAAGCCGCGCAGCGGCGCGAGCCGCCCGCGCGACAGCTCGCGATACAGCGACTCCTTCTCGCCGGCGAAGCGGCGCAGCTCGTCCTCGGAGAGCGCGCGGCCGAACAGATCCGGAAAGATGTCGCGGTTGCGCTTGCCGTCGAAGCGCGCGCGCGCCTGGCGGTCGAGCGCCGGCAGCCCGTGCCGCTGGACGAAGCCCTGGAACGCCTCGACGTGCAGCGCCATGTTGTCGACGAGCGTGCCGTCGAGGTCGAAGATGAAGCCTTCGCTCACGCGGTCGAATCGAGACTGCGCCCGCACGTCACAGTTGGCCTCCCCCCAGCGGTATGGCGGCGCGCAGCGGCCGCTTGCGATCCTCGCCTTCGTAGAAGACGCGCTCCAGGAACAGCCCCGACGGCGGCGCCGTCAGGCGCGCGGGCACGTCCGACGCCTGTTCGAGCAGCGCCGCCACGTCGTTCATCTGCAGCTTGCCGCGCCCCACCTCGACCAGCACGCCGACCACGCGCCGCACCATCTTCCACAGGAAGTGCGAGCCGACGATGCGCACCAGGATCAGCTCGCCCTCCTCGCCGAGCTCCAGCGTCTCGATCAGCACGCGCGTGCTGCCCTCCTCCGGGTCCGCCGCGGCGAAGGAGCGGAAGTCGTTCATGCCGACGAACAGGCTGGCGGCCTTGCGCATGCGCGGGACGTCGAGCTCGTCCTTCACCCACCACACGTAAGGCTTCGCGAACGCGCTGCGACGCCGCGAGATCTGGTACAGGTAGCTGCGCGCCACCGCGGCGTGGCGCGCGTGGAAGCGCCGCGTCGCGCGCTGCAGCTGCAGCACGTTGATGTCGGGCGGGAGCGCGTCGTTCAGCGCATGCCGGAGCCGTTCCGGCGAGAGCGGCGTGTCCACGTCCAGGTGCACCACCTGCCACAGCGCGTGCACGCCGGCGTCGGTGCGGCCCGACCCGTACAGCTCGAAACCGCGCTGCCCGGTCGCGCCGGTGACCGCCGCGGCGAGCTCGCCCTGCACGGTGCGGGCGTTCTTCTGGATCTGCCAGCCGCTGTAGCGCGTGCCGGCGTACTCGACGACCAGCTGGAAGCGAGGCACGGGCCCGAAAGCTAGCACGGCGCCCGGGGCTTGACGGCGGCCGCGGCGCGCGCCAGCATAGAGGCGAAGATAAGGCGAAAGCGATGCCCGCCGCCCCCCTGAAGACCGCGCTCGAGGAGCTGCTCAAGACGCGCCGGCTGCAGCTCGAGCAGCCGCCGCTGCGCGGCGAAGAGCCACGCCCGCTGGTCCGAAGCGGGATCGCGCCGCTCGACAACCTGATCCGGGGCTTCCCGCGCGGACAGCTCTCGGAGATCAGCGGCACGGCGTCCTCGGGACGCACCGGTGTGGCGTTGTCGCTGCTCGCGCGCGCCAGCGCCGCGGGCGTGCTCGTCGCCTGGATCGACCCCGCCGATCGCTTCGACCCCGCCTCCGCCGCCGCCTGCGGTGCGGTGCTCGAGCGGCTGCTGTGGCTGCGCGGGCGCCCGCTCGCGGACTCGCTCTCGGCCGCCGGGACACTGCTCGGCGCGGGGCTGTTCGAGGCGATCGTGCTCGACTTCGCCGCCGCCGCTCCCGCGGAGCTGCGGCGGCTGCCGGGCTCGGCCTGGATCCGGCTGCAGCGGCGCGTCGCCTGTACCCGCACGGCGCTGCTGCTGCTGGCGAGCGAGCACGTCGCGACGGGGCCGGGCGGCGCGCGCGTGGAGCTCCAGGCGGCGCGGCCGCGCTGGTCGGGCAATGGACCGGGCCGGCTGCTGCGCGGCCTCGACGCCACGCTCGCGGCCGGACGCCATGCGCCGACGCGCGCCAGCTTCACTCTTCACGCGCTCTGAGGCCGCGGCTTGTACGGAGGACTGCACGCCCCGGACGCGCTGCCCTCGGAAGGCGCGCTGGTCGAGCTGGCGCGCAGCTTCACGCCGCGAGTGCAGGCGTTCGGCGCGACGCCGGTGCTGATGGACCTGGCCGGGCTCGGGCGCGTCTACAAGACCAGCGACGAGCTCGGCAACGCGATCGCGCGCGCGGCCGTCGCGCGCGCGCTGCAGGCGAACGTCGCGATCGCGCCGTCGCGCGTTGCGGCGCTGGTGCTGGCGCGCGCGTGTCCGGGGCTGACCCTGGTGGCGCCGGGCCAGGAGGCCGCGGCGCTCGCGCCGCTGCCCCTGGAGTGCCTCGAGCTGCCCCAAGCGCACGCCGCGCTGCTGCTGCGCTGGGGGCTGCGGACGCTCGGCGAGCTCCAGGCGCTGCCGAGCCATGGGCTGTTCGATCGGCTCGGCGCGGCCGGGCCGCGGCTGCAGCGTCTGGCGTGCGGCGAGGACGAAGCGCCGCTCGTTCCCACGCTGACACCCGAGAGCTTCGCCACGACGCTGGAGCTGGAATGGCCGATCGACGGCCTCGAGCCGCTGTCGTTCCTGCTGGCGCGCGTGCTGCAGCCGCTGTGCGAGAACCTGACCGGCCGCGGCTGCAAGGCGGCGGCCCTGGAGATCGAGCTGCGCCTCGAGGACGGCTCGCGCCACGTCCAGCACTTGAAGCCGGCCGCACCGTCGGCCGAACCCCGCACCTGGCGCACGCTGGCGCTGCTCCAGCTGGAGGCGGACCCGCCGCAGACCGCGATCGAGGCGCTCACGCTGCGCGCGACGCCGACGCCCGCGCGCTTCGTGCAGTTCTCGCTGCTCGACCCGGCCCAGCCCTCCCCCGAGAAGCTCGCGGAGACGCTGGCGCGTCTGATCGCCTGGACGCGCGACGGCAAAGGCGGCGCGCCGCGGCTGCTCGATTCGCATCGCCCGGACGCGTTCGTGGTCGAGACGTACGCGCCCGAGCCCGCCGTCGTGGATCCGCGCGCGCTCGCGCCGTCTCCGCGGCTGGCGCTGCGCGCGTTCCGGCCGCCGCGCCCGGCAGTGGTACGCACGAACGGCGGCTTCCCCGCGTTCCTGAGCGCGGGCGGGATCGGCGGACCCGTCGCCGACCGGGCCGGGCCGTGGCGCTCGTCCGGCGGATGGTGGGACGTCGCCTGGAGCCGCGAGGAATGGGACATAGCGCTCGCGAGCGGCGGGCTGTATCGCATCTTTCGGGACCGGCTGCGCGACTGCTGGTTCGTCGAGGGCGAGCTGGACTGAAGCGACGCTAAGCGCCGGCCGCAGGCGCGGGCGGCTGCTCCTTCGGCCGCGGGATGCCGAGCCAGCGCGCGAGCAGCGCGTCCAGGCTCAGCGCGCCGGGTCCGTACACCATCAGCCACAGCAGGAACATCCCGAACACCACCGGCGTGACGTCGGTCAGGCCGACCTCGCCCGCGCCGGAGAGCGCCTTCAGGAAGTTCTCCTTGTCGGCGGTCAGCAAGGCCACGATCATGGTCGAGCCCAGCAGCGCCGCGACGACGCGCGTCAGCAGCCCAGCGATCAGCAGCAGCCCGCCGTAGTACTCGAGCCGCGAGACGAACGCGGCATTCAGCTCCGGCATCGGGATCCCGAGGTCGGTGAAGAACGTGACGGTGTTCTCGAAGTTCTGCAGCTTGCCGCGTCCGGTCAGGAAGAAGGCGTAGCCGATCACGAGCCGGGTCAGCAGCGGCGGCAGGAAGCCGAGCCGTTGCAGGAGCCCCAGGCCCCAGGCGCATGCGCGCGAGATCACGGCCGGCACGTGGAGCGGAGTGTACGATATTGAAGTTCCGCGTCGGAGCTCACTTGAAACGAAGCCAACCTCGGAGGACGCCTCGGCGCGTCGGAATCCTGACCGGGGGCGGCGACTGCCCGGGTCTGAACGCCGTGATCCGCGCCGCCGCGCGCACCGCGTTCCGCAACGGCATCGAGGTCCACGGCATCGAGGACGGCTTCGACGGCCTGCTGACCCGGAAGGTCCGCCGGCTCACTCCGGCGCGCGTCTCCGGGATCCTGCAGCGCGGAGGGACCATCCTCGGGACCAGCAACCGTGCGAACCCGTTCCGCTACCCCGTGAACCGGAACGGAGTGCTCGTCGAGGTGGACCGCTCCGACGAGGTGATGCGGAACTTCCGCGCGCTCGGCTTCGACGCGCTGATCGCGATCGGCGGAGACGGCACGCTCGGGATCGCCGAGCGCTTCCACCGAAAGGGCATGCCGGTCATCGGCGTGCCCAAGACGATCGACAACGACATCCCAGGCACGGTGATCAGCTTCGGCTTCGACACCGCCGTCTCCACCGCGACGGACGCGCTCGACAAGCTCCACTCCACGACCGAGTCGCACAGGCGCGTGATGGTGATCGAGTTGATGGGACGCCACGCAGGCTGGATCGCTCTCCACTCGGGCGTCGCGGGCGGCGCCGACGTGATCCTGATCCCGGAGATCCCGTTCGACGTCGACAAGGTCTGCGGCACGATCCGCGCCCGCGCGCGGCGCGGGCGCGACTTCTCGATCGTGGTGGTCGCGGAGGGCGCGAGCGAGCGGGGCGGCGCGCTGCGCACCAAGCGCGACCCGCAAGCGGGCCGCGAGGCGCTGCTCGGCGGCATCGCGGAATGGCTGGCGCGCGAGATCGAGGGCCGCACCGGCAAGGAGACGCGCAGCCTCGTGCTCGGCCACTTGCAGCGCGGCGGCTCGCCGACCACGTTCGACCGGCTGCTCGGGACGCGCTTCGGAGCCGCCGCGATGCGGCTGCTGGCGGACGGCCAGTCGGGCAAGATGGTCGCGCTCGACCCGCCCGAGATCCGCGCGCTGTCCTTGCGACGGACGGTCGGACAGGGCCGCGTGCGCACGGTCCCGCTCGGCTCCGACGTGATCCGCTCGGCCCGCGACCTCGGCATCGGGTTCGGCGATTGAGCGCGCGCGTCCGCTCGTCGACCGCGCTGCTGCTGGGCCTGGCGCTCGTCGCGCCCGGCTGTCGCAGCGCGCCGGCCAAGCCGGAGCCGATCGAGGCGCCCCCGCCGCCGCGCAACCTCGAGCCGTTGCCGGTCAAGAAGGTCGACATCGACATCGTCGTGGCGGCGTGGGCCGAACCGTCGCGGCTTCCCTATGGAGGCGGCGACGCGCAGATCCTGGTGCGCGTCCAGAAGCGCGGCGGCGTGCCGGTCGCGGGCGTCGAAGTGCGGCTGGCGAGCTCGCTGGGCACGTTGTTCTCCGCGGGCCGTGTGCTGGTTACGGACACAGGCGGCATGACGCGGGACCGGCTCAGCACCCGCCGCACCACCAACATCGTGTTGAACGCCGGTGGGACCCGCTACACGTTCCGAGTGCTCGTCGAAGACGGGCCGCACTAGCCGTGGTCGATTCGCTGCTCGACTGGCTCGGACGCCAGCCGACGCCGCTGATCTACACGGTGCTCGCGCTGTTCTCCGCCCTCGAGAACGTGTTTCCGCCGGTACCCGCCGATGTCGCGGTCGCGCTCGGCGGGTTCCTGGCTCAGCGCGGCGAAGTGAACGGGCCGCTGCTCGGCGTGCTGTGCTGGCTCGCGAACTGCGGCTCGGCCGCCTGGACGTATCTGCTCGGCCGCCGCCACGGCACGGCCTTCTTCGCGCACGGCTGGCGCCACAAGCTGCTGCCGCCCGAAGCGATGCAGGCGCTGCAGAAGGTGTACGACCGCCACGGCGCGCTGGGGATCTTCGTCAGCCGGTTCCTGCCCGGCGTGCGCGCGGCGGTGACTCCGTTCGCCGGTGTCGCCGGCCTCTCGCCGCTGCGGGCCCTGCTGCCCGCCGCGGGCGCTTCGGCGATCTGGTACGGGCTGCTGATCGCCGCGGGCATGCTGCTCGGCAACCAGTGGTCCGAGATCCGCGGGCTGGTCGAGCGCGTGACGGGCGTGCTCACGCTGGCGGGGCTGCTGGTCGCCGTGGCGTTCTACGTGTGGGTGCGCCGCCGCAAGGCTGGTTAGACTCCCGCTCGGAGGAACCGGCTTGGCCCTGATCCCTTTCGTCCGTAATCACGACGACCTGTCGACGGACCGCGGCTATCAATTCAAGTTCTACTGCGACAAGTGCGGGAACGGCCACATCTCGCGCTTCCAGCCGTCGGTGGTCGGCACCGTGGGCGGCCTGCTGCGCGCGGCCGGAGACATCTTCGGCGGCGTGCTCGGGCAGGCCGGACACGGCGCCTACGAGGTGCAGCGCGCGGTGGGCGGCAAGGCTCACGACGACGCGCTGGCCGCCGCGGTGTCCGAAGTGCGCCCGAGCTTCACGCAGTGCGTGCGCTGCGGGCGCTGGGTGTGCAACGAGGTGTGCTGGAACCCGAAGCGCGGGCTGTGCACCGAGTGTGGCCCCAAGACCGAGTTCGAGGTGGCCGCCGCGCAGGCCGAGGCGCAGGTGGAGCAGATCCGCGAGAAGGTGCGCTCGCGCGACCAGACGCGGGACGTCGACCTGGACACCCCGATGGTCGCGCTGTGCCCCAAGTGCAAGGCGGAGACGTCGGGAGCGAAGTTCTGCCCGGAGTGCGGCGAGCCGCTCGCGCCCAAGAACACCTGCACCGGCTGCGGCGCCCAGCTCCTGCCGAAGGCGAAGTTCTGCCCGGAGTGCGGCGCGAAGCGCTAGCGGGCCAGCCCGGCGACGATCTGCTCGATCCGCCCGCGGGTCTCTCTCGAGAACCAGGCGTCCAGCCAGCCGGCGCGCTCTTCGGCCTCGCGCGCGCCCATCTCGGCGAGCGCGCTCGCGCGCAGCGCGCGCTTGGTCGCGGCCAAAGCACCCGGGTGCTTGTCGACGAACTCCGCGAGCCGCTCCAGGCACTGCGTCTCGAAGCCGTCGGGCTCCAGCACCGCGTCGGCGAGCCCGACCGCGAGCGCGTCGGCGTCCTGGAAGTTCCGGCCGAGAAGCGCCACGCGCGTGAGCGCCGTGGGCGCGAGCGAGTGCCGCAGCAGCACCGCCACCTCCCACGGCAGCGGCACGCCCACCTTCACCTCGTTCAGGCCGATCTGCGCACCGCGCCGCAGCAGGCGCATGTCGGCGCACAGCGCCAGGATGCAGCCGCCGGCCACCGCGTGGCCCGAGACGGCCGCCAGCATGGGCCGTTCCAGGGCGAACAGCCCGCGCACCGTCTGCGAGAACGCGGTCATGAAGCGCTCCATCGCGGCGCGGTCGTAGCCGACCAGCGTCACGAGGTCCAGCCCCGGGCAGAACAGCTTGGGGTGCGCGGAGGCGAGCAGCACGCCGCGCAACGCCTCGTCGCGCTGGAGCTCCGCGCAGGCCGAGCGCAGGTCCGCGAGCAGCTCGTCGTCGATCGCGTTGCCGCGCGGCTTGTC
>Ga0070695_100001724_pt1 | contig 12295 bp, 11 predicted proteins | sample KBSK1252metaG_FD_65471 | JGI IMG/M metagenome (GOLD analysis project Ga0070695, IMG submission 65471) | Corn, switchgrass and miscanthus rhizosphere microbial communities from Kellogg Biological Station, Michigan, USA - KBS K1-25-2 metaG | ecosystem: Host-associated > Plants > Roots >...
GAGGAGCATCGCTACCTCGGCGGGCTGGGCCTGATGTACGACCATCTCTCCGTGGACGGGTACGCGATGGACTACCGGCTGCTCTCCGGCCCCGCCGCCGGGACGGAAGGCGTGCTCGACCACAGCAGCAGCGCCGGCTACGTCACCCCCTTCGCGAGGGTCGCGCGCACCTGGACGCTCGGCGATCGCTTCACGCTCACGCCCTATCTCTCCGCAGCCGTGCCCATCCCGCCCGCGGACTTCGATGCCCGTCTCACCGGTCCCGGGTTCGACGTGGCGACCGCGCGTGGAGACGGCGCACCGGGGGCGATCGGCGATCCCGTGCTCGGTGGAGGAGCCGGTCTCCTCCACCTGCGCAGCGGTCTGGAGCTCGATGCGGGCGTGACGCTCCTCTACCCGCTGGTGGAGCTGGTGAGCCACCCGGGCGTGGATCGCGCATGGACGCTGCAGCTCGCGTGGCATAGCTCCGCGGCGCGAGCTCGAAAATAGAACTGGGCGATCCGCCGGGATGCGTCTACATTCCCCGCGGCATGCAAAACCGTCATTCAGCCTTGGGAATGTGCATCGTCTTCGCGGCAATGGGCAGCTTCATCCTGCTGCTCCGCCATGACGTCGACCGGCTCCAGACGTCGATGAACACCATGGAAACCGAGCTATCGCAGGTGAGGGCCCAGGCCAAGGCCGACGCCGTCCTGCTCGATTTCCGGCTCGACCTTCCTGGTCGGGGCGAGCTGTTCCCCGCCATGACTCCCGCCACCGATGCCGGGCCCCTGGCCCGCCTCGAGATCACCAATACCGCCGCCACGCCGGTGGCGCAGTACATCCAGGCGGAGATCCCGGGCTGGAGCCGCCCCCTGCAGCAGACCGAGATCGTGGGGCCGGGGGAGACGCGGAAGGTGATGCTCCAGCCGCCGCTGCTCCCGGCCGCCTTCCGAAACGAGGAGATCCGCAGCGAGCGGCTCCAGGTGAGCGTCACGGGAGTGGACGGGGCCACGCTCTTCGCGGACAGCCGCCCCGTCCTCCTCCATGGAGGCTCGGACATCTACTGGGGAAACGGCTTCGAGAACGCAGCGGTGGCCGCGCGGTGGGTGACGCCGCACGATCCGGCGGTGCTGGACCTGGTGTCGCAGGCCCGCCGCCACGTCCCTCGCGGCCGCCTGGCCGGGTACGGCAGCTCCCAGACCGACCCTGCGGACGTCCGGCGGCACGTGCGCGAGCAGGCCGAGGCGGTCTTCGCGGCCCTGCGCGAGTCCGGGATCAGCTACGTGAACAGCCTGTCCGTGATGGGCGAGTACCTGCAGCAGGCCCAGCGCGTCCGCCTCCCGCGGGAGACCCTCGCCCTCCGCAGCGCCAACTGCGTGGACGTCACCGTGGTCTTCGCCTCGGCCATGGAGAACCTGGGGCTGCAGCCGCTGCTCGTGCTCGTCCCGGGGCACGCCTATGCCGGGGTTCGCCTCACCCGCGACGGCGACGACGTGCTCTACCTCGACCTCACGGTGCTCCCCGACGGGTCGTTCGCCGGCGCTGTCGCCCGGGCCCGCTCCTGGCGGGAGAAGACGCCGTCCGACCGGGTCCTCACCGTGGACGTGGTGGCGGCGCGCTCGCTCGGGCTCTACCCGCTGGTGGCCGACGCCTCGTCCCCCTCGTAGGGCTCCATGTGCACGAGCACGCCGAGCACGCTCTTCTCGGCGGCACGGATCCCGCCCTTCACGGCGCCGCTCAGCTCGTGGGCATCGTGCAGCGACATGAGGGGATCGGCCTGCACGTGCAGCTCCACGTGCACGTCCATCCCTGCCCGCCGCACCTTCAGCTTCTCGATCCGCTGCACCCCGGGAACGGCGAGGGCGGCGGCGGCGATCCGCTCCAGGATGGCCGCGTCGGGGGAGCGATCCATCAGGTCCTGAACGGCGGGGCGCAGGATGCGCACCCCGTTGGCGGCGATGATCCCCGAGGCCAGGAGGGCGGCCCAGTCGTCCGCCGCCTCCCATCCCGGCCCTTTCCAGATCGAGATGCTGATCCCCACGAAGGCTGCGGCCGAGGTGATGGCATCGCTGCGGTGGTGCCAGGCGTCGGCCCGCACGGCGGCGCTGTCCACGGCGGAGCCCACGGCGCGGACGCGCCGGAACAGCGTCTCCTTCACCACCACCACCAGCACCAGCACCACCAGCGTGAAGGGGGCCGGCGTCAGGTGGGGCGTGACGATCTGGCGCACCGCCTCGATGGCGATCCCCGCCGCCGCCCCCAGGAGCAGCAGGCCCACCACCGCGGCGGCCAGCGACTCCGCCTTGCCGTAGCCGAACGGGTAGGCGTCGTCCGCCTCCCGCGCCGACAGGCGCAGGCCGCTCCAGACCACCCCCGAGGAGATGATGTCGGCCGACGACTCGACGGCATCGGCGATGAGGGCGCCGCTGTTCCCGGCGATCCCGGCCACCAGCTTCACGCCCGTCAGGATCGTGTTGACGAGCAGACCGGCCTGCGCCGAGCGGATCCCCAGGCGCACGGGGTTGTTCACGGCGCGTACCGCATCACGACCTCGTGCGTCCCCGGCCAGACCGGCACCGCGCGGAAGGCGACGTCGGCGCGGAGGATGGGGATCGGTCGGCCATCCTCGGTGGCGCTCCACCCCGGAACGAAGCTGTCCGCGATCACCAGGTAGCCTCCGTCGCCGCGCACCTCGATGCGCAGGCGCGCCCCCCCGTCCTCCAGCAGACGGGCCGTCCCCATCCCTCCCGCCTGCAGCGGGAGCGTCCCCACCTCCTCGCGCGCCACCAGCGCCGCGTGCAGGAACAGATCGTCGGGGCCGTGGAGCACGGCGCGCATGAACCCCTGCTCGCCGTCGTAGGGGACGAGCCTCGACACCACGCGCAGGCGCGGCGCCGCCAGCCCGTTCCGCGAGAGGAGGAGCGGCCGAGTGCTGCCGGGGAACGCCTGCAGCACGATGAGGCGAGGGTCGGAGATGGGCGTGTGGTGGATCAGGTGCGTGACGCCGCCGGCCCCCAGCAGCATCAGCTTCTCCCGGGGAGGGGCGCTGTGCACCATCGCGGCCAGGCGCGCGTGCAGGCGGGGGCGGAAGTGGCCGACGTCCATCGTGAACGCGAGGTCGAGGCCGTAGCTCGCGCCCGTGTAGCCGAGGAGGACCTCCCGCTCCCACCGAGCCCGGGAGGCGAAGCCGGCCGGTGGGGGGACGGGCCCGGCCTTCGAGTCCATGGGGCTCTCCACCCACACGCGTCCCACCGTTCCTCCGCTCGCCCGCAGGGCCGCCACCACCGGAGGAACCGTACGGTAGAACGCGTCCGGCACCGTGGGCGCGAGCGTGCGGTTGGCCCAGGCGAGATCCGCGGTGACGACGAGGGCCAGGGCCACTGCCGCACCGCGGGGGAAACGGGCGCCGGCGAGGAGCGCTCCCGCCATGGCCAGGAGGGGCAGCGCACCCAGCACGGCGGAGCGATGGATCCGGGCCACGGCCTCCGCACCGTGGTGGGCGGTGGCCAGCGGCACCAGCGCCCGGGCACTCAGGCCGGCGGCCACGCAACCCACGAGCATCACCCCGGCGAGAGCCAGCGCCAGGCGACGCCGGGACTTGATCGCTTCCATCCCCAGCCCGGCCAGCAGGCTGAGTGGCAGCGCCGCGGGGACGAGCCATTTCATGGGGAAGCGGAGCGCGTGCGCGAACGGGAGGCGCGTGACCCCACCGTACAGCGGTCCGTACCGCCCGAGCGCGAGGAGGAAGAGCAGGCCGGCCCAGGTCAGGAGCGCGACGCGCCGCGGTCCTGGCACGGAGGCCCCGAGCAGCAAGAGCGCGAGCGCGGCGCTGCCGAGGTAGAGCCCGGCGAGCAGCGGGAAGCCTTTCTCGGGGACCAGGCGCTCGGGCCAGAACCGCGCCGCCCCGTCTGCCTCGGGATCCCCGAAGACCTGCGGCAGCGCGAGCCCGGCCGCCAGCGCCGGGTGCGCGGACCAGTACACGAGCCCCTGTCGCGGGAAGCCGGCTCCGCGCTCGGTCAGGGGCAGGTAGCGCGCGGCCGCCCAGAGGAAGGGCGCCACCAGCAGCCCCGCCAGCAGGCCACCGGCGAGCGCGGGCGCGAGCACGGCGCGCGGGCGGGCGCCGGAGGCGAGGTCGCGCACGGCGAGCAGCAGCAGTCCCGTCGCGCCGCCCAGCACGGTGAACGGCTCTCCCTGCACCACCAGGCCGAAAACCGCCGCCGCGAAGAGCAGGACGAACCCGAGCCGGCGCCGGCCGCTGGCCGCGCCCGCGCGCTCCCAGGCCAGGAGGAGCCAGGGGAGCCAGGCCAGGGACCAGCAGAGGTTGGGATAGGCGGTGGCGGAGACGGTGATGCCGTTGAAGCCGAAGCCGGCCCCGGCGCACCAGGCGGCGGGGAGCGACAGCTTCCAGGTCCGGGCGAGGGCGAAGGCACCGAGGGCGCCGAAGAGCACGTGCCCGACGGTGAGCAGGCTGAGCGCCGTCGCCGGCGAGCCGAGAGGAAGGTAATTGAGGGGATAGGCGGCCCCCGCCATGGGGTTGGCCAGCAGCGGCATCCCCGCGTGCAGGCGCGAGGTCCAGAGCAGCGAGCCCTCGTGCAGGGCGCTCGTCAGGGCCTGGCGCAGCGGCTCGTAGGTCTGATGGAGGTCCACCGCGTACAGCCGCCGCCCCTGGAGCACGCCGTGGAAGAACCCCGCCCCCACAAGCGCCAGGAGCGTGGCCACCCCGAGGTCGGTCGCGAACCGCCGCGCGGCCATGTCGGGCCGGGAGTATGGCAGACTCTCCCCCACAGGAGGTTCCCGTCATGCAGCATCGTGCGATCCGTGTCCTCGTCCTCTCCCTCGCCATCGCCGGTCTGGGCTTCGGGGTCCAGGCCCTGGCCGCCGACGCCAAGCTCCCCAAGTGCGCATCCGTGAAGTGCCGGGAGATCGGCTGCCCGGCCAGCGTCCTCTGCGTGTCCGGCTCCAAGGTGCAGACCTGCGCCGACGTCTGCAACGGGAACTAGACGGGAGCCGTACCCCGCGACGTATCTCAGCCGTAGCTCTTCAGGGAGGGCATCCCATGCGACCTGTTCCCCGGCTGGGGATGGCTTCTTGCGCCGCGCTCCTGGCGAGCGCCGTCTGGTCCGCGGACGCGACGCCCCCGCCCGGCCCCCGTGTCTACGTCGGCTTCGATACCGAGACCACGCGGGTCCCATCCAAGGACGTGGACGGCCCCACCGGGCACGGAGGAACCGGGGCGGCATCGCTGCTCCCGGGGGAGAGCGGCGTGTCCTGGGTCTTCGCCGGCTCCTACGACCATCCCGACGACTGGTGCAAGGCCGGGATCGGGGGGATGCCCGCCCCTCCCACGGCAGAAGCCAAGGCCCAGCTCAAGGAGCAGCAGCTGAAGGCGGCGGGGACGCTCTGGTGGGCCGACTTCAAGCTGGTCTCGGCGAGCCCGGAGAAGATCGTGCTGGCGCTCGACTGGGAGCGCTGGACCGTGCAGGAGGGCGGACGCAGGAAGGTCGCGGGCGATCACCGCACGGTGGAGCTGAAGAGCGGCGAGGCGCACACGCTGGACTTCGCCAACGCTCCGGTCGCCGGGCCGGGCCCCTCTTGCGCCCGCAACGTGATCGTGCGGCTCACCGCGGGGATGGCCAGCGACTCCGCCGCAGCCAGGCCCTGACCGGTCCGCTCAGCGCACCGCCGAGGACGCGGTGGCCGGGAAGCCCCGGTCCCGCATGAGGGCGTCGATCCGGGCGTCGCGGCCCCGGAAGGCGCGGTAGGCCTCCGCGGGGTCCACGGCGTTGCGGACGGCGAAGAGGTTGTCCACCAGGCGCTTGGCCAGCGCCTTGTCGTAGAAGCCGCCCGGCGCCTGGGCGAAGGCCTCCGCCGCGTCTGCCGTGAGAACGTCCGCCCACATGTAGCCGTAGTACGCGGCGGCGTACCCCTCGTTCGAGAACACGTGCCCGAACTGGGGGCTGCGGTGCCGCATGACCAGCTCCTTGGGCATGCCGAGCTTGGCGAGCTGCTCGCGCTCGAACGTGTCGGGGTCGAGGCCCGCCGGGTCGGCGGTGTGATACAGCATGTCCATCAGCGCCGAGGCCAGGTACTCCGTGGTGGTGAATCCCTGGTTGAAGGTGCGCGCGTTCTTGATCTTCTGCACCAGCGCATCGGGGATGGGCTGGTTCGTCTGGTAGTGGAGCAGGTACTTCTTCAGCACGGGCTCGGTGAGGAGCCAGCGCTCCAATAGCTGCGACTGGAACTCGGTGTAGTCGCGCACCCCGCCGTTCAGCGTGGGGTAGTCCACGCGGGACGAGAGGGCGTGCAGGGCGTGCCCGAACTCGTGGAAGAAGGTCTGGGCGTCGTCCCAGGAGACGAGGACGGGCTCCCCGGGCGCGCCCTTGACGAAGTTGGAGTTGTTCGCGGCCAGGACGGTCTTCTCACCGTCCAGGGTCTCGTGCCCGCGGTAGCTGGTGGCCCAGGCTCCCGAGCGCTTCCCCGGGCGGGCGTAGGGATCGAGGTACCAGAGGCCGATGTGCCGGCCGCTGGCGCGGTCGGACACCTCCCAGACCCTCACGTCGGGGTGGAAGACGGGGACCTTCCCCTCGGGGACGGGGGTGAACTTGAACCCGAACAGCTCGCCCGCCACGTAGAACATGGCCTCGCGCAACCGGTCGAGCTGGAGGTAGGGGCGTACCGCGTTGGAGTCCAGGTCGTACTTGGCGCGGCGCACCTTCTCCGCGTAGTAGCGGTAGTCCCAGGGCTCGATGGTGATCCCCGCCCCCTCCCCATCGGCGATGGCCTGCATGTCCGCGACCTCCTCGCGGACGCGGGCCACCGCCGCCGGCCACACCGCGCGCATGAGGTCCATGGCGCGCTCCGGGGTCTTGGCCATGCGGTCCTCGAGCCGCCAGGCGGCGTAGCTCTTGTACCCGAGCAGTCCCACCCGCTCGTGCCGGAGCTTCAGGATCTCCACGATGAGCGCGTTGTTGTCGTGCTCGTCCCCGTTGTCCCCGCGGTTCGTGAACGTGCGCCACACCTTCTCGCGCAGTCCGCGCTCGCTGGAGAAGGAGAGGAAGGGATCCACCGAGGAGCGCGTATTCAGGATGGCGTAGGAGCCCTCCTTGCCCCGCTCCTTGGCGGCGGCGGCCGAGGCCTGCACCACGGAGTCGGGGAGCCCGCCCAGCTGGTCCCTGGTGAGGTAGAGGACGTACCCCTCCTCGTCGGCGAGGAGGTTGTTGGCGAACTTCGTGTGCACCTCGGCCAAACGGTTGTCGATGGCGGCGTAGCGCTCCTTGGCGGCGCCGGTCAGGGTGGCGCCGTTGTGGGCGAAACCGTCGTAGACGAGGTCCACCAGGCGCTTCTGGTCCGGGCGCAGGCTCGACGTCCCGCCCTCGTGCACGGCGCGCACGCGGGCGAAGAGCGCCGCGTTCTGGGTGATCTTGGACTGGAAGTCCGCGAGCTTGGGCGCCATCTCCTCCTGGACCTTGCGGAACTCGGGTCCGGAGAGGTTGCTCGACCAGAGGCCGTAGTAGGTGGTGACCCGGTCGAGCTGCGCGCCCGCCCGCTCCAGGGCCACGATCGTGTTCTCGAAGGTCGCCGGCTTCTTGTCGCCGGCCACGGCGTCGATCTCCCGGAGGTTGGCCTCCATGGCCGCCTCCAGGGCGGGCTTGAAGTCCTCGACGTGGACCCTGTCGAAAGCGGGGACGCCGCCGTAGGGCCCCTCCCACGCCTCGAGGAGGACGTTGCCGCCGGACTTGGCGCTCGTGCTCGGCGGATCGGGAGCCTTGGTCGTGCCCGCGCAGGCCGCGAGGAGCAGAAGGAGAGCGGAAGCGGCGGCGATCGAGGAATGGCGTCGCACGGGAGATCCCTTTCTGGCGTGGTGCCGGGCGGATTGTACGCAGCGGGGCCGGCCTTGGTTATCCTCGCGGGCGATGCCGACGGTGCAGCCCCGCCTGAGCGCCTTCGACACGGCCATGGTGGTCGTGAGCCTCGTCATCGGCATCGGCATCTTCCGCACCCCGGCCATGGTGGCGGGCGCGTCGGCCACGCCGGCTCTCTTCTTCACGGCCTGGGTGCTGGGCGGCCTGGTCAGTCTGGCGGGGGCGCTCACCTTCGCCGAGATCGGGTCCCGGGCACCCCATGCGGGGGCCTACTACAAGGTGGTGGCCGAGGGATACCACCCCGCCCTGGGCTTCATGCTGAACTGGTCCTACGTCCTCATGCAGGGAGCGGGGGCGGCGGGCGTCGCCTTCGTGGGGGCCGAGTACCTGGGGCGGCTCGTGCTGCCGGAGCACCTCCGCACGCAGCGGAGCATCCTCGGTCTGGCGCTCGCCCTTCTCGTCGTGCTGCTCTGCGCCAACGCGCTCGGCGTGCGCAGCGGAGCCCGGACCCAGAACGTGCTCTCGGTCCTGAAGCTCGGGATGATCGCCGCCGTGGCGGCGGTGGGGTTCCTGCTCCGGCCGCAGATCCTGCCGCCCACGGCGCCCCTCACCTCGTCCGGCAACCTCCTGGCCGCCAGCGTCGCCGTCTTCTACTGCTACGGCGGCTATCAGAACGCGCTCAACCTCGCCGCCGACGTGCGCGGCGCGCGCCGCAGCCTTCCCCTGGGGATCGTGACCGGCATGCTGGCGGTGACGGCGGCGTACCTGATGCTGAACGCCGCCTACCACCACGTGCTCGGCCTGAACGGGATCGCGGGGGCCAAGCTGGTGGCGGCCGACCTGGCCCGGGCCTGCCTGGGACCGGCGGGGGAGGCGGCGATCTCGGTGGCGATCTTCCTCTCCGCCGCCGGCTTCGTGAACGCGACGATCCTCCAGCTTCCCCGCAGCTACCTGGCCATGGCGCAGGACGGCCTCCTCCCCCAGGCCTTCGCCGACATCAACGCGAAGACGCAGGTCCAGGGCTTCGGCCTCGCCTTCGTGGCCGCGACGATGCTGATCCCGGCCTTCTTCCTGGGCTCCTTCGAGACGCTCCTGAACTACGTCATGTTCACGGACTCGGTGGGGCTCGTGCTCGTGGCCTCCACCCTGTTCGTCTTCCGCCGCCGTGGGACGAAGGAGGGAGAGACGCCCTTTCGCGTGCCGCTGTACCCGGTGCTGCCCCTCCTGTACCTCGCCTGCCTCGTCGCCATCTGCGTCTACGTGGCGGTCACGCAGCCCACCCTGGCGCTGGCGGGGACGGGCGTGCTCCTCGCCGGCGGGCCCCTGTACCTGCTGCTGCGCCGCCAACCGCTGCATCGGGAGAACCCAACCGCCCGCCCCGGCGAATGATCCCCGCGGAGGTCCCATGAAGCCCACACGGCGCCAGTTCCTGCAGGTCGGCTCCGCCGCGGCGGCGGCCGCCACCCTCGGCCCTCGGGTTGCTCCGGCGGCGGCGGCGTCCGCACCCAGCACCATCTCGGATGCCTTCCCCAGCCACCCCCCGGAGCTGGCACGGGAGATGGTCGGCGTATCCCACGGCAACGTGGCTCGGGTGAAGGAGCTGCTCGCCGAGCGCCCCTCCCTGGCCAAGGCGGTATGGGACTGGGGGTTCGGGGACTGGGAGACCGCGCTGGGTGCGGCGTCGCACGTGGGGAACCGCGAGATCGGCGAGCTGCTCCTCGCCAACGGTGCCCGTCCCGACCTCTTCACGGCGGCCATGATGGGGTGGCTCGACGTGGTGAAGGCCTACGTGACCGCGAACGCGGGGATCCAGCGCCTCAAGGGCCCGCACAGCATCCCCCTCCTCGCCCACGCCGAGGCGGGAGGGGAGAAGGCGGCGCCGGTCGTCGCGTACCTGAAGACGCTCGAGGGTGCAGGCGACCGCCCGGCCGACAAGCCGATGGCGCCGGAGGAGATCGACGCGCTGGTGGGGATCTACGTCTTCGGGCCGAAGCCTGCGGACGCCTTCGAGGTGGCCCGCCGGAAGGGAGGCGGCATGCCGGGACAGCTCACCGTGCAGCGCCTGGAGGCTGCCCCGCGCAACCTCTTCCACCTCGGCGACCGCGTCTTCCAGCCCGCCGGCGCGGAGGCGGTGCGCCTGCGCTTCTCCACCGAGTCCCCGGCGAAGACGCTCACGCTGCTCGAGCCGGTGGCGGGGACGACGGCGACGCGGCGAGCCTGACGCCCGCCGTCGTCAATTCCCCGCCAGCGCCTTGTCCAGGTCCGCCTTGAAGGACTCGTAGGGCTTGGCGCCCACCATGGCCACGATGCCCTTGACCTTCGTTGGGTCCTTCGGGTCGGAGAGCGCGATCATGAAGGTCGGTGTGCCCGTGATCCCCGCCTTCGCCGCTTCCTTCGAGTCGGCGCGGATGGCCTCCGCATGCTTGTCGTTCTTCATGCACGCTTCGAACTCGGGGACCTTGAGTCCGAGCGCTTCGGCGTGCGCGTTCCAGGGCTCGAGCGCCTGCTGGTTTTCGAAGAGGCGGTTGTGCATCTCCCAGAACTTGCCCTGGTCCCCGGCGCAGCGCACGGCCTCGGCCGCGGGGAACGCCTTGTTGTGCATGGGGAGGGGCATGTCGAGCATGGCGTAGCGGATCTTTCCAGTGTCGATGTAGTCCTGCGCGATCTTCGGGTACGTCTCACGGACGTATCTTGAGCAGAACGGTCACTGGTAGTCCGTGAACTCCACCAGGGTCAGCTTCGCGCTGGCCGGGCCCTTGGTGGGGTTCGCGCCCAGGTTGAAGATCACGTCCTTGACGTTCGGCCCCGAGGGCGCTGCCGGTGCCTGGCGGGCCTGGACCAGCTTCTTGATCTCGTCGAGCTGCTTCAAGATCTCTTGCTGCCCCACCTTGAGCGCATCGATCTCCTTCTTGAGATCGTCCTTCGATTCCTGCGCCGAGGCAGGAGCGGGAGCGGCCGCCACGGACAGCGCCAGCGCCGCGCCTGTTGCCATCGAGATGAGCTTCCGCACGATTACCCCCTCCTTGAGGTGCGGGACGCCGGAGATTGTGCCACGAGACCGGTTCGGGAGTCTCAGCGCAGCTCCAGGCGCACCGGCATCCCACGTGAGGGCGCGAAGGTGACGCCGCGGCGCACCACCTTGGGCTCGTAGCCGGGCACGGCGACGGGGCGGCGCTGGCGCAGGATCTCCCGCAGCACGATCCGCATCTCCTGCAGCGCGAAGACGCGGCCCACGCAGGTGCGGTTGCCGCCGCCGAAGGGGAAGAAGTGCTGCGGGCGCGGCGTCTCCCCCAGGAAGCGGTCGGGATCGAAGCGCTCCGGGTCGGGCCAGACGTCGGGGCGACGCTGGGAGAGCCAGATGTTCGGGGCCACGACGGCACCCGCGGGGAGCGACCGGCCCGCGATCGTCCGCGCCTCGGCCAGGCGGCGCACCACCATGGGGACGACCGGGTGGAGACGCATGGTCTCCAGGATCACCGCCTCCAGGTAGCGTGTCTCCTCGCCCGTGGTCGCCTCTTCCGTCGCGCGCGCCAGGACCTCGGGATGTTGCGTCAGGCGATGGAGCGTCCAGGCCAGGGCGGTGGCCGTCGTCTCGTGGCCGGCCACCAGCAGCGTCATCAGCTCGTCGTGCAGCTCTTGGTCGGAGAGGTCCAGGAGCAGCGAGAGCACGTCGCTGCCGGGGCTCGGGTCCTGGCGCCGCCGGGCGATCTCCTCGTGGAGGAGTGCCGTCACCGCCCGCTTCCTCTTGAGGAACAGGCCGAGAGGGGAGAGTGGACCCAGCGCCTTCTGGATCCCGGTCAGGCGGACCTCGCCGCTGCGGCCCACGAAGAAGAACAGCTCCGGGCGCGTGCCCAGGGAGAGGAGGCGCGTCAGGCGCGCGCACAGCTCCTCGCGGCGGCCGCTCTCCCGCACGCCGACCACGGTCTCCACGATGACGTCGAGCGTGAGGGCGGCGAAGGCCGGCTGCACCGGGAAGGGGCGCCCCACCGGCCATTGCTCCAGGTGGCGCTGGGCGGCAGCACGCATGGCCTCGGCCGCCGCGCGCATCGCCGGTCCATGGAAGGGCGGCATGACCAGGCGGCGCCGTTGCTTGTGATGCTCGCCGTCCAGGAGCAGCAGGGATTCCTCCCCCAGCAGGGGCTTGAGGATGCGGTTGCCCTGCCCGGTCAGGAAGGTCGCCGGATCTCCCGCGAAGACCTCCGCCACGGCCGCCGGGTCGCTCGTGAAGACCAGGGGTGGGTAGGCGGGGAAGCGGATGGTGAAGGTGTCGCCGAAGCGCTCCGCGCAGGAGGTCAGGAAGGGAACGGGCCGGAAGGCCCAGAGCACGATCTGGGCGGCGGGGTGGAGGGTGGGCCCGGGAGGCAGCGTCATCGCTCGCATGTTACGTTGCCGGCGCCTTGGACTGGACGCCCTGGCTGCCGAAGTCGGTCCTCGCCCTCCGCGCGGGCTAC
>Ga0070695_100001725_pt1 | contig 12292 bp, 9 predicted proteins | sample KBSK1252metaG_FD_65471 | JGI IMG/M metagenome (GOLD analysis project Ga0070695, IMG submission 65471) | Corn, switchgrass and miscanthus rhizosphere microbial communities from Kellogg Biological Station, Michigan, USA - KBS K1-25-2 metaG | ecosystem: Host-associated > Plants > Roots >...
GCCGATCCCGCCCAGCACCGCGGCGGTGAAGGCCTTGACGCCCGGAACGAAGCCGTCGCTGAAGCTGACGACGCCGTAGTAGATCATGAACAAGAGCCCGGCCACGGCGGCGAGCGCGGCGCCGATCACGAAGGTGAGCGAGATGGTCCTGTCGACGTCGATGCCGAGCAGCGCGGCCATGCGACGATCCTGCTCGCAGGCGCGCTGCGCCCGGCCGAGGGCCGTGTTCTGCACGATGTACCAAAAAGCCCCGAGCAAGAGGGCGGTGACGCCGACGATCAGGATCTGCTTGTAGGACAAGGTGACGGCGTAGGTCTCGCCCTCGTGCAAGGTGAGGACGGTTGCTAGAAACGACGGCACCGGCTTGTTGCGCGGCCCCTGCGTCACCTGCACCAGATTGGAGAGGAAGATCGACATCCCGATCGCCGAAATCAGCGGCGCCAACCGGAAAGATCCACGCAGCGGCCGGTAGGCGAGGCGCTCGATCGCCCAAGCCCACAGCGAGGTCAGGAGCATGCCAAGCAGCAGGACGATGACGAGCGCCAGCGCCAGCGAGGCAAAGCCGAGGACCTGGGTCAGCGCCAGCAGGAAGATGAGGGCGATGAAGGTCGAAAGCATGAAGACGTCACCATGGGCGAAGTTCACCATGCCGATGATGCCGAACACCATGGTGTAGCCGATGGCGATGAGCCCGTAGATCGAGCCAAGCGTCATGCCGTTGATGAGTTGCTGAAAGAAATATTCCATCCGGGCCGCCTGCCTGTCCCCCGAGTCATCCCAGGGAAGCTAGCAGACCCCTCCGCGCTACGTCACCTTGCTCTGTCGGGGGGCCGGGGTTTGCGGGGGAGGCTGGCTCCCGCCTACCACATTGTTAGCGGCCGAGCGCGCCGCCCACCACGGGGCCGTGCAGGGGTCCGGCCGGCCGGGGCGGTAGCCCCCGAGGCCCCGCGAGCCAGAAAAGCCGGCAGCTCTTGGAGCCTCCCCTCGAGCCTCCCCGGCCGCAGAGCCTCCCCCCAGAGGTTCGCCTTAAAGCATATTGTGGGTACCGTCGCAGTAGGGCCGGTCATCGGTCCCCTTGCAGCCACACAGGTTCACCGTGCCGCTGGCGCTGGCCACGAAGCGCAGCGGTTCAAGGCTGGTGAGCTTATGGGAGCCGTCGCAAAAGGGCTGCTTGGCGGAGCGCCCGCAGGTGCACCAGAAATAGGCTCGGCCTTCCACGAGCTCCACCTGGTAGGGGCCCTTTTGGGCGCAGATCGGCTCGTCGGACATGGGCTCCCCTCGGTTAAGCTTTGCTATTGATCAAGGACGGCGGAGCCCGCGCCGGGGCGCATGGGCTGGCGCCCGCGATGCTCCCCGTGTCACGTGACGTTGAGCTTTATCCTCTCGACCACCTTGTTGCCGCCATCCTCGACCCAGGTGAACTCGAATTCGCCTGGCCCTGGCACCTTCATGAAGAAGGACAGATAAGGGTTGGCGGAGATGCCGGCCTGCAGGTCCGCCTTGAACACCTCATCACCGGCAAAGCTCGCCGAAAAGAAATTGATGATGTTGCGCGGGATGACCTTGCCGTCCGGGTCCTTGCGCTGACCCGTTTCCATGACATGGGAGATCAAGGTCTTGATCTCGATCAGATCGCCCGCTTTGGCGGCGTCGGGCAGCTTGATGCGTGGCTTGTTCATAGCCGCTCCTCACTTGCGCTAGCCGCCGCAACCACCGATGGTGACTTTTACGGTGCGCCGACCGATCAGAAATTTACCGTCGCTCAGTTCCGCCAGCGCGATCACCTCTTGCGTGCGTGCCAAGCGCATCCGGCTTGCCGCCGAGGCCTTGCCCGACAGAGGGCTGAAGCGGAAGGTGGCAACGCCGGGCTGGGGATTTTCGGTGGCGAGCACGTGGATCGCCTTGACATAGTCGGTGCCCGTCATCGGGCTCTCGACGGACACCGTGAGCGGCACAGTATTGCCGTTCTCGGCGATTTCCGGCAACTCCAAGGTTACCTTGCCCTCGATCGGTTTGGCGTCCCCGACCAGGCTCCGCAAGGTCTGTTGCCAGACGGGCTCGGTGGCCTGTGCGCTGAGCTGCCCCGCCGTGCCCGCCACGAGGACCATCGCGGCGGCACCGGCTGCGAAGGCGCGGCGATCGAGCAACAAAGGTGTCTGTTTGTCTTTCATCTTAAGTCTTAAGTCCCAACTTTGCGCCTGGGCCATCCCAAGCGCCGCGGGCGCTCAAGGGGCGCCACCGCCGACGGCTAACAGTTAAGCCCTACGCCGGCGCCGCCCACGGGCCGGTGCGAGGACACCCGAACAAGGGGGTAGTATGCCTTGAACCGCGCGCGCAATCCACCTCTCAAGCGCGCGCGGTGCCGGCGCCGCTTACCGCTGACGCCTTTGCGCGCTGGCAATCTTCAGCCATACTCGCGAAGGCCGATGCTCCCAAGCATTTTCCCGAGAGCTGGGGCAAAGATGGCGGGGCGGGACGTTGCGTCGCGGGGCAGATCCTGGCGATGGACTTCAACGGCCAGCTGCCTGAAGCTGGCGGCAGCGACAATCCTGGTGCGGCAGATCAGCATCGAACCGGCGATGTCGTCGGGGCAAGGTGGGTAGATGATTTCGAGGCGGGGCTTTGCACGGCTTCTGGGGCGGGCAGGCGCAGGCGCGCTCTCAATTGGCGCCTGCGGCCGATTTGCGATCGCCCAGCGGGCGCCGCGCGTCGTCATCGTCGGCGGCGGCGCCGGCGGGGCCACGGTGGCGCACTACCTCAAGGCGGGGGCCGCCGAGCTCGATGTGACGCTGATCGAGGCCAGGCAGATCTACAGCTCTTCGTTCTTTTCCAACCTCTACCTCGGCGGCTTTCGCCCTCTCGAATCTTTCAACCACAGCTATGTGGCCTTGCAGCGCCTCGGCGTGAAGGTGGTGCATGACTTGGCGATCGACGTCGACAACGCCCGCAAGACTGTCAAAACGCGCGGCGGGCGCACCTATGGCTTTGAGCGCCTGGTGCTGTCGCCCGGCATCGCCATGCAATACGAGTCGATCCCGGGCTATTCGCACGAGGCGGCGCGGATACTGCCGCACGCCTATACCACCAACCCGGCCGGCAAACGCAATCTAAAGTACCAGCTGCAAGCCATGCGGGACGGGGGAACGGTGGTCATCGCCGCGCCCAACAACCCCTATCGCTGTCCGCCCGCGCCCTATGAGCGGGCCTGCATGATCGCGCACTACCTCAAAACGAAAAAACCCAAGTCCAAGCTCGTCATCCTCGATCCCAAGCGGACCTTTGCCAAGCAGGACCTTTTCCTCGAGGCCTTCGAGCGCCACTACAAGAGCATCATCGAGCTCAATCTCAGTACCGAGATCGATGATTTCTCGCTGAGCAGCGTCGATGCCAAAAGCAAAGAGGTGCGCACCAGGGCGAACAAGCGCGTGAAGTTCGACGTCGCCAACATCATCCCGGCCCAGCGGGCCGGCGACATCGCCGGCAGGGCCGGCTGCACGGACGGCGACTGGTGCCCGATCGATCCCGGCAACTTCGCCTCCAGGACGGTCAAGGACGTCTATGTGCTGGGCGATGCGGCCGTTGCCGCCGACATGCCGAAGTCGGCCTTTTCCGCCAACAGTCAGGCCAAAATAGTCGCCGGCGATATCCTTGCCCACCTGGTCGGCAAGGCGGAAAGTCCAGCCCGCTATAACAATACCTGTTGGTCGTTATTGGCGCCCGACGACGGCGTCAAGCAGGGCGCCGACTATTTCCCCACGGCGGGCAAACTGGCAGCCGACGGCGGCTTCATCTCCGCGCCGGGGGAAAGCGCGGAGCTGCGCCGGCAGACCTACCTTGAAAGCGTCGACTGGTATGAACGCATCACGACGGACATGTTTGCCCGCGTCCAGCGCGGTGCGGAGGCAAACAAGGGATAACTGCCAGGGGCTCGCGGGTGACCGGATCGACCCCAGCTCCCCCCTGGCCCGGGAAAGATCTGGCCCGGGAAAGGCACTGGCCCGGGAAAGGCACTGGCCTGGGAAAGGTACTGGCCTGGGAAAGGTACTGGCCTGGGAAAGGTACTGGCCTCGGAAAGGTACTGGCCTGGGAAAGGTACTGGCCTGGGAAAGACACTGGCCTGGGAAAGACAGGGGAGCGCGCGGGCCCCCCTGCGAAGGTTGAGGTTTTGGCGGCCGGCGGCGGCGGGGTTATACTGAAAAGTAGCGGCCGGCCTGATAGGCTTGGCGACAGCCCGGGGGCCCCGGTCGCAAGCGAGGTTTCCGAGGGTTTCACGAGGGGGCCCGCGCCCCCTCCTCGCGCAATCCCGCAGGGGGCATGCCGCTGGGCGGTGCGCGCGCCGGGGCCGAACGGTCCGGTCGACGCCGGCGGTCGCCTTGAGCCGGTGACCGCCTTGACATGTGAGGCTTTGGCATAATCTAGGGTGTGAGAACTGGAGGCCGATGATGGCGGAGCTCGTTTTCCTCGTTGTCTGCGTGGCAGGCGCCTTTGCGCTGGCCATACACCGGGCGCCGTTGTGGGCCTGGGCGGCGGCGCTCGCTGGGGCAACGCTGATTTGGCAGACGGGCCTGTTGCACGGTGAGCTCGAGGAGCCCGCCTTGACGCTGCTTGGCCTGTTGGCCTGGGTGCCAGTCGCCGTCTTGGCCGGCTTGTCGATTGCGCCCGTGCGCCGCGCCGCGCTGATCGAGCCCGCCTTTCGCAATATCAAAGCTCTGCTGCCCAAAGTCTCCACCACGGAGCAGGAGGCGCTCGATGCCGGCACCATCGGCTTTGACGCCGAACTGTTTTCGGGCACCCCCGATTGGCAAAAGCTGCGCGACGTTCCCCCGGTCACGCTCAGCGAGGAAGAAAAGGCCTTTCTCGACGGACCGACGAGCGAACTGTGTCGGCTGGTGGACGATTGGTCGATCCGCCACAACCTTAAGGAAATCCCCGCCGAGATTTGGAGCTTCATCAAAGAGCACGGCTTTCTCGGGATGCTGATTTCCAAAGCGCACGGCGGGCTCGGCTTCTCGCCGCAAGCCCAATCGCTGGTGCTCGGCCGCATTGCCTCGCGCTCGCCCGACGTCGCCACCCTGGTGATGGTGCCGAATTCGCTGGGGCCCGGCGAGCTGATCGAGAAATACGGCACGCCCGAGCAGAAGGAGCACTACCTGCCGCGATTGGCCAAGGGCATCGAGATTCCCTGTTTTGCCCTGACCGGTCCCACCTCAGGGTCTGACGCGGCCACCATGCGCGACGTCGGTTACGTCATGAAGGGTCGACACGCCGGCAAGGAGGTGATCGGCATCAAAGCATCCTGGGAGAAGCGCTACATCACGCTCGCCCCCCAGGCGACGCTGATCGGCCTCGCCCTGCGTCTGATCGACCGCGATAACCTGCTGGGGCGCGGCGAAGAGCTGGGCATTACGGTGGTGCTGGTGCCAGCGGAGCATCCGGGCGTCGAAATCGGCCGTCGCCATCTGCCGAGCGGTGCCGCCTTTCCGAATGGACCAATTTGGGGGCGCGACGTCTTCATCCCGATCGAGTGGGTGATCGGCGGCGAGAAGCAGGTGGGTCAAGGCTGGCGCATGCTGATGGAGTGCCTGGCCGCCGGCCGCTCCATATCCCTGCCGTCATCGGCTGCGGCGGGGGCAAAATCGCTGCTGCGCAATACCAGCGCCTATGCCCGCATCCGCAAGCAGTTCGACCTTGCGATCGGCAAGATGGAAGGACTGCAGGAGCCGCTGGCGCGCCTGGTCGAGAATGCCTACGTGATTGAAGCCGCCCGCGCGGTGACGGCGGCCATGGTGAGCCGCGGCGAGCGGCCCTCGGTGCTTTCCGCCATCATGAAGTACCAGACCACCGAGCGCATGCGCCGTTCGGTCAACGACGCCATGGATCTACATGGCGGCCGCGCGATCTGCGATGGGCCCAGCAACTACCTGCAATCGGCCTATCAGATGATGCCCGTCGCCATCACGGTTGAGGGTGCCAATATTCTAACGCGCTCGCTCATCACCTTTGCGCAAGGTGCCTTGCGCTCGCATCCCTATCTTTACCAGGAGATTCAAGCCTGCCAGGACGACAACGCGCAACGGGGCTTGGCTCAGTTCGAAGCCGCGTTCACAAAGCACGTGGCATTTTCCCTTGCCAACACCTGCGGCGCCCTCTTTCACAACCTCACCTTCGGTCTGTTCGGCAGCGTTCCCGATAAGGCCTATGGTACGGCGGAGTGGTACCGGCAGCTGTGGCGGGCCGCGCGTAACTTTGCTTTTGTCGCCGACCTGACCGTGGCGGTGCTCGGCGGCGGTCTCAAAACCAAACAGAAGCTGACGGGCCGCCTCGCCGATGCGCTCTCGGAGCTTTATTTGCTGGCCTGCGTCATCAAGCGCTACGAGGATGATGCCAAACCGGCCAACGACCGGCATATCGTGGCGCTGTGCGCGCGCAACGGGCTTTACCGCTTCCAGGAGGCGCTGCGCGGTGCCATCGACAACTTTCCCGTTGCGCCGGTGCGCTGGTTCATGCGCGCCGTCGTGTTTCCCCTCGGCAGCCACTACAAGCCCGCCCCGGATCGGCTCGGCCAGCAGGTGGCCGAGCTTGTACTGGCGCCGGGCGAGGTGCGCGACCGTCTTACGCGCTTCATCTACGTCTCGAAGAACTCGAACGATCCGACCGGTCTCCTGGAAGTGACGTTTGCCAAGGCGGTCGAGGCCGAGGCGGCCGAAAGGAAGCTCGATCGTGCGGTTCGCGCCGGCACCGTTAGGCGCGTGCATGGCAGCGATTGGATCGGCGAGGCCGTCAGCAAGGGCGTGCTGACGGACAGCGAAGGCCAAATGTTGCGCGAGCTGGAACAGCTGACCGCGCGAGCCATTGCCGTCGACCATTTCGATCCGGCCGAGGTGCGGCCCCACTACATGACAGCCGGCCACAATGCTCGGGCGATGCAGAGTGCGGCAGAGTGAGGCGAACATGGTGAGCGAGATGCAAGGTTTGCAGGATTGGCGCTGCTCGGTTGATCCGCAGGGTATTGCCTGGGCAGTGTTCGACCGCGAGGGCGAGAGCCAGAACTCGCTCGGCCAGCGGCCGCTTGAGGAGCTGGCGCAGATCGTCGACTGGGCCGAGCGCGGGGCGCGCGAGATGAGCATTCGCGGGTTGGTGCTGAGCTCGGGCAAAGAGAAGGGCTTCATCGTCGGTGCCGACGTCCGCGAGTTCGAACGCATCACGAGCGAGCAGCAGGTCATCGATGGCGTAGGCCTCGTCAACACCCTGCTCGATCGTATCGAGCGCATGCCGGTGCCGGTGGTATGCACCGTGCACGGCTTTTGCCTGGGCGGAGGTCTCGAGTTGGCGCTCGCCTGCCATTGGCGCATCGCCACGCGCGAGGACGCAACGCGCTTGGGCTTTCCCGAGGTGAGGCTCGGGATTTTTCCGGGCTTCAACGGTACCGCGCGCTCGATCCGCCAGGTCGGGGCGCTCTCCGCCATGCAGATGATGCTGACCGGTTCGATGCTTCGCGCCGGCGCCGCGCGCCGCATGGGCCTGATCGATGAGCTAGTGGCAAGTCCTCTCAATCTGGCTTGGGCCGCCCGCCGCGCCGTCTTGAGGAACCGCAAGTCGAACGCCGCCGGGGGTTGGCGGGCGCTGTTGCGTTTCGCGCCGGCGCGTGGGTTGTTGGCAAACCGGCTACGCGCCGAGACCGCCAAGAAAGTGCGCGAGGACCACTATCCCGCCCCTTTCCGCCTGATCGATCTGTTCGAGGCGCATGCCGGCAACCTCGAGGAGATGAAGCTTGCCGAGACGCGCGCCTTTGCGCCGCTCATGCTGAGTGACACCTCGCGCAACCTGCGTCGCGTCTTCAAGCTTTCCGAACTGATGAAGGCGCAGGCGCCCAAGGACCTCGCCTTCAGGCCGCTGCGCGTGCACGTGATCGGTGCCGGGGTGATGGGGGCCGATATCGCGGGCTGGTGCGTGGCCTGCGGCATGGAAGTGTCATTGCAGGATCTGAGCGAGGAGCAGCTCAAAAAGGGTCGCGAGGCACAGAAGAAACTGTTCGCCCGCAAGTTCAAGTCCAGGCCGCAGCGGGAGGCGGCCATGGTGCGGCTGATCGCCGATCCCAAGGGCCTCAATATCGGCCGCGCCGACGTGGTGATCGAGGCCATCGTCGAGAAGCTCGAGAGCAAGCAAAACCTGCTCAAGTCCATCGAGGCGAAGCTGAAGAGTGGTGCGGTGCTGGCGACCAACACCTCCTCGATCGAGATCGAGAAGATTGCCGAGGCGCTTGCCGATCCCGCTCGCTTGATCGGCATTCACTTCTTCAATCCGGTGGCGCAGATGCCGCTGGTCGAGGTTGTGCGCGGTGCCAACAGCAGCGCCGAACAGGTGGCCAAGGGCTGCATCTTCGTCACCGCCATCGACAAGCTGCCACTGATCGTCAAGAGCAATCCCGGCTTCTTGGTCAACCGGGTGCTAGCGCCCTACATGATGTCGGCCCTGCAGCGGTTGGAACGGGGCGAGGCCAAGGAGAAGCTCGACGAGGCGGCGCGCACCTTTGGCATGCCGATGGGACCGATCGAGCTGGCCGATACCGTCGGCCTCGACGTGTGTGCCCACGTCGGCAGTATCCTCAAGCTGTCCCCGGTGGGCGGGAGCAAGCTCGATCAGATGGTTGCGGCCGGCAAGCTCGGCAAAAAGTCGGGCGAGGGTTTTTATGTCTGGAAGGACGGCAAACCCGAAAAGACCAAGCCGGAGCAACCCTATGACCCCTTCGAGTTGGAGCGGCTCGGTCGCGAACTGGTCGATCCGTTGATCCGCGAATGCGAACGTTGCCGCGACGAAAAGGTCGTCGACAGCGCCGACCTGGTCGATGCGGGCGTGATCTTCGGCACCGGTTTTGCCCCGTTCCGGGGTGGCCCGCTGCATTTTCGGGCCGACGAACAGAAATCCAATGTCGCCCCGCTGCGGCGCACCGCGGCGGCCTGACCGCGCGCAGGGACATTTGTTGGGTGCCGCGCCGGCGGCCCGGGCTAGGAGCTTGAGATGGAACAGACACTGCGGCGGGTTGGCGTGGTTGGAGGCGTACGCATCCCCTTTTGCCGGTCCAATACCCTTTATGCCGACCAATCCAACCTGGCGATGCTGACGGCGACGCTCAACGGCCTCGTCGACAGGTACAACTTGCAGGGCGTGCACATCGATGAGGCGATCGGCGGCGCGGTCGTCACCCATTCCAAGGATTGGAACCTGGCGCGCGAGGCGGTGCTCGGCAGCAAGTTGGCACCCTCCACGCCCGGCATCACTTTGCAGCAGGCCTGCGGCACCAGCCTGCAAGCGGCGATGATCCTGCAGGCCAAGATTGCGACCGGACAGATCGAATGCGGCATCGCCATGGGCTCCGACACGACCTCGGATGCGCCGATCGTATTCAAGGAGAAGTTCGCACACCGGTTGGTCGAAGTGCAGCATGCCAAGTCGTTCGGCCAGCGCCTCGCCGCCTTTAAAGGTTTTTCCCCGGGCGAGCTGGCGCCGCAGCCGCCAAGCGTCAGCGAGCCGCGCACGGGACTGTCGATGGGTCAGCACACCGAGCTCATGGCCCAGGAGTGGCACCTTCCCCGCAGCGAGCAGGACCGGTTCGCCATGGAGAGCCACCGCAAGGCCGCCGAAGCCTATCGTGCGGGCTATTTCGACGATCTCATCGTGCCGTTTGCGGGCGTCTTTCGCGACAATAACCTGCGTGAGGACATCAGCTTGGACCGGCTCGCCACGCTGAAGCCGGCGTTCGACAAATCCGAACGCGGCACCTTGACGGCCGCCAACTCGACGCCGCTGACCGATGGCGCGGCCTGCGTTCTCTTGGCCTCCGAAACGTGGGCCGCCAGCCGGGCGCTACCGATCGCCGCCTATCTGACGCAGGCGCAGACGGCTGCCAATAACTTCGTGGCGGGTGAGGGTCTGCTCCTGGCCCCCACCATTGCCGTGGCCCGGCTGCTCGAACGTGCCCACCTCAGCCTGCAGGACTTCGACTTCTACGAGATCCACGAGGCTTTCGCGGCGCAAGTGCTCGTCACGCTAAAGGCCTTCGAAGACGCGGACTATTGCAAGAGGTTTCTCGGCCGCGACGCGCCGCTGGGGTCGATCGACCCGAGCAAGCTCAACGTCAAAGGCTCGAGCCTGGCCTTCGGCCATCCCTTTGCGGCCACCGGGGCGCGCATCATCGCCAATCTCGCCAAACTCCTGTCCGAGCACGGCGGCCGGGGGTTGATTTCGGTGTGTACCGCCGGCGGCATGGGCGTTGCCGCCATCATGGAAAGCACTCAGGCGGCGACCATGAAGGTCGCCGCCTGAGGCTGCGCCCGTAAGGGCGCCCATCCTATTTGGCACCTGCCCAGCTCCCGCGCACGGGGAGCTCGGTCAGACACCTGGCTCGTTAGTTGCCTTGATCGGTGCAGGTGAAAACCGGGCGGCCACCTTGGCCGCTGTCGATCCAACCCGTGACCCGGCAATCGGCCGCGCTGGCCGACCCGGCTGCTCCCGCTAACAGCGACAGTCCGAGCAAGGCGCCAACAATTAATCTCATGATCATCTCCTCCTGCGTTGTCTGGCCACGTCCTATGGCCGCGACGTCTTCATCCACGTGGGAGGCGCAAGCCACGGTCGCAACGCTCCCTCACCGAGCATTGAGCAGACGTGATCCTCATGCCTCTCGCGCATGCCGAGGATGCAACCGGCGCGGGCTTGGCGCGCCAGTTCGCAGGACAAGCTGGCCGAGCTGCGCCTCGGGCGCGCCGCGCCAAGCAAGCCGCGGCAAATGCGTGCACCGGGAAAGGAGGCGGGGCTCAGGGCGGGCCGGCAGCACCAGCCGCCGCCGGTTCGGCGAGGAAACCCGTGGCCAGCGCGCGCGCCCATTCGTCGCGGCCATTTTCGGCGGCCCGACGCGACGCGGCCGACCAGTCATAGGCAATGGCGATGAGGTCCACACGCCAGCCCGACTCGGTTTGCTGCAAAAGGCCATAGCGGGCATGCGGGCTGCCCGCCTCCGAGACGTGGGCCGGCGGCGTTGGATCGAGATAGCCCGGGCAACCGACCGAACCTGGATTGACAATCAGCACATTTGCCGGCGTGCGCACGACGCGGGCCTGGTGGGAGTGTCCACACAGAACGACCGCCGCGCCAAATCCACCCAGGCGTGGGTCAAGTCGGTCGGCCGTGGCCGCAAGCAGGCGTCCGTCGGCCACGTCCTCGAGCAGGTATTCAACATCGCTGCTCGGCCTGCCATGCACGGCGAGGACGTCGAGATCGAGCCGCAGTTCGGGCGGCAGGCGCCCGAGGCTTGTAATCTGCGCCGGCGTCAGCTGATCGAAGGCAAACGCATCGGAAGGGCCCATCCTTGCCCGGTCGATTTCCGCCAGCCAACGGTCGTGGTTGCCGCGAACCGTGGGCAGCGCCAGCTGCTGCAGCACGGCCATGGTTTCCCGCGGCCATAGCGGCCCCGACACGCAGTCGCCGAGATTGACGATATCGGCGACGCCCAGAGCCCTGATGTCGGCCAGCACGGCTTCGAGCGCGGCAACGTTGCCGTGAATATCAGCAATGATGGCAAGCTTTTGCATGCGCAGTTGGCGTCGAAGCGATGGGCCTCACCTTCCCCGCCGGGCCTCTTCGGCTTTGAGCTCTTTCTTGGAAAGTTTGCCGATCATGGTCTTGGGAAGGGCGTCGCGAAATTCGATCTCGGCGGGCATTTCAATCTTGGAAAGCCTGCTCTCAAGGTGCCGGCGAATGTCGTCGGCGGTGGCCACCATTCCCGCCTTCAGCTTGATGAAGGCCTTGGGCGCTTCGCCCCTGTATTCGTCCTTGATACCGATCACCGTCACTTCCTCGACGGCGCGAAATTGGTAGATCGCCTCCTCGATGCGGCGCGGATAGACATTGTAGCCCGAGCAGATGATGAGGTCCTTGATGCGGTCGACGATGAAAACAAAGCCCTCCTCATCCATGATGCCGACATCGCCGGTGCGCAGGAAATCGCCGACGAACTGATTGGCCGTCTCCTCGGGTTTGCGCCAATACCCCCGCATCACCTGCGGACCCTTGACGCAGATTTCGCCCTTTTCGCCGAGGCCGACCTCCTTGCTGGGATCGGCAAGGTCGCGCAGGGAGACGATGGTGCCGGGCAACGGCTGGCCAATTGAGCCTTCCTTGACGGGGCCCTCGACCGGATTGCAGGTGACGCTGGGGGAGGCCTCGGTCAGGCCGTAGCCCTCCACAACCTTGCAGCCTGTCAGTTGCTCGAACCGTTGCTTCAGCTCCACCGGCA
>Ga0070695_100001726_pt1 | contig 12289 bp, 8 predicted proteins | sample KBSK1252metaG_FD_65471 | JGI IMG/M metagenome (GOLD analysis project Ga0070695, IMG submission 65471) | Corn, switchgrass and miscanthus rhizosphere microbial communities from Kellogg Biological Station, Michigan, USA - KBS K1-25-2 metaG | ecosystem: Host-associated > Plants > Roots >...
TCATCGCCGTGGGCCTGGCCGGGGGGGATCCCGCACCCGGCGTCGTCGAGTCAGCGCTCTACGATCAGCGCACGGCCGCCCCGATTCCAAAGCGGCTGGTGCTGATTCACCCCGACGCTTCCGACCGCCGGCCGCGCGGCACGAGGCTATGGCTCGAGCGCCGCGCCGTCGACATGCATCATCACGTGCGGCTCGGCAGCAGCGAGGACCTGCGCCGCCTGGCCCGCTTCCTCACGGGGTCGGCGACCTGCCTGGCGCTGGGCGGCGGCGGCGCGCGCGGGTTCGCCCACATCGGGGCCTTGCGCGCCTTCCGCGAGGCGGGGATGTCGATCGACATGATCGCCGGGACCAGCATGGGCGCGGTGATGGGCGCCGAGCACGCCATGGGCATCCCACCCGAGGAGATGGTCGAGTTGAACCGCGACATGTTCCAGAAGCTCGGGCTGTTGTTCGACGCGACGCTGCCGCTGCTGTCCTTCACCACCGGCAAGGCTTACGTCAAGAAGCTGAAGCAAGTCTTCGGCGACGTGGAGAACGAGGATCTCTGGATCCCGTTCTTCTGCGTGTCGAGCAACATCTCCCGCGCGCGCAAGGTGCTGCATCGCACGGGGACGCTCTGGCGCAACCTTCGCGCGAGCTCGGGCGTGCAGGGGCTCTTCCCGCCAGTGGTCATCGACGGCGACCTTCACGTCGATGGCGCGTTGTTCAGCAACCTGCCCGCCGACGTCATGAAGTCGGTCTGCGAGGGCCGGGTGATCGCCGTTGACGTGACTCCGCCGGTGGATCTCTCCGAGAACACCGACTACGGCGATACCGTTTCCGGCTGGCGCATTCTCTGGCGGCGGCTGTTTCCCGGGCGCGACGGTTTCCGGGTCACCGGCATCGCCACCGTGATGCAACGCGCCGCCGAGGCCGTCAGCATGGCCAATCAGAAGCAGGCGATCGAGAAGATGTCCGACTTCTATTTGAGGATGCCCGTCGACCACATCAACCTGCTGGACTTCGGCGCCATCGATCGCCTGGCGGAGATCGGCTACCAGTCGGCGCGCGCCAAGATTCCGGAGTGGCAAGCCTCGCCGCGCTGGGTCGAGCCGTAGCCGCTGCCTCGCTGGAAGCCGGCTTCGCGGACACTCGAGACTTCGCGCGTAGCGGCAAGGAGGGGTTGGCTCCTCAGGTAGGATTCGAACCTACAACCCTCCGGTTAACAGCCGGATGCTCTACCCTTGAGCTACTGAGGAACGGGCGGCCCGCAACGGGCAGAGACGGATTTTAGCTCGCCTTAGTCAGCTCTGCCAGGACGAGCTTGGCCACGCCCTTGAGCGTCTCGAAGACGCCGGTGCCCTTGGCCGCGCACGCCTCGAAGCTAGGCTCCATCGGGTTCTTGCGCGCGAGCTGCTTGCGCATCTCGTCGACGGGCACCACGTTCGGCAGGTCACGCTTGTTGAGCTGCAGGATGTAGGGGATCTTGAGGAGGTCGTAGCCCTGGCTCGACAGGTTCGCGACCAGGTTGTCGATCGCCTCGATGTTGGCGTCCATGCGCTCGACCTGGCTGTCGGCCACGAAGATCACGCCGTCCACGCCCTTCAGGATCAGCTTGCGGCTCGCGTCGTAGAAGACCTGCCCCGGGACCGTGTACAGGTGGAAGCGCGTCTTGAAGCCGCGCACGGTGCCGAGGTCGAGCGGCAGGAAGTCGAAGAACAACGTGCGGTCGGTTTCCGTCGCCAGCGAGATCAGCTTGCCCTTCGAGCCCGGGTTCGACTTGTCGTAGATGTACTGCAGGTTGGTGGTCTTCCCGCACAAGCCCGGGCCGTAGTAGACGATCTTGCAGTTGATCTCGCGCGAGGCGTAGTTGATGAAGGTCATCGCGGTCGCGGGTTATTCGGCGAACAGGCTGTCGATGTCTTCGTCCGTGATCTCGGCGAACGGGCTCTCGAACGTGCTGCCCGCCGCGGCCTTTTCCCTCTCCACCTTGGCCATGATCTTGGTAAAGATGTCGTTCAGCTCTTGCGCGGCCTTCTTGACGCGGAGCCGCACCAGCCCCAATGAGGACTTCTCGTCGAATATCACGACCAGGATCACGCGCTGGGCCACGATCGAGATGTGGATGTTGTCCTTCTCGCCCTCGTGGAACAGGATCGAGAACTCCTTCTCCCCGATCAGGCGCGCCAGGCCGTCCGTGGCGGCTACGTTGCCGGCGGTCAGCGAGGCCAGCGAGGTGGTGTCGAGGTTTTCGATGTCGCCGTGGGCGGCGATCTGCTGGCCGTTCTTGTCGACGAGGAAGACGACCTTGGCGTTGGCGTCGACGCGCAGCTTCGAGATGTTCTGCTTGATGAGGTTGAACTCCTCCTCATACATCACGATATCTGGCGCCGGCATCCGTGATCCTCCTAGCAGCCCTTCCGCGTCCTGCCCTCGCCCAGAATCCGGTTGAGCTTGTTGCGAGCCCCTTAATTTACCTCAAGTGGCTCAGTACTCGCGCCTTCCCTCGAGGGCCTTGGCCATCGTGACCTCGTCGGCCCATTCGAGGTCCGCCCCCACGGGCACCCCCATCGCGATGCGCGTCACGCGCACCCCCAGGGGCTTCAGCACCTTGGCCAGGTACACCGCGGTGGCCTCACCCTCGACCGTGGGGCTCGTGGCCAGGATGATCTCCTGCACGCCGCCGGTCCTGACGCGCTCCAGCAGCCCCGCGAGCTTGAGCTCATCCGGCCCGATCCCCTGCAGGGGCGACAGCGAGCCGTGCAGGACGTGGTACCGCCCCCTGAAGTCCCGGGTCCGCTCGACGGCGATCAGGTTGTGAGGCTCCTCGACCACGCAGATGATCTGCTCCGACCGCCCGGGGTCGCGACAATGCGTGCACAACTCGCCGTCCGTCACGGAGTTGCAGACCCGGCACAGCCGGATCGACGTGAGGAGGTCCTGCACCGCCGACGCCAGCCGCGCGGAGTCCTCCGGCGTCCCCTTGAGCAGGTGGAAAGCGATCCGCTGCGCGGACTTGGGACCGACGCCCGGCAACCGGCGCAGCTCGTCGATCAGCCGCTGAACCGGCGCCGGGTAATCCAGATCAGAACACCAGCTTGATCGCCAGCTGCAGCTGGCGAGGATCGCCCACGCCCTGGCGCAGGAAGCCGCTGAAGTCGAACAGCAGCGGGGCGGTCAGCGGGTTGACGTTGTTGTCGCTGTTGGTGCTGTTGAACATCTCCACCATCGGCACCAGCTGCATGTCCTTCTTGCCGAGCTTGATCGGCCGCAGCAGCCGCCAGTCGAGCGAGAAGAACTCGTTGTCCTTGCGCAGCGAGTTGCGGCCGAGGTCGACCCCGTTCTGCACGCGCGGCGACGCCGTGATCGGCTGCGCGGTGCGCTTCTGCAGCCGCACGTTCAGCTTGAAGCCTCCCGGGATCTCGCCGTAGCCGTACGCGTTCAGGCGGTGCTTGATGTCGCGGTCGGAGAGGCCGTAGTCCAGCGTGAGGTCCGTCGGGTGGAAGCTGCGATCCGTGAACGGGTCGCGCTCATTGGAGTCGTCGTCCATGTCCTTGGCGTACGTGTAGTTCGCCTCCAGCTGGTACTTCTTCGAGAAACGCTTGCGCAGGCCGACCGTGCCACCGCGATAGAGCGACTTGCCGCGGCTGGTCGCGACCATCGTCTCGCCGAGGGTCGCGAACGGCGTGCCGCGGTCGGCGCGGTTGTAGTCGAGGAAGCGCGTCATGTGCACGCCCTTGGCCCAGTTGAGGTCGAGGTACGCCGCCCAGTCGGGTGCAAGCTCCTGCTCGTAGCCGAGGTTGACCGAATACGTGCGCGGGTTCTTGTAGTCGCGCGCGAACACGCGCACGCCGGTCCCGAAAGGGAACTGCCCCGGCGGCAGCGGCGACGGCGAGAGCACGCCCGGCCAGGCCGGCATGTCCTGGCCGAGGAAGAACGGGATCGAGAGCCGCACCAGCGTCTGCTGCTGGATGCCGTTGGTCGTCACCGAGCCGACCTGCGACAGCATGTTCTGGCGCGCGTTGTAGATCCCGGCGTGGGCGCGGATCACGGACTTGCCGTTGCCTTTGACGTCGTAGGAGAGGCCGAGGCGGGGCTGGAGCATGTCCTTCTGGTCCGGGATGGTCCCGTCGCTCGGGAAGCGCGGGTTCGAGAGGTAGGACGCGAACGCGGTCGTGCGCGGGTCCACCGTCTCGGGCATCAACTGCATGTCCCAGCGCAGGCCGTAGTTGAGTGTGAGCTTGCGGTTCACCTTCCACTTGTCCTGGATGAACAGGCCGAGCTCGTCGTTCGAGATGTTCGAGGCGCCCGTGGCATCGGTGGCCGGTCCGGACAGCCCCGCTCCCTGGAGGTACAGCAGCAGCGGGCCGCCTGTCTCGCTCGTGCCCGCCGGGCAGGCTGCGGGGAACGTGACGTAGCTGCCGTTCGAGCAGCCCATCGTGCGCGGCCCGAAGCCTCCCGGCGCGGCCGGCGAGGCATAGCGCAGGAAGCCCGTCACGCTGTCGAAGATGTAGCGGCCCTGGAAGAAGCCCCGGAAGACCTGGTCGTTGACGGTGTGGATCCACTCGCCGCCGAGCTTGATCGTGTGCCCGCCCTTCACGACCGAGAGGTTGTCCTTGATCTGGAAGCGCCAGATCAGCTCGTCGACGTTCGGCGCCAGGAAGAACGGATGGCCGAAGCGGAAGCTGGTGGCGAAACCCATCGCGGTGTCGGGGTTCACGTTGCTCGGCGTCGCGGAGCGCGGCCGCTCCTCGCGCGAGTACGTCAGGTGGAGCTCGTTGAGCTTGGTCGCCGAGAGCGAGCTGAACAGGTTCAGGTTGGCGACGTTGATCTTGGACGGCCCCTCGGTGCCGTTGGCCGAGTTCCCGTAGGTGGCCACGTCGAAGGTGTCGTTCTCGTTCTTCGAGTAGTCGAAGTTGTAGGAGAAGGCCAACGTGTGCTTGGGGCTGAGGTTCCAGTCCAGCTTCGCCAGCAGCGCGGTGTTGTTGATCGTGCGCGAGACCGGCAGCCCCTCGTTCTGGTTGCGCGTGGTCTGGAAGAAGTTGAGCAGCGCCAGCCGCTGACACTCCGCGCTCGAGTTGATCGCCGCCTCGTCGCGCGGCACCACCGGCGCGGCGAACGGGCAGCTGCCGAGGGGCGTCGACAGGTTGTCGCGCGTCAGCTTGCTGTTGATGTGCTCGGCGGCGAGGAAGAAGAAGGCTTTGTCCTTCTTCAGCGGACCGCCCAGCGTGCCGCCGAACTGTTCGCGGCGGAAGTCCTTCAGCGGCTTGCCGTCCGAGGTGTTCGAGGTCAGCCCTTCGAGGCGCTGGAAGTGGAACAGGCTGCCCGAGAGATCGTTGGTGCCCGACTTCGTGATCACGTTGATCACGCCGCCCGCGGTGCGCCCGAACTCGGCGGGCGCGCCGGTCGCGACCACCTGGAACTCCTTGACCGCCTCCATCGTGATGTCGATCGCGGCGCGCTGGCCGCCCATCTGCTCGCCGAAGAAGCCGTTGACGTAGTCGCCGCCGTCGAGGTTGACGCTGTTGAAGACGCCGCGCTGGCCCATGAACGTGATCTCGTCGCCGTCCGGGCCCTGCACGATGCTGACGCCCGGCGTCAGCGTCAGCAGGTCCTCGAACTTGCGCCCGAGCACGGGCGTCGTGCTGATCGTGTTCTCGTCGAGCGTGCTGGAGACCTCGGTCTTCGAACGGTCCACCACGGTGGTGCCGGTCACGGTGACGGTCTCGTCCAGCTTGCCGAGCGTCATCGTCAAGTCGAGCTCGATCGCCTGGCCGACCGTGACCGTCACGTTCTCCTGCCGCAGCGTGGGGAAGCCGGGTTTTTTCACCTCCACGCTGTAGCGGCCCGGAGCGAGCTGCAGCAGCACGAAGCGGCCGTGGGCGTCGGTTCGGGCGCTGCGCGTGAAGTTGGTGGCCGCGTTCCTGGCCTCCACCGCGGCGTCCGGTACCACCGCGCCCTGCGGATCGAGGACCGTGCCCTGGATCACGCCGGCGGTGATCTGCGTCTGCGCTGAGGCGCTCCAGGTCCAGACGAATCCTGCGAGCAGGCCGAGGGCCGGCAGGATGAGGCGGCGGCTGTTCATCGCGTCCTCCTTGGATGGGTGTGGACCCGGGGTCGCTGCGACGCGGCTAACTATAGACCGCCCGGCGCGCCGCGCGAGGCGCGCGCGTCCGGCAGGCGACGGAAGCGGACGGAGTCCACGGCCGCCGCCGCGTTGCGGCCGCGGAAACCGGGCACCACTTCGGCCGGCGTCGTGGAGAACGCGAGCGCCAGGTCGTTGACGCCCGGCTCCAGCAGCCGCGCCGGCACGCGGAACGTGAGCTCCCGCCACTCCCGCGCGAGCGGCTCCGCCCCGACGCGCTCGCCGCCGACCTCGAGGCCGACCGAGACGGGTGCCTGGTCGAAGGCGGCGCGGATGCGCAGCGTGACCTCGAAGTCGGCCGGCGTCAGGATCGGTACGCGCAGCCAGGAGCGGCGCACGTTGGAATAGCGAAAGCCGACGCCGTCCTCGCGCTGCGGCTCCGACCAGCCGTGGCCGACCAGCGGGAACGTCTCGGGCTCGCGATCGCCGAGGTCGATCGCGCCGCCGAGCGAGCGCGCGCCCTCGTCGAGCCAGACGCCGCGCAGGTTGTCGTAGAGCAGTACGAAGGCGCGCCGCGGCAGGATCGGCTCCAGCCGCAGCAAGCGCAGCGCCGCCACTTCGACCTGCGCGGGCGCCAGCCGCTCCAGGCTGACGGCCTGTCCCTTCCCCGCGATCATCTCGCTGTTGTAGATGTAGGCGAACTGCTGGTTCCAGGCGATCAGCGCGAAGAGGCCGGCGGCGAGCGGGACGAGCGGCCGCCGCTCCAGGAACAGCAGCGTCTGTGCCAGGCCCAGCGCCAGCATCGGTGTGAGGCCCAGCAGCCGGCGCTGCCCGAACGCGTCGGCGCCCCACCAGTCCCACTGCAGGCTGTTGAGAGCGACCGAGAGCGCGATCCCGAAGAGCATCGCGAGCGCGAGCCGCGCGTCCTTCACGAGCCACAGCAACAGGCCTGCCAGCGCGAGCGCGTACAGCGGCGTCCAGGTGAACAGCCCGTGCCGCGCAGACAGCAGCACGCCGATCACGTTCAGCTCGGGCCGGCCGAAATGCCCCTGCTCGGCCGCGCGCCCCAGGAAGCCCGCGCCGTACATGCCCCACCACATCGCGAGCTGCAGCGCCGCCGCGAGCGCGGGGCCCACCGCCAGCGCGCCCAACACGCGCGGGTGCCGCCGCTGCAGCAGCGCGTCCGCCGCCGGCATCGCGAAGAGCGCGCCGTCCTGGATCCGGATCAGGCTCATCAGCCCGCCGGCCAGCCCCGCCAAGAGCCACGGGCGCTCTGCGTCTCCGCCGCGCGCTCGCAACCAGCAGGCGAGGAACAGCGTCGCCGCGGCGGAGGAGGCCGCGTGCGACATCGAGGGGTTGGCGACCGCGTAGAAGTGCAGCGGCGTCGCGAAGAAGATCCCGAGCAGCACGAGCGTCACGAGCGCCGGTGCGAACCACTCGCGCAACAGCCGTTCCAGCAGCGCGAGGCCTGCGATCGCCAGCGCGAAGGACGTGGTCGTCGCCGCGGATTGGTAGAAGCTCGAAAAGCCCGTCGTGTCCAGCCCCGCGCCGAACAGGTTCAGCAGCAGCGCGGCGGCGCGGCAGAGCAGCAGGGCCGGGATCCAGACGAGCGGCAGCCCGACCGGGAAGCGGCTGGTGGTCTCGCCTTCGCGCGTGCGCACCGGCTGGGCCCCCAGTCCGGCGAACTCGTTGTCGAAGCGCAGGTCCTGGTCGAACACGATCGAGCGCGCGAGCGCGTAGTACTCGAACCCGTCGCCGCCGACGCGCGTATGGACCTGCGGAACGCACGCGAGCGCCGCCAGCATCAGCAGCGCGCGCCAGCCGTCGATGGAGCCGCTGCGGCCGCGGAGGAGGCGCCAGGCCAGCAGCACGCACGCCGCCGCCAGCAGCAGCGCGGCTTCCAGGAAAACGCGCGGCAGGCCGGCCTCGAGCCCGACCTTCGCCAGCAGCGCCGCGCCCGACATCCACAACGAGCCTCGCTCGGCCGCGCGCGCCGGCGAGGGGACGGTCACATCAGGCCCGGTATCTTCATCCCACCCGTGAGCCCGCCGATCTTCTCCTTGACGGCCTCGTCGACGCGGCGCGCGGCCTCGTTGACGGCCGCGAGCACCAGGTCCTGCAGCATCTCGACGTCGTCCTTGTTCACGACGTCGGCGTGGATCTGGAGGCTCTTCAGTTTCTTCTCGCCGTCCATCACCACCTTGACCATGCCGCCGCCCGAGCTGGCCTCGATCTCGAGCGCCTGGATCTCCTTCTGGATGCGGGCCTGCGTCTCCTGGAGCTGCTTCATCAGCTTGCGCGGATCGCCGAATGGATTCATGGGTCTAAGCCTCCCGGACGTCGACGACCTTGCCGCCGAACAGCTCCAGCACTTCCTGCACCGCGGGCTCGCGCGTGGCCTGCTCCAGCAGGCGCTTCTTCTTCTCCTCGCCCGGCGCGGGCGCCGCCGGCGCCTGCGGAGGGGCGGCCGATTGCTCGAAGCGCAGCTTCAGCGCGCGGCCGGCGGCCTTCGGCAGCAGCTCGCGGTACTCGTCCGCGTGCAGCTCGGCGAGCGCGCGATAGTCGGGCAGCGTCGCGATCACGAGCGTGTCGCCGTCGAGGCTCGCGCGCGCGCCCCGCAGCGGCTCGCGCAGCGACGGCCGCTTGTCGGTCATCCCCACGAGCGCGACCAGCACCTCCTCGGCGGGACCGGTGACCGTCTGCGCCACCGGCTCGCGCGGGGCGACGACCGGCGCTGGTGGCGCTGACTGCGGCGCGGCCTGTGGCGCGGCTGCCGCTGCCGGCTGCGGCGGCGCGACCGTTGCGACGCGCGGTGGCGCCGGCGGCGGCGCGGGCGCCGGCGCGACGCGCACGGGCGCGCTCACGACCGCCGCGCCGCCACCCATCCGCTCGACGCGCTCGACCAGCTCGCTGAACGGGACCAGCTTGCGCAGCTGCGCGAGCTTCAGCAGCGAGAACTCGAGCGTCACACGCGGGTCCTGCGGGTTCTGGCGCAGGTCCAGCTCGGCCTTCTGCAGCACCTCGAACGCGCGCAGCAGGTCCTCCTCGGAGAAGCGCGCCTGCAGCTCCTGTAGCTTCTGGCGCTCCTCGGGCAACACGCCGGCCAGCAGCGCGGTCGAGTCGGGCGCCAGCTTCAAGAGCAGCAGCTCGCGGAAGTGCAGCAGCAGCTCGCGCGCGAAGTTGCGGTAGTCGGCGCCGTAGTCGGCCAGCTTCTCCACGAGCTCGAAGACCGCGCGCGTGTCGCTCTCGGCCACGGCGCGCGACGCCTCGCGCAGCAGCTCGCGGTCGATCAGGCCCAAGAGCGCCTGCAGGTCCTCGTCCTTCACCTTCTGGCCGCTGAACGACAGCACTTGATCGAACAGCGAGAGCGCGTCGCGCACGCTGCCGTCGGCCGCGCGCGCGATCTTGTCGATCGCGGCGTCCGAGATCTGCACGCCCTCCTTCGTCGCAACGTCCTTGAGGTGCGCGCTGAGCTCGGCCGCGGGGATCATGCGGAAGTCGTACTGCTGGCAGCGCGACAGGATCGTGTCGGGCAGCTTGTGGTACTCGGTGGTCGCGAAGATGAACTTCACCTTCGGCGGCGGCTCCTCGAGCGTCTTCAGGAGCGCGTTGAAGGCCGGCATCGAGAGCATGTGGACTTCGTCGATGATCCAGATCTTGAAGCGGTCGCGCGCCGGGTTGTAGCGCGCGCTCTCGCGCAGCTCGCGCACCTGCTCGACGCCGTTGTTGCTGGCGCCGTCGATCTCCTGCACGTCCATGCTCTTGGCGGCCGCGATCTCGCGGCAGGAAGAACACTCGCCGCAGAAGTCGGGCGTCGGCCCATCGGCCTTCGAGCAGTTGAGCGCCTTCGCCAGCAGCCGCGCGGTCGAGGTCTTGCCGACGCCGCGCGCGCCCGACAGCAGGAACGCGTGGCCGATGCGCCCCGTCGCGATCGCGTTGCGCAGCGTGCGCGTGACGGTCTGCTGGCCGACGACCTGTTCGAAGGTCTCCGGGCGGTACTTGATCGCGAGGACGCGGTAGGACATTGGGAAGGGCGGGGTCGGCCCCACGTGAGCCCCGGCTGTCCTGCGGCACACGCAGGCGGTGTCTAACCGTTGCTCCCTTCCGGGCCTGGCGGGGTTCGACGACCCACGTTGCGCAGGGCCGGGACTCACGTGCGGCCGGCCTCGCGAGAAACAGCCTACCTTAGAGAGCAGCGGCGAGGCTACTCTTTCGCATCATGCGCCTGCTGATTGCCTCGCTCCTCGGCGCCGCGCTCCTCGGCCCTCCGCTCGCGGCGCAGCAGCCGACGTACAAGACGCTCGACGATCGCCTGCAGCCGCGCGAGCCGGGCTCGCTCGAGGCCTGGCGCCGACGCGCCGCGTACCTGCGCGAGCACGTGCTGTGGTCCGCGGGCCTCTTGCCGCTGCCCGAGAAGACGCCGCTCAAGCCGCAGGTCTTCGACGAGCAGAAGCGCGGCGACTATTCGGTGTCCAAGGTCTACTTCGAGAGCCTGCCGGGCTTCTTCGTCACCGGCAACCTGTATCAGCCGAGCGGCGCGGGCCCCTTCCCCGCGATCCTCTCGCCCCACGGCCACTGGACCTACGGACGGCTCGAGAACTCGGAGCTCGCGTCCGTGCCCGGCCGCGCGATCAACCTCGCGCGCCAGGGCTTCGTGGTCTTCAGCTACGACATGATCGGCTACGACGACAGCCGCCAGCTCGAGCACCGCCTGTTCGATTCCAAGCGCGCACGGCTCTGGGGCCTGCACATGGCCGGCCTCCAACTGTGGAACGGCATCCGTGCGCTGGACTTCCTCGAATCGCTGCCGCAGGTCGATCGCGGCCGCATCGGCATGACGGGCGCCTCCGGCGGCGGGACGCAGACCTTCCTGCTCGCGGCCGCAGACGAGCGCGTGAAGGTGGCTGCGCCGGTCAACATGATCTCGCTGCACATGCAGGGCGGCTGCCTGTGCGAGAACCCGCCCGGGCTGCGGCTCGACACCGACAACGTCGAGCTCAGCGCCACGATCGCGCCACGCCCGCTGCTGATGGTCTCCGCCACCGGCGACTGGACCAAAGACACGCTGCGGCTCGAGTACCCCGCGATGCAGAAATACTTCGCTCTCGTCGGCGCGCCGGAGCGCGTGCACGCGGTGCAGTTCGACTTCCCTCACAACTACAACCGGCAGAGCCGCGAGGCCGTCTACGCCTGGATGGCGCGCTGGCTGAAAGGCGCGCCGTCGGACGTGAAGGTCGAGGAGAAGCCGTTCACTCCCGAGCCGCTGCCGCAGCTGCTCGTGTTCCACGGCCGCGCGCTGCCGGAGCACGCCGTGACTCCCGAGCAGCTGACGGAGCAGTGGATCGCGGCGGCGCAGCGGCAGCTCGAGACGGCCGACCCGGCAGTGCTCCGCGCGGCCCTTCTTCATTCATTGGCGCTGCAGCCCCGCGACGCTCCGCCCCGGCGCACGGGCAAGCCCGTGGTGGTGCTCGCGAGCGCGGATGCCTCGTTGGAGCAGGCGCTGAAACGCGCAGGCCTTTCGGTGCGTCCGGTCCGCTTCACGGTCTTCGACGCGGAAGCCGCGGCAAGGGTGTCGATGTTCGAGACCTACAACCGCACGCCAGCCGGCCAGCGCGTGGCCGACATCGCGAACGCGCTCCGCGAGACGCCGCGCGCGATCCTGATCGCCGACGGCGACGCCGCGCTGCCCGCCCTGCTCGCGCAAGCGGCCTTCCCGGCGGAGCGCGTGATCGTCGACGTGAACGGCTTCGACGCCGCGAGCGACGCGGCGTTCCTGGAGCGGCTCTACCTCCCGGGCCTGCGCCGCGCGGGCGACCTGCACACGGCGCTGCGGGGGGCGAGCGACGTGACCGTCCACGGCGCCGGCTCGAGCTTCCAGGTCGCCGGCCCGCGCGTCGAGACCCGCAAGCTGACCGCGGCGGAGATCGTGGCGCTCGCGCGCGGCAAGTGACCGGGCGCGTGAACACCGCGCGACAGTTAAAGCGTTCCTTCAAGCAACTCGGTCCGGACCGAGTTCGTGGTGAAGTGGCGGAGAGAGAGGGATTCGAACCCTCGGTGGAGTTTCCCCCACACGTGATTTCCAGTCACGCCGATTCAGCCTGGCTCTCGCATCTCTCCGCAGGCTGCGGTCGCGTGTGCGAGGTCGATTGTAAGCGCTAGCGCGTGTACGGGCGCGCGGGTTCGACCAGCAACACGGCGACGGAGCGCGCCTCTGGGAAGTAGCTC
>Ga0070695_100001728_pt1 | contig 12281 bp, 11 predicted proteins | sample KBSK1252metaG_FD_65471 | JGI IMG/M metagenome (GOLD analysis project Ga0070695, IMG submission 65471) | Corn, switchgrass and miscanthus rhizosphere microbial communities from Kellogg Biological Station, Michigan, USA - KBS K1-25-2 metaG | ecosystem: Host-associated > Plants > Roots >...
AGATTCGTCGTGTAGTTCTTGATCGGCAGCGCCCCGAGCCGCGAGAGGTTCACCACGCCGGGGAGCGTGCCCAGGTTGTAGAGCGTGGAGGTCGACGGGTCGGTCTTGAGGTCGTGCGCGATGTCGTCCGCGGCCTGGATCAGTCCGCGGGTGTCGTGGGCCGCGAGCGCCTTGGTGCCGCGCACGATGCACACCGCCTTGAGCTTCTTCTTGCCCATCACCGCGCCGCAGCCGTTCTTGGAGGCCACGTGGCCGTAGTCGCCGTGGATGGCCGCGAAGCGCACCAGGTTCTCCCCCGCGGGCCCGATGGCGTAGACCGAGAGCCGGTGCCCGGACAGGCCGTGCTCGGCCTCGAGCGCCTGCTGGGTCTCCCAGGTGTCCTTGCCGGCCAGGTGGGCCGCGTCGCGGACCTCGACCACGTCGTCGTTGATGTAGAGGTAGGAGAGCTTCTTGGCCTGCCCCTGCATGACGATGGCGTCGTAGCCCGAGTACTTGAGCGCGGCGCCGAAGAAGCCGTTGGCCTGCGTCGACGTCGCGCCGCCGGTGAGCGCGCCGCGGGTGATCACGGTGAGCCCGCCCGTCCCCCACACCGGCAGGCCGGCCAGGGGCCCGGTGGCCATGATCAGGCGGTTGTCGGGATGGTCCCACTGGACCTTCGGGCCCACCTCGTCGTAGAGGATCTTGGCGCCGAGCCCGATGCCGCCGAGGTACTCGCGCCGGTCCGCCTCGCTCCACGCCTCGGTCCAGGTCTTGCCGGTGGAGAGGTTCACGCGGAGGAGCTTGCCGGCGTACGCGTAGGTCGGTGTGGCCGCGGGCTTGGCGGCGGCGCGGGTCGTGCTCGCGGTCGGGCTCATAGGGCCACCGTTTGGGGCAGCTGGGGTGATTGGGACGGCCGGCCCAGGATGGTCTCGGGCAACAGCCGCGAGGTCGTATGGAGCGCGATGAAGGCGGGCTTGACGTCGAACGGGTTCGCCTTCAAGTGCGCCTTCCAGGTCGAGAGATCGACGCCGGAGGAGACGAGGCCCTTGAGCATCCCCACGTCGTTGGTGGTCCACACCGCCTCGGCCGGGCCGCAGATCACGGCCCCGGTGAGACGCCCGCCGTGGAAGAGCAGCTTGCGATACTCCGACCGGCGGGCCCGCTGCGCGGTGTAGACCTCGGCCTTCGGATCCTCCCACTGGCCGAACGAGGCCACGTCGAGATGCGCGACCTCGACGATGTTCATGAGCAGGCTCCCGCGATAGGTCACGTCGCGGCCCGCCATGTTGGCGCCGACCACGCGCCCGTGCTCCTGGGCGGTGGGCTCGATGGCGTGCACCTCGGCCGCGCCGGTAACCAGGTTGCGCCCGCGCGCCACGTCGCCCGCCGCGTAGACCGTCTTCACGCTCGAGCGCAGGTGGTCGTCGACCCGGATCCCGCCGGGGGCCTCGCTCGCGGTCTCGATGCCGGAGCCCTGGAGCCACTCGAGGTTGGTGCGGATGCCGGTGGCCATGATCACGAGGTCGGCGGTCAGCGGGTCACCCTTCTTGAAGGAGAGCTTCCGCTTGCCCCCCATCTGCTCGATCTTGGTCACGGTGGCGCCGGTGCGCACCGCCACGCCGTGATCCTCGAGCCACCCCTGGACGATCCCGGCACACGCGTCGTCCACCATGCGGGGCAGGATGCGCGGCGCCACCTCCACGATGGTCAGCTTGGCCCCGCGGGCCAGGATCGCGTTGAGGATCGTGAACGCGATGAAGCCCGCCCCGATCATGACCACCCGGCTGCCCGCGGGCATGCCCGCGATCACCGCCTTGGCCTCGTCGAGGGTCCAGAAGCAGTGGATCCCGGGGCCGTCCACGCCCGGAATCGGGGCCTTGGCGGCCCGCGAGCCGGTGGCGATCAGGCAGTCGTCGAACTCGACCTTGGCGTCGTCGTCCAGGGTGAGGGTCCGGGCCGCGGGATCGAGGGCCTTCGCCTTCCGGCCCACCAGGGCCTTCACCTTCCAGGCGGTCAGCGCCGCCGGCGGCGCAGTGTACACATGGCTCTCGGAGATGGTCCCCCAGAGGTAGTACGGCAGCACCATCCGCGAGTACGGCCGCTCGGCGGAGACCAGGGTGATCTCGGAGGCGTCGAGCCCCCGCATCCGCTCCTCTTCCCGGATCGTCCGGATCGCGTTCATCCCCGCGGTGCCGCCGCCGATGATCAGATGACGGGCGGGCATCAGCGGGCCTCCACCGCGAGCACCCTGGCGGTGCGCTCGGCCGCGAAGTCGCCGATCCAGTCGGCGTTCTCCGCTTCCTCGAAGGTGATCGCCTCGGTCGGGCACGCCGAGGCGCAGGCCGGAGCGCCGCCACACAGATTGCACTTGTAGGCCTTCTGGGTGTCGCCGTCGTAGAACATGGTCCCGAAGGGGCACGCGATCGTACAGAGCTTGCAGCCCACGCACGTGTCGTCGATCACGTCCTTGGCCCCCGCCGCGTTGATCTGGATGGCCCCGACCGGACACGACGTCATGCACCAGCCCTCCGCGCACTGGGTGCACGTGTAGGGCGCGTAGGAGGTGTAGCCCTCGAACGGCGACACCCGGATGACCGACTTGGACGGCTGGAAGAGGCCGGTCTGCATGTAGGAGCACGCCAGCTCGCACCGGAGGCAGCCGGTGCACTTCTCGGGATGGAGCGCGAGGACTTTCATCGCGGGGTCAGCGACGCTTGCCTTTCCGCCCCGGCGCGGATCGGCTGCGCTCGAGGCGATTGATGAAGGTGTCGAGCGGGATCGCGGGCATCGTCATCATCTGCACCGAGCCCCGCGCGCCCATCTCGATCGAGATCGACGAGACCGTCTCGTTGTCGGGCGCCTCCAGGATCGTCACGAAGTCGTAGGGCCCGAGCACCGCGTACTGGGCGATGACCTTGGCGCCGCGGCGGGACAGCTCCCGGTTGACCTTTCGGATCCAGCCGGGACGGGCGTGCAGGACCTTGCGGCCGGATTCGCTCAGCGAGCTCAACATCACGTAGTGGGCCACGACGCGCCTCCTCGGACCGGCGAACGGTGGGCGTAGTATAGCAGAGCGATCAGTCGCTCTCTCCGGTGATGCCGAACTCGACGCTCCCGCCGGCCGCCGGCGCGGCCGGCGCCGACGCGGCCTGGGCCGAGCCCGCCGCGGCGGCCGGCGGTGGCGCGCCGGCCGGCGGCGCGGGAGCGGGCGTGGCCGGGGGCGCGGGCGGCGCGACGGGCGCGGCCGCCGGCGCGGGGGCGCCGCTCTCGGGCGCGACCACGAGCCGCGCCTCCGGGATGCCCTCCACCTTGGCCAGCCGATCCCGCGTCACCTCGAGCCGGCGCCGCTTGAGCTCGGCGAGCGCGGCGGTCGGAGTCGGCTCGCGCTTGCGCAGCAGCAGCAGCTGCTCCTCCACCGTGTTCGGGAGCAGGGCGCCCTTGACCGTCACCTGATAGTACCGCCGGAGGGCGGTCGCCTGGTCGGCGATCCCCTGCTCCTTCTGGAAGGTCTCGAGCCGGGCCGCCACCGCGCGCTCCTTGAGCGCCTCCTCGTCCGCCGGCGTGGTGACCGAGGCGAGGGTCAGGCCCACGTAGGGTGCACGGCGCAGGAAGTCGCCCACCCGCACCGTCTGCCGCTCCATCTCCGGGCTCAGGACCGCGCTCCCCGCCGCGAAGGTCACCGGATCGACCTTGAGCTCGTCGATCTTGTCCCCGCTCGTGAAGAGCCCGCCGATGGCGCGGAACGGAGCCTTCAGGATATTGATGATGACGTTGCGGACCGCGGTCCAGATCGCGTCGCTGAAGTCGAACTGCTTGTCGGTGAGCGTGCCGCTGATCGGCACGTTGACGTGGATGTTGCCGTCGCCGTCCTTGATGAGGGCCACGATGAGCCCCAGCGGCAGCCCGATGCGCTTCTTGACCTCGTCGGAGGCCCGCGAGGGCGAGACCTTCAGGTTGCCGACCAGGATGTCGTTCTTGGCGTCGAGCTTGTCCTGCTCGATCTTGTACTCGAGCTTCGCGGTCAGGTCGCCCCGCCGGATGATCCACGCGAGCAGGCTGTCCATGTAGGGATTCGCGGCGGGCAGGGCGAACTTCCGGAGCTCGCCGACCATGTCCACGTAGGTCGGCGCCCCGATCGCCGCCATCTCGCCCCGGATGTCCATCGCGGCGTCGCCGCCCACCAGCGCCTGCATCGCGAGGCTCGCGCGCTGGCTCGGCTTGTTGGAGAGGTCCTTCACCACCAGGTTGATCTTGGAGATGTCCTCCGAGAAGGGCGGCTGGGTGGTGTGGTCGAGGAAGCGGGTGTAGCCGTCCTCGATCACGATCTCCTTGAAGTAGAGCTCCATCGTCTCGAGCGGTCCGGGCGACTTCGCGGGCTCCCCGCCGGCGGCGGGCTTCTCCCGGGCCTTCGCGGGAGGAGGGGTCGGGCTCGCGGCCGCGCCGGGCTTGGCCACCGGCGTGAAGAGCCTCTGCACGTTGATGGTCCCGTCCGCGGCGCGGTCGACCTCGCCCACCGGCTGCTTGAGCCGGATCCGGGCCACCCGGGCGTGGGTGGGCCACGCGAAGTCGATGCCGTTGATCTCCAGGCGCTGCAGGCGCAGCGGCGCGTCCTTGCCGTCCGGCTCCTTCACGGCCAGATCGGTGGCCCACGCGTTGCCCCGGGACAGCGCGGTGAGGTTGCCCTTGATGATCCGCACCCGGTTCTGGGTCTCCGCGTTGAAGCGCCCCGCGAAGCTCGCCGGGAACGGAAAGTAGGCGCGGTAGGGCTCGATCGGCGCGTCCCGCGTGGTGAGGGCCAGGCTGACGTCCACCGGATCGATCCGGACCGGCCCCTTCGCGCCGAACTTGCCGCCGCCCGGGAGCACCATCGCGAGGTCGAGCTGCATCGGCCGCACCGCGGGCCAGGTCACGTCGAGGAGCCCGAGACTGAGGCCGCCGATCTTGAGCACGGTCGGCGGCGAGGAGATCGCCTCGTCGGTGAACGTGGCCGACCCCTTGAGCGTGACCTTCTCCACCGTGATCTTGTATCCGGCGTCCGCCGGCGGCTTGCCCGCGGAGGCCGCGGGTCGCCCCGGAGCGGCAGGAGCCGCCGCAGCTGCCTTGCGAGACGCAGCCGAAGGCGAGCCGAGCGAATCGGAGCTCGCCGGCTTCTTGGCGAGCTCCAACAGATCGATCTGCTCCTGCTTGTTGCGCACCGCCCGGAGATCGAGCCCTTCCGCGTCGACGCTCGACAGGGTCACCACGCGGGAGACCAGGTTCACCTCCTTGAGCCCGACCCCGATGCGCGGCACCGTGAGGAACGGCGTGGTCTTGCCCGGCTGGCTGAGCGCGAGCGAGGTCACCGCCACGTCCCCCGCCACCAGCCCGACCGCGAGGCCGCCCGGCCCCGGGCCCAGCTCGAGCTTCACCGCCATGTTCACGCCCGCGATCCCGGAGTCGAGGGTGCCCGGCAGGGGGGGCAGGTAGGGCCGGATCTGGAGCAGGCTGAAGTTCTGGATCGAGAACTTCCCCTCGAACGAGGTAGGCGTGAGGTCGATGTCCTGGGCCGAGAACTCCACCGGCGAGTCGTTGAGGGCCGCCCGCACCGCGAGGGTCCCCACCGGTCCCGAGGACCGGGTGGTGAGGTTGCCGGCCTCGATGCTCAGGTCGCCCACCCTCCATTCGCTGGTGGGCGTCACCGCGCGGTCGACGGCGGTGATGTTGGCGCGGATCAGCGCGAAGTGGTCCACCCCGACGGTCCAGCGGGACTTGGCCTTGGGGTCGACCGGCTTGGGGGGCGGCGCCCCCTCCTTGGACGTGGCGAGCCGCTTCAGGATGTCCGAGAAGTTGAACTCGGTCGGGCTCAGGCGGACGAGGCTCACGGTGGGCGCGGTGAGCCGCAGTTCCGCGATGCGCACGTTGCCGAAGACGATCGACCACGGCACCACCCGCACGTCGAAGCGCTCGAACTCCACGAAGGTCTGGGCCGGATCCGCCTCCGCGAGCCGGAACTTCTTGATCGCCACGCGGCCGGTGAAGAGGTTGATGTCGATGTCCTCGATGCTGGCCGCCCGCCCGGTGATGGCGGGGATCTGCTTGAGGGCCTGCCACTTCACGATCTCGGGCAGGCTCCAGACGAAGGCCACCCCCAGGATCACCAGCACGCCCACGACGATCAGCCAGCGCTTGAGCCGGCGAGTCATCACCTTCCGCTCTCCCCGGTCAGACGGGCGCCTGGCCGGAGGACGGTTTCAGGAACGAGTAGACGCTCGTGAAGTCGCGGCGGCCGAGGCCGTGGGAGGAGGCGAGCCGGTAGACCTGCTGGGCGGCCGGCGTCACGAACAGCGGCACCCGGAGGTTCCGCGCGGCGTCGACGGCCAGCCCCAGGTCCTTGCACATGAGATCGGTCATGAAGCCGGGCTTGTAGTCGTTGCTGGAGGCCGCGGTGGGCATGAGCCCCGGCACCGGGTGCATGAAGCCCATGAGGAACGTGTTGCCGGAGGACTTGGAGATCACCTCGGTGACCACCCTGGGGTCCATCCCGAAACCCTCCGCGATGCGGAAAGCCTCGCTCACCGCCACTCCGCACACCCCCGCGATCAGGTTGTTGCAGAGCTTCACCACTTCCCCGCTGCCCACCGCCCCCACGTGGATGACGTTGGTCCCCATCGCGGCCAGCGCGGGCCGGGCCTCCTCGAAGTCGGCGGCCGCGCCCCCCACCATGATCGCGAGCGTGCCGTCGGTGGCCCGCGGCGTGCCGCCCGAGACCGGCGCGTCGATGAAGCGCACGCCGCGCTCGGCCGCGGCCTTGGCGACCCGCTGCGAGACCGCGGGGTCGATGGTCGACATGTCCACGCACAGCGTGCCCTTGCGCGCGGCGACCAGTACCCCGCCGTCGCCGGTGTAGACCGATTCCACGTGCGGCGAGGACGGCAGCATGGTCACCACGATGTCCGCGGTGGCGACCGCCTCCGCCGCGGAGGCCGCCGCGGTCATGCCGGCCGCGGCCGCCGCCTTCACCGCCTCCGGGTTGCTGTCGAAGGCGGTGACCACGAAGCCTTTCTTGACCAGGTTCTTGGCCATGGGCAGCCCCATGGTGCCCACGCCGATGAAGCCGATGCGCGTCATGCCTTGTCTCCTTCGGATCGGAGCGAGACGCCGGCCCACTCTTCGATGAGGCGGGCGATCGCGGTGTGGTCCTGCTCGCCCATGCCGCGGGCCATGGCCAGCCGGTAGATCTCGGCGGCGGCGCGGGCCACCGGCGACGGCACCCCCGCCTCCTGGGCGAGGCGGCCGTAGCCGTCGAGGTCCTTCATCATGAGGCGGATCGCGAAGCCCGCGTCGAAGCCGCCGGTGAGGATGAAGCGCGGGAACTTGTAGTCGCTCGCGTTGGAGCGCCCGCTCGAGGCCTGGATGATCTCGACCGCGCGCGCCGGGTCCACCCCCGACCGCGCCGCCACCGCTACCGCCTCGATGGTCAGCGCGAGGATGCCGCCCGAGCACATGTTGTTGACGAGCTTGATGGCGTGACCGGCGCCCACCGGGCCGGCGTGGAAGATGTTCTTGCCCATGCAGGCGAGCAGCGGGCGGGCGCGCTCGAGCAGCGCGGGGTCGCCACCCACCATGATCGCGAGCGTGCCTAGGGTGGCCCCGCGGACGCCGCCCGAGACCGGCGCGTCGATGAGAGCGGAGCCGCGCGCCTCCACCTCCGCGGCCAGCTCGCGCGTGGCCGACGGGTCGGCCGACGTCATCTCGAGCACGAGGCTGCCGGGCCGCAGCGTGTCGAGCAGCCCCTTGGGCCCGGTGAGCACGTGCCGCACCTCGCGGGAGGTGGGCAGGATCGTGATGACGGTGCGGGCGGCGGTCGCCACCTCCGCGGGAGAGGCGGCCCAGCCCGCACCGCGGGCCAGCAGGGGACGCGCGGCCGCCTCACGCACGTCGTGGACGATCAGCGAATGCCCGGCATCCACCAGGCGGCCCGCCATCGGCGCGCCCATGTTCCCGAGCCCGATGAAGCCGATGGTCTCGCTCATGTGTGCTTTACTCCTCGCATGCTGCTGGGCCTGCTGCTCATCGCCGTCGCGGCCGCCTCCTGGGGAACGACCGGGGCCACGATGACCCTGCTCACGCGCGACGTCACCATCTCCCCGCTCCTCGTCGGCTGGAGCCGTCTGGCCATCGCCGCGCCCTGCCTCCTGCTGGCCGCGACCGCCGCCGCGCGGCTCGGCGCGCGCCATCCGACGCGGCGCGCCTGGCCCGCGCTCGCCGACCTGCCGCTCTGCGCCGCCCTCGGCGTCGCGATGGCCGCCTACCAGGTCTGCTACTTCCGCGCGGTGACCCTCGTCGGCGTGGCCGCGGCGGCGCTGCTCGCGATCTGCTCCGCCCCGCTGCTGATCGCGGTCCTCGCCGCGGCCTTCCTCGGCGAGCGTCTCACGCCGCTCGTGCGTCTCTCGCTCGCAATGGCGGTCGCCGGAACTGCGCTGCTCGTGGTCGGCCCTCGCGGGCTCGACCAGGTCGCGGGCCACTTCGGGCTGGGGGCACTACTGGCGCTCGGCGCGGGGGTATCTTACGCCGTGTACGCGGTGGCCGCCAAGGGGCTTCTGGCGCGCGTCACGCCGCTCGCGGTCTCCGCGATCACGTTCGCGCTGGCCGCGGCGTTCCTCGCCCCCGCGCTGCTCGCGGAGCCGGCCCCCGCGCGCGCGCTGGCCGCGGGCTGGCCCCTGCTGGTCTACCTGGGGCTGGGGCCGACCGCGGTGGCCTACGTGCTGTTCACCGCGGGGCTCACGCGCGTGCCCGCCATCGCCGCCGGCATCGTCTCGCTCCTCGAGCCCCTCACCGCGACCACCCTGGGGCTGCTCGTCTTCGGCGAGCGCCTGGGCCCGGTCGGCATCACCGGCGCGCTCCTGCTCCTGACCGCCCTCGCGCTGCTGACCAGACGGGGTCAGGTCTCACATTCCGACATTTCCGCGCGGCGCGACCCCGCCAGCGGCAAAGGAAATGTCGGAATGTAAGACCTGACCCCAGATCAGAGGGGGCGGGAGACGGCGCGGCTGAAGGTGCAGTTGGGGACGACGCAGGAGTGCTTGCCGGAGCCGCCGCCGACCATGACGTAGACGTCGTCCGCGGAAGGCACGCGGGGCAGCCGCACCGTGTCGTCGGTGGCCTTCGCCATCCACTCCGGCCAGTCGTGCATGCCCCACATGCCGCCCAGCTTCATGCGCCCGAGCGGCATCCGCGCGTGCTCGAAGACGAAGCGCTGCACGTCCGCGCGCGAGAACCCGTCGGCGGCGATGGTGGCCGCGTGCTCGGGCCCGAGCACCACCAGTAGCTGGCTCTGCGAGAGGTACCAGCCCACGTTGGAGCCGAGGCTGGTCGCCACGTCCGCCACGTTGTTGAGGATGCCGGGCGCGGTGGTCGAGACGTGGTCGTTCACGTTGTGCGGCCCCTCGCCCCCGAACACGGTGACCACGCTCTGCTCGGCCTTGAAGCCGAGCGCCACGTGCAGCGGCTCCCACGGGGTGACATCCTCGCGCTCCGCGATCGCGTACGCGTACTTGGCGGGGCTGCCCTGGGTGGCCATGTCCCCCCGGCCGGGCCACCCTCCGCCCACGTTCATGAGGATGAGCCGGATCGCGCGCCCGATGGTGGCGTTGGCGCGGAAGCCGGGCCCGAAGAGCCCCGAGCCCGCGTGCAGGCCGATGGTGGCCGCGTACGGGCCGCTCACCACCACGAGCGGGGCCACCGGATGCGTGGTGGCCTGGACCCCGTAGAGGTTGAAGGCGGGATCGAGCAAGCACTGCACCGCCGCCACCACCACCGGGAAGTAGGCGGGCTCGCAGCCCGCCATCACCGCGTTCACCGCGAGCTTCTCGACCACCGCGTCCCGCCAGAGCGGCGGCATGAGCCCGAGGCCCGCGGTGGGCGCCAGTCGCGTCCCCGCGAGCATCGCGCGCACGCGCTCCGGGGTGGGCGGCACGAACGGCAGCCCGTCGCACCACTCCCGCTTGCAGAACTCCGCGTAGACGTCTTCCTCGGGCAGGGTCAGGGTGGCGTCGACGGACGCGCTCATGAGGCGATCAGCGCCCCCCGAGCATCGCGCCGAGCTGCTCCACCGCCTGCTCGATGCGCCGGCCCACACCCTCCGGCGCCTCGCCGCCCAGCGGATGCTGGATGACCAGCAGCGGGAGCCCGGACGCGCCGAGCGCGGCCATCTCCCCGAGCGCCAGGCGCTGGAACACGGTGGTGGTGATCAGTCCCGCGGGGGTTCCCGCCTTCGCCAGCTCCAGCGAGTCGTGGAGACTCCACGACGTGCAGGACCCTCAGTCCGCGGACCCCGCGAAGACGAGGTCGCACTCCTTGGCCAGGGCCTCGATGATCTCGTGGGCCGCGCCGGTCGCCGCGTTGGCCTTGCGCCGGATCACCACGCGCTCGACGCCGTGACGCTGCTTGAGGAGTAGGCCGATGCCTTCGACCAGCCGGTCGAAGTTGTGCTTGGTGTTGTCGAGGAAGCCCACCGTGAGGCCCCGGAGGTCGGCGGGCATCCGCGGGATCGCGGTGCTCGCCGTCCGGAGCTCGCCCACCGGGCTCATCACCGTGATGAAGGCCATGGTCTCGAGTCTCCTGCGCTAGCGGGTGAACGGCGTGGAGCGGGCCAGCACGCGCTGGACGGCCCCGGCCATCTCTTCGAGCATGCTGCGCTTGATCCGGATGCTCACGCTCTCCACCGGCTCCGGGCTGCCCCGGCGGTGGATCACGAGCGTGCCGGTGAACTCGGAGGCGGTCTCGTCGGTCATGGCCAGCCCGCGGAGGGTCAGCAGCTCCCACTCCGGCTCCGCCGGACGACCCGGGCCCGCCTCCATAGCGTCGTATATTACCGCACATGCTCGTCGTGGCGCTGGACGTCGGGACCAGCTCCGCCCGCGCGCGGGTCTTCGACGCGGAGGGTCGCGCGCTGCCCGGCGCGGAGGGGCACGTGGCCTATGAGCCCTCCACCACCCCCGACGGCGGCGTCGAGCTCGATCCGGGCGCGCTGCTGGAGGCGGTCGCGGACGCGCTCGACCGCGGCCTGGCCGGCGCGGGCGCCCGCGCGGGCGATGTCGCGGCGGTGGGCGCCTCCGTCTTCTGGCACAGCCTCCTCGCCCTCGACCGCGACGGCCGCCCGCTCACGTCGGTCATCACCTGGGCCGACACCCGCAGCGCGGCCGCCGCGCTCGAGCTGCGCCGCGCGCACGACGAGCGCGCGATCCACGCGCGCACCGGCGCTCCCCTGCACCCCGCGTTCTTCCCGGCGAAGCTCCGCTGGCTGCGCCGCGCGCGCCCCGAGCTCTTCTCCCGCGCCGCCGCCTGGTGCGGCTTCGGCGAGTACCTGCTCGCGCAGCTCACCGGCACCTTGCGCGCGAGCCTGTCGATGGCCTCGGGCACCGGCCTGCTCGACCAGGCGCGCGGCCGCTGGGACGAGGCCATGCTGGAGGCGGCCGGGCTCGCCGCCGACGCGCTGCCCGCCATCGACGACGCCCCGCCGCCGGGACTGCGCGCTCCGTGGGCCGCCCGCTGGCCCGCCCTCGCGCGGGTGCCGTGGCATCCCGCGCGCGGCGACGGCGCCTGCTCCAACGTGGGCTCCGACTGCTGGGGCCCGGGGCGGGTGGCGCTCAACGTGGGGACCTCCGCCGCCCTGCGCGTGACCCTGCCCGAGCCGCTCGGTCCGCATCCCGCCACCCCGTGGGGGCTCTGGCGGTACCGGGTCGACGCCGGCCGCGCGCTCGTGGGCGGCGCCACGTCGGAGGGCGGCAACGTCTCGGCCTGGTGCCGCAAGACGCTCGCCCTGCCCGCGGACCAGACCGCCCTCGAGCGGGCGCTCGCCGCGGTGCCGCCGGACGGCCACGGCCTGACCGCGCTGCCGTTCTTCGCGGGCGAGCGCAGCCCGGGCTGGCGGGCGGACGCGCGGGCCGCGATCGCCGGCCTCTCGCTCGACACCGGCGCGGTCGAGGTCACGCGGGCCCTGCTCGAGGCGGTGGCGTTCCGGCTGGCCGACATCTACGACCGCCTGCGCCCGCTGGCCGGCGCGGACCACGTGGTGGTGGGCTCGGGCGGGGCGCTGGGCCACTCCGCGGTGTGGGCCCAGATCATCACCGACGCTCTCGGGGTCCCGATCGCGCTCGGGACCGACGCGGAAGCCTCGGCCCGGGGCGCCGCCCTGCTCGCCCTCGAGGCCCTGGGGCAGCCCGCGCCCCCCGCGCCCTCGCCCGCGCGCGTGCTCCTGCCCGACCCCGCGCGTCACGCCCGGTACCGGACCGCCCGGAGGCGCCAATCGCGCCTCTACGACG
>Ga0070695_100001730_pt1 | contig 12275 bp, 10 predicted proteins | sample KBSK1252metaG_FD_65471 | JGI IMG/M metagenome (GOLD analysis project Ga0070695, IMG submission 65471) | Corn, switchgrass and miscanthus rhizosphere microbial communities from Kellogg Biological Station, Michigan, USA - KBS K1-25-2 metaG | ecosystem: Host-associated > Plants > Roots >...
ACGTGCACGTGCGGGAACACCTCGCGCAACGATCGCACGATGCCGGCGACGACCGGCAGCGGCAGTTGATACAACTGGATCCATTGGCAAAACACGCCATCATCGGCGAGCCGGGCCTTCGCGATGCGGAAGAATTGGGGCGTGTATAACGTCGCGATGCCGGCCACCCATGGATTGGACGGCTCGGACACGATCACATCGTAGCGGGAGTGATCGAGCTGTAGCGCACTGCGGGCGTCGTCGACGACGGCATGCACATTCGGGCGGGCGAGCACCGTGTCGTTGATGAGGTGAAACAGGCTGTCCATGTGCAGGACCGCCGGCTCGATCTCGACGACTTTGACCCGTGTCATGCCAGGTACCGTCGCGAGCACGTGCGTCGTCACGCCGGTGCCTTGACCGATCAAGAACGCCGTGGTCGCACCCGGACGCGCGACGATCGGGGCGAGACCGATCATGATCTGCGTGTCCATGTCGCCACGGTCGGACGCGTCGACTTTCCCGTTCACCCGCAGTGATCGACCGCTTTCGCCTTCCCACACGCTCACGGTCGCGTTCGGCCCCTCCCGGTACGCGAGCTGCCGCACGCCGCGGTGCTCGAGAAACCGTTGCCGCGCGGCTTGGTCCATGGGCTGGCGCGCGTAGATCGTCGGACCCAAATCGATCAGCCGGGTGCTCCAGCCGGGGGCCGCCACTGCCGCCACCAGCGCGAGCATTCCCAGACCGGCGGCCGACAAGACGCGTACGCGCAGCCGGCGGTCTTCCGCCGAACCCTCCGCGACTCCGCGCGCGGCGAGCCCGGCGAGCGCCAACGCCGCGAGTCCATTGACGGCAAGGCCGACGCGCAGCGTCGTCTGCGTTCCCAGGGCGACAACAAGCACAAATCCGGTGATCACCGCCCCGAGGATGCTGCCGACGGTATTGAGCGCGTACGCCGCGCCGACGTCGGCCCCGCGCGCCGCGCGGCTGCGGGCCGTGAGATCGGTGAGGAGTGGGAACGTCATGCCCATGCCGATCGCGGGAACCAGAACGACGGCGCCCACCGCCACGCCCATCAGCAGGAGGCGCGAGATCGCGCCCAGATCGGGGATCTGGAAAACTGCGATGATGTAGGACGGGAGGAATCCGAAGAATACGAACAGCGCCGCAGCGCCCACGCCGGCGACGCCCTGGGCGAGCCCCGCGGTCGCGGCGGTCTCGGCAGGGGGCGCGCTGCGCCGCGCGACGATGATGCTGCCCAAGCCGATGCCCAGCAGAAACACGAACAAGATCAGCGTGAACGCATAGGTCGATCCGCCCACGATCATGATCAGCACGCGCGTCCAGGCGATCTCGTTGAGGAGCGATGCGAAAGCCGTAAGACCCAGGAGAACTAATGCGAGGCGGTGGAGGGCGGTCGAGGGCGGTCGAGGTTGGTCGAGGTGCTCGCCGGATGCTTGCGGTGCTTCCACAACCTCCTGCCGACGACCGAACCGGATCGCAATCACCCCAATTACCAGATTGAGCGCAGCCGTCGTCCACAGCGACGCGCGGACGCCGATGAACTCGATCAGGAAGAATCCGGCGAGTGCCGTCCCGGTCATCGCGCCGAGGGTGTTCAGGCCGTACAGGCGTCCGAGCGACGGCTTGAGGAGCCCGCGATCTTCACCCATGAGTGCCCGTGTCAGGACAGGCAGGGTCCCGCCCATGAGCGTCGTGGGAATCAGAAGGACCAGTGCCGCCAGGCCAAACCGCAGGGCCACGCTGGCGGCTCCGCCGAGCGCCAGCGCGCCGGCTGTGCCGATGTAGACCCAGTGCGCGAGACCGAGGACGAGCGGCGACAGGATGCCGAAGATGCCGATCGCGATCTCGAGCCAGCCGTACAGCACCGCCGGTCGCGGGGTGCGGTCCGCACGCCGTCCCAAGGCCCAAGCTCCGAGACCCAGGCCCCCCATATAGGCGGCGACGACGGTGGTGACGGATTGGATGGTGGAGCCGAACGACTGATATAGGACGCGAACCCAGAGCAGCTCGTAAATCAGACCGGTTGCGCCCGACAGGAAAAATAGAACGCCGTATGTGAGCGCCGGCCTAGAACGCATGCAGCTCGCGCATGGCCTGCGCGAGGTCCTCCACCTGTGGAAGGATGTAGTCCTCGAGGGCGGGCGCATACCCGACGAACGTGTCGGTCGAGGCGACGCGCTTCACCGGCGCGTCGAGCCAGGGGAAGCAGTGATCGGCGATCCCGGCCGCGATTTCGGCGCCGTAGCCCCAGGAGAACGCGTCCTCGTACGCGACGATCACCTTGTTGGTCTTCCGAACCGACGCCTCGATCGTCTCCCAGTCCACCGGCGACAGCGACCGCAGATCGATCACTTCCACACTGACGCCTTCCTTCTCTTCGAGCTCCTTGGCGGCGACTAGGCTCCGCTGCACCACAGCGCCGTACGCAATGACCGTCAGTCCGGTCCCCGCCCGCACGACTTTCGCTTTCCCGAACGGAATCATGAAGTTCGGGCCGGGATTCGGAGCCTTGTTGTAGGTCTGGCGGTAGAGGTGTTTGTGTTCGAGGAAGATGACGGGGTCGTCGGAGCGGATGGCGGTGCGCAGCAGCCCGTTCGCGTCCAGGGCGGTGGACGGACAAATGACCCGCAGCCCCGGCACCGACGTAAAGACGACAGCGCCCGTCTGCGAATGATAGACGGACCCACCCTTCAGATACCCGCCGTACGTCACGCGCACCACGACCGGCGCGCTGAACGCATTGGCGGACCGCCACCGTATGGTCGCGAGCTCGTTGCGGAGCTGATGATAGGCCGGCCAGATGTAGTCGAAGAACTGAATCTCGACGACGGGCTTGAGGCCCCTGGTCGCCAGTCCGACGGCTCGGCCAATGATGTTTGCTTCGGCCAGCGGGGAGTTGTACACGCGGTCGCCGCCGAACTGGCGCTGTAGGCCCCAGGTGACCTTGAAGACGCCGCCCTTGCCTTTGACTTCCTTCAGGTACTGCTCGCGGCTGACATCGGCGACGTCTTCACCGAAGACGAGAATGCGCGGATCGCGCGTCATCTCGTCTTTCATGCAAGCATTGAGCAGGTCGACCATGGTGGTCGGCTCGCCCGTGAAATGCGGATCGTCCTCGGTGTCGAACTGCTCCGACGTCGGATCGACGTCGGGCGAGTACACCCACTGCAGCGCGCTCTCGGGCTTCGGCTGGGGTGAAGCGAGCGCGATGTCGGTGGCCACCTGGACTTCTTCGTCAATTTGCGCCTTGATCGCCTCGATCTCGGCCTCGGTGGCAACGCCCTCCTCGATGAGTCGCTTCGGGAACGCCGTCACGGGGTCTCGTTTGGCTTCTGCTTCACGCTCGCGCGGTGGCTTGTAGAGGATCTCGTCGTCCGAGAGCGAGTGCGAGTAAGGGCGAATCACGTGCGCGTGGACGAGCGCGGGTCCCTTGCGATGGCGGCACCATTCCGCGGCGCGGGTGAGCGCCTCATACGAAGCGATCGGGTCGCACCCATCGACTTCCGCGATCAACAGGTTGGGGAAGTTCGCGACGAGCTTCGACACCGACCCACCGGCCGTCTGCACCTCGATCGGCACCGAGATGGCGTACTTGTTGTCCTCGATCACAAACAGCACCGGCAGCTTGAGGTTGCTGGCGCTGTTCAGCGCTTCCCACCATTCGCCTTCACTCGTGGTGCCGTCTCCGGCGGAGCAGTAGACGATCTCGTCGCCGTGAATCGGCTTGTCCTTCACGTCGCCGATGCGGCTGTACCGGAGCCAGGCTTCCGCACAGCCGACCGCCTGCAGGAACTGCGTTCCCGTCGGGCTCGATTGGCTGACGATGTTCAGCTGCTTGTGCCCCCAATGGGACGGCATCTGCCGGCCGCCGGAATTCGGATCATCGGCGGCGCCCACCGCGGCGAGCAGCATTTCCGTCGGCGTCATGCCGATGGTGAGGCACAGGGCGCGGTCGCGGTAGTAGGGATAGAACCAGTCGTACGCCGGCCGCAGCGCCTTGCCCGCGGCCACGAGCACCGCTTCGTGGCCCGCGCCCGAGATCTGGAAAAAGATCTTGTTTTGGCGCTTGAGCTGGATCTCCTTGTCGTCGATGCGCCGCGACAGGAGGATCAGCCGGTACATCTCGAGCAGATCGGCCTTGGAGAGCGCCGTTGCTGCTTTCCCCGGTCGTACGGCGGCGGGCGCGGCGGCGGCGGCGGGGGCGCGTGAACGTGATGCCATAGGCTTGGAAAATAGCCTACTTCCGGGATGTCGCGGGAGTCAGCAGCTCGCGCACGTCCGGTAGGATTGCCGCAATATATTCCGCCATGGACGAAGCCGCTAAGCAGACCATCCTGCGCCACTTCCCCTATGGACTCTACGTCGTCACCGTCGCCGCGGGCGGCGACGACCATGGCATGACGGCCAACTGGGTGATGCAGGCTGCGTTCGATCCGCCCATGGTGGTCGTCGCCCTCGAGAATACCTCGAAGACGCTCGGCATGATCCGGGACTCGCGCCATTTTGCCGTCAATGTTCTCCTCGATAATCAGCGGGAGCTCGCCGGCAAGCTGGGGCGGAGCTCGGAGCAGGCGCCGCAGAAGCTCAAGGGCATCAAAACGAAACCGGCGCCCGTGGCCGGCGCGCCGGTAATCGCAGATTGTCTGGGTTGGGTCGAGTGCCGCGTCGTGGCCACGCTCCCTTCAGGCGATCACACCCTGGTGCTCGGCGAAGTCGTGAGCGCAGGCGTGGAGCACGAGGGGAAGCCCCTGACGCTCCAGGAGGCGGGATTCAAGTACTCCGGGTGACGGTGTCAGACCTCGGCGTCACGGCTTCCGATAAACGACTTTGCCACCGGCGACGGTGAAGCGTGGCTTGATGGTGCCGAGCGACTCGGCCGGCACGACAAACGGATCGCGATCGAGCACCACGATGTCCGCGAACCGCCCCGGCGCCAGCGTTCCCCATTTCTGCTCATTGAACGTGGCCCACGCATTGCCGAAGGTGTAGGCACGCAGCGCCTCTCCCACGCTGATCTTTTGCTCGGGCACCCAGCCACCCGGATTCTTGCCGTCCAGGGTGCGGCGTGTGACCGCCGCGTATACGCCGAGCATGGGGTCGAGCGGTGCGACGGTCCAGTCGGAGCCGAAAGCGAGCGGCGCCTCCGTATCGAGCAGAGTGCGGAAGGCATAGGTCGTCTTGATGCGCTGGGGTCCGATGCGCTGCTCGACCCACCGGCCGTCATCGATGGCGTGATAGGGCTGCATCGACGGCACCACGCGGCGGGGACCGAACAGCGGAACCTCCTGCGGGCGCAGATGCTGCGCGTGCTCGACGCGGAAGCGCCGGTCGCGTGGGCCGTGCGCGTGCGTGACGCTGTCGTAGATGGCCAGAATGATCGCGTTGGCGCGATCGCCAATCGCGTGTACGGCGATTTGAAGGCCGGCCGAGTCGGCCGCGCCGACCCAGGCGCGCATTTCCGACTCGGGTTGGCGCATCAAGCCGTAGTAACCGGCCGAGTCGGAGAACGGCTCGAAGAAGTATGCGGTGCGTGATCCGGCCGATCCGTCCATGTAGCCTTTCAGGCCACCGATACGCACCCAATCGTCGCCCGCCCCGGTGCGCACGCTGTCGGCCACGGCATGCCACTGGTCGATGGGGATATAGAGAATGACCCGGGCCGTCATCCGACCGGCGCGTTCCATGCGCTTGTAGGCTGCCAGATTCGCCCAGGAGGCCGACATGTTTGCCGTTGCCGTGACGCCGAGCGATGCGGCGTGCGCGAGCGCGCGCGCCACGGCGGAGTCTTCCTGCTCGGCGGAGGGCGCCGGGATGGCCGCGTCGATCAATCCCTCGGCGTTGTCTTTGAAAATGCCGATCGGTTCACCCTTCGCATCGCGGGGCATTTCACCGCCGACAGGCGCGCGCGTCGCGCTCGTGACCTTCGCCGCACGCATCGCGGCGCCGTTCGCCAATGCCATGTGCCCGTCGAGGCGGCTGATGAAGACGGGATTATTCGGCGTGACCGAATCGATCCACTCATGCCGCGGCAACGGCGCGCCACGCCAGAGCGTGTGATCCCAATCGCCGCCCAGAATCCATTCCCCAGGCTTCAGGTGCGCGGCGTACTCCTTCAGCCGGCGCACGAACTCCTGGGGCGAGGCCGCGTCCCGCAGATCCACCGACGCGAGCTGAAAGCCGCCGTCGACGAAATGGGTGTGGCCATCGGCGAATCCCGGCATGATCAGGCCGCCGTTGGCCCGCAGAACCTCGGTCTTGGAGCCGACGTAGCGGGCGATCTGTGCGGAATCGCCGACGGCGAGGATCTTGCCGGCCGCAATCGCGACCGCGCCGGGCTGGCCGCGCCCGGTCGAGAGGCCAGTCCAGACCGGACCACCCTGGATGACGATGTCTGCTTTGGAACCGCAGGCGGCAAGCAGGGCCAGCACAACTACGCACCACGTACGACGCACAACACACCTCCTAGCGGAGCTTGGTGATCCGGCGAATGGTGTCGAGTGCAGCGATCGGGTTGCTTGTCGCTTCCGGTTTTGGCGGGGCGGGAGGACGCAATCCATCGCGAATGTCGAGCAGTACTTCGAGCAGGAGTTGCTCGCGTTGATACGCGGCGTCGAGATCGGCCATGCGACGCTCGTCCTTCGTGGCCTTGGCGCGGTCGTAGGCTTCACGATAGACCGAGTCGAGATTATCGAGAATCTGCTGGCGCGGGCGTGGACTCATGCGCAAAAACTACAGTCGGACGCTCTTAGTCGTCAGTCTTGGGGACCGCGCTCGAGTGCCTGAATGAGGGCGCGACAGAACTGCGGCAAGTCAGCCGGGGTCCGAGACGAGATCAAGTTGTCATCAACGACGACAGCAGCGTCCTCCCATAGCACTCCGGCGTTTTCCATGTCGTCTTTGATGGCACGAACGCTAGTCGCACGCTTCCCGTTCAGAATCTTGGCGGAGATAGGCACCCACCCCGCATGACAGATGAACGCAACGGGCTTCCCCGACTGGTAGATCTGTCGAGTCAGCTGTAAGACTTTGTCGAAACGGCGCAGCTGGTCAGGAGCGAATCCTCCCGGAATGACGAGCGCGTCAAAATCCCCCGAGTTAATCTGATCCACGTGGGAATCGACGGTCACTGGGTACCCTCGTTTGCCTTGATACGTCTTCTCGCCGATACCGGCTACGACGGTCGTGGCCCCTTCCTCCTCAAGTCGGATTTTCGGATACCACAATTCGAGATCCTCGTATAAAGGACCGGCGAAAAACAGAATTCGCTTCCCCTGCAACGACATATGACCTCCAGTTTTTACAGTCCGACCTTACAAAGGTCGCAGGACTAGGCCGCTCGGTACCTTCGGAACGAAGTACGTCGACTTCGGCGGCATCACGTCGCCGGCGTCGGCCACCGCGAAGACTTGCTCGACCTTGGTCGGGTTGAGCAGAACCGCCATCACCGCGCCGCCATGCTGGACCATCCCCAACGCCTCGTTCGCATCCGCCACGTAGCGCACGATGGGCGTCGACATGCCTGCGCCAAGAATCTCCTTGACGACCAGCGACTCGATCGTGGCGACGTCGAGATCGCGCACCGCGGCGCTCTGCGCGAGGCTGGGCAAGCGGTCGGGCAAGGAACCGGGCTTGAGCAGGAGCGTGAAGATGCGCGAGCGGTCGGCCACAAGACACGCCGTGCGGTCGTGGCCGAGTGACGCGAGCGTCGCGACCGGATCACGGCCGGCCGCGAGGGGCTGCACGTCGAACCATTCCCGCCACCGCGGCAGCATGCGCTCCAGCTCCCGCCCCGCTCCGAAGATCACGCGATGCGTCGGCAGCACTGCGAGTCCCGGATCCTGCGCCGACACGATCAACGCGAGGACGCGATCGGCGGTCGGATTCTCGAGCGCATACGCGCTCGCCGTTTCGTAGCGGTGATGGCCGTCGGCGATGTATAAGGGGGACGGGGGAAGGGGGAAGGGGGAAGGGTCGTGAACGATCCAGAGACGGATGCCGACGCCGTTCAGCTCGGCAGTCGCGTCCGGCTTCCCTTGCGAAACTTTGGCCAGGGCGGTCGCGAGCGCGCGGTCGCGATCGGGCGCGAGCAAAAAGATCGATTCGATGTTCGTCGCAGTAGCGCGCATCAGCGCCAGGCGGTCGGCCTTGGGCCCGGCGTGCGTCTTCTCGTGCGGGCGGACGCGGCGGGGCTCGTAGCCTTCGGCGGCGACGGCGGCGAAGACGCCGCGCCGCGTGAGCCGTTCTCCCGTCGGCAGCGTGAACTCCTGCGCGAGCACGTACAGCACCGGCTCCGGGTCGCGCCGCAACACGCCGGTGCGACGCCAGCTAGCCAGGCGTTCGGCCGCAGCGCGGTACCGGTCGTCTTCCGGTGCGCCGGGCGGCGCTTCCGGCAGCATGACGTGCACGATATTCTCAGCGGCGAGCGCCGCGTACCGCGCCCGCTCGGCCTGATCGATGACGTCATAGGGCGGCGCGATCAGCGCGTTGAGGCGCTCGACGGCGGCGTACCGCTCACCCCTGAAGGGCGCGACGAGGTCAGACATGAGCTTTCGTGAGGCGCAACAAGCGGTCGATCAATGGGTCGGGCAGTTCGAGCAGGGCTATTTCTCGCCGCTCGCGAACGTGGCGCGCCTGGCCGAGGAAGTCGGGGAGTTGGCTCGCGAAGTCAATCATCAATTCGGTCCCAAGCCGAAGAAGGCAGACGAACCGCCCGGATCGATGGCGATGGAGCTGGCGGACATTCTTTTTGTGGTGATCTGCGTTGCCAACTCGCAGCACATCGATCTCGACGCCGCCTTCGCGCAAATGATGGCCAAAGTCACCTCCCGCGACGCCGGCCGCTGGACCAGGAAGGCTCGCTGACCTCCTCGTAGATCCGTTCGTACGACACCAAGCGATCGGGGTCGATCGCGCCGGCCGGCGCCCCACGTACGGCGCAGCCGGGCTCGGCGAGGTGCCGGCAGTTGTCGAACCGGCACTGATCGAGATACGGCCGGAATTCCGGAAAGCAGGCGCCCAGCTCATTGGGATCGATGCCCCAGGCACCGATCTCGCGGAGTCCGGGAGTATCGACGACGTACCCGACACCGGCAACAGGCACCAACTCGGCCGCGGTTGTGGTGTGCTTGCCGGTCCGCCACTTCTCGCTGATCGCGCCGACCCGCAGCTTGAGCCCAGGCTCGAGGGCATTGAGCAGACTCGATTTTCCCGCACCCGACGCCCCCGTGAAGACCGAGTGGCGACCGCGCAGCAGATCGCGCAGCGCGGGGAGGCCTTCATCCGCCTTCACGGACGTTGCCAGCAGTTGATAGCTGGCCGTCTTGAAACGGCGCGCCAAGGGTTCCTCGATCGCGCGGTCGAGCTCGATCTTGTTGAGGACCACCGCTGCGGGAAGACCGTTCGCTTCCGCAATTACGAGGAAACGGTCGATCATCCGGGGGCTCGGCTCGGGGTCACGGGCGGAGCTCACGACGATCACTTGATCCACGTTGGCCGCCACCGGCTGGGCGCGGCGCGGACCCGCGCCGCTGCTGCCCTGCGCCGCGCGACGCGCGAGCACTGATCGGCGCGGGCGGATCTCGGCGATCGTGGTTCCCTCGAGGACGACGACGTCGCCCGGGACGACGCGATCTGAGTCTTTGTACTTCAGCTTGCCGCGGAGTGACGCGATGATTTCGCCGGCATCGGTGTGAACGCGATAACCGCCGGCGGTTCGCGCCAGCACGACGCCGGTTGTGGCGCTCACGCGCCGCTCCGTGCGACACACCGGTCGAGATGCGCCTTCACTTCTTCCAGCGTCAGGGCCAAGACCGGCGCGAGTGCGTCGTCGGCCGTCGCGCCGAAGGCGAGGTACTCGGTTTCCAGGTGGCCGACGGGTCTTTCGCCCTCGCCCCAACGGACAAAGAGCAGCGCGGCACCGTACCGGCCGGGTTCGCCCAGGTCGTCGGCGAAGGTGTCGACGGAGTACGCCTGGCCGTCTGCCGCACCGAATGCCGGCGGACGCCCGTGCACTTGTTGGTAACCGCCTAACGTCGTGTCGTCCACTCTTTGAGAATGTTCGCCGTGATGAACGCGATGTTGGCGGGGCGTTCGGCAAGGCGGCGCATCAAATACGGGTACCAGTGCGTGCCGAAGGGGACGTACACACGAAGGTTGTAGCCGTCGCGCCGCAGTTTGTATTGGAGATCGCGCCGCACACCGTACAGCATCTGGAACTCGAATCGCGCCGGCGAGATGCCCTTGGTTTTTGTGAATGCTTTTGCGTGATCGATGATTTTCACATCGTGCGTCGCGATACCGGGGTAGTTCCCGCGTTCGAGCAACCGCTCCATACCCGCGATGTAGTTGGCATCGACGTCGCTCTTCCTGGGAAAGGCGACGTCGTCGGGTTCCTGGTACGCTCCTTTGCACAGCCGCACGCGTGCGCCGAGCGTGATCATCGCCTCCACATCCGCCGCGGTCCGCCGCAAATAAGATTGCAGCACGACGCCGACCGCGTTCCCGAACGCGGGATAGAGCACGTCCGTGAACAACTGCAGCGTTTTGGCGGTGTAGGTCGACTGCTCCATGTCGACGCGCACGAATGACTCGTACTGCTTCGCTTTGCCGATGATCGCGCGTATGTTGTTCACGCACAATTGCTCGTCGATATCGAGCCCCATCTGCGTGAGTTTGACCGAGACGTTGGTGTTCGCTCCGGTGCTGTGGATTCGTTCGAGCAGCTCGAGGTAGATCTCGCAGGCGCGTTGCGCTTCCTCGGCGTGCAGGACCGATTCGCCGAGGAGATCGAGCGAGGCGGACAGGTTGCTCGCGTTGAGCTCCTGCACCGGCGCCATCGCTTCGTCGATTGTTTCGCCGGCAACGAACCGCGACGCCAGCTTGCGCGCAAGCCGGTTCTTCCGGACAAACCTGAAAATGCGCGGTTGCTCGCTCAGCCAGAGAAAGACGGCGCGCAGCATCAGGCGTAGAACTTGGTCCCGGCGCGGGCATGCTCCTGGAGGACTTCACACGGCGCAAACCTGGCGCCATACCGTTCGGCCAGCCGTTCGAGATCGGTAACCACCCGCTCGGCGCCGAGATCGTCGGCGTACCGCAGCGGCCCGCCGCGGAACGGGGGAAAGCCAAATCCGAAGATGGCGCCGATGTCACCATCGCGAGGGTTCCGTACGACGGCCTCACCGAGTGCCCGAGCAGCCTCGTTCACGATCGGGAGCACGAGCCGTTGCAGAATCTCGGCGGGACGAGGGCCGCCATTGGGATGGACAGCGAGCAGGCCGTAGACGCTCTCGTCCACGCCGCGCTTCTTGCCATCCTTGTAGTTGTAGAACCCGCGGCCTGATTTGCGACCCAGACGGCCTTCCTTCACGAGAACGGCGATCCCGGACCCGGGCGCGGGCAGGATGTGGTCGCCGTATGCCTCCTGCATGACGCCGGCGACTTTGAGGGCGACATCGAGCCCCACTTCATCGAGCAGCGTGACCGGACCAACCGGGAATCCGAACCGCACGGCCATGCTGTCGATGTCTTCGATCGACGCGCCTTCGGCCAGGAGATGGCCGACTTCGTTCGGGTAGGGAGCAAGGATTCGGTTCACCCAGAATCCCGGGCTGTCCTTCACGACGATCACGGTCTTGCCCATCCGCCGGCCGAATGCGACCGCGGTACTCACGGTCTGCGGCTCCGTGCGCGCGCCCGGGATGACTTCGACCAGCGGCATCTTTGCGACCGGCGAAAAGAAATGCATGCCGATCACGCGCTCCGGCACGCGCGCGGCTTCGGCGATCCGCGTGATCGGGATCGTCGACGTATTCGACGCAAAGACACCGTTTGATTGCAGAACGCCTTCGACTTCCTTCAGGACCTGTTGTTTCACTCCCAGCTCTTCGAACACCGCCTCGATCGTCAGCTCCGCGCGGCCGAAGCCGGCGTAGGTGTCGCCACCCGAGAGCAGGGCGATTTCCCGCGCGTATTCGAACTTGTTGATGCGCCGCCGTTTCAACCGGTCATCGAGGATGGCCCTTGCGGCGAGGATGCCCTGCGCGACTCGGGCCACGTCGGAGTCCTTCATTCGCACATCGACCTGCGCCTGGGCGACCGCGGTCCCTGCGATGCCAGAGCCCATGAAACCCGAGCCGATAATGCCAAGCCGCTGCACTTGGACGGGCGGCGGCGCATTCGCGACACCGAGATCTTTCTTGAGCTGATTCGTCGCAAAGAAGATCTGCACGAGCTTGCGAGAGACGTCCGTCACCGCGAGCTGGCCGAACAGCTGC
>Ga0070695_100001731_pt1 | contig 12275 bp, 13 predicted proteins | sample KBSK1252metaG_FD_65471 | JGI IMG/M metagenome (GOLD analysis project Ga0070695, IMG submission 65471) | Corn, switchgrass and miscanthus rhizosphere microbial communities from Kellogg Biological Station, Michigan, USA - KBS K1-25-2 metaG | ecosystem: Host-associated > Plants > Roots >...
ACATCGAGGTATTGGCCAAGCACTTCCTCGGCGTGTTCAACAAGCAGGAAGGCACGTCGAAGGAATTCACCCCGGCGGCGCTCGAGCGACTGCGCGGCCACCGCTGGCCCGGGAACGTGCGCGAGCTGAAGAACGTGGTCCAGCGCGCGTTCATCCTGGCCGAGAACGACATCCTGCCGGAGTCGCTGCCGCTGCAGGCCGCCGAGCAGGTGGCCGGCGACACGAGCCTGCAGATGAAGGTCGGCACGTCGATCGGCGAGGCCGAGCGGCGACTGATCCTCGCGACACTCGAACACTTCGGCGGCGACAAGAAGAAGGCCGCGGAAGTGCTGAAGATCAGCCTGAAGACGCTCTACAACCGCGTCAACGCCTACGGCGGTGGCGCGGCGATCGAAGGCGGCTTGCCGCCGCGCGGCGTCCGCCGCCTGAGCTCGCCCGAGTCCGAGCGCTAGCCCACACTCATTTCCGTTGTAGAAACGCGCGGCCGTCAGTGTCGCGCTGCCAATGCCTCACATGGGCACCGATCGTGCACCTGCGGCGCGTGCATTCTTCGCGCGCGGTGTCGCGTGAGACCAATGGAGGTGGAGATGGCCACACGAGTGTCGGACCCCGAGGCGTTCGATGCGCCCGGCAAGGACGTGAGCAGCGGGATCGACGAAGAGATGGCGGCGGGCATGGACGAAGCCGAGCGCATGGCTGAAGAGGGCGTGCGCAGGGCGCGCCGGGGCTTCGAAGACGCGTACGAGCGCACGACGCGCGTGGCCGGCAAGGCCTACCGCGACGCGATCGACTTCGCCTACGAGAAGCCCGCGATGGCCGCGCTGGTGACGTTCGGCGCGGGCCTGACGATGGGCTACATGCTGTCGGGCAGCAAGAGCCGCAACTATCGCGGCCGCATCGTTCCGGCGCTGGCGACGGCGCTGGCGGACGCCGTCTACGAAGTGTTCGACGGCCACTGAGCCGTCGCTCACTGCCTGCTGCCGGAGCGACCGAAGCATCCGGCAGCAGGCTTCCTCGGCAGGCTACGGCTGCGGCGGCGTGCCCGCTCGCGGCGTCTCCGCCGCGGCTCCGCGCGGCGCGTCGGCGATGACGGCGCTCGCGCGCGCGGGCGGCTGCTTCTCCGGCCCGCAGGGACGCATCGTCCAATAGTTGACGCCGAGGCGCCGAGCATGCGGCGCCATGCGATCCTCGCCGATGAACACGTCGATCGAGTCGCGCTTCAGGCCGCCGCCCGTGTCGGTGGCGTGAACCCAGCCGCCGAGATCCTCGATCCACAGCCAGCGGCCCAGCAGCTTCCGGTCGCCGACGGCGACGGTGCGAAACGCCAGCGGCATGTGGCCGCGCTTGGTCAGGCACGGCGGCGTGCCCTCTCCGCACGTGTAGAAGGTGACCCGCATCGTGCGCGGAGCGCAGGCGTCGGCCTCCCGAGCGTCGTCGGCGCCGGTCGCGCGCGCGCCCGCAGCCGACAACAGCAGGGCCGCCAGGACCCCGAGGCGTGTCACGTCTCGCAAGCGAGACGCTCGTGACGTCTGGAGCTCAAGCGTCGCGACGTCGCAACTCACGAAGCACGAGGCCGGCCGCGAGCGTCATCAGGCCGGCAAGCGCGAGCAACGGCATCTCGCTGGCGGTGTCCGGAAGCCTCTCGCCCGCCGTAGCGTTGCTGGCGGCGACTGGCTCGTCGATGGCCGGCGCTGGCGTCCGGACGCGCGCCGCGGGCGCGGGCGCAGTCGAGTCCGCGATCGGCGTGGTCGGCGTCGTGAGCGACGTCGCGGGGACGGCGGCCGTCGGCTCGGCCGCGACGGGCTCGGTCGCGGTCGGCGTGGAGGGTGCACCCGCGTCGGTCGTCGTCACGCTCGCGACATGTCGGCGGCCGCCGTCCATGTTGTGAAAGCGGACCGTGATGCGGCTGCCCGACATCAAGCCCGAAGGCACCGTCGAGCTCGTGTCGACGTCGAAGGTCTGCTCGACGCCGCTCTCGTCGCGGATCACCAGCGACGTGCTCGACGAGGAGACCACCGTTCCAGTGATGCTGGACTCGACGGCGCGCTGAGCCGGCTGACTTTGCGCGGAGAGCGTGCCGCCGACCGCCAGGGCAACAATGCCCAAGATGCATGCCAAACGCAGTTTCATTATGACCCTCCCTCGAGGGCGCGACCGGAACGGCGCCGCGCGGCACCCGCAGGGTGCAACTCCGATACCACCAGCCGATCCTGTAGCCACTCGCCTGGCCCCGTTCTTGCTCATTGGACGCGCTAAATGACCTGGCCCCCGCTGGCGCTGGTCTTCCTGGGCACGATTGCCCTGGCCTCGCTGGTCCAGACCGCGCTTCTGATCGGAGGCGCGGTCGCGCTCATGCGCACACAGGCGCGCGCCCAAGCGGAGCTCGCGCCGCATCTCGAGCGCGCGGCCGGGATCACTTCGCGGCTGCACCAGATCAGCGAGGCCGCGGCGCGGCAGGTGCCCGAGCTGGAGCTCACGGTGCAGGACACGGCGCGCCGCGTGCGCAACGCCGGCGAGGTCGCGGAGAAGATGCTCGTGAGGCCGCTCGCTGCGGCGGCCATGCTGTTCGCCGTGTATCGCGCGTACCGCCGCGTGGCACGCGCCCGGGAGCGCGAATGATCGGGATGTCTCAGCCTCCAGGTCCGCGTCCGGTGCCGCCTGGGCCGAAACCTGAACCGGCGCCCACTCCTGGACCGCCCGCACCGGATCCCGTGCCGGGCCCGGCGCCGCGGCCGCTTCCGGTGCCGCCGGATCCGGTTGTGCTCTTCTACTAGACTGCGAGAGTGAAGCGTGATGGAGCGCGAGGCAGTGTCCAACGTCCAAGCCCGGCGGGGACGAGCGCCGATCGCGGACGCACCCAACGAAGGTAGCTCGCCGCTGAGCCTCGTCGACGCACTGCCGCTACCCGCCGCCGAGACGGACGCGCAGGGACGCCTGCTGCGGGCCAACGAGGCGTTCCGCAAGGCGCTCGCGCGCAAGGACGACCAACTGCTCGGTATCCCGCTCACGGAGCTGCTGCACCCGGACGACCGCGCCGGCGCGCTGGCCGACGTCGAGCGGCTGCAGCGCGCCGGCGAAGGCTGCGTGCGGTCGGCGCGCTTCGTGAAGCCCGACGGCTCGCTGCTGCCGGTGCGCAGCAGCCTCTCGCGCGCCGCTGCGGGCGGCGACGAGCAGGCGATCGGCCTGCTGCTGCTGCTCGACACGGACACCAAGCGATCCCACGACGACGAGCGGCACCGCGACGACTTCCTGTCGGTGCTCTCGCACGAGCTGCGCTCGCCGATCGGCGCGATCCTGATGTGGGTGCGGCTGCTGCAGCAGGGCGGCTTCGACGCGTCCGGCAGCGGTCGCGCGCTCACGATCGTGGAGCGCAGCGCCCGCTCGCTGGAGCGCATCGTGGAGGACCTGCTCCACGTGTCGCGCATCTCGGCGGGCAAGCTCTCGCTCGCGGTCCAGCCGCTGGAGCTCGGCGCCGTGGTGCAGGCGGCGGTCGAGGCCGCCGAGGGCGATGCGGCGCTCAAGGGCGTCTCGCTGAAGCTGCGGCGCCCGCCCGCCCCGATCCAGATGCGCGGCGATCCGGTGCGGCTGCAGCAGGCGATCGCAAACCTGCTCTCGAACGCGATCAAGTTCACGGCCTCGGGCGGCAATGTGGCGGTCAGCCTCGAGTCGGAAGCGGGCGAGGCGCGCATCCAGGTGAAGGACGACGGCGCGGGGATGACGCCCGAGTTCCTGCCGCTGGCGTTCGAGCGCTTCCGCCAGCAGGACGGCAGCAGCGCGCGCGGCCAGCACGGGCTGGGACTGGGGCTGTACATCGTGCGGAATCTGGTCGAGCTGCACGGCGGCTGCGTCAAGGCCGAGAGCCCGGGACGCGGCGCCGGATCCACCTTCACGATCCTGCTGCCGAGCGCGACGCACGCCACAGCACCGCACCGCGAGCCGGCCGGGCCCGCGGCGCGGCCGGCCCACAACATCCCGAAGGGCCTGCGCGTGCTGGTGGTGGACGACGACGACGACACCCGCGAGGCGCTCAAGGTGATCCTGGAGCAGAACGGCCTCCAGGTGTTCACCGCCTCGAGCGCCACGGACGGGCTCGCGAAGCTCGAGCAGCTCAAGCCGCAGCTGCTGCTCTCGGACGTCGCGATGCCTGTCGAGGACGGCTACGGCCTGATCCGGAAGGTGCGCGTGCTGCCGCGCGAGAAGGGCGGGGAGATCCCCGCGGCGGCGCTGACGGCTTACGCGGGCGTCGACGATCGCCGGAGCGCTCTCGCGGCCGGCTTCCAATTCCACATCTCGAAGCCGATCGACCAGGATCGCCTGCTCGAAGTGATCGCCGCGATGGCGCGCACGCTCGAGTCCTGAGTCGCGCCGCTCACAGCGGCTGCGAGATCTGCTCGAGCGCCTCGCCCGCGACGTCTTCCTGCGCCCGCAGCGCCAGGTCGCCCAGCGAGACGATGCCGACCACGCGCCCCGACGCGTCCACCACCACCAGTCGCCGCTTGCGATAGCGCGCCATCGTGCGCGCCGCCTGGCGCACCTCGTCGTCTTCGAAGCAACACACGACGTCGCGCGTCATGACGTCGCTCACGCGCGTGGTCTCGGGATCGCAGCCCTCGGCCGTCGCGCGCACCGCGATGTCGCGGTCCGTCAGCATGCCCACGAGCCGCCCGCCATCCGAGACGGGCAGCGGCCCGACGTCGAGGCCGCGCATCCTTCGCGCCGCCTCGGTCAGGGTCGCCTCCGGCCCGATCGTCACGACGTTCGCCGTCATCACCTCGCCAACTTTCATCGCGACCTCGAGGGTCGTCGAGCAAGCGGTGTGCCACGCGCAACAGGGATCTTTGTAGAAGTGACTGCGGCTCTTTCGGGATTTGTCCAAGTGTGGAGCGCAGTTAGCGAGCGGTCCCATGGCACGTGAGTTGCTGTTGTCCGGGCGTCGGTTGGGGCCCCTGGGATGGGCCGGGGCGTCCGTGGAGGTCGAAATGAAGGTCAAGGACATCATGACGACGACGGTCGCCTGTTGCACCCCGGACGCGACGCTGCAGGAGGTCGCGCGCGCGATGTGCGACTTCGACTGCGGCGAGATCCCGGTCGTCGACGGACGCGACACGATGCGTCCCGTCGGCGTCATCACCGACCGCGACATCGCGTGCCGCGCCGTCGCCGCGAACAAGAACGTCGCGACCACGACGGTGTCCGAGTGCATGACGAGCCCCTGCGTCAGCATCGGCCCCGACGCGAGCCTGGACGCGTGCTGCGCGGTGATGGAGCGTTACCAGATCCGGCGCGTGCTGGTCACCGACCAGGAGGGACGCTGCTGCGGCATCGTGTCGCAGGCCGACGTCGCGAACAACGCGTCCCGCGACAACACTGCCGGCGTGGTGAAGTCGGTCTCGCGGCAGAAGCTCACGCGCCCCGGCGCGCCCGCGATCATCGCGGAGCATCCGTCGCTGAAGTACCGGCTGAAGCCGGCCGCCAAGCCGCCGGTCCAGACCGCCCACTGAATCCGCGATGAAGTGGCTGTCGATCTACCTGATCGGCTACGTGGTGGTGCTGCTCGGCACCCTGGCGGCGCTCTCGAAGCTCGGCGTGCTCGCGCGCCTCGGCACCGAATGGACGCTGATCGGCGTGGCGATCGCGGTCGGGATCGGGCTGATGATCGCGGTCACTGGTAGCGGCGACAAGAAGACGATCGAGATCGAGAGCAAGCCTCAGTCCTGAGCCGGGGGTATCTGATGAAGTGGATACGCCTGATCGTGGCGGTCTACGCGGCGCTGCTCCTCGTCGGACTCGCGGCGCTCGCGGCGCTCGGCGTCCTGGAACCGATGGCGCTGCGCTTGACGGTCCTCGAGGTCGCGATCGCGCTCGGGCTCGCGCTGGTGATCGCACTGGCGGCGGGCGGCGACAACACTGCGCGCCGCCACCTCGGCCAGCGCTAGGCCGCGTCGAGCGCGTTCCAGGCGGAGCGCTTCAGCCTAGGCGTCCTCCGGCACGGGCGCGAGGGCGGTCAGTGCGGGCCCGTTCAACACGCGCCCGTCGGGCGCGAAGCGCGAGCCGTGGCACGGGCAATCCCACGAAGACTCGACCGCGTTCCACTTCACGATGCAGCCGAGGTGCGGGCACACGGCGGACAGCTTGTGCAGGCGCCCGTTGAGATCGCGATACAGCGCCAGCCTGGCGAGCCCCCGCCCACAAACCGCGCCGCCGCCGTTCGGGATCTCCTCGGGCGCCGCGGCTTCGGGCGCCACCACCTCGCGCGCGTATTGCGCCGCGACGTTCAGGTTCTCCTTCAGCAGCTGCGTGGCCGCGCGCAGCGTGAGGCGCGCCGGGTCGTACAGCTCGGCCCACGGGTTGTCGGAGCCGACGATCAGGTCGCGCAGCAGCATCCCCGCGAGGGTTCCGTACGTCATGCCGTTCCCGCTGCCGCCCGTCACGACGTACACGTTGGAGTCCGCGCCTGGACTCCTGCCGATGAAGCCGAGGCCGTCGGCCGGCTCCAGCACCTGGCCCGACCAGCGCCAGCGCACGCTCTCCAGGCTCGGGAAACGCTCGCGCGTCCAGCTCTCCAGCCGACGGAAGCGCTCCGCCGCGTCGTCGGCCTGGCCGGTCTTGTGGTCCTCGCCGCCGACGATCAGCCACTCGTCGCCGGAGCCGGCGCCGGCGTGGACGCGCACGTAGTGATACGGGTCGTCGCTGTCCCAGAAGAGAGCGCGCGCCACCGAACCCTTCGGCACACGCCCGGCGATCGCGTAGGTCCGATAGGCAGCCTGCTTGGCGTGGATCACCAGGCGGTCGTTGCTCGGAGTGTTCGTCGCCATCACGACCGACGCGCAGCGAACGCTGTGGCCGCTCTCCGTGGTGACCGCGCCGTGCGCACCGCCGGCGACGTCCCGCACCTGGGCACGGCCGTAGACGGAGCCGCCCGCGTGCAGGATCGCCCGCACCAGGCCCGCGACGTAGCGCAGCGGATGCAGCTGGCCTTGGCGCGGATAGCGGAGCACGGCGCCCGTGTCGAACGCCGCGAGCGGCGCGCGCGCCGCCTTCTCGACCGCCACGCCGGCGCGCCGCGCCGCTTCGAGCTCCTGGTCGAGGTCGTCGCCGAGCAGATAGCCGTCCAGCCGCTCGAAGCCGCACTCGATCGCCTCTCGCCGCACGATCTCCTCGATCTGGTCCAGCGCGGCCACGTGGCTCCCGGCCGCGAGTGCCACGGCTTGCTCGCCGTGGAGCTTCTGGAGCGCGGCATAGCGTTCGTCCAGCACGCAGGTCAGGTGCGCCGTGGTGCGGCCGGTCTCGCCGGCGCCCGGGCCTTCGCTGTCGAGAACCACGACGTCGCGGCCCGCGCGCGCGAGCAGATAAGCCGTGGTCAGCCCCGCGATGCCGGCGCCGACCACGCACACCTGGGTCTTAAGGTCCCGCGCCAGTGTGGGGACCGCCGGCACGTCGGCGCCCTCGACCCACAAGGGCGTCGTGGGGCGCGCCGTATCGTTCATGGCAGATCCGGCTCTAGGGCACGCCTCCGGCCGCGACGCCTCGGGCGGGCAAGGTGAAGAGATGCAGGCCGCCCGCCAGCGATGCCGCCAGGAGCTCGTCGGGCGACGCCGGGTCGAGCCCGACGGTCCAGACGCGGTCGCTCGCGAGGCCGGTGTCGGTGAGCCGCGTCCAGGTCTGGCCGCGATCGTCGGTGCGGTAGACGCCGCCCCACTTGAAATCGCTGACGTAGACGGTGCGCCCGTCGGGGTGGACCGCGATGCTCGTCATGTCCGAATACGGAAGCCCCCACCCGCCGCGCAGCCACGTCTTGCCGCCGTCGGAGGAGCGATACAGCCCGTTGTTGGCGGCTGCCAGGATCGAGCGCGGCTCGCCCGGCAGCAGCGCGAGCGCGTTGACGGCGCCGCCGTGCGGCACGGCCGAGATCGGCCGCCAGACGCGGCCGCCGTCATCGCTGCCCCAGATCGCGGACGAGGTCGCGAGCACCAGCGAGCGCGGGTCGTCGGGGCTGCTCGCCAGCGCGCTCAGGGGCCCGTCGAACTCGGTGCGTTCGAAGCTCACGCCCGCGTCGCCGCTCCGGAACAGCCCGCGGGCGGTGGCCGCCAGCATCACGCCGTCGGGCAGGGCCACGACGTCGGCGATGCGCGGATGCGACTCCTGCTCGCGCACCAGCGGCAGCCGACGCCACACGCCGTCGACGGGCGACAGCGCGAACAGGCCCTCGTCGGTGCCCGCGAGCACCGCGGGCCCGAGCGCGGCCAGCGAGACGACCTCGCGCCCTTCGAGGCCCTCGCCGATCCGCGTCCAGGGACCGCGCGCGGTCGGGGCCGCCAGCACGCCGCCGTGCTGGCGGTCGCCCCAGACGCCCACCAGCACGCGCTGGCGGACCGAGTCGAAGACGATCCGCGACACGAAGCGTTCGGAGAAGCCGTTGTTCGAGGAGGTCCAGGTCTTGCCGCGGTCGCGGCTGCGCAGCACGCCGGCGCCCTCGGCGCCCAGCAGCAGCGTGCCGTCCGGGAGCGCCTGCAGTGCGTTCACGACGATGTTGCGCGGCGTCACCACGCGCCAGCTCTGGCTGTCGTCGTCGGAGAGCCAGAGCCCTTCGGTGGTGCCCGCGTAGAAGACGTCCGGCCGCTGCCTGTCTTGCGCGAAGGTGCGCGTGCGGCGGCTGCTGACCGGGATGCCGCGCAGCCGTGTCCAGTGCAGCGCGCCGTCGCCGGAGCGGTAGATGCCCGAGCAGGCGGTCGCGAAGATGCGCTGCGGGTCGCGGCTGTCCAGCGTGAGCGTGAAGACGTCCGAGTCTTCGAGCATCCCCTCGTGCAGCGGCGTCCAGTTGAGGCCGCCGTCCGTCGTCTTCCAGGGCAGATGCCAGGTGCCCGCATAGATGATGTTGGGATCGCGCGGATCGACGGTCACCGACTCGACGTTCCTGAGCTCGGGGTGGTCCTCGGGAGAGATGCGGCGCCAGGACAGGCCGCCGTCACGCGATGCGTAGACGCCGGTCAAGGTGCCGGCGACGGCCTTGCGCGGGTCGGAAGGCGCGAGCGCCAGCGCCCGCACCGATTGGGCGTCGAGCCCGGTCGCGAGCTTGAAGTTCAGGCCGCGATCGGTGCTGATTGCGATCCCGCCGCCTTGACCGCGCACGTCCCAGTACGCGACCAGCACGGCGCCGCTGGGGCTGACGACGATCTCGTCGAGGCTCTGGCCGCGCAGCGGAAAGCCCGGCGAGAGCCGCTGCCACTCGAGGCCGCTGATGTCGGAACGGTAGAGCACGCCTTCGGCCGTGCCCAGGTAGATGCGCTGCGCGTCGCGCGGATCGACGGCCAGCGAGCGGACGTCGCCTCCAGGGGGACCGACCGGGACCCAATGTTGCGCCTGGGCAGGAGCCGGCGCCAGGAGGCCCGACGCTACGACGAGCAGAGCAAGGGATAGAGAGCGCATTGCACGTCTTTCCTCTGCTGGGGGTCATGCAGGGGGCGGGCCAACATGGCCCGCCCCCCTACGTACTGCGGTTGTTTATTCCTGCGGAGGCGTCGCGCCTTCCGGCACGAAGATGAGCTCGACGCGACGGTTGCTGCGCGAGGAACCGGCCTCGCGAGGCCGCGTCGCGCCGGCGCTGCGCACCGACACGCGCGACTCCTCGATGCCGCGCTCCTTCACGAGGTACGTCTTGGCCGCTTCGGCGCGCTGACGGGCGATGACGTCCGGCCGGCGCTCAGCGGTGTCCGCGTGTCCGATCACGATCACGCGGCTGCGCGGATCCTGACGCAGGCGCGAGGCGACGTCGTCGAGACACGCCTTGTCCACGTTGTTGAGACGCGCGAGGTTCGGCGGGAAGCCCGCGGACTCGCAGGTGATCGTCTCGGGACGCGCTGCCGGGGCCGGGATGCGCACGGGGCAGTTGGCCTCGGCGCCGGCGCCTCGGCCGTCGTTGACGCGCACGGTGGCGGTGATGTTCGCAGGGGCGGAGACGCCGCTCGTTTCGAGGCGGACGTTCGCGCCGCTGCCCACGATGCGGCCGGCCGTCGTGGTCCAGCTGTAGGTCAGGCTGTCGCTGTCCGGATCCGACGCGACCGCGCGCAGGCCGACCGTCTCACCCGGCGCGACCGTGGAGCGCTCGACTTCGCACGTCACCGTCGGCGGCCGGTTGGCCGGCGGCGGAGGCGGCGGCGGAGGCGGAGCCACCGGAGTGGTGATCGCGCAGCAGGCCGTGCCCGGATGCCAGCCGAGCGAGATCTGGCGGCCGGTCGAGCTGGCGCCGCCCGAGTTCAGGCCGCGGTCGTCGAAGTTGAAGTTCTTCGAGATCGCAGGGCGGATGAAGAAGCCCTTGCCCAGGAAGATCACCGGACCGATGACGAAGTCGAGCGGCTTCGTCTGCTCGAAGTCGGCGCCGCTGTACGAGCGGCCGATCAGCTCGGCTTGGATCTGGAAGCGCCGGCAGGCCGGAATGTTGATGCCGAGGCCCCAGTGGAATTCGTTGCCGATGTCGACCACGCTGGGGTCGTCCGGATCGCTGTTGGCCTGGTAGCCGATGAAGCCGTGCAGGTCGGCCGCGCGGCCGAGCGACTTCGACAGGATCAGGTCGCCGCCGATGGACATCTTGCCCGTGCCGAGGCCCTTGTTCTGGTCGGCGGTGCCGAGCTTGAGGTAGGGCCTGATCGCGAGGCCGACGCCGTTGCCCATGTAGTCGTCGAGCAGCTTGAACTTGACGCCCAGCTTGATGTCGCCGAAGCCCGTCTCCCACTGCGTTCGGATGAACGGATAGTCGTTCACGAATCCGGGCTGGAAGAGCGCGTCGGCGTTGACGCGGTTCTGCAGGCCGGCGTTCGCGAAGAACTCGACTTTGTTGGTGATGCCCCAACCGATCGACGCGCCGTGGATCGAGATGTCCACGTCCTTCGGGTCGCGGTCGAGGTTGTCACGGAAGACTTGGAACGAGACCTTGCCTTTCGGCAGGGTGTATGCGGAAGGGAGGTGGAACAGGCCCGTCGTACCCTCGTACGTGGGTGTTGCTGGATGGGCCTCGTAATCCCGACCGTTGATCTGGATTGTCCAGGTCTTAACGCTTTCCCTGGTGACCGTACACGTATCCGGGGGGGTTTGAGCGCCCGCGGCCCCTGTGAACGCAAGGCTGCCGAGCAACCCGATCATCACTACTCTTCGCATGTTCACTCCTGTTCACTCCCAAGGCTGAAAAGAAGACTCACGACACACTCGGACGGATCTCGATGGCGTTCTCCACGGATGTCCCGGCCCCGTCGCGGGCCAGAAGTCCCGCGAGGTCCTTCTCCGCGGGGCTGCTGACCGTCCCCCGCACCACCAGACGGCCCGCCTCGTCCCGGACCAACAGGTGAAAGCTGGTCAGGCTGGCGTTCGAATCGAGCGCGCGCTGCGCGAGCACCGCGCGCTGCGCCGGCGTCAAGTTCGCGCGGCTGTCGGCGGCGACGCCCGCGATCTGGATGCGGTCGAAGACGACGCCGACCGAGTCCGTCTCGCGCACGGTCTGGAGCGCCGCCTCCTTCTGCGCCTGGCTGTTCGCCTCGCCGCTCAGGACCACCTGGCCGCGTTGCGCGCTGACCTGGATCTGCGAGCCCTCGAGCGCGCGGTTCAGCGAGAGCGCCAGCTTCACGCGCATCTCGAGCGTCTTGTCGCCGAGCGTCTCGGCCAGCGTGCTCTTCTCGGGCGCGCTCGCCGGCTTGCCGACCTCCAGTTGGTCGGCCACCCGCGTCACGCCCGGCACCGCGGCCGCCACGGTCACGGCGCGCCCGCGCAGCTCCTCGCTGTCGACGCGTCCCTGCAGCGTCACGACGCCCTGCTGCGACTCCACCTTGAACGAGTAGGGCCGCAGGCGCGCGTTGAGGCCGAGAGCGGTGCGGACCGAAGCCGTCAGCTTGGCGTCCTGGAGGCCCTGGCCCCACTCGGCCAGCTTGTCCTTCGCCTCGCTGCCGAGCTCCTTCGCGCCCGTACCCAACTCGCGCGCTTCGCTGCCGACGCCGTGGGCCACGGCGCCCAACGATGGCTTCGCGCCGGGCCGCGCCTTGAGCGCGTAGACCGCCACGGCCCCGACGCCTACGAGCACGATGAGCCCTAGAATCCGACCGAACACGCTAGTTGCGCCTCACGGCCGGTTCGTCGTGCAAGAACCGTGCGCGCCCAACGCGCGCCCAACGACGCGCGGAAGACTCCGTAGCCACGCGCCGAACGCGGTTTCGCGCGGGACCGTCGCTTCCCGCGGGGAGAGGAGGAACCCCCACAAATCGGGCGCCGTCGTAAGTTCTACAAAACTCCGA
>Ga0070695_100001733_pt1 | contig 12274 bp, 15 predicted proteins | sample KBSK1252metaG_FD_65471 | JGI IMG/M metagenome (GOLD analysis project Ga0070695, IMG submission 65471) | Corn, switchgrass and miscanthus rhizosphere microbial communities from Kellogg Biological Station, Michigan, USA - KBS K1-25-2 metaG | ecosystem: Host-associated > Plants > Roots >...
CCGGCGCCGCCTATCCTGAGACCGGGGGATGGCAGACGTTCGCCCGTACATCGAGACACCGGTTACTTCGGGGAGGCCTGGCTTGCGTGCCCTGCGAGGAGCTGGCGAAGCGAAGCTGAAGGTCGACACCCTGTCGTTCTTCTACGACAGGTTCCAGGCGCTGCACGAGGTCTCGTTCGACATCCCCGAGAAGCACATCACGGCGATCATCGGGCCGTCCGGGTGTGGCAAGAGCACCCTGTTGCGCGTCTTCAACCGCATGTACGACCTGGTGCCGAAGGCTTACGCGAGCGGATCCGTCTTCCTCGACGACGAGAACGTCGTCACCACTCACCGGCTGCTCGAGCTGCGGCAGAAGGTCGGCATGGTATTTCAGCGGCCGAGCCCGTTCCCGATGTCGATTCGGGACAACGTCGCGTTCGCGCCGCGGCTCCTCGGCTGGCCCCAACCCCGCATCCGGACCGCGGTCGAGGAAAGCCTCGAACGCGCGGCCCTTCTCGACGAGGTGAAGGACCGGCTGGAGCAACCGGCGACGTCCCTGTCCGGAGGGCAGCAGCAACGGCTGGCGATCGCCCGCTGCATCGCCGTGAGCCCCCAGGTGATCCTCATGGACGAGCCTTGCTCGGCCCTCGACCCGGTCGCCACGCTGAAGATCGAAGACCTCATGGCCACCCTGACGCGCGACTTCACGATCGTGATCGTCACGCACAACATGCAGCAGGCGGCGCGGGTCTCCGACTTCACCGCGTTCATGCTCATGAATCCAGAGGGGCGGTTCGGCGAGCTCATCGAGTTCGCGCCGACGGCCGACCTCTTCAACCAGCCTCAGGACGAGCGCACAGAGGCCTACATCACCGGCCGCTTCGGATAGAGGGCTGACCTGGTGCCACGCCTCACATTTGAAAGAGAGCTCGCAAGCCTGCGCGAGTCGCTGGTCCGGATGGGCACGCTCGTCGAGTCGCAGATCGAAGCCGCGCTGGATGCACTCCGGCGCCGTGACGGCGGCGCCGCGGAGAAGGTGCGCACGCAGGATCAGTACTTGAACGAGCTCTTTCGCCAGATGCGCGAGCAAGTCTTCATGGTCATCTCGACCCAGCAACCCGTCGCGCGCGACCTTCGCTACCTCATGGGCCTGCAGTGGATCAGCACGGAGCTCGAGCGGATGGGTGACTATGCCGTGCGCATCGCCCGCATGACGAGCACCCTGGTCGCGCTGCCGGACCAGCCTCTGCGGGCCGAGTTCGGATTGATGGGCGAGCTCGCGATCGGCCAGGTCCACGACATCCTGGAGGCGCTCATCGATCAGAACGAGCCGAGAGCGCGGGAGGTGGCGGCTCGCGACAACGAGATCGACAGGCTGTACCACCGCGTCTTCGAGGACCTCGTCAAAGAGATCGGCAACGGCAAGATCGACTCGGACGGCGCCCTTCGTTCGGTGACGCTGCTCCTCGTCGCCCACAACCTGGAGCGGATCTCGGACCGCGTCACCAACGTGGCCGAGGACATCGTCTTCCTCGAATCCGGCCAGGTGGTCGAGCTGGGATGAGCCGCGCCGCACCCTACGGCAACGCCGGGCGGGTGCTGGTCGTGGAGGACGACGAAGGCATCCGCGAGATGCTGAAGTACAACCTGGTCACCGCCGGCTTCTCCGTGCATGAGGCGAGCGACGGAGCTTCCGGCTTGCGCACGGCACGCACGTCGCGCCCCGACCTGATCCTGCTGGATCTGATGCTTCCGGGCATGAGCGGCTTTGATTTCTGCCGCGCGCTGCGGCGCAGCAGCAAGGTGCCGATCATCATGATCACCGCGAAAGACGCCGAGGTCGACAAGATCGTGGGCCTCGAGCTGGGCGCCGACGACTACATCACCAAGCCGTTCTCGGTGCGTGAGGTCCTCGCCAGGGTGAACGCCGTCCTCCGTCGCGCGGCGCCCGACGGGGCGGAGCCAAACGCGGTGCCCGAACGTGACGCGTTTGGAGATTTTGTCATCGACCGTCCGGCCCGCCGCGTGATCTTGCACGGCGCCGACGTGAAGCTGACCACGCGCGAGTTCGACCTCCTGTCGTATCTGCTCGCGCACCCCGGCCGGGTGCACACGCGCGATCTCCTGCTGGAAAACGTGTGGGGCCACGAATTCTCGGGCGACCGCAAGACGGTCGACGTCCACGTGCGTTGGCTGCGCGAGAAGTTCGCCGGAGTTGCGCCCTTCGAGATCGTCACAGTCCGGGGGGTCGGCTACCGGCTCGACCGGACGCTGTCGGCCGACCTCACAGCCTGAACGATGGCCGTCAGGGCTGAGGCCAAGCCGGTTGTCGTGACGAGCCGGCCGCGCGACGGATTCCAGTGGCTGGTCGGCGCCGTGGCGACCGCCGTTCCGGCGCTGCTGGTCGTGATCGTCCTGACCCTGCTGCAGCAGGCGATGCCGGCGATCCAGCACTACGGCCCTCGGTTCCTGGTCAACACGGACTGGAATCCTGTAACCGAGAGCTTTGGCGCCCTGCCGGCGATCTTCGGCACCGTCTTCACCGCGTTCCTGGCGCTCGTCTTCGCGGTCCCGGTGGGCATCGCGGTCGCTGTCGTGCTTGCCGAACCGAGCCACACGACGCTGCGTGGATTCGTGGGCACAGGCATCGAGCTTCTTGCCGCGATCCCCAGCGTCGTGTATGGGATCTGGGCGCTGTACGTGCTGGCCCCGTGGTCCTACGAGCACATCGAGGTGCCGATCTCCGACCACCTGGGGTTCATCGGTTGGCTTGGCTCGCCCGCACCGCGCGGACTGTTCAGCGCCTCCCTCGTCCTTGCGGTCATGGTCCTGCCGACCCTCACCGCGATCTCACGTGACGTGATCAAGGCCGTACCGCGCGGGCTGAAGGAGAACGCCGTAGCGCTGGGCGCGACCTGGTGGGAGACCACCTGGAGGGTGATCCTTCCGTCCGCCCGGGCGGGCATCTTCGGAGCGACGATCCTCGCCCTCGGGCGTGCCCTTGGCGAGACCATCGCGGTGACGATGGTGATCGGCAACGCGTATGTGATTCCGCACTCGATCTTTCAACCCGCGTACACGCTGGCGAGTGTGATCGCCAACGAGTTCACCGAAGCGACGGGGACGCTCTACCCCGCGGCGCTGATCGAGCTCGGGCTGGTTCTGATCCTTGTGACGCTGGTGGTGAACGTCCTCGCGCTGCTGCTCGTCCGCTCCTCCACGCGTGAGGCAAGGCTTACGGCATGAACCGCAACCAGCGGCGCAGCTACGTGAGCCGATGGTGGCTGGGGCTCATGTACGCCCTGACCCTGCTGGCGTTGGTTCCCTTGGGCCTCGTCTTGTGGTTCACGATCGTCAAGGGACTGCCTTCTGTCATCCACCCGCAGTTCTTTTTCAACAGCGAGCTCCCGCCGTGCGAGCCGCGCTGCCCCTTGGTATCCGAGGCCGGCGTCAGTCACGCGATCGTGGGCACCGGGATCATGGTCGGCATCGCTTCGTTGATGGCGATCCCCATCGGCGTTCTCGGCGGCATCTACCTCTCGGAGTATCGCGTTGCGCCGTGGTCGAACTGGGTCAGGCTCGCAAGCGACGTCCTGGTCGGCACGCCGTCGATCGCGATCGGTCTATTCGCGTACGCATTCCTGGTCGTTCCGTTCCACCACTTCTCGGCGTTCTCAGGATCGGTCGCTCTCGCGGTCCTGATGCTGCCGATCATCATCCGCACGACAGAGGGAGCGGTCGCCCTGATCCCGAACGGCCTGCGCGAGTCCGGACTGGCCCTCGGCCTGCCGCGCTGGCGGGTTTCGCTGCAGCTCATCCTGCCCGCGGCCGCGCCCGGCGTCATCACCGGCGCGCTGCTGTCGGTCGCGCGCGCGGCCGGAGAGACCGCGCCGTTGCTGTTCACCGCCTTCGGCGCTCACATCCTCGAGGTGGATCCGACGGGGCCGATGCAGGCGCTGCCGGTCACGGTGTTCAAGTACGCGCTGCTGCCGTACAAGTCCCTGCAGAATCAGGCGTGGGGCGCGGCGCTTGTCTTGATCATCATGGTGCTCGGCATCAACTTGATCAGTCGCTGGATACTCCGCCGGCAGATCGCCCTCGCGGGTCAGCTGTAAAACCGCTCGACCTCGCTTGGCTTCATGGTTAAACTCTCTCCCGACGTCAGTCACCGCCGCGAAGGGACCCCGCCTACCCAAACGTTTCAGCTGACGAAGGAGCAACGGTGGCAACAAAGATCCTTGATGTTGCGGATGTGAGCGTGATCAGAGCGGCGGGCGGGGTGGTCGTGAGGCATGCGCGATCGGGTGAGCCCGAGATCGCGGTCATTCATCGTCCCGAGTACGACGACTGGACGTTGCCGAAAGGCAAGATCGAGCCCGACGAAAGCCCAGAGGATTGCGCGCTTCGCGAGGTCCGCGAGGAGACGGGCCTGCGCTGCGACCTGGTGCGCCCGCTCGGGTGCACCGCATACGTCGATCGCCGCGGCCGCGACAAGGTCGCGTGCTACTGGGTGATGGAGGTGCGCGGCGGGCGATTCAAGCCCGGCATCGAGGTCGACAGGCTGCTGTGGCTCTCGGTCGACGACGCGGTGAAGCGCCTGACCTACGGCCGCGACAAAACCCTGGTTCTACAACAAGACCTGTAACTCCTCCCCGCAGCTGCGGGGAAATACCCGCCGAAGGCGGGGATGGGCAAGTCAGCCTCGGGTGAACGGCCGGAGGGGATGGGGGCGACGCGAGGCCGGCCGGTAAAGTTGGACCCGTGCAGACGCTGACCCACGCGGATCCTCTGGTCGTCGCCGGCGTCACGCTGCGCTCGCGCCTGTTCCTGGGCACCGGCAAGTACACGAGCGACGAGGCGATGCTGGCCGCCCTCGAGGCCTCCGGCTGCGAGCTCGTCACGGTTGCCCTGCGCCGACTCGATCTCGACGACCCCAAGAAGAAAACCCTTCTCGACGCGATCGACTGGTCGCGCTACCGCGTCCTGCCCAACACCGCGGGCTGCCGCACCGCCGACGAAGCCGTTCGGATCGCGCGCCTCGCGCGCTCCATGGGACTGTCGGACTGGGTGAAGCTCGAGGTGATCCCCGATCCTCGCTACCTGTTCCCGGATCCGGAGGAGACGCTCAAGGCGGCGAGGGTGCTGGTCGATGAGGGATTCAAGGTCTTGCCTTACATCAACGCCGACCCGGTTCTCGCGCGCAAGCTCGAGGAGATCGGCACCGTCACGGTGATGCCGCTCGGCTCTCCAATCGGCTCCGGCCAGGGCCTCCAGACGCTGGAGCAGATCCGGATCATCGTCGACGGAGCTCGTGTGCCCGTCGTGGTCGACGCGGGCATCGGCGTCCCTTCCGATGCGGCCCTGGCGATGGAGGTGGGGGCCGACGCGGTTCTCGTCAACACCGCCGTCGCGCTGGCCAAAGATCCGGCCCTGATGGCCGAGGCGATCAAGGAAGGCGTCGAGGCCGGCCGCAAGGCATACCTCGCCGGTCGGATGCCGAGGCGCGGCGAAGCGAGCCCGAGCTCGCCGACCACGGAGGTATCGCGACCAGGCTGACGCGGCCGGTGGCGATGGCGATCGTCGAAGGCGCTGACGCCGGCCTCCGGGCGGCCCCCCGAGCCAACATCCTCCAGCTGCGCGCTCCTTCCCTCACCACCCGACAGCTCGAGCGGGAAGCGGTCCGCCTGGTCCGCGAGTCACCGGTCCCCGTGCTGATCAGCTCCCGCTGCGACGTCGCGCTTGCAACGGGCGCCGCGGGCGTGAACCTCCCGGAGCGCGACATCGGAATCGAATTTGCGCGTGGCTTGATCCGGCGCGGTCTCGTGGGACGCTCGGTCCATTCGCCTGAGGCAGCGAGGCGCGCGCAGATCGAGGGCGCCGATTTCGTCATCTTCGGGCCGGTGTGGGAGAGCACGACGCATCCGGGCAGCGCGCCGGCCGGCGTCGATGCGCTGAGGGCGATCGCCGGCTCGCTCCGCATCCCGGTGCTGGCGGTAGGAGGCGTGACCGAGGCCCGCATCGCGGAGTGCCTGGCCGCGGGCGCGGCAGGCTACGCCGCCATCAGACTTTTTGGATGATCGCGCTCCAGATCAACGGCAAGCAGGTCGAGCTCGAGCAACCGACAGCGCTGCTCGACTACCTCGAAAAACTCGGCGTCAACCCGCGCACGGTCGCGGTCGAGCACAACGGCGAGATCATTCCGCGCACCTCGTACACACGGGTCACCTTGCGCGCAGGCGACACGGTCGAGATCGTTCGCATGGTCGGAGGCGGCGCTAACTCCGCTCCCTGATCGCGGCTTCTGCTTCGGCCCGCTCGTCCCACGGCTCGGAGCCTCGCGCCGTGCGCATCGAGCGTTCGTGGCCCTTGCCGGCCAGCAGCACTGTGTCCCCCGGTCGGGCTACCTCAATGGCGCGTCGGATCGCGGCCCGGCGGTCGATCACGACCTCGTAGTCGCGACCCGGAGCTTTGCTCGACGCGCCCGTCTGGACGTCGCGAGCGATCTCGACCGGGTCCTCGGACAGGGGATCGTCGGTCGTGATGATGAAGAAGTCGGAGAACTCGGCCGCGGCCCGGCCCATGCCGGGCCGGTCATGGTCAGAGCGCGCCGTCGAGCCGAAGACCACGATCAGCCGTCCCTGCGTGAACGGCCGCAGCTCCGCGAGCGCGCTGGCGAGCGAGCCCGCCGCGTGCGCGAAGTCGATGTAGACGCGAAAGTCCTGGCCCAGGTCGACCGGCTCGAGCCGGCCGCGCACGCCCTCGAACCCGGCGAGGCCGCGTCCGATGTCCTCCACCGGCACGCCAAGCGCAAGGCACACCGCCGCCGCGCACAGCGCGTTGTAGATGTTGAACCTGGCCGGTACGTTGAGCGTGACCTCGGTTTCGCCGAGGGGCGTCCGCATGCGGAACCGCGAGCCCGAGCCCGTGATGGAGAGGTCGAGCGGGTAGAAGTCAGCCCCGGTTTTGAGGCTGTAGGACCACCGGCGCGCGATCGGTCGCCGGGTGAGAGGTCCGTAGCTGGGATCGTCGCGATTCAAAACTGCTGTCTTCTCGACACCTTTTTCTGCGGCATTCGCGGTGAGATCGATCAGCCGCGCCTTTGCCTCCAGATAGTCCTCCCACGACGCGTGGTAGTCGAGGTGGTCATGGCCGACGTTGGTGAAGGCCGCGACGTCGAACTCGCAGGCGCGGACACGCTCCTGCACGAGCGCGTGCGACGTGGTCTCGATCACCGCGCACTGCGCGCCCGCTTCGACCATCCGGCTCAGCCACGCCTGGACCTCGGGCGCCTCCGTCGTCGTCTGCCCGCTCACGTTGTCGATCTCGCGCCCGCTGACCTTGAAGGCGACCGTGCTCATCGCGCCGGCCAGCACGCCGCTGGTCTGCAGGATGTGCTCCGCCATGTGCGTCACGGTCGTCTTGCCGTCGGTCCCCGTCACCCCCGCGAGCTTCAGCCGCCGCGATGGTCGCCCGCAAAACTCTGCCGAGAGCTCGGCGAGACCGATGCGGGTCGAAGGCATGCGCAGCACGGGGAACCCAGGCGGCACTCTGACATCGCGCTCCAGAGCGATCGCCGAGGCACCCTGGCGCGCGGCGTCCGCGACGTAATCGTGCCCATCGACATGAAGACCGTGGACCGCGACGAAGAGGTCACCGGGGCCGACTCGCCGTGAGTCATAGACGATGCCGGTGATCTCGACGTCGCCGTCGCCGTCGAGCACCGCGCCGGCTCCGCGCGCAAGGTCAGCGAGTCTCACGGGCTGAGGATAATCGCGTCGTGATCGCCGAGATCGGGGGCCGCCGTTTCGAGTGGGGATCCCGCACCTACGTGATGGGCATCGTCAACGTCACGCCGGATTCTTTCAGCGGCGACGGCCTCGGCGCCGACGCGGACGCCGCGGTCGGACAGGGCGTTCGCATGGTCCGTGAAGGGGCAGACATGCTCGACGTCGGCGGAGAGTCGACGCGTCCGGGTCACGTGCCGATCACGGTGGCCGAAGAGATCGAGCGAACCGAGGCCGTGGTCAGGCGGTTGGTCGCCCAGGCCGGGGTCCCGATCTCGATCGACACGTACAAGGAGGAAGTCGCGCAGTCCGCTGTGGCCGCCGGCGCGACCATCCTCAACGACGTGTGGGGGCTGACGCGGTCGCCCGCCCTCGCAGAGCTGGCGGCGGCGCGCGGACGCGCGCTGGTCCTCATGCACAACCAGGACGGGACCGATTACGCCGGCGACCTGATGGAGGAGATCAAGCGGTTCCTGGCCGCCGCCGCATCGCGAGCGGTGGCCGCCGGCGTGCCCCCAGAAAAGGTCATCGTGGATCCCGGCATCGGGTTCGGCAAGACCGCCGAGCACAACTGGGAGGTGATGCGACGTTTCGCCGAGCTGAAGGAGCTGGGCCATCCCGTCCTGGTCGGCACATCGCGCAAGTCATTCATCGGCAAGCTGCTCGATCTTCCGGTCACGGACAGGCTCGAAGGCACGGCCGCGACAGTGGCCGCAGCGGTGCTGCGCGGCGCGGACATCGTGCGAGTGCACGACGTGCTGCAAATGACGCGGGTGGTGCGCGTCGCCGACCACATGAGCCGCCCGCGGCACTCTTAGCCATGGCGCGGGTTTATCTCGGTCTCGGATCCAACCTGGGGACGCGCGCCCGCAACCTGAGCGCGGCGCGGCGGCGCCTGCGTCAAAAGGGCATGAAAATCTTGCGTCAAAGCCGCGTCATCGAAACCGAGCCATGGGGTGTGGCGGAGCAGCCCCGATTCCTCAACCAGGTCGTCGAAGGCGACTGGGGCGGCTCGCCGCGCCAGCTGCTGCGGGCGGCCAAAGCCGTGGAGCGCGAAGGCGGACGCCGGCCGACCAAACGATGGGGTCCGCGCGTCATCGACGTCGACATCCTGCTCTTTGGAAACGAGCGCGTGAAAGCGCCCGACCTTGTCATCCCGCATCCCCGCATCGCGGAGCGCCCGTTCGTCGTCCGGTCGCTCGCTGAGCTGGGGGTTAAGCCGGCCGCGCGTTTGTGAAGCGGTAGCCGATCCCGGGCACCGCGAGGATGTAGTAGGGCCGCGAGGGCTGGGTCTCGATCTTGCGGCGCAGGTTGCGGATGTGTACGTCGATGACGCGGGTTTCGATTGGGTACTCGTAACCCCAGATCGAGTTCAGGATCTTCTCCCGGCTCAGCACCTTGCCGGCATTGCTGGCAAGGAACGTCAACAGGTCGAACTCGGTGTGCGTGAGCTCGACCTCCTTGCCCGCCTTGTACGTCCTTCGCTCGTTGACGTCGATCGTGAGGTCGCGAAACTCGAGACGGCTGCGCATGGCCTCGGCGTTCTCGAGGCGGGCGCGCCTCAGGTGGGCGGCCATGCGGGCGACGAGCTCGCGAAGCCGGAGCGGCTTGGTCACGTAGTCGTCCGCCCCGATTTCGAGCGCAACCACCGCGTCGATCTCGTCGGACCGGGAGCTCATCATGATCACCGGCACACCCGGGTCCATCTTGCGGAGCTCCCGGCATACGTCGAAGCCCGCCGCGTCCGGCAGCGTCACCTCGAGCAGCACAACGTTGGGTCGAGAGCTCTCGACCTGGCGGAGGGCCTCCGACCCGGCGTCGGCCTCGACGACCAGGTAGCCATCCTGCTCGCAGGCGACCTTGATCTCGCGCCGGGTCGAGTTGTCAGGTTCCACGACCAGGACCTTGCGGGAGGACTCGGCTGCCACAGCCATGCTCTCTATCCTAATCGATCTGAAGGATTGTTAGGGAATGTTGCGTTTCAAGCCCCGAATGTAGGCCCGTGTTTTCCGTTCGAGGCCGAGCAGCTGCGCCCCCGACGCCGAAAGAACGAGCTCCCAGGCACCCACGTAAGCCACCTCTTCGCCGCCGAACTCCGACTTGAAGAAGCCAAGCCCGTGCCACGGATGGCCCGGACCGGCGTCGGGAGGGGGCACTCCCCACAGGTCGAAGTCGTCGCAACCGGCTTCCGCCGCGGCCGATATGGCCGACCACCATGCAAGGTCGTTGCCCATCAGCTCGCGGTGCGCGCCGCTCCGCCCCGCGAACAGGCTGTAGGCGCGACCCGCGTGTCGGGCCACGAGGACGGTGGCGAGCGCATCGTGTTTCTCGGGTGAAAACGCCGTGTACGTGCGGCACCATGGCAGCAGGTTGAGCAGCAGCTCGTAATACTTCCGGTCCGGGAGGTTGATCGACTCCCGGCGCTCGACCGCCGCCGATTGCCGCGCCAGCTCGGCCGCGTCCTTGCCTTCCTCGACCACCACGCCACGCTTCAGCCCGGCGCGGATGTTGTAGCGCCGACCGTGACGGAAGGTGGACAGCAATTTTTCCGGTGGGAGCAGCTTGAGGATGCGGGTGTGCTGCGGCTGGGTCGGAGCCGCTCGTGCGAAGCTCCTTTCCTTCAACGCGTGGCGGAGGTCCTCCCTCGACGCCTCCGGCTCGATCACGATCCTGGCGACACCCGACTGGCGGGCCCATTGCACAAGGGCGTCGATCGCGTCGGGTGTGGCCGGCACCGGGCCGCGAGGCACGTACACCTCACGTGCAGGACCGACCTTGCGGATCTGCACGCTCGCCATCGCACGACCTTCGGCGAGGCGAAGGCGCTCGATGCTCCATCCCGCGCGAGCCTGCACCTCGCCCCAACCCCACGACTGCAGAAGCGACACGCGGGGAGTCCGCTCCGCGAGCTCTCCATCCCATGCCTCTGCATCGCCGGTCACGAGGGCCCGACCTCGGCGATGAGAAACGGCTCGAGATGCGCGATGTCGTTGACGCCGCCGACGATCGTGCGACCGTCGCGCTTCTCGATCAGAGAGATGGAAGCGTTCTGGATCCTGAACGGAAAGATTCCCTGCGGCGGTCGGCCGACGATCCTGTGCAGCGCGATCTGGATGACGCCGCCGTGCGTGACCACGAGCGCGTCGCCGTGCTGGTGCCGGCGCAGGATCTCCTCGAGCACGGCGGCGACGCGTGCGTCGAAAGCCGCGGCGCCTTCACCGCCCGGCACGAGGTCCCAGTCCGGTGCCGCGCCCCAGCGCGCCCACGCGTCCGGATACCGATCCGCGATCTCTTCGGTGCTGAGTCCTTCCCACTCGCCGAGATAGATCTCGCGAAGGGCTTCCATCGGCTCGGGTTGCAGGCCGACCGCGGCGCCCACGACCTCGGCCGTCTCGAACGCGCGCTTGAGGTCGCTCGCATAGAACCCGGAGAACTTGTGGCCCGCGAGGCGAGCCCCCAGGAGCGCGGCCTGGCGTCGGCCCTCGTTCGAGAGCGGCGGGTCGAGCTGCCCCTGGATGCGGCGGTCGCGATTCCACGTGGACTGCCCGTGACGGATGAGGAAGAGGCGCGCGGGCCGCGCCGACACCCGGGCGGCGTCGGCCTCGCGAGTTGGGATTGGGCTCTCGTCTTGGGCGACGCCGGGCTCCGGGCGCGCAGGTCTGATCTCGATGCCTATACTAACTTTCTCTTAGATCTCGATCGGGCTGGGCCGATCTCAGGAGAACGCTTTGCAATCGCACGGCTCGTTGGCCGAAACCCCCCTTCGCTCGCTGTTGGAATCCGCTCAGGGTGAGCGGTCCACCGGTACCTTGATCGTCCGCAATGGGAACGGGCAGTCCGCCTCGCTCTACTTTCTGTTCGGGCATCTTTTTCATGCCCAGAGCGACGGAAGGTCCGGCGACGACGCGGTGGTCAGCGCGCTGCACTGGACGAAGGGCGACTTCGAGTTCGACGCGAAAGCCAAGCTTCCGGCCGACGAAACAGTCAAAGCGGGAATCCCAGAGCTGGTCCATGCCGCCGACTCCGAGCCAAAACCCGTCGCCGAGGAGCCAAAGGCCGAGTCGCCTGAGGGCCGGCCGGAGCCGCAGGCCGAGCGGCCGGAGCCGAAGCCGGAGCCAAAGAACGAGAGGAAAGAGCATGCTGAATCGGAACGAAAGGTGGAAGCACCCCAGCCGAGGCGTGGCGTGAAGCATCGCCCGCAGCCGAAACATGGCCGCGAGCCGATCCCGGTCCCCGCGGGACAGATCCTCTACGACTCGCTGAAGACGTCCTTCGTCGACTTTCCTCGGTTGCTGACGACCCTCGAGCGCGAGGGCTACACCGGCTATGTGCGACTCCTCACCGATGACGCCTCTGGGCTGATCCTCTTCCGCGAAGGTTCGGCGCTCGAGTGCCTCTACGACGGCGCCGCCGAAGCGGGGAGCCTGGTCCTCGGCAAGCCTGCGCTGCAGCAGTTCAACGACGACGTGACCGCGGGACATGGCGTGCTCGACGTGGTCGGGCTGTCG
>Ga0070695_100001734_pt1 | contig 12268 bp, 12 predicted proteins | sample KBSK1252metaG_FD_65471 | JGI IMG/M metagenome (GOLD analysis project Ga0070695, IMG submission 65471) | Corn, switchgrass and miscanthus rhizosphere microbial communities from Kellogg Biological Station, Michigan, USA - KBS K1-25-2 metaG | ecosystem: Host-associated > Plants > Roots >...
CACAGTTCGCGAATGAAGGTTTGACTGTCGAGGAGTGCGCCGTGCCCGTCGGCGCGCAGCCGCCGATGCACGCGCGCCATCACGGTGACCTGTTCGATGGCATCATCCAACACCGATTTGGCATTGCTGTCGCTCACGGAGGCGGACTTGATGCTGATCAGCGCCGCAACGGAGGCAAAATTGTTGGCGACGCCGTGCGCCAACTCGCGCAGCAGGATCGACTTGTTCTGGTCCGATTGCTCCAGGGCCCTGGTCTTCTCGTTGGCGTCGATCAGCGCGTCGGCGAGCGCGGCAAAGCCGACCACGCAGCAGCCGGCCAGCACGGCGTAGAGCTCGATCTTGATGACGTCGGCGGCGTTTCTGATTGCGATCGACCCAAACGGCTCGAAAAAGAACACCGATAGCAGCGCGCTGAGGCCCACGGTGGTCAGGCCGACGCCCCTGCCGAAGGCTAAGGTGGCGCCGATTACGATCAGGAAAAACAGCAAAAACGGCTCGCCCGGCACCTCCCGTTCCAGGGGAATTTGAAAGAGATAGGTGGCAAACAGCGCCGCACCAGCGAGCGCGAGCCGGACCGTGAGCGGCCAGCCGCGAATTTCCCCGATCTTCCGCACCATGACAACATCCTGCTCTAACGCCTTCCCACGCTTTGTAAAAATAAGCCGTTAGTTCCTAGGGCCGCTCCAGATTGGGGCGACATTGAGACGGCTCCTGATTTGTGCCGCCACTGGCCTCCGCGCGCGATCACAAGCACGTGAGCGAGGCCTTGTGTCGCCGTGGCTTAGACCATAGTTAATGACTGACGGGTCAGTCAGGTGAGGAGCCGAGCCATGGCAGAACCCCCGCGCCGGGCGCGTACGGTAAAGGGCGAACTTCTCCAGCCGGCGGGCGGCGGGGCTCGGCGCGCCCGGCGCGCCGCCGCACCTCTCCTGCCGGCCGCTGCCGGCGCGGAACGCCGGCGGCCGCAGGCAGCAGCGCGCCGGCAGGCCATCCTCGACGCCGCCCTGACGGTGTTTGCCGCCCAGGGCTATGAGGCGGCGCGGCTCGACGACGTTGCCGCCCGCGCCGGCGTCGCCAAGGGCACGCTCTATCTTTACTTCAAGGACAAAGAGGCCCTGTTTGAGGAACTCGTGCGCGGCGCCGTGACGCCGATCATGGAACGGGTCGGCACGGCCGCGCTCGCCCCGGACATGAAGCCCGCCCAGATCGTTGCCATGTTTTTTGCCCTTTTCCAGCGCGAGGTGCTGGGGACCAAGCGCAAGCTGCTGTTGCGCCTCATCATCGCCGAAGGCCCGCGCTTTCCCGCCATTGCCAACTTCTACTACCGCGAGGTGGTGGCGCGCGGCATGGCGTTGATGCGCGCGGTTGCGACCGAGGCGGTGGCGCGCGGCGAGTTCTCGAGCGATGCGGCGGCACGCTTTCCCCAACTGATCGTTGCACCTTTGCTTTTGGCCGTCATCTGGGATGGCCTGTTCTCCAAGATCGAGCCGCTCGACGTTGCCGGGCTGCTCGACGCGCATTGCGATCTGCTCACCGCCGGGACCGGAAAGAGGGCGCCATGACCGTGCAGCACAAGCGCTTGTTTGCCGTGACGGGCCTCGCCGTGATCGGCCTCGCCCTCGCCGCCTTTCAGTACTGGGGCCGCGAGCGGCCGGAGCTGGAATTTCAAGGCTGGGTCGAGGCCGAGCTGATCTTCGTCAGCCCCGAGGAAACGGGTCGGCTGGAAACCTTGTCCGTGCGCGAGGGCGACAGGGTCGACGTCGGCTCGCCGCTGTTTGCCCTCGATGCCGATCTGCAGCGCGCCGCCGTGGCGGAGAACGAGGCCGCCGTCGTCAATGCCCGGCAGACCTACGAGCGGGCGCAAGCGCTGCTCAAACGCGCCGTCGGTTCGCAAAAGAGCTTCGACGACGCCGAGGCGACCCTGCGTTCGGCCGAGGCTAGACTGAATTCGACCCGCACCCGCCTGGAGCGGCGCAAGGTGGCAAGCCCGGTGCTCGGCAGCGTGCAGGAGGTCTACTTCCGCACCGGCGAAATGGTGCAGGCGGGCCGACCAATCGTTTCCCTGCTGCCGCCGAACAACACCAAGGTGCGCTTCTTCGTGCCGCAAGCGACCTTGCCAACCCTCAAGATTGACGACCGCATCAACGTCAGCTGCGATGGCTGCATGGCCGGCCTGGTCGCGCGCATCAGCTTCATCTCGGCGCAGGCCGAGTTTACGCCGCCCGTGATCTACAGCCGCGAGGAGCGCGCCCGCCTCGTATTCCGCATCGAAGCGCGCCCCGAGCAGCCTGAAAACTTGCGCGTCGGGCAACCGGTGTCGGTTACTCTGAAGCCGGCGGCAGGTGTCAGTCATGCGCAAAAGTGACAATGGCAGCGATGACATCGCCATTGAGGTCGAAGGCCTCAGCAAGTCCTTCGACGGCAAGCTGGTCGTGCGCGATCTCAGCATGCGCGTCAGACGCGGGCAAATCTACGGCTTTCTCGGCCCGAACGGCTCGGGCAAGACCACCACGCTGCGCATGCTTTGCGGGCTCCTGACGCCCGACAGCGGTCGCGGCAGCTGCCTCGGCTACGACATTCGCCGCGACAGTGAACAGATCAAACGCCACGTCGGTTACATGACGCAGCGGTTCAGCCTCTATCAGGATCTGTCGATCTTGGAGAACCTCGAGTTCGTCGCCCGCGTCTATGGTCTGGGCGATCCCGCCGCGGAGGCCCAGCGTGCCATCGCCCGCTTGGGACTTACGGGGCGCGAGCGCCAGCTGGCCGGCACGCTCTCCGGCGGTTGGAAGCAGCGCCTGGCGCTCGGCGCCTGCATTCTGCCCAAGCCCGAGCTGCTGCTGCTCGACGAGCCGACCGCCGGTGTCGATCCCAAGGCGCGCCGCGAGTTCTGGAACGAGATCCACAAGCTTGCCGCCGACGGCATGACGGTGCTGGTCTCCACCCACTACATGGACGAGGCCGAGCGCTGTCACGAGATTGCCTACATCGCCTACGGTGTGCTGTTGGCACAGGGCAGCATCGGCGAGGTGATCGAGAAGTCGCGCCTGCAAACCTACGCCGTCAGCGGGGCAAATTTGTCGGCCCTTGCCGACAAGCTCGCAGGCCGCAAGGGGGTCGACATGGTGGCCCCGTTCGGCACCAGCCTGCACGTCGCCGGCCGTGATGCCGAGGCGCTGGAGGGCGCCATCGCCCCATTCAAGAGTGATCGTCAGCTCGTCTGGGTGCCGTCGCCACCGTCGTTGGAGGATGTCTTCATCGACCTGATGGCGCGTTCGCAGGACAACTTCCAATGATCGACTTTTTCCGACGGCGGCGCTCCGGTGCCTTATCGCGCACGCTGGCCATGCTCATCAAGGAATTCGTGCAGCTCCGGCGCGATCGGCTGACCTTCGCGACCATGATCTTCATCCCGGTCGTGCAGCTGCTGTTGTTCGGCTATGCCATCAATACCACGCCGCGGCACCTGCCGACCGCGGTTTTGATGCACGAGGAGAGCGATCTTGCTCGCTCCGTGCTGGCGGCGCTGCGCAACACCTCTTATTTTGCCGTCAGCCACCTGGCGCGCTCGGAAGCCGAGATGGACCACTGGATGCGCTCGGGCGACGTCCTGTTCGGCATCGAGGTGCCGGCAGGCTTCGAGCGCGGCGTGCGCCGCGGCGATCGTCCGGCCCTGTTGGTGGCGGCCGATGCCACCGATCCCGTGGCGTCGGGCACCGCGCTCGCCGCGCTTGAAGGCATCGTCCGCACGGCTCTGGCGCGCGACCGCGGTCTCCCCGAAAACAGCCAGGCCTCCGCCCCGTTCGAGATCCGTCAGCATCGGCGCTACAACCCGGCGGCGGTGACGAGCCTAAACATCGTGCCGGGCCTGCTCGGCACCATCCTCACCATGACCATGCTGATCTTCACCTCGTTGTCGGTCACGCGCGAGGTCGAGCGCGGTACGATGGAAAGCCTGCTGGCCATGCCCATTCGGCCCTTGGAAATCATGCTGGGGAAAATTGCGCCCTACATCATGATCGGCTGCGTGCAAGCCGCCCTTATCATGGGTTTCGGCGTGCTGCTGTTCCAAGTGCCGATCGAGGGCAGCATTGTGCTGCTTGCCGCGCTTAGCACCCTGTTCATCGCCACCAATCTGTCGATCGGCTACACCTTTTCGACCATCGCCCAGAACCAGCTGCAGGCCATCCAGATGTCGTTCATGTTTTTCCTCCCCAACATTTTGCTGTCGGGGTTCATGTTCCCCTTCGCCGGCATGCCGCGCTGGGCGCAATGGTTCGGCGAGTTGCTGCCGCTGACGCATTTCATCCGCATCGTGCGCGGCATCATGCTCAAAAGCGCGACGGCCTATGACCTGCAAATGGAAGTGTTGGCGCTCTCAGGCCTGATGCTCGTTGCCATGACGTTGGCGGTGCGCCGGTTTCGCCGCACCCTCGACTAGGCATCCGCTCAGGCGGCCTGTCGGGGCGTGCCGAGCGCGAGCATCGGCTCGATTTTACCGGCGGGGACGCTGGCGCCGAAAAAGTAGCCTTGGGCTTCGGCGCAGCCGTGGGCGCGCACCCAGTCGAGCTGGTGCGCGCTCTCGACGCCTTCGCCAGCGCGGTCATCCCGAGTTTACCGGCGAGGCCGACGATGGCCTCCACCAGCGCGCCCGCGTCCGCTGCGCGCGCCGCCTCCGCGGTCAGGCCCCGATCGAGCTTGACCTTGTCGAAGGGAAAGCTGCGCAGATAGTTGAGCGAACCGTAGCCGGTGCCGAAATCATCGAGGACAATGCGCACGCCGAGTTGGCGCAGCTGATGCAACAACGCCAGCGTATTCTGGTTGTCTTGCATGACGACGGTTTCGCCGATCTCGAGCTCGAGGCGATCGGACGGCAACCGCGACGCCGCCAAGGCCTGTAGCACCAGGTCCAGCAGGTTGCGCCGCAGCTGCAAGGAGACGATGTTGACCGCCAACTTGACGGGCGCCGACCATTGCGCCGCCTGCGCCAGGGAGCGACGCAAGGTCCACTCGGCGACCTCGACCGCGAGCCCGATCTCCTCGGCAAGGAGCATGAGGTCTTCGCCCGCCAGCGTGCCGCGGCTCGGATGTATCCAGCGCGGCAGCGCTTCGAAGCCAGCGATCCGCCCGCTCTCGAGGGCGACAATTGGCTGATAACCGATTTCCAGTGCATCATTGTCGAGGGCTCGGCGCAGATCGCCTTCAAGCGTCCGGCGACCTTCGACCGCAGCATTCATCTCGGGCTGGTAGAAGGCAAAGCCGTCGCGGCCGCTGGCTTTGCCGCGATACAGTGCCAAGTCGGCATTCTTCATCAATTGGTCCGCTTGCGCGCCGTCGCGCGGGGCAAGCGTGATGCCAATGCTGGTGCTGATTTCGAGGCGATGGCCCTCGATGCAGTAGGGGTTGCTGACGGTCTCGACGATGCGGCGCGCCAAGGATTCGGTCTGGTTGGGGTCGCGGGCGCTGGCCTGAATAATGGCGAATTCGTCGCCGCCGAGGCGCGCCACCAGGTCGCCCCGACGCACGCAGCTTAGCAATCGTTCGCTCACCTGCTTCAATAGCGCATCGCCGATCGGGTGGCCGAGGTTGTCATTGACGGCCTTAAAGCGGTCGAGATCGAGGCAAAGCACGGCAAAGCCTTGCCCGCGCGCCATTCGCTGCAACGCCTGCTGCAGCTGTTCCTTGAACAAGGCGCGGTTGGCGAGCTGGGTCAGAGGATCATGGCGGGCGAGATGGATGATCTCCTGTTCCTGCCGGTGTCGTTCGATGACGTCCTCGTGCAGCGCCACCCAACCGCCACCCTTGAGGGGTTGGCGCGAGACGGCGATGACGCGGGCATCGGCCAACTCGATCATCATCGGTGTTGCGGCGGTCGCCTCGCTGCCGCCCAGCGCCGGCGCTTCGCTCACCTGACCGCGCGCGCCATGCTTGCTCCAATGGTCCCGGTGGGCGCAGTCGACGGTGCCGGGCAGCGTCAATTCGCCCGGCAGCCGATACATCTCTGCGTAACGCGCATTGCACACGAGCAGGCGATCCTGCGCGTCGAACATGCTAAGTCCCAGCGGCATGTTGTTGATGGCAACGTCGAGTTGCAGGTTGAGCCGTTCCAGCTCGGCCTTCTTGTGCAGCAGCTCGATCTTGCGCGGCGGCCACCTCGAAGCGGCGCGAAAAGGGATCGGCGGGCGCCTAGCCGAGCGACTGCAAGAGCCGGGCGAGCTCGGCGCTATTTGCCTGGTAGGCCTGGATTTGGGCGCCGGCCGCCGGTGCCGTGGCTGAGAGCATGGCCGCATCGATGAGCCTGCCTGTTCTCTTCAAGCAGCACCTCCGCGCGCGCAAGCAGCACGATCGGTTCCAATCCCCGAGCGTGGATGCGTTGCGCGGCAGCGATCGTGTCGCCTGCGAACTTGATGCTGACGCCGGCGAGCCCACACAACACCGCTACCGTCAAAACGATAGCGATATAGAGCTGGGCCGAGATGCGGGGCGGGACAGCGCAAGGTGGCGGGGCATGGCGCGCGCGACCTCAAGCCGGTCGCGGCGCCCGCGGGCGAGACCTAGCAGCACTCATGGTACGCAAGGTCCCCCGCGAGAGCCCGCACTGGCGGAGCCAAATTGCGGCCCTCCCCGTCCCCCCACGCGGTGGAGTGGGCCGCCGCGGGCCCCCGAGGGTATGGTTGTAGCGTGCCGGGCCTTAAGGCCCGGCACGCGTCGAGCTCAGCTTTTTAGGCAATTTTGCCGGGCTAGCCGGGCGGCCGGCTACCATTTGCCCGTATTGGCCATGGAGGCCCAGGGCTCCTGCTTGGGCAGCGACTCGCCCTTTTGCAAAAGTTCGATGGAAATATTGTCCGGGGAACGAACGAAGGCCATGCGGCCGTCGCGCGGCGGGCGATTGATGGTGACGCCCGATTTCATCAAACGGTCGCAGGTGGCGTAGATGTCGTCGACCTCAAAGGCCAAATGCCCGAAGTTGCGCCCTTCGCCGTAATTTTCCGGATCCCAGTTGAAAGTGAGCTCGAGCAGGGGCGCCCGTTCGGCGGAGGCGCGCCCCTTATCCGCCGGCGCCGCCAGGAAGACCAGGGTATAGCGGCCGGCTTCGCTTTCGGTGCGCCGCACCTCCTCCATGCCGAGTTTCTTGCAGTAAAAATCAAGGCTCTTCTCGATATCGGCGACGCGAACCATGGTGTGGAGATAGCGGAGCGGCACGGGGAAAGCCTCCTCGGTGGGGGTGTAAGCTTTAAAGTTTGCGCCGCAAGGTGGCCGGGCGCAAGCGCAAGACGGCGAGGGCCGCCGCCGCATTCCGGGGACGCTGCCGCGCCCAGTGGGGCGATGGCCTCGCCGGCGACGGGTTGGGGACCTGTCGCATTTTCGTCATCATGGCGGATCACTAACCTTATGGTCCGCAACCTGATTCGCAATGGCGCGGGAATTATACTTGGTTGAGTACAAGCAAATTTCCACCGGCTTTCAAGTTATCCACCAGTAAGTTCCCAGTGTCGGTAGTCCACAGCGAAAGCAGGGCTGGCGGTGGCGCAAATCTCACTGCGAAGTGCGCGGTTTTTCAGTTGCTTGGGAAGCTATAGATCAAATCATTCTGAAGATATCGACGAACTAACGCTCGTTACTGGACGCAAAATCAACTAGCCGCACTTAGATCCATTAGATATACACGGATCGTGCTGCGTCGGCGGTGTGCCCATGAGAGGGATATCTTGGGTTCGTCGTGGCGGCAGTTCGTAGCAACGTAGGCGGGGGTTCAGTATGGGGGACCATGGCAAGATTCCTCCGGAGTTTCCGGAAGATCAACCAGAGTTCAGCAGCAAAGGTATAGCACCCGACCCAGGGGCCGCCGGCGAGCCCGGAGTAGAAGTCTTCGAAATTGCCGGGGCCATCAAATGGTTCGATGTCTCCAAGGGATATGGCTTCATCGTGCCAGATAACGGGCTGGCGGACGTGCTTTTGCACGTCACCTGCCTCAGGGCCGGCGGCTATCAGACGGCCTATGAAGGTGCCCGCGTGCACTGCCAGGTGCTCAAGCGGCCACGGGGCCTACAGGCCTTTCGTGTCCTCAGCATGGACGAGAGCACGGCGATCCACCCCTCCCAGTTACCCCAGCGCACCCACGTGCAGGTAACGCCGGAAAGCGACTGGGAACGGGCACGGGTAAAGTGGTTCAATCGGGTCCGGGGCTTTGGCTTCTTGACTCGAGGCGACGGCACGCCGGATATCTTCGTGCACATGGAAACGCTGCGGCGTTTCGGATTTACGGAGCTGAGGCCTGACCAGGTCGTTTTGGTTCGGTGGGGCAATGGAGCTAAGGGCTGTATGGCTGCTGAGTTGCGTCCGGACGGCGCAATTTCGGGCCTGCCGCCGAAGCACTGAAGCCCTGCGCCGCAAGCCAACACTCACACAACGCTGGGCCGTCCACTGGACGGCCCTGTTTGTTACTGTCTCAATACTGGCTGGGACGGTGTTTGTTCAGCCCTCATTGGCGATGCGGCGCGAAACTCTGAAGCTCTATACGGCGGCGCAAGGCGAGCATCTCATCAATGTGGAGATCACCGAAACCGATGAGGAGCGGGCGCAAGGCTTGATGTTCCGCACCCACATGCCCGCGAAAAGCGGCATGCTGTTTTTCTATAAGACGCCGCGGGAGATCACCATGTGGATGCGCAACACCTACGTTCCGCTCGACATGGTCTTCATCCGCAAGGATGGCACGGTGCACCGGATCGAGGCCAGCACCGAGCCGCTGTCTGAGGCCATCATCAGCTCGCAGGGCGACACCGTGGCCTGTCTCGAGCTTGCCGGCGGCGAGGCTGCCCGATTGGGCCTAAAGCCGGGCGACAAGGTCGATCATCGCCTCTTCAAATAGGCAGTCCTTGCCCGGCTCTGCCTTGGCTCGATGGCGAGGGCGGTTCCGTCGGCTCCGCGACCTTGGAACCGCCAACCTTGCGCGGATGCGAACGGCCGCTTGGGCCCGCCGCCCTCCTGGCGTCAGCGATCGACGGGAGGGTTGCGCTCCGTCTCGCTGACAAAGGCGCGTAACAGGCCGGTCTGGTGCTGTAACTCGCTGACGCGCCAATTAAGCACGTCGCGAATGCTGATCATGCCCACCACGCGTCCCTGCTCTTCGACCGGGAGGTGGCGAATATTGCGCGCCAGCATGGTGGAGGCGACCAGCGCCACGTTGTCTTTGGGTGAGCAGGTAATCACCGCCTTGGTCATGAGCGCTGAGACGGGCAGCGCGTGCAAATCGCTCTTGTGCACGGCCAGCCCAAACGCCACGTCCCGCTCCGTGATCACCCCGTCGACCGTCTTGCCGTCGCTGCTGACGACGGCGGCGCCGATGCGCTGTTCTCGCAAACACTCACAAAGCGTCGTGATCGTGTCCGCTGGCCTGATGGTAATGACTTTGGAACCCTTGGCTGCAAGAATCTCCGCTACTGTCACGGCGTCACTCCAATATGCGTTTGTTTTTCGCGGCGCCTCCGTGCTGCGCGCGCAACCGGTCCTAGCGATCGTCGTTGTCTTGCTGGTGATGTGACCGGTGATATGCGTCGCATAGGCATGGCACGGAGGGTAACATCGACGCAGTCGATCCGGCTACCAGGAAGCGGCTTGTCGGCCCAAGCACGGCGTCAGCTTTCTCGCCACCGGCCGCCGGCGCACCTGCGCAGGACGGACGTGACGGGGTGGTTGCGGGCAACCCATTGGCGCCAGCCTTCCGACGCCGTCCGGCGGCGGTTTTTCTACTGGGGGGAGGGCACCTTCGAGTTGCGCAGGCTCATGGTCGGCTCACCCTTGGACGACGGCCACGGTCAAGGTCCGCGGGGCGGGCGGGCGCTGTTACCTCGGATAGCGCCAGTAATACCCTTTCGCGGTCTTGATCCGCTCCAAGATCGGTATGCGTTTGTCGGGGGGGCGCTCTCCCGTTTGAATCAGCAGCTGTATATCGCTCAGCAGTGCGCTGGTATCCGCATAGCCCGAGTGATTGAGCGCAAACATCTTGGTGGACACGGCGGTGATGTCGATGGTGTCGATCCCTTCGGCCACGATCGGCCCGCCGGGCGGAACGTCGCCGGCGCGTGGCACTCCGCCCCAAAACCGACGCGAGATATCGAGGGCCAAATCATTGCTGGCCGCCAACATCGTGACCCCGCGGCTGACGCCGGTGAGCTCGTGGGCAATATTCTCAAAGGCGTCGCGGTCCACGTCGGGAGCCGCCAGGATCACTTGTGAGATCGTAACGTCTGCCGGTGCCTTGCGCTTGAGATCGCGCAACGCCGGCAGCAACAGCTGATTGCCCATGCTATGGGCAATGATGCTGACCGACTTGGCACCCGTGTCGCGGGCGACCAACTCCAGAAACTCGCGCAAGTAGGGCTCTGCCTGGCCCGAACTCTCGCGGTCGTGGGAATAGTCGTGCAGCGTGAGGGAGCCCATGGACGGCCAGCTGTAGAGCAACGGCACACCATCGAACTTGATGTCGTAGGCAATCTGAGCCGTGCGGTAGAGCGCATATTCGAAACTGGTGTTGAAGCCGTGCACGAACACAAGGGCGTGGTCCTTGTAGTCGCTGGATCCTTGCAGGCGCTCCTGGATGAGTTGCAGAAACTCCTCCTTGCTCAGCGGGCGCACGTCCTTGAGGGTGAAATGTTGGCGCGGGTCCTCGGGCTCGCTATGCAGCACGATTTGGGTGAAGGGCAGGCGGTATACCCAGGGACGCTCAATGTTGGGAATCTGATGCGCCTTGGGGACGGTGACGAGGGCTCGCCCGAGTTCTAACCTTCGCGCCCGCTCGGTCCCGTAGCCGGTGCTTGCTCCTTGTTGCTGTCGGCCGCGATCCGTGCCGTAAAACACAGGCACGACGTCCCAGGGCTCGGCGAGGCCTCTGACAACGGGCGCCGGCGCGGGTTTGGGTGACGGGGCTTCGGTCTTGGGTCCCTGTTCCGGCTCTCGAGGAGCCTGTTTGCGTGCCTCCTCGTCCGGGCGGGGGCGATCGGTGGTCTCGCCACCTTTGGACTTGTTGTCCGGTATGGGTGACCCCGAGGGCGGTTGTGCCGGCGGTGAACCGCGGACGGCCACTTGCCCCTGGGGGCTTTGTAGGCCAGCGACCTCGATGACGGCACTGTCCAATTCGCCGGCGGCACTCTTAAACGTCAGCGCGATTGTGTCGATGAAGCCGTCGTCCGCGCGCCGGCCGATCGGTGGCGATTTCTGGTCTTCGCGCAAGGTGAGGGAGCGGCGCACCCGCACCACCGTGCCGTCGTCGTAGGTCAGCTCCACGCGCGTCAGGGTCAGGGCACCGGTTTTGACGGTTAGGCGAACGGCCTTGAAGGCACCTTTTGCCTTTTTAAGGTCGATGCTGGCACGCCCAGTTTTGGTATCGAGCGCGCGGGTTGCCAAGATCACCCAACGGTCGCCGGCACTTGGCGTCAGGGCGCGTGCGCCGCTCAACAGCGCAAATCCCGCCAGCAATGCAATCAGTAGGCGAAGCAGATTGGGTGCGAGGGCCGACCTCGCCAGCAGAAGCTGGGACATATGCACAGGTCTCGCAATTGCCAGGACGAATGGTAATGGCCTATGTCAGCAAAACTGGCACTGCATCGTGTCGGACGCGTGACTTGCCCCGAGGTGGCGACCCGCGACGTCTGGGCTGCGAACAACGTTGCGCGGACGCTTGACCTACATGATGGCGCCACAATTGCCGGGCGGTGTTGTTTGATTGCTGTTGGCTATTGGGCAGGCCGTCTCCGGCCGGGCAATCGATGATCCAAAGTTGGCTGACGATCGGCGGACTGGCCTTTGATTTCGCCGGCTTTGCGCTATTGCTGCGGGAGTGGTGGCTGGCGTTCTTCAACGAAAGTCGGCAAATCGAAGCCGAGGAACAACTTGAGCGCGTGCGCCATCTGCGCAGCTTGCGTCCACCCAACCCCGGCAACGACCCGTTTGCGACCCTGCATCGCATGCAGGATGATCAGGCGGTGCGCAGCGCCCGGATGGCGCACAAATCGGCGATGACGGCGCGCCGCGGCGTATTTATCATGGCGGCGACGTTCATTGCCGTCGGCTTCCTGCTGCAGCTCGCCGGCGCCTGGCCGATCTAGCCCGTGCGCGTCGGCCGGCCCGGTGACCAGGCGCTCCCTGGCGGGACACCGACCCGGCCTGTAAGCAGGATCTAAGGCAGCGCCGGGGCGCGCAGCCCGAATGGCACCTTAGTTGAACATCCCCGAAATGTAGAGGACGGCGATGGTTGCAGCAATGGTGA
>Ga0070695_100001736_pt1 | contig 12265 bp, 16 predicted proteins | sample KBSK1252metaG_FD_65471 | JGI IMG/M metagenome (GOLD analysis project Ga0070695, IMG submission 65471) | Corn, switchgrass and miscanthus rhizosphere microbial communities from Kellogg Biological Station, Michigan, USA - KBS K1-25-2 metaG | ecosystem: Host-associated > Plants > Roots >...
CCCTGGAATGCTTCTTGTCTCCTCAGTGAGGCATCTCTCGCTCAAGGAGGAGTGACATGGGGGGTCGTTGTCGCTGCGGGACCGAGATCCAGTTCGCGTTCAACCATCTGGGCTGCATCGCGTGCGGAGCCGCCTGCTGCCCGGCCTGCTCCTATCAGCTCGAGTCCACGAACTACTGCTCGAGCTGTGCGGAGACCCTCCTCGAGCTGCCGTGGGCACGGCCCGCCGCGACCACCGGCGGACTGGCCTGACCGAGGCGAGGGGGGCCCGACCCCATGGCCCGCTGCGAGTGCGGACTGGTTCACGCCCAGCCGCGGCGCGAGACGACGTGCCGCGAGTGTGACGTCCCCTGCTGCCCGAGCTGCGCGGTCGAGATCGACGCCGACACCTATTGCCGCTGGTGCGCCCTCGGACTGGCGCCGGCGCTGTCCGCCTGACGGAGGCTCGACCATGGAATCCAAGGGAAAGACGTTCCGTCGGCTCCTCCACGAGGAGCCCTATCTCTTCACCGGTGGCATCTACTCGCCGCTCGACGCGCAGATCGCCGAGCAGGCCGGGATGAAGTCGATCTACCTGAGCGGCTACTCCCTCGCGATGCTCAACGGCTGGCCCGACATGGGCCTCCTCACCATGACCGAGGTGACCAAGGCCGCCTCGATGGTGGCGAGCGCGGTGGACCTGCCGATCATCGCCGACGCCGACGACGGCTACGGCAACGCGCTCTCGACCATGCGGACGGTGCAGGAGTTCGTCAAGACCGGCGTGGCGGGCATCCACCTGGAGGACCAGCGCTTTCCGAAGCGCTGCGGTCACATCGCGGGCAAGACCATCGTGTCGCGCGAGGAGGCGCTCGGCAAGTACCGGGCCGCCATCGCGGAGCGGGACCGCCTCGACCGCGACTTCGTGATCATCGCTCGCACCGACGCCTACGGCGCGGTGGGCGGGAGCATGGAGGAGGCGATCTGGCGGGGCCGAGCCTACGCCGACGCGGGTGTCGATCTGGTGTGGGCCGAGCTGTCGAACTCGGAGCGCGAGCCGGCCATCGAGTTCGCCCGCGCGATGAGGCAGTCGCACCCGAGCCTGCCGCTCGCCTTCAACTACTCGTCGTCGTTCCGCTGGCACAAGGACCCGAACCCGCTCACGTTCCGGGAGCTGGGCGAGCTCGGCTACCGCTTCATCTTCATCACGCTCTTCGGGGCCCACGCCGCGATGTACTCGGTGTGGAACTTCATGCAGGAGCTGGTGAAGAACGAGGAGCAGGCCCAGTGGACCCTCGAGCGGCAGAAGGTCGGACACCCCACCGAGAGCCATCACGTGATGGCGCGCGTCGCGCACTTCCAGGAGCTGGAGCGCCGGTACATCCCCGGCACCGAGGAGCGTCTCAAGGGATCCGACGGATTCGGGGAGGCGAAGGCTCACTGATCGATCCTGGGCCCTCGGCGACCGACGGTCTGTCGGTTGCCGCGGGCTCAGGGCGCCCGGCGCTGGCGGACGGCCTGGCCGATGCGGACCGCGACCAGGGCCAGGATGCCCACCAGGACCAGGAGCAGGACGGTGCGCTCCACCTCCCCCACCACGTAGCGCATCCGCTCGACGTAGGCGCCGAAGCCGTAGCCGACGGCGAGCCCCGCCCCGACGACCACCGGCACGTAGACCACCGCGCCCGCCACGTTGGCGAGCAGGAACGACGAGAAGCGCAGGCCGAGCGCGCCTGCGAGCGGCCCCGCCGTGAAGCGCACTCCCGGGACGAAGCGGGCCACGAACACCGCCAGGGGGCCGCGGCGCGCCACGAAGGCCTTCATGGTCTCGAGCCGCTCGGGGTGACCGAGCACCCAGCGGGCGTAGCGGGGCAGCGCGGTCTGACCGTACCGGCGGCCGAGCCAGTAGCCGATGTTGTCGCCGACCACCGCGCTCACGATACCGACCACCAGCACGAGGGAGAGCCGGAGCTTGCCTCGCCAGACCAGGTAGCCGGCGAGGGCCAGGATGGTCTCCTCGGGCACCGGCAGACCCACGTTGCCGAGCACGACCACCACGAAGATCGCGGCATAGCCCCAGTGACCGACGAACTCGTGGAGGTCGCTCACGGAGCGGAGAGGAGGCGGCTCACTCGCCGCGGGGACGTCCGGCGATGACGCTCACGTGCCCGTCCTCCTCGAGGAAGGCATAGCGCTGCTCGATCGCCCGGTCGGCCCGCTTGGAGCGGTAGACCACCGCCCTGCCGACCGGCTTCTCGGCCGCACCGATGTCGGGTACCCGGATGTTCATGTCGGCCGGCGGCTCCTTGCCCACAGCATCGCACCGGGTCCGACGCTTCGAAGCCGAATTTGACACTCGGACCCTGCGGCCGTAGGCTCGGCGCCATGCTCGGCGCGCGCATCCTGGTGACGCTGCTGGTGCTCTTCCACCTGGGGTTGGCCACGGTGGCCACCTTCCACTCGGCCGACTTCGCCTGGGTCCCGAGCTACTTCGACGACGACGACGGCGATTTCCTGCCGCTCCTGCTCGCCGAGCAGATGCCGGCCCTGGTCGACCCCGGCCGCGGGTGGACGCCCGCCCTGATCGTGCTGGCGGCGATCGCCGGCTGGCGGCCGCCGAGCCGGCTCCGGCTCGCCGCGGCACGCGTTCGCTTCCGGGCTCCCCCCTGTCCGTAGCCTCCTCCCCACGCGGTGCACGCGGGCGGCTCGCCGCCCGCACGGTGGCGGATCTTCCATTCGAGGAGGATGCACATGTTCGGACTGGGCGCTCAGGAGCTGATGCTGATCCTGCTCATCGCGCTGGTGCTGTTCGGCGGCTCGAAGATTCCCGATCTCGGCCGATCCCTCGGCCAGGCGATCCGGGAGTTCAAGAAGGGCGTGGAGGCGCCGGACGCGGCCTCCGAGCCGAAGGAAGCGGCCGACCGCGGCAAGGATTCCGGCTCGGCGCGGTAGCGCGCGCCGCCTCGGCGGGCCGCGAATGCTTGACACCCGGGCGCCTCCCCTCCTAGCGTAGGTGATCCAGAGGCTGCTCGGGTGAAGATCAGCGCGCTGAAGAAGCTGTTCGTCGGGTCGCCGCTGGCCACCGCCCAGGCGCGGCACGAGCGACTCTCCAAGGCGTCCGCGCTCGCGGTCTTCTCCTCCGACGCGCTGTCCTCGGTGGCGTACGCCACCGAGGAGATCCTGCTCATCCTGGTGCTCGCGGGCACCGCCGCGCTCGGCTACTCGATCCTCATCGGCATCGCGATCGCCGTCCTCATCGCGGTGGTGGTGAGCTCGTATCGCCAGACGATCCTCGCCTACCCGCAGGGCGGGGGGGCCTACATCGTCACCAAGGACAACCTGGGCACGCTGCCGGCCCTGGTCGCCGCGGGGGCGCTGCTCATCGACTACGTGCTCACGGTGGCGGTGAGCGTCGCGGCGGGGGTCGCCGCGATCACCTCCGCGTTCCCCGCCCTCTACGACTATCGAATCTTCCTCGGGGTGGTCTTCATCGCCGGCATCGCGACCGTCAACCTGCGGGGGCTGCGGGAGTCGGGCGCCCTGTTCGCGGTGCCCACGTACCTGTTCGTGGTCAGCTTCGCGGGCATGCTCGCCTACGGTTTCGTGCGCTGGCTGGTCGGATGGGAGAACGTTCCCCCGGCGGCCCCGGCGGCGCTGGCGATGAGCCAGGACCTGTCGATCTTCCTCGTGCTCCGCGCCTTCGCGTCCGGCTGCGCGGCGCTGACCGGTGTCGAGGCGGTGTCCGACGGCGTGCCCGCGTTCCGTCATCCGGAGGCGCGCAACGCGCGGATCGTGCTCGCCTGGCTCGGCATCATCCTGATCTCGCTGTTCATGGGCATCACCTTCCTGGCCCGCCACTACGAGGTGATGCCCCGCCCGGAGGAGACGGTCGTCTCCCAGCTGGCCCGCCTGATCTTCGGGGGCGGGCTCCTGTACTACGAGATCCAGGTCGTCACCATGCTGATCCTGGTCTTCGCGGCCAACACCGCGTTCGCGGACTTCCCGCGACTGGCCTTCTTCCTCGCCCGCGACGGCTTCATCCCCCGGCAATTCGGCACCCGCGGCGACCGCCTCGTCTTCTCCAACGGCATCCTGATCCTCGGGGGCCTGGCCGCGCTCCTGATCGTGCTCTTCGGCGGCGCCACCCACGCCCTGATCCCCCTCTACGCGGTCGGCGTCTTCGTATCCTTCACGCTCTCCCAGGCGAGCATGGTGCGGCGCTGGCTCTCGCGGCGCGAGTCGGGCTGGTGGTGGCGGTGGCCGCTCAACGCGATCGGGGCCGCCACCACCGGGCTCGTCATGCTCGTGATCGCGGCCACCAAGTTCAGCCACGGCGCGTGGATGGTGGTCCTGCTCATCCCGCTGCTGGTCGCGCTGTTCATGATGATCCGTCGCCACTACGCCGACGTGGCCCGACAGCTCTCCCTCGACAACTACGGAGGCCCCCCGCCGATCGACCACTCGGTGCTGGTGCTGGTGGGCGACCTGCACCGGGGTGTCGCGGCGGCGCTACGGTACGCCCAGACCCTTTCCGGGTCCGCGAAGGCGGTGTACGTCGAGCTCGACCCGGATCGGACCCAGAAGCTCGAGGAGAAGTGGGGCAAGTTCGGGCTCGGGGTCCCACTGGTGGTGCTGACCTCGCCGTACCGTTCGCTGCTCACGCCCTTCCTCGACTACGTCAACCACCTGCTGGCGGTGGGAGAGAACCACGTGGTCACCATCGTGATCCCGGAGTTCGTGCCCGCCCGCTGGTGGCAGCACCTGCTCCACAACCAGACCGCTCTCCTCATCAAGGGCGCGCTGCTCTTCCGCAAGGGCGTCGTGGTGGTCGACGTCCCGTTCCACCTCCGGTAGGCCCGCCCCCCGCCTGGCCCCTGCAAGCCGGGCCATAGCCGCCCACCTTCACATGCAAGAGTTGCAGACGGGCGAAACCCGAGTATCCTTGGCGGAGCTCATGAGCCCGCCCGCCCGCCGTACCGAGGAGGTATCGCTCCGGGACGCCCTGCCGGGCGACCACGACGCGCTCCAATCGCTCGACGGCAAGGCTCCCGACGCCGGGGCCGCCCTCATCCAGGCCAGACGCAACTTCTTCGCGCGCCCCGCCGCCTACGGCCGCTGCCGGACCTTCGTGGCCGAGCAGGACGGTCAGATCGTCGGGATCAACTGTGTCGCGCTCACGCCGGTGCGGGTGGCCGGCCGGCCGTGCTCCGCCGGTTACAGCTTCAACACGCGGGTCGCTTCCAGCATGCGGGGGCGCGGCCTGGGCTCCCTGCTCATGCGGGCCGGCGCCGACTGGGTGGAGAAGCAGGGCGCGCCCTACCTCACCGGGTTCATCGGCGTCACCAACGTCGCATCGATGGCGATGGTGACATCGCTCGGCTGGGAGCCGGTCGCCCGCTTCGACTATCTCGTGCTCGATCTGGCCCGGTTCGCGCCCGATCCGGAGGTGAAGATCCGGAAGGTCGACGCCCTCGGCGACCCCGCCCACGCGGCCTGGCGGTTCGGCGAGGTGTTCCTCCACCACTTCGTTCCGCGCTACCTCGTCTCCGAGCTGTTCCAGCCCTATCCGAAGGGGCCGTACATGGGGAGCCTCACCGCCTTCGGGCCCGGCGGCAGCGCGTGGGTCTCGCTGTGGGACGACCGAGCCCGGCGCGGTCTCGATCCGGTGCGGATCCGAGCGGTCAAGGCCTACGACGTCACCCTGAAGGGCGAGGGGGGCTTCCGCGCCTTCTCGGCCATCGCGGCCACGCTCGGCGGGATGGATCTCGACCATCTGCTGCTCCCGTTGCCGCACGACACGACCGCCCGGGCCCTGCTCGAGCCGTACGCCAGCGACATCGTCGAGTTCAACTTCTGCGTCAAGCGCCTGAACGGCGCCCCTCCGCTCCCTCCCGGGCCCGTCTACTTCGACATCCGTCACTGAGCCGCACCCCCGGACCGCGCCCCGGTCTCCGGCGCGTCCGGGCGCGTACCACTGCCGGGATGCCTCTGGTACACTTGGGCGCCGTCTATGGAGGCGAGCTTCGTGGCCCCGGGCCCGGTGGACGTGGCCGCGACATTGTCGCGGTTCCATCTCTGGGGTGAGGATCCGGTCAATCGGCTGTCCGACGGCGTGTTCCGGCGCGCCTTCAAGTGGGGCGGGCGCTGGCGGGGATACGAGCTGCGCTGGAGTGGAGACCCGGACACGGTCAGGCTGACCGTCTCCGTTCCCGGAGCCCGGCACGCGGCGGTCGTCGAGGGGGCGCTGGCGGAGGTGCGGCACGTGTGCGGGCTCCGTATGGACCTGGCCTCCTTCCGCGACGCGGTGGCGGGGGATCCGGTCCTGGGCAGCCTGGCGACGCGACTGCACGGTCTTCGGCCCACGCTGTCGCCGAGCCCGTTCGAGATGCTGGTGAGCTCGGTGTGCGCCCAACAGGTCAACCTGGCCTTCGCTTTCACGGTCCGGGCCCGCCTGGTTCGGCGCTTCGGCGAGGCGCTCCGGGTGGGCGGGCACGCGGTGCACGCGTTCCCGGAGCCGGCGGTGCTGGCCCGGGCCCGGGTGGAGGAGCTGCGGCGCATGCAGCTCACGACGAGGAAGGCGGAGTACGTGGTGGGGCTGGCCCGGCAGGTCGCGGGCGGCGAGCTGGATCTGGATCGGCTGTCATCTCTGTCCAACGACGAGGTGATCGAGCGCTTGACGGCGGTGCGCGGGTTCGGGCGGTGGAGCGCGGAGTGGTTCCTGGCCCGATGTCTGGGCCGGGGCGATGTCTGCGCGGCGGGCGACCTCGCGGTGCGACGCGCCTTCGAGCACTTCTACGCGCGCGGCCGCGCCCTGAGCGAGCCGGCGATCCGTCGCCGGGCCCGCCGGTGGGGCCCGCACCAGAACCTCGCCGTCCACTACCTCCTGGCCGGTCGCCGTCTCGCCGTCGCCGCGGCGGCCGGAGGCGGCGCATGACGCCGCTGGGGAAGTTCCTGCCGATCGTGGGGCAGCCCGATCCGGCGCAGCCCAAGGACGTGCACCTGGTCGGCCGTTACGCGATCGGGGTGACCTGGGCCGACGATCACGGCAGCATCTACCCGTTCGATCGCCTGCGCCTCGACGATCCGGCCGGTGAGCCCACCGGCGACGTCGCGCTCACGCAGGAGATGACGTGGCCCAAGGAGATCACCAAGCTGCCGGACGCGCTGCGGGTGGGCTGGCTGGACGGCCGCGAGAGCGTGTATCCCTACGCGGCCCTCCGCGCGCTGTGCCGCTGTGCGGGCTGCACCGGCGGGCACTGATGACCGCCATCGATTCACGCGCCCGGCGCGGGCTCGTGCTGGGCGGCGTGATGGCCGCCATGTTCCTCGCCGCGATGGAATCGACGGTGGTCGCGACCGCGATGCCCACCGTGATCGCGAGCCTCGGCGGCATCCGGATCTACTCGTGGACCTTCTCCGCGTTCCTGCTGACGTCGACGGTATCGATGCCGATCTGGGGACGGCTCGCCGATCACCTCGGTCGCCGCCCCGCCTACCTCGGCGGCCTCTCGCTCTTCCTGCTCGGCTCCGCCCTGGCCGGTTTCTCGCGCAGCATGGAGCAGCTCATCGCCTTCCGGGCCCTGCAGGGGCTCGGGGCCGGCTCCCTCATCACCATCGGGATGACCATCGTCGGCGACCTCTACGGCATGGAGCGCCGGGCGAAGATGCAGGGCTACTTCTCGAGCGTGTGGGGGATGGCCTCGCTGGTGGGGCCGCTGGTGGGCGGGCTCCTGACGGATCGGGTGTCGTGGCGGTGGGTGTTCTACATCAACCTGCCGTTCGGCATCCTGGCCGCGGCGGCCATCGCGGCGGGCCTGCGGGACGAGACCCCGGAACATCCACGGGGAGCCTTCGACGTCCTCGGCATGGCGGTGTTCGTGGCCGCCATCTCCGCCTTCCTGGTCGGGCTGGTCGACGCGGGGACGGGCGAATCCTGGGCCCGCTCCTCGGTGATAGGGCTCCTCGGCCTCTCGGGGGCGTTCCTCGTGGTGTTCGTCCTCGTCGAGCGTCGGGCCGCGCAGCCGATGATCCCGCTCCACCTGTTCGGCAACCCGATCGTTCGCTCCGCGGCGGTCACCGGCCTGCTCGCCGGCATGGCCATGTTCGGCGCCATCGCCTATGTGCCCCTCTATCTCCAGGCGGTGACCGGGGCGAGCGCGACCCTCTCGGGATGGGTCCTGATGCCGTTCGTGCTCGGCTGGGTGGTGTTCTCGATCCTGGCCGCGCGCCTGTGCCTCCGGATCGGCTACCGACCGGTGGTGCTCACCGGGATGGCCGCCCTCGTCCTGGCCTTCGTGCTGCTGTCCGGCTGGAACGAGACGCTCACGGCGGCGGTCGCGGCACGTGACATCACCCTGGCCGGGGTGGGCATGGGGATGGTCTTCGTGCCGATGCTCATTGCGGTGCAGAGCGCGGTGCCGCGCTCCCTGCTCGGCTCGGCGACCTCGCTCACCTCGTTCTTCCGGACCATCGGCGGGGCGGTGGGCGTGGCGGTGATGGGCGCGGCCATGACGCACCGGCTCGAGCGGGCCCTGGCCGGGATGGTGGCGACCGCGCCCGACGCCCTGCGGGAGCCACTGCAGCAGCTCGCGGCCCATCCCGATCTGGTGGTCAATCCGATCACCCGCGCCACCCTCGACGGCGACCTGCTCGCCCTGATGCGCCCCGCGCTCGCCCACGCGGTCGGCGGGGTGTTCGTGGTCGGCCTGGTGGTCGCGGTGGTGGCCCTGCTCTCCGGCCTCCTGGTCCCGGCCGGGCACGCCCGCGACCTGGCCGTTCGCCGGGACCGGGCCACCCGTCCCGGCGCGTAGGCTGGCGAGCAGCCCATGACGACGCCCGGCGGCTCCGATCTCCCGCTCCTGGAGCGACTGGCCGGCCTGCCCGCGGTCTCGCTGGCCGAGCTGGTGGCCCTGCTGGAAGGCGTGCCCGATCTGTCGAAGGAGCCGCTCCTGGCCGGGCTCATCGGGGTGGACGAGCAGGGAGAGCCGGCCGCCCATCCGCTACTCGGGCTCGTTCTCGAGCATCTCAAGGAGCGTCCGGATGGGACGTGCTACGCGGCCCTGCTGGAGGCGCTGACCGGGATCTGGAACGCGGCGGTGCGGGGGGCGGTGGTGGCCCGCCTCCGGGCATCGGGGCTCCCGGCCGATGACCTGCTTCTGCGCCTTCAGGCCCTCTCGCCCACGCTCGGCTTCCAGTCCGAGAAGCGCGAGTGGGCCCGGCAGTGGATGGCGGATCCGACCGCCCAGGACGGGCAGCTGGTGCAGCAATGCCTGGTGCGGCTGCTGCTCGCCATTCGCGGGCTGGCGGAGGCGCGGGCGCGATTCTTGACCGACAGCGGGTCCGGGGGACCCGCCTGAACGCGACACTCAAACGACGAGAGACGGAGGGCACCATGGCCGGCATTCCCGACGGATACAAGGACATCCTGCAGAAGAAGGCGTTCGCCAACCTGGCGACGGTGAGCACGGACGGCACGCCCCAGGTCACCCCGGTCTGGGTCGACTACGACGGGACCCACATCCGGTTCAACACCGCGAAGGGGAGGGTGAAGGACCAGAACCTGCGTCGCAACCCGGCGGTGGCCCTGTCCATCCTGGATCCGGATAACCCGTACCGCTACCTCCAGGTGCGCGGGCGGGTAGCCGAGATCACCGAATCGGGCGCGGACGCCCACATCGACTCGCTCGCCAAGAAATACCTCGGCCAGGACAAGTATCCCTACCGGAAGCCCGGCGAGGTGCGGGTCATCTACAAGGTGACGCCCGACCGCGTCCAGACGATGGGGTAGCATGATCGCTCTCGACGCGGTCTCCAAGGGCTACGGCGGCCAGCAGCTGCTCCAGGACTGCACGTGGCGCATCGGGCGAGGCGAGCGGATCGGCCTGGTCGGGCCGAACGGGGCGGGGAAGACCACGCTCTGCCGCATCCTCGCCTCGGTCGAGGAGACCGACGCGGGCCGGGTCCATCGCGACACCGGGGTCACCGTCGGCTACCTCCCCCAGGAGGTGACCACCGGCGAGGACCGCACCGTGCTGGCCGAGGCGCTCTCGGGCTTCGACGAGGTGTGGCGGCTCGAGGCCGAGCTCGAGTCGCTCGCGGCCCGGATGGCCGGTCCCGGCGCGGAGCCACGGCTGATCGACGCCTACGGGGAGATCCAGCACCGGTTCGAGGCCCTCGGGGGCTACCGGCTCGAGGCCGAGGCCAAGATCATCCTGGGCGGGCTCGGCTTCTCCCCGGAGGCAGTGCACCGGCCGCTCGCCGAGTTCTCGGGCGGCTGGCGCATGCGCGCGGCGCTGGCCCGGCTCCTGCTGCTGCGGCCGGACCTGCTGCTGCTCGACGAGCCCACCAACCATCTGGACCTCGAGTCGCTCGGGTGGCTCGAGAACTTCCTCGCCGCCTACGAGGGCAGCGTGGTCATCGTCTCGCACGACCGCTACTTCCTGAACCGCATGGTCACCGCGATCGCGGAGCTGGCGGGGGGCTCGGTCACGCTCTACCACGGCGACTACGACCACTTCCTGGTGGAGCGCGAGGCGCGCCAGGCCCTGCGGGAGGCGCAGGCGCGCAACCAGGCCAAGCGCGTGGCCGAGATCGAGCGCTTCATCGAGCGCTTCCGCTACAAGGCCAGCAAGGCGCGGCAGGTGCAGAGCCGGGTCAAGATGCTCGACCGCATGGAGCGGATCGAGACCGAGGCGACCGCGCGCCGCATCCACTTCGCGTTCCCCCAGCCGCCGCGCACCGGCCGGCTGGTGGCCCGGCTCGCGGGAGTGCGCAAGGCCTACGGCGACAACGTGGTGTACGCGGGCGTGGACTTCCAGGTCGAGCGCGGGGATCGGGTCGCCCTGGTGGGCGTCAACGGGGCGGGGAAGTCGACGCTGCTCAAGATGCTGGCGGGGGCGCTGCCCTTCGACGCGGGGGAGCGGGTGCTCGGCAGTCACGTGGAGGTGCAGTACTACGCGCAGCACCAGCTCGACGCCCTCGACCCCACGCGGACCGTGCTCGAGGAGATCGAGCTGGCCGCGCCCGAGGCGCAGATCTCCCGCCTGCGGACCATCCTGGGCAGCTTCCTCTTCAGCGGCGACACGGTCGAGAAGAAGGTGGCGGTGCTGTCCGGAGGCGAGAAGGCCCGGCTCGCGCTCGCCAAGATGCTCGCGCGGCCCGCCGCGCTCCTGTGCATGGACGAGCCCACCAACCACCTCGACCTCGCGTCCAAGGAGGTGCTGGAGGAGGCCCTCGCGGGGTTCACCGGCACCATCGTCTTCATCTCGCACGACCGCTATTTCATCAATCGCATCGCCACCCAGGTGGTGGAGGTGGACCACGGCCGCCTGACCACCCACCTCGGCACCTACGACGACTACCTCGCCCACAAGGCCCAGGGCCCCGCCTCCCGGCCGCCGGTCGACCCCACGGAGACCACGCGCTCGACCGCGCCGAAACCCAAGCCAGCGGATCAAGCGGGCGCCCGTCGCATCTCCCGAGTGTCCGCGGCCGGGGGGAGTGCGGGGGCCATTTCCGGGCCCCCGCAGCTGAAGAGCCTAAAGAACGAGACGGGAGACACGACGCACGGCAAGACGGCAGACCGCAAGAAAAGCACCAAGAGCCTCGACCGCGAGATCAAGGCCATCAAGGTACGCCTCGGCACGGTCGAGACGCAGATCCACGAGATGGAGGCCCGGCTCCAGGAGATCGGTCTCGCGCTCGCGGACCCCGATCTCTATCGGGACGGCGAGCGGGCGCGTGACATCGCCCAGGCGCGCCGCGACACCGAGGAGCGTGTGGCCTGGCTCATGAAGGAGTGGGAGGAGCTGTCGCTTCGTCTGTCCGCGGTCTCGGGGAACGCGCAGTGAGCGAGGACCGCTACGTGCGGGAGGTCGACGACGACACCCTCCGTCGCGAGAAGGCGCGCGCCCGAGCTTTGCGCCAGACGCCGTGGTGGCGGCGGCGGATCGCGGCCGGTCGCTGCCACTACTGCCAGCGCGAGGTGGGCGCCAAGGCGCTCACCCTCGACCACGTCGTGCCGCTGGTGCGCGGCGGCCGCTCGATCCGGGCCAACATGGTGGCCGCCTGCAAGGACTGCAACAACAAGAAACAGTCGCTGCTCGCGTGGGAGTGGCAGGCCTACCTGGACACCCTCGACCCTTCCGCCGAATCCTAGATACGGCTCACCGTCTGAAATTGTCCGCATTGACCGCTCGCGCGCCCCGGCGTGCAATCACCCCAGCAACTCATCTCATCTCGATCCAGGAGGATCAGCATGATGAAGCGCTGGATGGGCGTGCTGGCGG
>Ga0070695_100001738_pt1 | contig 12263 bp, 10 predicted proteins | sample KBSK1252metaG_FD_65471 | JGI IMG/M metagenome (GOLD analysis project Ga0070695, IMG submission 65471) | Corn, switchgrass and miscanthus rhizosphere microbial communities from Kellogg Biological Station, Michigan, USA - KBS K1-25-2 metaG | ecosystem: Host-associated > Plants > Roots >...
GGGTGATGACGTCGCCCGAGCGCACACCCAGCGACCACGCGGGCCCGCCCTCGATCGGCGAGATGACCGTCGGGTAGTTGTCGCGGATGCTCACCTCGACGCCGACGCCCCCGAAGCTGCCGTGCGTGGTGGCCTGGAGATTCTGGTAGGCGTGCGCGTCGAGGTACTGCGAGTAGGGATCGAGGTCGTGGAGCATGCCCTTGACCGCGCCGTCGACGAGCTTGGCGGGATCGACCGGGTCGACGTAGTTCTCCTCGACCCGGTGGAGGATCTCCACGAACAGGTCGAGGTTCTGGTAGAGGTCGCCGGCGCGCGCGCTGCCACGGCCGGCCACCCAGCCGACACCGAACAGCACGACCAGCACCGCGCCCAGGACGATGCGACGACGAATCACCACGCCTCCTGGCGGCCGGGGAATCGCACGGCCCCGGCGCGGGTCACGGCGGAGCCGGTCGGGAACGCGATCACATCAAGGCAGGGCGCGAATATAGCACAGCGGACGCGGTCGAACGGCCTCAAGGACCGCTCCCCGCGCGGGTCGGCCAGACCTCGGGGAACATGCGCAGGTGGCGGCGGATGAGCCGCGCCTCGCGGCTGTCCGGTGCGTAGCCGTCGAGCACCGCGCGCGCACGCGACACCTGCGCGCTGTCGCCCGTTCGCAGGGCCGCGCCGCCGAGACCGAACCACACCAGCGGATCGTCGGGGGTGCGCGATGTCAGCGCCACGTAAAGCGACTCGGCGCCGCGATAGTCCCCGGTGTAGGTGCGCGCGATCGCCAGCATCGTGATCGCGCGCGGGTGCGGCGCCAGCCGCACGGTCTGTTCGCAGGCCTCGACCGCGCGGCTCCATTGCCGCTCGCGAAACGCGCGGTAGGCGAGCACGTCCCAGAGCCGCGCGCGCTCGACCTCGGTGCGCACCGGCGCTTCGAGCGCCAGTGCCCGCGCGCGCGCGTCGCCCCGCACGGGATCGTGGAAGTGGAGCAGCCACTGGAGCGCCGGCATCGTCACCGCGGCGAGCAGCGCGGGCGCGAGCCACGAGGGCAGCCGGCCGCGCTGCAGCGCCGCGCCGCAAGCGAGGCCCGCGACCGCCGCGCACGCGATCCCCGCCGGGGCGAACACCTCGAGATCGCGGAAGACGCCCTGCAGCGGATGAACGAAGAGGAGCAGGGGCACGAACGTGAGCGCGAGCAACCCGGGAAGCCACCGGGCCCGATCCGCAGGATCCCGCTCGGCGTGCGGGCCGGCCGCCGCGAGCGCCGCGAGGATCACCAGCGCGGGCGCAAGGAAGAGCACCAGGTTCACGAGGTCGACGAGATGGAGCGGGGCGAACGCCAGCGCCAGGACGCCGGTACCCCCGGGCTGCACGTGGCGGGGCAGGTCGAAGGTCATCAGGATCCGCCACAGCCGCGGCGCCATCGCGACCAGCGCCACGAGCGGGAGCGCCACCGCGGGGGCCAGGCGGGGCCGGCCCTGACGCGGCGCCCGCATGGAAGCGATCAGCGCCGCGATCCAGAGCGGAAGCAGCGCCAGCGCCGAGCGGTGGAGGAGCAGTGCGATCGCGACGGATCCCCCCAGCCACGCGCCGCCGCGCCCGGTGCGCGCGAGCCGCAGCGCCGCGAGCAGCGTCGTCGCGGTGAGCACGCACAGCAGCGCCGCGGGCTTGCCGAGCCCGGTGAAGAAGCACAGCGCGCCGCCGAAGAGCACGGACCCCGCCGCGACCAGGCCCGCGCTTCCGCCGAGGCGGCACTCGCGCGCCAGCGCGAGCGCGGTGGCGCCCAGCGCCGCGGCGGCCGCCGCCTCGAGCGCGCGCGTGACGAGGGCCGGCTCGATCCGGAGCACCCGGCCCAGGGCCAGCGGCAGGCTCTGGTTGAGCCAGCGCTCGAGCGGAAGCGACTGCGTGAAGATCCCGGGCAGCGCGCCGGTCTCCGCGGCACCCTGGCGCAGCAGGAAGTCGCCGGTGAGCCACGTGCGGTCAGGCAGCGCCCACACGAGTCCTGCGGCCGCGAGTGCGGCGAGCCACGTCCACACGCCGCCCGCGAACAGACGGTCCCCGGCGCGCTCGAGCGCGGGATTCGCGCGCCGGCCGAGCGCGGGCACGATGAGTGCCGCCATCGTGATCCAGGTCAGCGCGGCGGGCAGCGGATCCAGGAAGCGCTGAACGTTGAGACCCCACGCCCACATCGAGGGCACGACGCTGGTGACGGCGCGGGCGAGCGCCAGTGCCACCAGTGCGACGATGACGGCGCCGGCGCCGCGGGCGTCCTCGCGGCGTGTCATCTCAGCGCGGCAGACGGGGCGCCACCGCCTCCCAGACCTTCGCCTCGAGGGCGTCCGGCGTCTGCGACGCGTCGAGCACCACGAAGCGCCCGGGCTCCTCCGCCGCCAGCTCGAGGTAGCGCGCCCGCACGCGCGCGTGGAAGTCCGCGGGCTCGCGGTCGAGACGGTTGGTGGCGCCCGCGGCCCCGGCGCGGCGGGCGAGCCCGGCGGCCGGATCGACATCGAACAGCAGCGTGAGCCCGGGGGTCAGGCCGCCGGTGGCGGCTCGGTTCAGCTGGCGCAGCATGGCGGCGTCGAGGCCACGGCCGCCGCCCTGATAGGCGAGCGTCGAGTCGTCGTAGCGGTCGCACAGCACCACGCGCCCCTCGGCCAGTGCGGGACGGATCACGCCCGCCACGAGCTCGGCGCGTGCCGCCTCCATGAGAAAGGCTTCGGCCAGTGCGCCGGGCCGGCCGCCGTCCAGCAACAGCCCACGGATCCCTTCGGCGAACGGCGTGCCGCCCGGCTCGCGCGTGACGACGGGCGCGACACCCGCGCGCGTCAGCCGCGCCGCGAGGCGGGCGACCTGCGTGCTCTTGCCGCTGCCTTCGCCGCCCTCGAAGGTGACGAACAAGCCGGGCATACGGGTCCGCGCGACCTCAGCGCCCGAGGGGACCGGTCACGCGGGCGCCGCGGCTATCGCGCCCGAGCCGGCGCGCGCTTCTTCGCCGCCGGCGCGCGGCCGTTGCGGGCGGCGGCCGGACGCCGGGTGGCGCGGCCCTCCGGCGCGGAGGTGCCGTTGGTCGATGCCGGATGGGACTCCGCAGCCTTCATCATGCGCGACTTCCGCCCGGCGGGCGCCGCCCGCTTGGCGGCCGCCTGCTCGGCGACCAGCGTGCGCAGCTTCTGCTCGGTCCCGCGCGGATCGACGATGTAGGCCTGGGTCATGGCGTGGCAGAAGTCGTCCGGGAACTGATGCGGCGGCGACTTCTTGAAGTACGAGGACGGGCCGATGAGCGCGCCGCGCAGGCCGTGATCGAGGCCCAGCTTGGCGCAGCGCACCGCGTCGATGACGATGCCGGCGGAGTTGGGCGAGTCCCACACCTCGAGCTTCATCTCGAGGTTGAGCGGCACGTCGCCGAAGGTCGTGCCCTCCATCCGGATGTGGCACCACTTGCGGTCCTTGAGCCAGGGCACGTAGTCACTGGGACCGACGTGCACGTTCTCCTCGTCCATCGGGTACGGGATCAGGCTCGTGACCGCGGAGGTCTTCGAGATCTTCTTCGACTCGAGGCGCTCCCGTTCGAGCATGTTGAGGAAGTCGGTGTTGCCGCCGAAGTTCAGCTGGTAGGTGCGGTCGATGCGCACGCCGCGGTCGTTGAACAGGCTGGTGAGCACGCGGTGCGTGATGGTGGCGCCGACCTGCGACTTGATGTCGTCGCCGATCACCGGCAGGCCCTTCTTCTCGAAGCGGTTCTGCCAGTACTTCTCGCGCGCGATGAACACCGGGATGCAGTTCACGAACGCGCAGCCCGCGTCGAGCACCTGCTCGACATACCACTTGGTCGCCTCTTCGGAGCCGACCGGCAGGTAGTTGACCACGACGTCGGTGCGCGTCTCTTTCAGCAGGCGCACGATGTCGACCGTCGAGCCCGGCGCCTTCTGGATGATCTTCGACAGGTACTTGCCGAGCCCGTCGTGGGTCATCCCGCGCTGGACCTTGACGCCCATGCGCGGCACCTTCGTGAACGCGAAGGTGTTGTTCGGCCAGGCGTAGATGGCCTCGGAGACGTCCTTCCCGACCTTGTTCTTGTCGATGTCGATGGCCGCCACGATCTCGACGTCTCGGATGTGGTAGCCGCCCAGGTTGACGTGCATCAGCCCCGGCACGCGCCCGGTCTCCTTGGCGTTGCGGTAGTAGTGCAGCCCCTGGATGAACGACGAGGCGCAGTTCCCCACGCCGATGATGGCCACGCGAACCTTGCCCATCCGACAGCCTCCTTATGTATCGCGTCCCGCGGCGCGGGTGTGCTTCCAGACGTACGCGACCCGCTGGGTCACGGTCGAGAACGAGAGAACGACGAACAGCAGCAGGGCCGCCGGCATCACCGGTCCGACCCCGAACAGCCCGGCCACGATCACGAGCACGACCCGCTCGGGTCGCTCGAACCAGCCGACCTTGCACTCCAGGCCCAGACCCTCGGCCCGGGCCCGCGTGTAGGACACCATGAACGACCCCACCAGCGCCACCACGGCCGTGAGGGCCACGGCGGCCCACGTGCTGGGCATCAGCCCGCGCTCGAGCTGGGCCGCCGCGAGCGTCGGGTCGAGCACGAGCGACACCAGCCCGCTGATGTAGAAGCCCGCGATCCCGGTGAGGATCGCGCCCTCGCTGAACCGGTCGAGCGTCGAGTCGAGGAACGCGCCGAAGCGCGATCCCGACGCCGCCCGGCGCGCCACCTGCCCGTCGAGCAGGTCGCAGAGGCCGGCGAGGGCCGTGAGCAGCGAGCCGGCGCGGAACCAGCCCTCGAAGAACGCGAGCGCCGCGGCCAGGCTCAGCACCAGCCCGATCGCGCTCAGGAAGTCGGCGCGCACGCCCGCGCCCGCGAGCAGCCCCGCGACCGGATCGAGCACCGCGCGCGCGGCGCGCGCGACGCGCTGCTTCGCACCGACGGGCGTGCCCGCGCCGGCGGAGGACTCGGCCATCGGCGCCACCGGACGCGCGTTCATCGATCCCGCCCGCCGGCCTCGTGGCCGTCCGCGCCGGATCCCTTGCGCACCCGCACCTGGCCTCCCAGCACCAGCACGATCTCTCCCCGTCGTTGCGAAGCACCCAGCGCCGCGCGCACCTCGCGCGGCGTCCCACGCAGCACCTGCTCGTGCAGCTTGGTCAGCTCGCGGGCGAGCGCGATCGGACGCTCACCCCACACCGACTCCAGATCCGCGAGACAGCCGTCGATCCGGTGCGGCGATTCGAACGCGACGATGGTCTCGCGCCGCGGATAAAGCTCCTCCATGCGGCGCCGGCGCGCTGCCGACTTCGGCGGCAGGAAGCCCACGAACGTGAAGGCGTCCGTCGGCAGCCCGCTCACCTGGAGCGCCGCGATCACGGCGCTCGGCCCCGGCACGCTCTCGACCCTCAGGCCCGCCTCGACCGCCGCGCGCGCCAGCGGGTAGCCCGGATCGGACACCCCCGGGGAGCCCGCGTCGGTCACGACCGCCACGCTCTCGCCGCCCTCCAGACGCGACAACAGTCCCGGAATCCGGGCCCGCTCGTTGTGCTCGAACAGGCTGACGACGGGTGTCGCGAGGCCGAAGTGCTCGAGCAGCCGCCGGGTGCGGCGCGTGTCCTCGGCGGCCACCAGCTGCACCTCGCCGAGGATTCGCAGCGCCCGCTGCGAGATGTCCTCGAGGTTGCCGATGGGCGTGGCCACCAGGAACAGGGTGCCGCCGCTCCCGGACGTTCGCGTCACCTGGCACCGCCCGTCGCGGGGACACCCGCTCCCGAAAAGCCGGCGGACGTTAGCATGCGACCCCCCACGCGTCCACCGCCCTCCGCCGCGCCCGGTGAGGGCGCCGTCCCGCGGCCCCGGCGCATCACGCGCGCGGCGCGGTGGCCGCGGCGGGCGTGCCGCTCAGGACCGCCTGGAAGGCCTCGATGGCGCGCTCGATTCCGCCATCGTCCACGTCGAGATGGGTCACCGCGCGAATGCGGCGCGGATCCTCGGGCCCCATCCACACGCCACGCGCCGCCAGCGAGCGCAGCACGGCATCGGGATCGAGGGCTTCGCGCCGCAGCTCGATCATGACGATGTTCGTGTCGGGCTCGGGCACGTGCAGGCCCGGCAGCGCGCGCAGGCCGGCGGCGAGACGCCGCGCGCGGCGATGGTCGTCGGCGAGGCGGTCGACGTGGTGATCGAGCGCGTGCAGGCACGCCGCCGCGAGGATGCCGACCTGGCGCATGCCGCCGCCCCACTGCTTGCGGGCGCGGCGCGCGTGACGGATGAGCTCGCCCGAGCCCATCAGGATCGATCCGATCGGAGCGCCCAGGCCCTTCGAGAAGCACATCGACACGCTGTCGACCAGCGCCGCCCACTCGCGCAGCGGAACGCCCGAGGCGACGCTCGCGTTCCACAGCCGCGCCCCGTCGAGATGGACCTTGAGGCCGTGGCCGTGGGCCGTCTCGGCGAGCGCCCGCAGCCGGGCAAGCGGCACGATGACGCCGCCGTGCCAGTTGTGGGTGTTCTCGATGCACAGCAGCGCGATCCGCGCCACGTGGTCGTCGGAAGGATCGCGCAGGACCGCCGTCACCTCGGCCGGATCGATGACGCCGCGCTCGCCGTGGATCGGGTGCGCGAGACATCCCGAGAGGGCCGCGAGTCCGCCCTGCTCGTTGATGAACAGGTGCGAGTGCGCCTCGAGCAGCACCTCCTCGCCGGGCCGGGTGTGGGCGTGGACCGCGAGCTGGTTGCCCATCGAACCGCTCGGCACGTAGAGCGCGGCCTCCTTGCCGGTGAGCAAGGCCATGCGGCGCTCGAGCTCCTGGACGGTCGGGTCGTCGCCGAAGACGTCGTCGCCCACCACCGCCTCGGCGATGGCGCGCCGCATCGCGGGGGTCGGGCGCGTAACGGTGTCGCTGCGGAGGTCGACCGGCGGAGCCGTGGCGCTCATGGCGGCAGTCTACGCAATCGAGCGCGCGGGGGAGAAACCTCGCATCCGGCTGCCGTCAAACGGCCAATGGGCGCCGGGCCGCGCGGCGCATGCCGGCTTCGTTGACAAGCGCGTGACAATCGCCATGCTCCCGTGGCATCTCATCCCGGCGCAAGCATCTGGGATGCGACGGCAACCTGCGGCCGGTCCCATCCGTTTTGGGGATGTGCTGCATCCCAATGGCGGTTGTCGCGAGGCCTGAACGCCCGAGGCGGGCCCGCAGCGCCATCTCTCGGTCTGGAGGAATCACAACCACAATGCCGTTCCTGTTCGGCGACCCGACGTTCCTGCTCCTGATCCCGGCCTTCATCTTCGCCCTGTGGGCGCAGTGGAAGGTCCAGCACACCTACCAGAAGTTTTCGAAGGTGCGCGCCGCCAACGGCCGGACGGGCCGCGAGATGGCGCTCGCCATCATGGCCCGCAACGGCATCAGCGACGTCGCGATCGAGGAAGTGGGCGGAACGCTGAGCGATCACTACGATCCGCGCGTCAAGAAGGTGCGGCTCTCGCAGGGAATCTACGAGGGCGACTCGATCTCGTCGATCGCCGTGGCGGCGCACGAGGTCGGCCACGTGCTGCAGCACGCCGAGGGCTACGCCCCGCTGGCGATCCGCTCGGCCGTGGCGCCGGTGGCCCAGTTCGGAAGCCTCGCGGCGTTCCCGCTGTTCTTCATCGGCATCTTCTTCGTGAAAGGCGTCACGGGCCTGTGGCTGATGGACCTGGGGATCGCGCTCTTCTCCGGCGCGGTGCTGTTCCAGATGGTCACCCTGCCGGTGGAGTTCGACGCCTCGAAGCGCGCGCTGGGGCAGCTCACCGCCAGCGGCGCGCTGATGCCGCAGGAGGTGGCGCAGGCCAAGCAGGTCCTGGACGCGGCGGCGCTCACCTACGTCGCGGCGGCCGCGATGGCGGCGCTCCAGCTGCTGCGGCTCGTGCTCATCCGGAACAGCCGCAACTGAATCCGGCGCCGGAAAGGCGCCGAAGACACCACGGGGTGAGGGCCCTCAAAGGCCCCACCCCGTGATTGTTGTGAGGCCGACGGTCGCCGGATGTTAGGCTGTTCCCGTTCCCCCGGATCGAGTGGGAGGCCGCGTGAAACAACTCCATCGGGCGATGCTGTCCGCTGCACTCTGCCTCGTCGTGGCAGGTTCGAGCCAGGCGGATGTCTGCAATCTGTTCTTCAAGCCTGCCACCTCCACCGCTCTCGGATACCGCCCCAACCGGGTCGTGCTCGCGGACCTCAACCACGACGGCATCCTCGACGCCGTCCTGCCGATGCGTGACCAGGGCGGCGGCCCTCCCTGGGGGAGCACCGTCGCGGTCATGCTCGGCGGCGGCAGCGGCGGCGTGGGGGACGGCACGTTCGGGCCCCCGACCTCCTTTGCCACCGGCAGCGGCCCCCAGGGCGTTGCCGCGGCCGACCTCGATGGGGATGGGAACATCGATCTCGCGGTGGCCAACGGGCAGAGCAACACCATCTCCATCCTGCATGGCCTGGGCGACGGCACCTTCGCCGCGCCGGTCAACCTCCCCGACGGCGCGGGGCCCTACGGCATCGCCGTGGCCGATGTGAACCTGGACAACGTCCCGGATCTCGTGGTGGCGGACAACAGCGCGGCGAGTGTGAGCGTGCTGCTGGGACAGGGGGGCGGCGCGTTCGCCGCGGCGGTGGTGTATCCGGTCGCCGACTATTCGCTGAGCCTCGCAGTCGCCGACATCAATCACGACAACAAGCCGGACATCGTCGCGACGGCCTACAACCAGGGCATGGCGGTGCTGCTCGGAAACGGCAACGGCACGTTCCAGGCGGCGGTCCCATACGGGACCAACGGGCAGCCCTACACGGTGGCCCTCGCGGACGTGGATGGGGACGGCAACCTCGACATGCTGGCGGGCAACCAGTCGCTCGGGGGCCTTGCCGTGCTGAGGGGTACGGGGACCGGGACCTTCAACTCGCCGGCGTTCTACGGCGTGGGTCAGTGGACGGTCGCGGGAATCGCCATCGCTGACGTCGATGCGGATGGCATCGCGGACCTTCTCCTGACCAACGCCAGCACCAACGTCGTGCTCTTCCTTCGGGGGCAGGGTTCGGGAGGCGTGGGGAACGGCCAGTTCGCGCTCCATTCGTCCTACTCGGCTCCGTCGTTCCCGGTCGGGATCGCCACGGGGCAGCTGAACGGCGATGGGCTCCCCGACGTGGTCGTCGCCGGGTACACCTCCAGCACCGAGGTCACGTTGCTCGGCACCTGCATCATGTATGCGCCGCATCTGGAGCCCGTGCGCGATGTGCCCAATGACAACGGTGGGAGGGTCTTCGTGACGTGGACGCCCAGCGCGTTCGACGTTCCAGGCGGGAGCGTCAACCAGTATCGCGTCTGGCGGCGGATTCCTCCCGGGGCGGCCCAAGCCGCTCAAGCCGTGGAGGCTGCGGAGGCCGCCGCGTCGCCCAGCAACGGGAGGCCGCTGGTGATCCACACCCTGGGCCTCGATGGCACCACGACCGTGTTCTGGGAAGCGCTGGCGACTCTCCCTGCCCAGAGGCTCGAGGGCTATGGCTACACCGCCGCGACCACGCAGGACTCCATTGCCGACAGCAATCCTTACACCGCGTTCTTCGTCTCGGCCCTCACGTCGAACATCGACGTCTTCTACTCGTCGAACATCGACAGCGGCTATTCGGTGGACAACCTCAGGCCCCATAAGCCGTCCGGACTTGTCGCGAGTCGCTCCGGCGATGGGGTGGGGTTGCATTGGGACGAGAATGGCGATGCGGATTTCGCTACCTATCACCTCTACCGGGGAGCGACGGCCGACTTCGCGATCTCGGAACAGAGCCGGATCGCGGTGCTGACCCAAGCGCTCTATCTCGATGCGGGAGCCCAAGGCGATCAGTACTACAAGCTGACGGCGATCGATGTTCACGGGAACGAGAGCGACGAGGCCATCCTCCCGCCCGTTGCGCCGGTCGGGGTCGACGACATCCCGATGGCTCCCTTCGACCTTCGCGGTGCGGTGCCCAATCCTTCGCGCACCGGCGTCCTGGCGATCCATGCCTCGGTGCCGACCGGGTCGAGTGCCCGCCTCGAGGTGCTGGACCTGGCCGGGCGCCGGGTCGCCGAGCGCACGCTCCAGGCGCCGGGGGCGCAGGTCATCCGGGTCGGAGATCGGTCCCCGCTCCCGGCCGGCGTCTACATGATCCGGCTCACGATGGGCGCGGTGCGAAGGGACATGAAGGCCATCGTCATGCGCTAGGCGGCCGAGCGCAGGCGCGAGCCCGCCGGAAACACCACGGGGTGAGGGCCCTCGAAGGCCCCCACCCCGTCATCGTTGTGGCGGACGGTCAGCCTTGCGCCACCATGTCCTTGAGCTCCTTGGACACCTTGAAGACCGGCACCTTGCGCGGGGGCACCGGGACCGCCTCTCCGGTGCGCGGATTGCGTGCGATGCGCGACTTGCGGTCCTTGACCCGGAAGGTTCCGAAGCCGCGAATCTCGATGTGGTGGCCGTTGGCGAGGGCGCGTGCCACCGCATTGAGGAAATTGTCAACGGTCTCCGCCACATCTTTCTTGGTCAGCCCGGTGCGCTCGGCAATTTGATCGACGATATCCGCCTTTGTCATCTCCCCCTCCTGGTGCCGCCGCGGCGGGCGCCCCGCAAAGGCCGGCACGATGGCGCGGAGCTAACGCCCATTTTCAAAACCTGTCAATCAGTTTTTGGACAAGGTCTTGCGGGATTCTCCCGGGGGCGCGTCGGGTCCCTTGCCGGCCCCGAGCGCGCGCCGCCGTGCCTCCTCGATCGGATGCTGCGCCGCGCGCGCGACCGCGGCGTCCAGGGCCGGCCGGCCGCGCGCCGACTCCTCCGCCCACTCGCGGGCGAAGGCGCCCGAGCGGATCTCGGCGAGCAGCGCCGCCATCGCGGCGCGCGAGGCCTCCCCCACCACCCGCGGGCCGCGCGTCACGTCGCCGAACAGGGCGGTGCCGCTGATCCCGCGCCGCATGCCGGCGACGCCGCGCTCGTGCAGGAGGTCGGCGAGGTACTTGAGCTGGTGGACGCACTCGAGATAGGCGATTTCGGGCGAGTAGCCCGCCGCCACCAGCACCTCGAAGGCCGCGACCACCATGGCGTTCATCCCCCCGCACAGCACCGCCTGCTCCCCGAAGAGGTCCACCTCGGTCTCCTCGCGCACGGTGGTGGGCCAGAGCCGCGCGCGGCGGCAGCCGAGTGCCGTGGCGTAGCGCTCGGCCAACGCCATGGCCTGGCCGCTCGCGTCGCGGTGCACTGCCACGTAGGCGGGGAGCCCCTCGCCGCGCGTGTACACCTCGCGCAGCACGCGCCCGGGGCCGGTCGGCGACACCAGCACGACGTCGGAAGCGGCCGGGAACGCGAGGTCGGCATAGAGGAGGTTGAAGCCGTGCGCGAACACGATGGCGGCGTCGGACGGCAAGGCCGCCGCGATCGCGGGCCATAACGCCGGGGTGGCTTCATCGGGCAGCATCACCGCGACGACGCGTGCGCGCGCCGCAGCGCCGGCGAGGGCGAGCGTGTCGAACCCGGCGGCCCGCGCGCGCGCATCGCCGGCGCCGCCCGGACGCGCGCCCACGATCACGGCAACGCCCGAGTCGCGCAGGTTGAGGGCGTGCGCTTCGCCCTGGTTGCCGAACCCCAGGACCGCGACGGTGGCGCCGCCCAGCGGCTCGTCCACGCGCGGATCGCTCACGCGGGGTCCTCGTCGGCGCGCCACGGCGGCCCGCTCCGGATCGTCACCGGCGGGCCGCCGCTCATCGCGCCTCGCGGCGGGCTACTTCTTGCCGCCGGCGGACTGCACCGCGGTGTCCGCGGTGCTCCAATCCGACTTGGTCACGAGCGCGCCGGCCTTGAAGGTGAAGGCCCGCTGCTTCGCCCAGTAGAACCAGGTCTCGTAGCTGTCCTGGTCCGCCGTCCACGCGTACACCTGCTCGGGCGCGCCGTCGCTCGCGAGCGTACGGGCGGCGGCGGTTCCACCCTTCGCCCCCTTGGCGGCCGCGGCGGCGTCCGGCACCGGCTGGCCGTTCTGCATGGCCAGGTAGACCATCAGCTCCTCGGTCGCCTTCCCGTTGTTGCCGGCCTTCGTGTAGATGGCGCCGAACTGGCGGTGCAGGTTCTTGTTCTGCGGCTTGAGCCCGACCGCGGCGTGGATCGTCTTGATCGACTCGTCGAACTTCTTCTGCTCGGCCAGCACCGCGGCGAGCGACGACAACGCGTCGACGTCATCCGTGCGCAGCTTGCTCGCCAGCCGCCACTGCCCCTCGGCCTTGGCCCACT
>Ga0070695_100001739_pt1 | contig 12259 bp, 11 predicted proteins | sample KBSK1252metaG_FD_65471 | JGI IMG/M metagenome (GOLD analysis project Ga0070695, IMG submission 65471) | Corn, switchgrass and miscanthus rhizosphere microbial communities from Kellogg Biological Station, Michigan, USA - KBS K1-25-2 metaG | ecosystem: Host-associated > Plants > Roots >...
GGAGAAGAGCTCGTGTGCAGTCCGAAGCTGGATGCGCGCGTCGAAGCGTCGCCGTTCGCGTCTGAGCCACTCGCCGTACAGCAGGTGCGTGCGCGCGAGGTCGACGCGGAGGCGGGTCGGTTGGAGATGCTGGATCGCCTCGCGGTAAAAGGTCTCGGCGACCTCACCTTTGGCGAGCAACGCCCGCGACCGTGTCTCGACGCCACGGGCCCAGGATGTTCCGCTCGCCCGCGTCGTCTCGCTCAGCACGTCCAGAGCCCGCGTCGCAAGATCGTTGCGGCCAGTGCGCGTCGCGGCCTCGATCAGCTCCAACATCGTCAGCGGCCGGAACCAAAGCTCGTGCGGATCTTCGACCACGCGGCTTGCTGCCTCTAGAACGACGTCGTACCGGGCGAGCCCGTTGTGCAGCATCGCGGTTGTCCACTCTGCGACCGCCAGGCCCATGCCCTCTCCACGACCGCGGAAATTCTCAGTCGTCGCCTGGATCAAACGTGAGGCGTCTGGTTCGCGACCTCGGAACGCTGCGAACACGAGAGGTGCGTACGGGACGTTCTGGCCGTCGGTTGCGTCGGTGATCGCGTTTGCTTCCGCGATGAGCAAGCTCGCGTCAGCAAGGTTTCCTGCATACAGCTCGATTGACGCTCGGGTGCTCAGGCTGACGGGCAGGACGGTCAGGGCGCCGGATTCGCGCCCCACGCGGATCTGCCTCTGCGTGAGCGCAGCCCAGCTCTCGTAGTCCCATATATAGCCGGCGACACGGCCTGCGAGCCACAGCCAACGGAGTGCCTCTTCTCGTCCGACCTCGTCATTGGCGAAGGCGGTTACCGCCTTGCGCAAGAGCGGGATTCCTGCCGCCGCACCATCGGTGATCAAGGCCACCAGGCCGTCGAGGAGCAGATCCGCCGCATGCGCCGGAGACTCTCGAGCAGGCGCGGCACGAACAGCGGCCGCCACCTGTCGAGCATCGACGTCGCCTCCCAGTGCACCGGCGAAGAAAGCGGCAGTCAGCGCATCGAGGTAGATGCCGCGCGCGGCCGCACCGTCCAGCCGCTCCAGGCGCCTGGCCGCAGAGAGCAATAGCGTCGGAGCCGCTCGCCCGCGATCGGCGGCGAACGAGACGCGAGCGCGCAGGACGTCCACTTGCGCTCGTTGCGTTTCGTCCAGGGGCCCTGCCTCCGCCCTCGCAACCAGCGCGAGCGCCTCGTCGAGGGCGCCCGACTGCTGCTTGGCCTCGGCCGCCGCGAGCGCTCGCGCTGAGCGCCGGGAGGGGTCGACGGTCAAGACGGAGGAGCGTTCGAGGAAGGCCGCAGCGGCCGCGAGCCCTCCGCGCGCCTGCGCGCGCGCTGCGGAGCGCTCGAGCTCCGCGGCGACGTACTCGTCAGGCCGGGATGCAGCCTGGGCAAGATGCCAGGCCCGGCGGTCAGGGTCGACAGCCGGATCGATCGATTCACCGAGTGCGCGATGGACTTCGGCCCGCTCGCGAGGACTCGCTTCCCGATAAACCGCGGAACGAACCAGCGGGTGCCGAAACGCGACATCAGGGTCGAAGGTGAGCAAGCCCTCGGACTCGACAGTGTGAGTGGCCGAATCTGCGATACCGAGACGCTGGGAGGCTCGCCGCACCAGGCCGGCATCGCCGGTCGGATCGGCTGAGGCCACAAGCAGCAACCGCCTTGCGTCCCGCGGCAGCGGCGCGAGCCGCCGTGTGAAGCTCTGCTCGATCTGAGAAGAGAGAGGCAGAGCCGCGGGCAAGCCGAACCCACCGGCAAGCTGTGACGGCGTCAGGCCACGCGGCAGTTCCAGGATGGCGAGGGGATTACCGCGGGTTTCCACGACGATCCGCTCCATCACGCGCTCGTCGAGCTTCGCCGGCAGGACGGAGTCGAGCAGCGCCCGCGAATCCCGATGGCCGAGCGGCTCGACCCGCAAGTGCGCAACGCTGGCGAGCCACTCGATGGGATCGCGCGCCGCGAAGAGCACTGCGATCTTCTCCGCCAGGAGGCGGCGGACCACAAACGCGAGGACGCGCGTCGACGCACGGTCAAGCCAGTGCGCGTCGTCGACGACGCAGAGTAGAGGCTGCTCCTCGGCAACCTCCGACAACAAATTGAGCACCGCGAGCCCTACGAGAAATGGATTCGGAGCCCTTCCAGCGCTCAACCCGAGGGCACCTTTCAAAGCGTCGCGCTGAGGATCCGGCAGGCTCTCTATCAGCTCGAGCCTCGGCGCGCAGAGCTGCTGGAGGGCGGCGAAGGCGAGTTCCATTTCCGCCTCGACTCCGACCGTCCGGACGATCCGGAAGTCCACTGCCGCCTCGACCGCGTAGTCCAGCAGCGCAGTCTTGCCGACGCCTGGCTCGCCGAACACCGCCAAAACGCCGCCGTGTCCGTCGCGGGCTTCGTCCAGAACACGGTCGAGCACGCCACACTCGCGCTGCCGTCCTAGAAGGCGCACGACAGGCCCTCCCGTGACCATCGAAAAAGCATGCCACCGGGATGACGGACTGTGGTTTTCAAGGATTCGATCGCCTCGGCTCGAAGGCGACGATGGTTGGATGGTACTGGCCGGCCCTTGGGGCTCGACTCGGACCGAGCAGAGAATTCCCCTGGCGCCGGTTCGTGGAAGCACCAACGAGCCGAGTGCGTAGGTGGCAACTGACGCCTTAACCGAGCAGCCTGCCCAGGAGCGCGCCGCCTCGGAACGCTCGCGCTGGCTCGCCCTCGCGGTGATCGGCATCGGGTTTGCATCGGTGGTGACCGCGCTCACGGCGATAAACGTCGCGCTGCCGTCGGCGCAGCTCGCAATGCACTTCACGACGGCGGACCGCCAGTGGGTCGTGACGGCCTACACGTTGGCCTTCGGCAGTCTGCTCCTGGCAGGAGGAAAGCTGGTAGACCTGCTTGGTCAGAAGACGACGTTTCTGGCCGGCCTGCTCGGCTTCGCCGCGGTCTCGGCGTTGGGCGGCGCCTCGGTTGACTTCGGCATGTTGGTGGCGGGACGGGCATTCCAGGGCGCGTTCGCGGCGCTGCTCGTGCCGTCGGCGATCTCGCTTCTGTCGACGACGTTCACCGACCCGAGGGAGCGGGCGAGGGCGTTCGGCATCTTCGGCGCGATCGCGACGGCGGGCGGCGCAGTCGGCCTGCTGATCGGAGGGGTGCTGACCGAGTACCTCTCGTGGCGCTGGACCCTCTACGTCAACGTCGCCTTTGCCGGAGTCGCGTTCGTCGGCGGAGCGCTGGTTCTCGGCCGACGGCCCACACCCTCCCGGCCCAGGCTGGACGTTCCCGGCGTGTTGCTCTCGTCCGCCGGCATGTTCTCGCTCGTGTACGGGTTCGGGAACGCGGCCACTCACGGTTGGGGGGATCCGTCGACATGGGGATTCCTGGTCGCCGGAATCGCATTGCTGACGTTCTTCGCGTTGTGGATTGGGCGCGCGGCGAACCCGCTGCTGCCGCCACGAGTCGTGCTCAATCGAAACCGAGCGGGGGCCTACGTATCGGTGTTCTTCGCCTCTTTCTGCATGTTCGCCACTTTCTTCTTACTGACCTACTACTTGCAGGGGACGCTTGACTTTTCGCCGGTCACGGCGGGCTTGGCGTTCCTGCCGATGTCAGCCGGCCTCGTGCTCGCGTCCAACCTCTCGACCATCGTCCTGCTGCCGAGAGTCGGACCGCGACCGCTCATGCCCGTTGGTTTGGCGGTCGCGGCGGGGGGCACGGCATGGCTTGCGCAGCTCGGACCGCACACCGGCTACGCCGAAGGCGTGCTCGGTCCGATCGTCCTGATCGGGCTCGGCCTCGGCTCGGTCATCGCGCCGTCAATCAACGTCGGGACGTACGGCGTGGCGCCCCAGGACGCAGGGGCGGCCTCAGCGACCGTCACGGTGGGGCAGCAGCTCGGAGCCTCTATCAGCACGTCGCTGCTCAACACGATCTTCGCGACCGCGTTCACGTCTTACCTCGCGACGCACGCTTTCGCCGGGCGAGTCGCCAACGCCCTCGCGCTCGCAAACGGCTACGACACTGCGTTCTGGTGGACGGCCGTCATCGCGGCCGGAGGAGCCGTCGTGGCCTCGCTCCTCTTCCGCTCAGGTCGCCTTTCCCAACCCGCGAGCTCGTTGAGGAGGTGAGTGATTAGCGCCTGACGCCGTCTGTTTGTAGCAACTGAAGCCGCATGAAAGGAGGTTTCTCGAGATGGCCATCGCCGCGACTGTTTCAACCCCGATTCGTGACCAGGTTGGCGACCACCTTCTCACGCCGAAGAACTCCGCCCTGCTCGTCATCGACTATCAGCCGAGCCAGATCGCCGCCGTCAGGTCGATGGATCGCGACCTGTTGCTCAAGAACATGGTTTCCATCGCGAAAGTCGCGAAGCTGTTTGGTGTCCCGATAGTGCATTCGACCATCAACGTGAAGACGGGACGCGGCCAGCCGACGCTCCCTCCGCTGGCCGAGGTGCTCGCCGACAACTCGCCCATCGACCGAACCACGACAAACGCCTGGGAGGACCCTGACTTTCTTGCCGCGGTTCGCGCGACCGGCCGGCGCAAGCTCATCCTCTGCGCCCTCTGGACCGAGATCTGTATGGCGTTCCCAGCACTCGACGCCATGCGTGAGGGCTACGAGGTCTATCCGGTGGTCGACGCCATCGGCGGCACCTCGGTCGAAGCGCATCGCGCGGGCCTCGACCGGGTGGTGCAGCGCGGCGCCAGCCCAGTCAGCTGGGTCGCTCTGGCTGTGGAGCTGCAACGAGACTGGGCACGCCTCGAAACAGTGCAGCAAGTCGTGCAGATAGTGCTGACCGATCGGCTGCTCAAAGAGGAATCAAATTCATGACTGCTCAGAACAACCTGGACGAAAACAAGCGAATCGTTCGCGCGTTCATCGAGACGGCGTTCAATCAGCACCAGACCGATCGGGTCGGGGACCACCTGACGCCCGACATGAAGTGGCACGGCGGGACCCTGGGCACAGTCGAGGGTCGCGACAATTTCGTCGGGCTTGTCGGCGCGATCGTCACCGCACTCCCGGATATACGCAACGTGGAGCAGGACATCATCGCCGAGCGAGATATCGTGTCCGTCCGCGCGGTCGTCGAGGGAACACACAAGGGGGACCTCCTCGGCATCCCCGCATCGGGCAGGCGCGTCCGGTGGGATGCGGTCGATGTGTACCGCGTGGCGGACGGAAAGATCGCCGAGGAATGGGCCGCGGACGACCTGCTTGCCTTCGTCCATGGGGTTGGCGCCTACACGCCTCCCTGGCTCGCACAGAAGTCGTAGCAAGCAAGAAGGTGAGACCGTGACCGCGAGCACAAACGGAGGCCTTCAGATCTACGACAACTTCGACAAGTTGGGCTACTCGCTTACCGACTATGCGGAGAAATGGATCCTCCCGTACGGACTGGGAGAGATGGCGCGGAACGACACCCGCAAGTTCAGCGACGGATACCTGAGCTTGAGCGCTGTCCCATTCCGCACTGCATCTGATGTGAGCGTGAATGATCACTTGAAGTACATGGCGGTCTCCTCGCAGGCCTTTCCTCTGCCCAGGAAAGGAACGGTCGTGATGTCGTCGGATATCCGGGCGGTGACCCCCGGCACGGTGTCCGACCTGACCCAGCACGGCGTCTACGGCCCCACGGGATCCTGGAAGAATCCGACCAAACCGGCAGGCGCGCCGGACTACAGCGCGCGGCTGCTCCAAGCGCAGCAAGCGGCGGTAGTGATGAACGTGCTCGATTTCTGCTCGGGTCAGCTGTTCGATTGGTTCATCGCCTCGGACACGGCGTTTGCCCTGATCGAACGGTTGCCGAGCACAGTGACCGGCAACACCTCGAACCCCGACTGCCCACAGGCCGCCGAGGTCGGCATCGACAAGATGTACACCCAGATCATCAGAGAAGTCCCGGTCAGCCCTGACTCGTGGCATCACGTTGACATCGCGGTGAGCTGCGGCGACGGAGAGCTATGGGTCGACTACTTCCTCGACCACGAGCCATTTGCTCACATCGCGAACGTCGGGATTCCGCTTGACAAGCAAGGAATCACCTTTTCTGGCACCTTCCAATCTTTGGGCTCCGGAGAACGGGTGGCGGACCAGCTCGATTCGGTGCGTTTCGGTCACGGCCTGTTTTCGCTGCTGGACGCATTCCCCTTCCAGCATCCTGGAGCTCCGGAACTGAGCGTCTCGATCCCGTTGGGGAGCGCGTCAGACACCTCCGGAGCCGGCCGCGCGCGCCTGTTCGGCCAGGGCGCCAGCGGATCGTTTGCCAATTTCGCAACGCTGACCTTGGCTGGCACGGCGGGGCCTGCAAATCCGTCCGAGATCGCGATGGCACTATCCGAGGCCCGGAGCGAACGCGACCGGCATCCCGTCTAGTCGTCAGCAAGCACACATTTGATTAAGGGAGGAATCGCAGATGGCGTCACAACGTGCGGAAGGTAAAGAGGAGCTTCTTCTTGAGCTGACGTCGAAGAACACGACGAGAAGCATCAAAGACTTCTCGCCCGAAGGCATCAGGCTCGAGTCCAATCTCGAGGGAGAGGCCAAGGGTGTGTACAACGCCACGTTCTACGCGACGATCACCATGCTCGTAAAGCCAGATCGAACGATTGACTACGAAGCACGACAGATCCACACGACCAGCGAAGGCGACACTGTTCTCGTTTACTACAAGGGGAGTAGCATCATCGAGAGCCCAGCCCACAATAAATTCGTGGGCGAAACCACCTTCCAGACCCAATCAACCAAACTCGCATGGCTGAACGGCATCAAAGCCCGCCACGATGGGGAGTACAACCCCGTCGCAGGTGAAAACGATTTCCGAGTCTACGGGAAGAGGTAGCTCATCTCCTATGAAGAGTCCAGCCATTTCATTGGCAGGGGAATTACACGCCTAAGCAACGTCGGCGCGAGGGACGTCCGGACATTGCCGACCTGCCAGCGGAAGCCGTGATGGGAATCGACAGCCTAGAAGACATTTCGGGGTGGCTCGGCACATTCAAGGAGCGGCTTCGCCTGGCCCGTCAGACCGAACGGCCGCGATTCGAGGCGATCCTGAATCGACTCGAGGCACGCCATAAGGAGCGTCGGGCCGAGCTTAGCTAGCTAAATGGCTCGTAGTCGCCTCAAGGTCAGCCGCGTCGCCCAACGCGTCCGACCGCTTCGACCCCCCGCTGTTGGACGAGCGCGGCGAGGCTGAGATTGGTGAATGTCTCGCGGCTGAAGTTTGCTGCCGATAAAAGGGATCGTTATCGCGAGCGCTCGTTCTTCGCTTCTTCGGCCCGACCCCGCACCTGATGTTGCGGCGCTCAGCTCGGAGCCGCTTCGTCGGCACTGTGCTCGTCCCCAGCCGATGTCGCTTCATCGCGTACGGCCTCGAAGGCGACACCCGGCTGGAGGCCGGCGGGAGAGCGCCTCGTCGACGACGGCGGCCAAGACACTTCACCGGGGAGACAGTATGTTGGACGTACTAGTACGCATCCAGTACGCAGCCGCATTCAATCATCGGGTGTCGTTAGGTGTCGTCTCGTATTCGGAATCAATGTTCTGAACTCCCAAATACCGAACCCGGCTTACAGTCCGCCCTCGGCCCACACCGTCATTTCGAATTGACCCGCGCCTAGACCCGCCTAACGTCTGGCGCTCGCGTTCGGCTTGGCGAGTGCGTATTCAACCGCGGCTTCGGCTCCCATCGCATAACCCCCGTCCCACGATCTGCGCCACCGTTTGGCCGGGACGGTCTTTTCAACTCTGCGTAAGAAGAGTCCCGGAATCGCCACATCAAAAGGTGCAGGAGGCGCGGCGATCGTCTCCCAGATTGCGGCGGCGGCACCGGCGAGGGTCGCGGCCCGGTCCGGATCGGCCCGCGCGGCCGCTACGCCGGCCAGCGTTTGCAGCCCCTGACCAACCCCCAGGCGCTCTTCTTGCTGCGCCGACGTCGAGAGTGCCTCGCGACCAAGGCGATCGGCTTCCGCAATGTCTTTCCGCGCCAAAGCGGCGTGGGCCAAGGTGTTGTTGATGTGGGCAGCGAAAATCTCGTCGCCCAGCTGGTGGTAAACATCTAGGCCTTCCCTCAAGATCGCGATGGCCTCGTCACCAGAGCCTGTGTGCAGCAGTGCGGTCCCATAGTTCAAGCACGAAGTTCCCAGCTGCCAACTCGGACCAAGGCGACGGCAGATGACGACCGATTCGTGGAAGGGCTCCAAGGCGTCCCTGTAGCGGCCCTGAACCATTGAAACCATTCCCTTGATCGTGAGCAGGTTGCGCATGTCCATGGGATCGTCGCTCTGTTTCGCGAACTCGAATCCCTCAGCAGCCAGGGCCGCCATACGTACGTGGTCTCCTTGCGGGTAAGCCAGAGCCGCCGTTGCCCAAGCAGCCTTCGCGCGCAGCGAGGCCGTCGCTGCGCCCACCGGCATGGCAAGCGCAGCGTCCGACCATCGACGGCCTTCCGCGTACTCGCCGAGCTGCCTCCAGTACCGCCAAAGGGCGACGGTATACCGCAATGCCAGAACCGCTTCGCCAGACTCGATGGTCCACGCCATACCACTCCGCAGATTGCCGCGCTGCACATGGAGGCGCTCGAACCAAATTTCGTGCCCCACTCGCACCAGGTTGGGCTCGGCGTCCTCCGCCAGCTTCAGGTAGTGAAGGGCGTGCCGTCTTGCGATTTCCTCACCCTCATGCGCGTCCAGAAGTCGCCGAGCCGCGTACTCCCTGACGACGTCGAGCATGTCGTAACGCGCTTCTCGATTGTTGCGATCCACCACGACCAGACTCTGGTCGACCAACGTACTAATGCCTTCAAGCACATCTCCGATTTCGGCCGCGGATCCGCATATGTCGGCGGCGTCGTCCAGGTTCCAGCCACCAACGAATACAGAAAGTCGCCGGAACAGCTTTTGAGCCTGAATCTCAAGCAGGTCGTGACTCCATGCCACCGTGTCCCGGATCGCGCGCTGGCGCAGCGGCAAATCGAGCGGGCCGCCGACCAAAAACTCCAGTCGATTCTCGAGCTGTTGACCTATGGCAGCCAGCGGCAGATGCTTCACCCTGGCGGCTGCTAGCTCAATCGCCAGGGGGAGGCCGTCCAGCCTGCGACAGATATCAAGCACCAGCGCCGCACTGTGCTGATCCAGTGCGAGGTCCGGCACCACGGCCTGCGCACGCTCCCAAAAAAGCGCCGTGGCCGGCCATCGCGTGATGTCTCCGGCCGGGTCGTCGCCCAGCTGGGAGGGCGACTCGAGAGGCGGCACCGAAAACTCATGCTCTCCGCGCAGGCGCAAAGCGCTTCGACTCGTCACCAGAAATGTCGTCTCAGGGCAGTTGAGCACAAGCGAATACACGAGGGCCGCCGCCGGCGTCAGGTGCTCGAGCGTATCGAGCAAGATCAGGAAACGCCTTCCCGCCAGGTGCTTGATCAAGAGTTGCTCGAGACTCGGCCCTGTCTCAACGACACCAATCGTTTTGGCCAGCTCGGGCGCGACTAGCGAGGCATCCTTGAGGTCGCCCAGTGAAACAAAGAAGCAACCGCCTGGAAACGAGTCCTGAATCTCGCGTGCGGCCTCGAGCGCCAGTCGCGTCTTTCCGATCCCGCCCGGGCCGGTCAACGTCAGCAGCCTGACACGACCGCCGAGCAACGTGGCCTTCAGGAATCCCAGTTCCCGTGACCGACCGATAAGTGGTGTCGGTGCCAGTGGGAGCGTGCCCCGTCCGAGTGATTCTGGACTGGACACCCGCCCACGCGCGAGCGCCACGAATCTGCGTCGCCGATCATCGTCCAGGCCCAGGGCGGAGGCAATCCGCTGGGCCGTGTCGTGATGGACGACGACTCGCAGTCCCCGCTCGAGGTCGCTCACGGTGCGCGCGCTGATGCCGGCTCGCTCCGCCAGGCCCTCCTGTGTCAGCCCAGCCGCCTCGCGCATGCCTTTGAGAGCGCTGGCCAACCTCTCGTCGAGCTCAACGCGACTCAAATCGGTGACCTAAACGGTGAGTAAGTTTCATGGCGCTGCCAGCAGACAGGCCACATGATCGGTCTTGTTCAGGCCGGGTGCACGCACCGCTGCCAGAGAGAGATATGAGGAGAGGTCAAATGCCCGAAACCGAGAATCCAAACAAGGAGACCGTTCGGCGTCTTTACGAGGAGGCTGTGAACCAGGGCAGGCTTGAGCTGATCGATGAGATCGCGTGGCCGGACCACATTGAGCACAACCCATTTCCACAACAGAGTCAAGGAGCCGAGGGCCTCAAGCAGCGCATCAGCATGGTCCGCGCCGCTTTCAACCCACGGTTCACCATCGAGCACCTGATCGCGGAAGGCGACAAGGTCGCCGTCATGTGGTCCAACCAGGGCACGCACGTCGGTGAGTGGTTCGGCTTTGCACCGACCGGAAAGAGCTTCGAAACGCATGGGGTCGACATTCACGTGCTGCGAGACGGTCGACTCGCGGAGCACTGGGACGTGGTCGACCTCGTCAATTTTCTGACCAGCGTAGGAGTGCTTCAGGCTCCACCGGCCGCGGCGCGAGGCCGGCGATGATTCTCTTGGCAGGCGGTACCGGACGCCTGGGAACCCGCGTCGTAACCCTATTGCGGCAGCGGGAGCAAGAACTCCGCGTGCTCACACGCGATCGCAGCCGGGCTGCCCATCTTGCCGGCCAGCGTGTCGAGATCGTGGAGGGCGACGTCCGAGATCTGACCGCGGTTCGCCGCGCGGTCGCCGGCACTGGGACGGTGATTTCCGCGATCCAGGGGTTCGCCGGCACCAAGGACGGGAGTCCCGCCACGATCGATCGCGACGGTAACCGCAACCTGATCCTTGCTGCGCGTGAGGCGCGGGTCGACCACTTCGTGCTTGTATCAGTCAAGGATGCGTCGCCGCACCACCCGGCGGAGCTGATGAGGATGAAGTACGCCGTCGAGCAAGACCTCAAGGCCAGCGGCCTCGCGTGGACGATCATCCGGCCCACCGCCTACATGGAGACCTGGTGCGAGGTGCTGGGCCGCCCGCTGCTCGACAAGGGCAAGACCCAGGTGTTCGGCAATGGCCGCAATCCAATCAATTGGGTTTCGGCCACTGACGTGGCGGAGTTCGTCGCCTTGGCGGCCGTCGACCCGGCGATGCGCGGCGAGGTGATCGAGGTTGGCGGCCCAGACAACCTGACCATGTCCGCGTTCGTTGATGTCTTCCGTAAGGAGGTCGGCTCGAGCGGCAATGTCGGCCACATTCCTCTCGCCGCCATGCGGCCTATGGCGGTTGCAATGAATCTGGTGAATCCAGCGATGGGACGACAGATCCAGATGGGAGTCATCATGGACACTCGCCCACAGGCCTTCGACGCATCGCAGACACGCCGGCGATATCCGTCGATTCCTGTCACCAGTCTGGAAGAGGTTGTGCGGCGAGACTTTGCCGCGGTGCGAGCCCAAAGGGCTTAGCGAATGGACGTCCTCGCAGGCATCTTTGTGGCGGCTGCCCTGCAGGACTTGGCGTATACGTCGAAAACGGCGCTCGTCAGCCGCGGCCACCTGAGACTCGCTGTCGCGGCCGATGTCTGCGCGATGCTCACATCGTCGCTTTATCTGATCTTGACTGCCTCGGTTACGATGCGATCCGGTCTGTCCTTGGCGACAGTCGAGGCATTCGCCGCGATTGCGGTCGGCGGAGCGTGCGGGACAGTGGGCGGCATGTTCGCAGTGGAGTGGGTGGAGCGGCGATTGGCTCTCAGCTCACCGAGCCCACGTGGAGCTGGAGCGGGCATTTCGGCACGATCCGGCTTGTTCGACGTGACGAAGACACTGCATCGGTATATGCCCGGGGCGAGGGCTGCGTGACACCCTTGTCGACACGACTCTCGCTGGAGGTGAAGGGCGGACAGAATGCTCTGTTCGGTGAGGGAACAATCAGTGAACAGCCGCACTCGATCGGAGCGTGTCATGGTGTGTCGTTTCGTATTCGTGGGGTGCAGTTGAATTCGCCGAAAAAGAACCGGGCTTACAGTCCGCCCTCGGCCCACCTACGCCAGTTTTTGAATACGAACGAGCTGAACATCTTTCTAGGCCGACCGGCACCCTTGTCGACTGGGTCCTTTATGGAGGGAGAGTGAGATGACGCGGTACCTCATTTCGTTCCCCAGCAGTGCGATGGACCACATCGCCCGCGAGGACTTGCCCGCCGTAGGAAAGGCCGCTCACGCGGTCGTCCAGGAGGCCATGGACGCAGGTGTGTGGGTGTTCGGCGGCGGGCTGGCCGAGGA
>Ga0070695_100001742_pt1 | contig 12242 bp, 15 predicted proteins | sample KBSK1252metaG_FD_65471 | JGI IMG/M metagenome (GOLD analysis project Ga0070695, IMG submission 65471) | Corn, switchgrass and miscanthus rhizosphere microbial communities from Kellogg Biological Station, Michigan, USA - KBS K1-25-2 metaG | ecosystem: Host-associated > Plants > Roots >...
GGTTGGCGTCCATGCCGGCCAGCGGGCTGCGCTCGCTCCGCGCCTCCCACGCCCCCTCGGTGAGCGTCGCGAGCGGCGTGGTCCCGTCGGGGCCCTCGCCACGGGCCACGAACACCTGCCGGAGGCGGGGCAGCGCGGGGCGGAGCCCGGCGAGCATGCCCGCGTGGTCGAAGCCGCGGAAGCCGGCCGGCACCACCGCCACCTGCGACTCTAGCAGGCCGAGCATGAAGCGCAGCTCGCTCGCCCGGTAGGTCGGCGGGATGGGGTTGACGACCGCGCCCACGCGCAGGGCGGCCAGGAAGAGCACCACCGCCTCGCTCCAGTTGGGGAGCTGGCAGGAGAGCACCCCGCCCGCCTCGAGCCCGTGCGCCCGCAGGCCATGGGCGACGCGGTCCACCCCGCGCGCGAGGGCCTCCCACGACCAGCGGCCGCGGCCGTCGACCAGCGCGGTGCCGGAGGGGCGCTCGCGCGCCCACCGCTCGAGGTAGACCTCGAGGCTCTCGTCGCGCCAGTGACCCGCCGCGGTGGTCGCCCGGATGCGCGCCTCGGTGAGAGTGCTCTCCATCCCGGCCCCCGGCAGGCGCCTCAGCTGAAGGCGCCCTGCTCGATCAGCTGCGTGTGGACCGATCCGGCCCGGAAGAGCTCGCTCCGCATCACGCGCTGGTGGAACGGGATCGTGGTCTTGACGCCTTCCACCACGAAGGCGTCGAGGGCCGCGGCCATCCGCGCGATGGCCTCGTCCCGATCCCGGCCGGTCGCGATCAGCTTGGCGAGGAGCGGATCGTAATGGACCGACACCTCGACGCCCTCCGCCACCCCGCACTCGAGGCGGACGCCCGGGCCCTCCGGCAGCACGAGGCGCGTCAGGCGCCCCGGCGACGGCATGAACCCCTTGGCCGGGTCCTCGGCGTAGATCCGGCACTCGATGCTCGAGCTGCGCTGGGTGATCTGCCCGTCGGTCCAGGGCAGCGGCTCGCCCGCGGCCACGCGCAGCTGCGCCTGGACCAGGTCGAGCCCGGTCACCTCCTCGGTGACCGGGTGCTCCACCTGCAGCCGGGTGTTCATCTCGAGGAAGTAGAACTCGTCGCCCAGGACGATGAACTCCATCGTCCCCGCGTTGACGTAGCCCACGGTGCGGGCGCCGGTGACCGCGGCCTCGGTCAGGCGCGCCTTCAGGGCCACGGGCAGGCGCGGCGCGGGGCTCTCCTCGACGAGCTTCTGGTGCCGGCGCTGGATCGAGCACTCGCGCTCGTGCAGGTGGATCACGCGGCCGGTCGCGTCGCCGAACACCTGGACCTCGACATGGCGCGCGCCCTGGACGTAGCGCTCCAGGAAGAGCCCGCCCGCGCCGAAGGCGGCCTGGGCCCGTCGCTGGGCCGAGGCGAACGCGGCGGGCAGCGCGGCCTCGTCCGCGACCTTCATCATGCCGATGCCGCCGCCCCCGGCCGCGGCCTTGAGCATGATCGGATACCCGGTGCGGGCCGCCACCTCGCGCGCGGCCTCGACCGACTCCATCGTCCCCTCGCTGCCGGGCACCACCGGCACCCCGGCTCCCGCCATGAGCCGGCGCGCGCCGATCTTGTCCCCCATCTGCTGGATCACGCGCCAGGCCGGCCCCACGAAGATCAGGCCCGCGGCCTCGCAGGCCTGGGCGAAGCGCCAGTTCTCGGAGAGGAACCCGTAGCCGGGATGGATCGCCTGCGCGTTCGTCCGCCGGGCCGCGTCGAGGATCCGCTCGATGTCGAGATAGCTCTGGCGGGCGGGCGCGGGCCCGATGGCGATCGCCTCGTCCGCGTCGGCCACGTGCGGCCACGCCGCGTCGGCCTCCGAATACACCGCGATCGAGCGGATGCCGAGCGCACGGCAGGCGCGGATGATCCGGCGGGCGATCTCCCCCCGATTCGCGACCAGGACGCTCTGCAGCACGGGGCTCAGGCGGGCTGCGCGGCGGAGGCGGTGACGGGCTCGAGCGCGGCGATGCGCCAGCCCGTGCCGGTCGGGACCCAGCGGAGCAGCACGGTGAGGCCCGCCCCGTCCCCGTCGACCCGGAGCTTCACCAGGCGCTGCGCCCCCACCCGGGCGAAGGCCACGACCCGGTGGCGTCCGCCCCGCGCGGCGAGCAGGCGGCTCGCGAGGTCCGGATCGGGCGCGAGCGAAGGGTCGAGCCACCGGCTCGCCGCGTCCAGCTCCCCGGCCACGAGCGCGTCACCGAAGGCGCCCAGGGCGGCCAGCAGCTCCGGGGCGATCGGCCAGGTCCCGGTGGCCTGCTCGAGACGGATGAACTCGCGCGCGTCGTCGCTCAGCGGCGCCTCCGCGGCACCCGCGGCCGAGGCGCGCGAGAGCGGCCCCGCCCCGGTCACCCCGCCCGCCGCCTCGAGCAGCGCCCAGAGGCGTGCCTCGCAGGCCCGCGCGCGGTCGATGAGCGCGGGGGTCCGCAGGAGGTGGAGCAGGATGGTCTCGCCCGCCGCGAGGTGACGCCGCTCGTCCTCGATAGAGCGGGCGAGGATCCGGCACGTCGGCGGCTCGTAGACTGCATTGGCGCTCGTCAGGTGCGCCTCGTAGGCGGCCAGCAGCTGCGGCTTGAGCACCCGGTACACCCCCACCACCCGCTCGATCGTCTGCGCGGGCGCCTCCGCGGCCTCGAGCGTGTCCATGAAGGCGACCAGCCGCGCGTTGGCCGGCTCGGACACCTGGGCCGCCGCGCGCAGCTCGGGCAGGCGCTTGCCCCACAGGTCGGCGTGCTGGGCATTGTCCCAGACGTGCCGGCCGAAGAGGAGCTTGACCGACAGCTCCGGGGTCAGCGCGATCCACCCGCCCAGGATGCGCATCATCCGCTCGACCGCGTAGCGGTAGTGGCGGACGGTCCTCGCGGACGCGTCCACCTCGAGATATCCCGACAGGGGATGGGGCATGGCGCGCGCGGGCCTAAGCCTAGTAGACCGCCGAGCGCTGCGTCGTCTTGATGAGCCGGGCGATCTCCTCGTCGGTGAACCCGCCCTCGCGGCGAGCCTCGGTGGCGATCGAGATCGGCACCGCCTCGTGATCGCCTTCCCGCCGGATCCCCCCCAGGTTGAACCGCTCGTCGATGGTCTCCTGGAACTCCACCGCGCGGCGGCGGCGCTCGGGATCGCCCTCGGTGAGCCGGGTGAGCCACTTCGAGCCCATGCGCACGTGAGTGATCTCGTCGGCCAGCACGTAGTCGACCGCGCGCTCCAGGATCGGGTCGCCCATCTTGCGGGCGATGTGCACGAGCTGGTTGAACACGTCGCACGCGAGACCCTCGAGACCGCGGTTGACCCCGGCCACCCGCGCCGCCGCGTCCTCCGCGCAGGCGCAGCGCCAGAGGATGGTGGTCTCCGGGAACTCGCCGATGTAGCCCTCCAGGTGCTCGAGCAGCCGCACGTAGATCTCGACGTGGCGCGACTCGTCCCAGACCTGCCGGGCCATGTCCATCGTGAACTCCCACGGGGTGTCCGGGAAGTCGTACACCGAGCGGCCGGCCCCTTCCATCGCTTGCAGCTCGCCCACCATGATGCCGTGGACCCGCTCCTTGATGGAGTCGCGCGAGAGCAGATCCGGGAAGGGCGGCAGCCCCTGCTCGATCTTGAGCTGCGCGACCTCGCGGGCCCGCATCCGCACCAGGCGATCCTCGCGGGCCAGCTTGTCGTACGCGATGAGCCGTTCCATGGGCCGCTTCCTCCCGAATGAACCGCTGTTCAGCGGAGTCTAGCCGAAGCCCACGACGAAGGCAACGGGAAGGCGGCGGTCACTTCGAGGGACGTGGGCCGCGCCGGCGCGGCAGCAGGCTCGCGGGGCGGAGGGAGTCCTCGCCGAACCGGGCGGTCACCCGATCCATGGCGCGCGCCAGCCGCTCGCGGCGCATCGGGTCCGGGCCGAGCAGCGAGAGCTGGCCGGCTGCGGCGGGCCCGAGCCCGGAGGCGGAGAGCCCGATGAGGCGCACCGGCTGGCGGAGCGGGATGCGATCCAGCAGGGCGCGGGCGCGCTGGTAGATCGCGAGGCCATCCTGGGTGGGGTCGTCGGTATGGCGGCGGGTGAGCGTGGAGAAGTCCGCGAAGCGGAGCTTGAGCGTGACCGAGCGGGCCGCGTAGCCGCCTTCCCGCAGCTCGCGTGCCACCCGCTCGGCCTGCTCGCGCAGGGTGGCGGCGAGGCGCTCCGTGTCGCGGTGGTCGCGCCCGAAGGTCTCCTCGGCGCCCATCGACTTGGGCGGCGCGAACGGCTCGACCGGGCGGTCGTCGAGACCGCGCGAGAGATCGCGGAGCCCGCGCCCGCCCGACCCGAAGCGCGTCTCGAGGTAGGCCACCGGCACCGCCGCCAGCTGCCCGATGGTGGTGACCCCCATCGTCTCGAGACCGGCCGCGGTGACCCGGCCGACGCCCCAGAGCCGCGAGACCGGCAGGGGCGCGAGGAAATCGGCCTCCGTGCCCGGTGACACCACCACGAGCCCGTCCGGCTTCCGGAGGTCGGAGGCGACCTTCGCCACGAACTTGTTGGCGGCCACCCCGACCGACGCGGTCAGCGCGAGCTCGGAGGCGATGCGCGCCTTGATCGTCGCCGCAACGGTGGGCCCGGTCCCGGAGAGCCCCTCGGTGCCGGTGACGTCCAGGAAGGCCTCGTCGATGGAGACCGGCTCGAGCAGCGGCGTGAAGTCGGCCAGGATGGCCATGACCTGCCGCGAGACCGCGGCGTACTTGTCCATGTCCACCGGCCGGAACGCGGCGTCGGGGCAGAGGCGCGCGGCCCGACCGATCGGCATCGCGGAGTGCACGCCGAAGCGCCGGGCCTCGTACGAGGCGGCCGAAACCACCCCGCGGCCCCGCGGGTCGGCCCCCACGATGACCGCCCGCCCCCGCAGCTCCGGCCGGTCACGCTGCTCCACGGACGCGTAGAACGCGTCCATGTCGACGTGGAGTATGGTGCGCGCCACTACGGTTTACTTCTTTAAGCTCGTCATCTGCGGGGGCCCAGAAATGGCCCCCGCACTCCCCCAGATTGCGGGCAACCGTTCAGGCCCCATTCAGCGCGTGACGCTACGGCCGCGCCACTTGTCGATCGACTTCTTCGAGAAGAGCCACTTCCCCTCGTGCTGCAGCGCGGGGATCCGGCGCTCCGCCGCCATCGCGGCGACCGTCTTCTCGTCCATGGCCAGATAGCGGGCCGCTTCCTTCACGTCCATCGTGTCTTTTGGCAGCACCGGCGATCGCCTCCCGTTGTGGATCAGTGCGCGCGGACGCCCGCCGTCGCGTCGGACGCCTTCTTCAGCCGCTCGATCTCCGCCTCCAGCCCGTGGATGCGGTCGAGCATCTGCTCGAGGGTCCGCGCCAGGGGATCCGGCAGGTCCGTCTGGTTGAGATCGATACCCCCGGTCACCCGCTCGCCGTTGCGGAATGTTATGCGACCGGGCACCCCGACCACAACACAGTTCTCGGGCACCTCACGCACCACCACCGATCCGGCGCCGATCCGGCTCCCGGCCCCGATCGTGAACGCCCCGATGATCTTGGCGCCCGCGCCGATCACCACGTCGTCCCCGATGGTGGGATGCCGCTTCTCGCGCTTGACGCTCGTGCCGCCGAGGGTGACCCCCTGCAGGATGCTGACGTTCTTCCCGACCTCGGCGGTCTCGCCGATGACCACGCCCATGCCGTGATCGATGAAGAGCCCGGGCCCCAGCACCGCGGCGGGGTGGATCTCGATGCCGGTCAGGAAGCGCCCCACGTGGGACACGAAGCGGCCGGTCAGCCGCCACCCCGCCCGCCAGAGCGCGTGCGCGAACCGGTGCCACCAGATCGCGTGTACGCCCGGGTAGCACAGCACGACCTCGAGCGCCGAGCGGGCCGCCGGGTCACGCTCCATCACCGTCCTCACGTCCTGACGCATCCGATCAAGCATGGTGCTCGCTCCTTGTCCGGACCCGGTCCAGCGCGTCACGCGCGGCCGCCCGCAGCCCCAGCACCGCGACCAGGGCCGCGTGCCGCCGCGGCTCCGGCAGTCCCCCCACCGCCGCCTCGATGCGCTCGGCCGGCAGCTCGAGCAGCTCCTCGAGCCCCGACCCCGCCGCGACCTCGGTCGCCGCGCTGGCCGCCGCGATCGTCGGCCCGCATCCGTAGGCCTGGAATCGCGCCTCCACCACCCGACCCTCCCGCACGCGCAGGTGGAAGCGTACCAGGTCCATGCACTCCTTGTGCTCGCCTTCCCCCACCCCGTCCGGCTCCCGCATCCGGCCCGCGTTCCGCGGATTCCGGAAGTGATCGATCAGGACCGGGCTGTATTGCACCGCCGCGGCCTGGGCCGGCGCCTCAGGCCCGCGCCGGCATCGCGCTCCGCAGCTTGGCCACCAGCGGCTCCGTGCAGTCGACCACGTAGTCGATGTCCTCGGCGGTGGTGCTCCGCCCGAGCGAGTGCCTCACCGACCCCATCGCCCAGTCGAGCGGGACGCCCATCGCCACCAGCACGTAGGACGGCTCCACGTTGCCGGAGGTACACGCCGAGCCGGCCGACACGCCGATGCCCTTCAGATCCAGGCCGAGCACGATGGATTCCGACTCCACGTGTCGGAAGCACACGTTGCACGTTCCCGGGACCCGCTCGGTGGGATGGCCGTTGAGCCGCACCTCGGGCACGCGGCTCTTCAGACCCTCCCAGAGCCGGTCGCGGAGTCCGGTCACCCGCCGGCCCTCCTCGACCATGTCGCGCCCGCGGATCTCGACCGCCTTCCCGAAACCCACGATCCCGGCCACGTTCTCGGTGCCCGCCCGGCGCCGCCGCTCGTGCTCGCCGCCGTGCTGGAGGGAGACCATCTTGGTGCCCTTCCGGATATACAGGCCGGCCACGCCCTTGGGCCCGTAGATCTTGTGGCCCGAGAACGACAGCATGTCGATGTTGAAGGCGTCGAGGTCGATCGGCACCTTGCCGAAGGTCTGCACCGCGTCCATGTGGAACGGGATGCCGTGCTCGCGGGCGATCGCCCCGAGCTGCCGGGCCGGCTGCACGGTGCCGATCTCGGAGTTGGCGTGCATGATCGAGATCAGGATGGTGTCGGGCCGGATCGCCCGCCGGAGCGCGTCCGGATCGACCATGCCGTGGCCGTCCACCTCGAGATAGGTCGCCGCGAAGCCCTGGGCCTCCAAGGTCTGCACCGCGCGCAGGACCGCGTGGTGCTCGATCTTGGTCGTGATGATGTGCCCCCGACCGCGGGCGAACGCCACTCCCTTGACCGCCATGTTGTCGGATTCGGTGCCGCCGGAGGTGAACACGATCTCTTCCTTGCCGACGCGCAGGAAGTGGGCGATCTGGTCGCGCGCGCTCTCCAGGCCCTCGCGCGCCTCGCGGCCGAAGCCGTGCACGCTCGAGGGATTGCCGAACCGTTCGCTGAAGTACGGCAGCATCGCCTCGACGACCTCCGGGTGCACCGGAGTCGAGGCATTGTGATCGAGATAGATCTGTCGGCTCATTGACGCTCCCCTTTCACTTTGTTACGCTGCGCCCGCATGGCCCTCGCCGGACGGAAGCTCGGTCTGATGGTGTCCACCGCGCCCGATCACCCGAACCTCGAGACCGCGCTCGGTCTCTCGAAGGCGGCGCTCGACGGCGGCGGGGACGTGTACGTCTACCTGATCGACGACGCGGTCGCCGCGGTCGAGGACGAGCGCCTGCAGGCCCTCGCCGACCGCGGGCTCAAGCTCTTCGTGTGCGCCTACGGCTGCCAGAAGCGGCGCCGGCCCCTGTCGGACCGGGCCACCAACTGCGGCCTCGTGGTCCTCACCGACGTGATCAACGGCACCGACCGCTTCGTCGCCCTGAACTAGTCGCGCCCCAGTGAGCGGCCAGCACGAGCCCACCCTCGTCGTGATCTCGGAGGACCCGCGCGTCTCGCACCGGGCCAACGAGGCGATGCGCATCGCGCTCGGGATCGTGGCCGGGGACAACGAGGTCCACGTGGTGCTCACCGGGCCCGCGGTGCACCTGCTCGACGAGGACACCGACGACCTGGTCGACGGCGACGACATCGCCAAGTTCCGCGCCTCGCTCCGGAAGCTGGGCGTGCCGTTCCACATCGAGGGCGCCCCGCCCACCACGCCCGGGTGGAACGCGGAGGGCCATCCGGTGATCGCGGTGAGCCCGGCCCAGGTCGCCGCGCTCGTGCCCAGGGCCACGCGGTTCCTGATCTTCTGATGGCCGCGTTCCTCCACATCCTCAAGGCGGACTCGGCCGTCGCGCTGGCCGCCTCCGTCATCGAGTCCAACCTCGCCGAGCCGGACGCCCGCGTCACGGTGGTGCTGCTCGACGGCGCGGCGGTCCCGGCCCTGCCCGCGGGGGCGACGGTGCGCCGTCTCGCCGACGGCGACCTCGACTACCCGGGTCTGCTCGATCTGATCTTCGCTCACGACCACGTCGTCACCTGGTAGATCCCCTCACCCTCGTCGCCCCTCACTCTGCCCTCTCCCCGAGGGGAGAGGGAGAAATCAGCGGTCCCGGTACTCCTCGAGCCACTTCATCTGGATGGCCTCGAGGATCCCCTCGTTGGAGCTCTTGGCGTCGTCGCGGAACCCGGGCAGCGCCACCACCCACTTGTGCAGGTCGGTGAACCGCACCGTGAGCGGGTCCACGTCAGGGTGCGCGTCCATCAGGGCCAGCGCGATGTCCTCCGCGTCTGTCCAGTTCATGTGGGCCAGGTCACTTGGGGATCTCCACCACCACGTCGCCCCGGACCACCGCCTGGCAGCCGAGCCGAGAGTGCAGGGTGAGCCCCTCCGCGGTGTCCAGGCGGTCCTCCTCGTCCTGCTCCATCGGCGACAGGTTCTCCTCGCCCTCGCGGACCACCACGTGACAGGTCGTGCAGGCGCAGCTGCCCCCGCAGTTGTGCTCGAGGTGGATGTTGTTGGCCAGCGCGATGTCCAGCAGCGAGCCCGGGCGGCCGTGGTCGGCCAGCGGGTACTTGGCGTCGTCCACCTCGACGGTCCGGTTGAGCGGCAGGAACGTGACCTTGTGCACCGCCATCTAATCGCTCTCCAGGAGCTGGTCGGCCCGCTTGGAGGTGACCGCGTCCTTGATGGCCGCCTCCATCATGCGATCCGCGAGCGGCGCGGTGGCCTGGTTCAGCGCGATCGTGCACTCGCGGATCTCGTTCCGGTCCGTGCCGGCCCGCGCGGTCCGGAGCGTGGCCAGCGCCGCGTCGATCCCGGCGCGCTCCTCCGCGGTGGCGATCCCACCCGCCTGGCGGAGCGCGCGCTCCACGTGGTTGATCACGGTGTCGGCCTCGGTCTGGGTTTCGATCAGGAGGCGCGCGTTGACGTCGTCCTCCGCGTACGTGTACGAATCCTCCACCATCTGCTCCACCTGGACCTCGGTGAGGCCGTAGGTGGGCTTGACCTCGATGCTGGCCGCCTTGCCGGTCCGCAGCTCGCGGGCCTGCACCTGGAGGATCCCGTTGGCGTCGATCAGGAAGGTGACCTCGATCTTCGGCATGCCCGCGGGCATCGGCTCCACCCCGGCCAGGTCGAAGCGCGCGAGCGATCGGTTGTCCTTGGCCAGCTCCCGCTCGCCCTGCAGCACGTGCAGGTCGACCGCGGTCTGCCCGTCGACCGAGGTGGTGAAGTACTCCTTGGCCAGGGTCGGGATCGTGGTGTTGCGCGGGATCAGCACGCTCACGATGCCGCCCAGGGTCTCGATGCCGAGCGAGAGCGGTGTCACGTCGAGCAGCAGCATGTCGGTGATGCCCCCGGCCAGGATCTGCGCCTGCACCGCCGCCCCCAGCGCGACCACCTCGTCCGGGTTCAGGCGGCTGTGCGGGGCCCGGCCGAAGAGGTCCGCGACCCGCCGCTTCACCAGCGGCATCCGCGTGGAGCCGCCCACCAGCACCACCTCGTCGACCTCGTTGGCCCGCAGCCCGGCGTCGGCGAGGGCCTGCCGGCACGGCCCCAGGGTCGTCGCGACGAGGGAGTCGACCATCGTCTCGAGATCGGCGCGCGTGACATCGCGGTGGTAGGTGAAGCGCTCGAAGGGGATCGTGAGCACGGTACGCTCGTCGAACGAGAGCCGGCACTTGGCCGCCTCCGCCCCCAGGCGCAGCTCCTGCATCGCCTCCGGGTCGCCCGACAGATCGGCCCCGTGACGCGCCCGGATGTCGGCGAGCAGCCAGTCCACGATCGCCCGGTCGAAGTCGTCGCCGCCCAGGTGGGTGTTGCCGTTGGTGGCGAGCACCTCGAAGACCCCGTCCTTCACGCGCAGGATCGAGATGTCGAAGGTGCCGCCGCCCAGGTCGTAGACCGCGATGACCCCCTGGGCCATCTTCTGCAGCCCGTACGCGAGCGAGGCCGCGGTGGGCTCGTTGACGATGCGGAGAACCTCGAGGCCGGCGATGCGCCCCGCGTCCTTGGTGGCCTGGCGCTGGGCGTCGTTGAAGTAGGCCGGGACCGTGATCACCGCCTGCTCAATCGGCTCCCCGAAGTGGGCCTCGGCCCGCTGCTTCAGCGCGCGCAGCACGTGGGCCGACACCTCGGGCGGCGTCACCTCCCGGTCGCCGATCCGGATGGTCACGACCTCGGCCTGCGGGGTCACCGCGAACGGCAGGCGCGCCAGCTCGTCCTTCACGTCGTCGTACCCGCGGCCCATCAGTCGCTTCACCGAGTAGACGGTGCGGGAGGCGTTGCGGACGAGCTGGCGCCGGGCCGCCTCGCCCACCACGACCCCGTCGGGCGTCCAGGCGACGATCGACGGCAGCAGGGCGCGGCCCTCCGCGTCGGGGATCACCCGCGGGATGCCGCCCTCTACGTAGGCGACGAGGCTGTTGGTCGTCCCCAGGTCAATGCCGACGATGCGAGACATGGCTCCCTTCACGCTCTCCCAGTGCGTCACTCAGGTCGTCGATCACGGTGCGCAGGTAGGCCCGGGTGGCGAGCCGCTGCTTGAACCACTCGAGCAGCGGCTTGCGGTCGCCGCCCTCGTCGACCAGGCGGTCCCACTCCGCGCCCCGCCCGACGATGGCCTCCCCCTCGGCCGCGTATCGCGCCTCGAGCCGCGCCCGCTCCTCGCGGAGCCGCCCGGCCGCCTCGCCGCCCATGCCTTCCGCCTTGGCTTCCTCGAGCGCCTCCTGGACCTCCAGCATCTCCTCCAGCAGCTCCCGCGGGGCCCGCGGCTTCTCGGTCGCGCCCTCGCGGACCTCGCGGCCCTCCTCGAGGGCGATCAGGTACTCCACCCGCGACAGCGGATCGCGCAGCGCCCGGTACGCCCGGTTGACCATGGCCGACTGGGCCAGCGCCTCGGCCTGGCGCGCCGCGGCCGCTCCCTGGTGGAAGTCGGGGTGGTGCTCCCGCGACAGCTCGTAGAAGCGGCGCTGCAGTGCGGGGCCGTCCACCACGAGCTTCCTGGGCAGCCCGAACACCGTGAAGTAGTCGGTCACCGTCATCCCTCGACAGAAGATCGGGCCTGAAAAGAAGAACGGGCCCGCCGGGGCCCGTTGTCCTGTCTCGCGAGGCGGGCCCTAGGCCGAGAACGATGTGCCGCAGCCACAGCTCGATTTCGCCTGGGGATTGACGAACGTGAAGCCGCCCGTCAGCCCCTGGGTGACGTAGTCGAGGGTGGTGCCATTGAGATACAAGTAGCTCTTGGCGTCGCACACGACCTGCACCCCTTCGATGTCGAACTTCTTGTCGCGGGGGCCGGTCTCGTTGTCGAACTCCAGCGAGTACGAGAGGCCGGAGCAGCCGCCTCCCTTGACCCCCATCCGCAGATACACGTTCTCCAGGTTCTGGGTCTTCATCAGCTCCTTCACCTGCTTCACCGCCGTCTCGGTCAGCGCCAGTGCCATCGCGTCGGTCTCCTCGTCCTTACGACGCGTTCCGGCCCGCGGGGGCTTCGCTCTTGACCCACTTCTCCTTGTAGTCCTGGAGCGCGGCCTTGATCGCATCCTCGGCCAGCACCGAGCAGTGGATCTTCACCGGCGGCAGCTTCAGCTCGCTCACGATGTCGGTGTTCTTGATCTTGGCCGCCTCGTCCACCGTGCGGCCCTTGAGCCACTCGGTGGCCAGGCTCGACGAGGCGATGGCGCTGCCGCAGCCGAACGTCTTGAACTTGGCGTCCTCGATCACGCCGGTCTCGACGTTGACCTTGATCTGCAGCTTCATGACGTCGCCGCACTCCGGCGCGCCCACCAGGCCCGTCCCGACCCCCGGGGTGTCCTTGGTGAAGGACCCCACGTTGCGCGGGTTGTTGTAGTGGTCGAC
>Ga0070695_100001746_pt1 | contig 12236 bp, 10 predicted proteins | sample KBSK1252metaG_FD_65471 | JGI IMG/M metagenome (GOLD analysis project Ga0070695, IMG submission 65471) | Corn, switchgrass and miscanthus rhizosphere microbial communities from Kellogg Biological Station, Michigan, USA - KBS K1-25-2 metaG | ecosystem: Host-associated > Plants > Roots >...
GCGGGGGCGTCCCGACTGGGTGTGGCACGTGTTCGGGCGCTTCGTTCGGGTACCGCGGGTCGGTCGCCGGTACGCGGAACGACCCGGCTACTACAGCCGCCTGCGGTTCGTGGCCAACCACGCCCGCGAAGTGTGGGTGCCCAGCGCGCACACGGCGGCGAGCGTGCAGGAGCGACTGGGTGTTGCCTGCCGCCGGGTGCCTTTCTGCTTCGATTCAGAGCGGTTCACGCCCGCCCCCACGACTCGAAGACGCGGATTGCTCAGCGTGTCACATCTCACGCCGCACAAGAACCATGCGGCGGTCATTCGAGCGGCTGCTCGCCTCGAGCCGAGGACCCCTGTGCGCATCATCGGGAAGGGTCCGGAGCGGGCCTCCCTGGAACGACTCGCTGCCACCCTGGGCGTGCCCTGCAGCATCGAGTCCGACCTTACGGAAACGGACTTGGTGACCGCGTACCGGACGGCGGAGGTGGTAGTCTGCCCCAGCACCTTCGAAGGCTTCGGACTCACCCCGATGGAAGCGATTGCGACCGCCACGCCGGTGGTGGCGTCGGACATCCCGCCTCACCGTGAGTTCCTTGGCGCGTCGCCCCACTTTTTCACGCTGGACGACGAGGACGGCCTGGTGGCGGCCATCAGGGCGGCGCGCGCGGGCCCGCCGCCGGCGCCCGACGTTCTGTCCGGGGTGACGATCGATGCGGCGGCCGAGCGGTTCTCGGCCGGCCTGATGCCGTACCTGCGCTGAGGGTGGCTTAGCTGGCGGCGTCGGCGGCTTTCGGGGTCGCCGCCGGCCGCGCGCTGATGGCGTAGGTGGGGCAATGCCGAATGAACTCGCCGTCGATCGGCGACCACTCCTGGTCGGGTCGCGTGACGACGGCCTTCCCCTGGGCATCGAGCACGAACATGCCGGGCGGCGCCTGCACCAGACAGGCGCCGCAGCCGATGCAGCGCTCGCGCTGCACGCGCACCGACACGGGGCGGCGGGGGTGGACGCCGGAGTCGCCCGGCGCCGGCCATTCTTCCGGCCGGTCGAGCGCGGCGACGGTCGCCCGATACCCTTCCTCTACCACCTCGCGCAGGTGATCGAAGTCGAAGGCCGAGATGTGCTCGACGCGTGGGTGGATATAGTAGATCGGCGGCGTGGTCCACTCGCGCAGTCGCAGCTCGAGGATGGTCTGCATCGCGATCTCCGCCGCCCGCGCGAACACCGACGCGAAGCCCTCGTCCTGCGTGTCCGCGCGCAGGGCGTTCGAGGCGGACACGTCCACGGCGACGATCACATCCGAGCCGAGGATGCGCGCCGTGCCCACCGGCAGGTTGTCCACCGTGGCGCCGTCCATGTAGAACCGCCCGCGGATCTCGCGGGGGGGGAGGTACCCCGGCAACGCGCAGGACGCGAACACGGCGTCCTTCACCGGCACCTCGTCGAGCCCGTCGAGTCCCCAGAACACCTGCATCCCCGAGTTCAAGTCCACGGTGTTGACGATCAGACGGTTGCGCAGGTCCTGGAACGTGACGTCGCCGACGAGGCGGTGCAGCAGGGTCTCGAGCGGCTCGCGGCGGAACAAGGCGGGGGAGCGCATCCGCTTGAACGCCATGTCGGCGTGCGCCACAGCGAAGATATCCTTGCGCACGAGGCCGATGGCGATTTCGCGCAGCTCGGCGATGCTCTTCCCCGCCGACCAAGCGGCGCCCACCAGCGCGCCCACGCTCGAGCCGACGATTTGCGACGGCACGAGGCCACGCTCGGTCAGTGCCTGCAGCACGCCGACGTGGGCGACGCCTTTCATGCCCCCGCCGCCCAGCACGAGGGTGAACTGGGTTTGCTTGTTCACGTGACCGCCGCTTGCCCGGAAGGTGAGCCTCGGAGTAACGTAGTCGTACTCCCCAGCCCCGCGCTACTCATGCGTCATCGCGTCGTACGAAACCGTTGGACATTGGCGGGACTCGCGCTCGTGACGCTGCTCGGGTGTGCCGCGCTCGGGGCGCCGTGGCTGGCGCCGGGCGATCCGACCCGCGGCGATCTCACCGCCGCGCTGCGCTCGCCATCGACGACCTACCTGCTCGGCACCGATGCCCAGGGGCGGGACGTGCTGAGCCGCGTGTTGTTCGGGGCCCGGTTGTCGCTCGCGGTGGGTCTGGCGAGTCAAGTGATCGCGCTCGCGGCGGGGCTCACGCTCGGCCTCACGGCCGGCTTCTACGGTCGGTGGGTCGACGCCGTGGTAATGCGCGTCGCTGACGTGACCCTCGCATTCCCGTCGCTGCTCCTGCTCATCGCCGTTGCCGCCGCCGTGCGACCGTCGCTCCCGGTCGTATGTGTCGTGATCGGGCTCGTGGGCTGGGCAGGCATGGCCCGGCTGGTGCGCGGGCAGGTGCTCGTGACGCGCGGCCTCGACTACGTGCAGGCGGCCCGCGCGCTGGGCGCGTCAGACGCGCGGCTCGTGGCGCGGCACGTGCTCCCCAACGTCCTCGGGCCCGTGATCATCGCGGCGACCCTCGGCGTCGGCGGCGCGATCATGGCCGAGGCGGCCCTCTCGTTCGTGGGCCTGGGCGCCCAGCCACCGACGCCGTCCTGGGGTGCCATGATCGCGGAGGGGCGGGATCTGCTGCGGGTCGCGCCGTGGGTGTCTCTGTTCCCGGGGCTCGCGATCGGCATCACCGTGCTGGGCGTCAATCTCGTGGGCGATGGTCTGCGCGACGCGCTGGACGTCCGAGCATGACCGACATCGCGTACCACCCGACTCGCTTGCGCGCCCTGCGCGACCAGTTCCGCGCGCTGCGCGCTGCGGAGTTCCCGTGGACCGCGGACACCGTCTATCTGAACAACGCCAACATCGGGCCCATTCCGGAGCGCACGCGCCGCGCGCTGGACGAATTCACGGCGAAGCGGACGGCACCGCACCTACTCCCGGACCGCGAGCTCCAGGCGGGGCTGCAGGCGGCGCGGGTCGCCGTGGCCCGGCTCCTCAATGCGGAGCCCGCCGAGATCGCGCTCGCGACCAACACGAGTCACGGCCTGAACCTCGCCGCCCGCGCATTGCCCCTGCAGCGTGGCGACGTGGTCCTGGTCTCGGACCGGGAGTTCCCGGCGAACGTGTATCCGTGGATGCTGCTCAAGAAGCAGGGCATCGAAGTCGAGCTCGCGCCCTGCGCCCCCGAAGGCTGGCCCGACGAGGACTACCTCGTCGAGCGCCTGCACGACCCGCGGGTACGAGTGCTGGCGGTGTCCTTCGTGCAGTTCTCGAACGGCTACCGTGCCGATCTCGCCCGGCTCGGGGCCGCCTGCCGCGCCAACGGCACGTTCCTCGTAGTGGATGGGATTCAGGGCGTGGGGAACTCGGTGCTCGACGTCCGCGAGACGCCGGTCGACATCCTCGCGTGCGGCGGGCAGAAATGGCTGCTTGCGCCCTGGGGATCGGGGTTCGTCTACGTGCGACGAGAGCTCATTTCGGCGCTCGAGCCCACCGTCACTGGCTGGATGGCGTTCGAGGGGACCGACGACTTCTCACGCCTCACCGAGTACAACCCCACCTTCCGCTCAGATGCCCGTCGCTTCGAGATGGTCACGCTCCCTTACCAGGATTTCTACGGCATGACTGCCTCGGTGGGTATGCTCGCGGAGCTCGGCATCGACGACATCGCGCAGTACGTCCGCACCCTGCACGAGCCGGTGTGCCGCTGGGCGGACGAGACCGGCGTCCGCGTCGTGTCACCGCGCGCGGAGGCGCACCGCTCGGCGATCATCTGCCTCGCTCCCGCGCATCCCGTCGAGGCCTACCACGCGCTCAAGCGGGCCCATGTCGTCTGCTCGCTGCGCGAAGGCGCCATCCGGCTCGCCCCGCACTGCTACAACACGGTGGAAGAGCTGGAGCGGGTGCTGGATGTGATGGACCAGCTGGAATAAAAAGGCGTTACATGGTGCAGGTTACACGTTCCACGAGGTCGTGCAACGTGCAACGTGCAACGTGCAACGTGTAACGTGCAACGCCTCTCATGCAACGCTTTCCCGGTGCCTATCTCCCCAAGCCGCCCAGCCGACAAACAGCCACCCGAAGACGATCCCGCCGATCGCGACCGCGCGCATGCTAGGCGGCGTACCCCCCACGAGCGAGCCGATGTAGGAGAGTACGAGCACGGCGAGGAGCGCTGGGGGCCCGTACCGCCCCACGGCATCGCGAGCCCGGGTCGCGCGTACATACATCCACACGCCGACGACGAACATCGCCGCTTCGACCACGATCGTACCCGCGATCGAGTTCCAAAGGCCCAGCCCCAGCTTCGGGCCGCCGGGATAGAGCGGCATGTCCGGGCGATGGGTGGCGAAGTCGAGGACCCAATGGCTGACCACCGCCAGGGCGACCACGAGCGCGCCCCGCGCGTATCCGGTGCGCCAGTGATACAGCGCGGCGAACAACGTACCCCAGGCGACCAGCATGAGCAGGCTGTGGGAGATGGGGATGGAGTCGAGCCAGAGGACGAGGAACGGATTCGGTCCCGGCTCGAAGTGAGCGTGCTCCCATCCCAACAGCAGGAAGATGGGCCAGAGCATGTCGGCGAGCTGTACCGCGAGGAAGAGCGTGCCCAACGACGTTCTCGGAGCGACGCGTTTCGCCGCCAGGGCCACGGCGTAGTGCCCGATGAACATCCGGTCTCCTCGTGAGCGTGGCGGGGCTACTCAGCGCGCCAACCGTAGCAACCCGTAATCCTTCTTCCCTTTGCGCAGTAGCACGTTTCGGCCCGCTATCCAGTCAGAAGACTCGAGTGCTCGGTCGACATCTTTCACCCGCTGCTGATTGACGTAGACTCCGCCCTGCTCGATTTGCCGCCGGGCCTCACTCTTTGATTTCACTAGCCCCGCCTGCACCAAGGCGTCGACCAACCCGAGACTGTTCGCAGTCACCGAGGCTGTGGGAATCTCCTTTGCCATTTCATCGAACACACTGGCTTTGACGTTGCGCGGGTCGAAGTCACTGAAGAGAATCGCGCTCACTCCGGTAGCGTTGGACATGGCTTCTTCCCCGTGCACCATCTTTGTCACCTCCGTCGCCAACGTGCCCTGAGCCTCGCGGCGACTCGGGTCCTTCTGGTGCGTCTTCATTTGCGCCTCGATGTCCTGCCGGGGCAGCAGCGTGAACAGGTTGAGGTACGACTCGACGTCCCGGTCGTCGACGTTATACCAGAACTGGTAGAATTTGTACGGCGAAGTGAGCGCGGGATCGAGGTAGATCGCGCCCGCCTCCGTCTTTCCGAACTTCGCACCCGAGGCCATCGTCACCAGTGGCGCCACGAGTCCGTGCGCGTCCCCTCCTTCCACGCGGCGAATGAGATCGATCCCCGCGGTGATGTTGCCCCACTGGTCGCTGCCTCCCACCTGGATCGTGCAGTGCCGCTCGCGGAACAGGTGCAGAAAGTCATACGCCTGCAGCAACATGTAGCTGAATTCAGTGTAGGAAATGCCCGTGTCGAGCCGCGCCTTCACCGACTCCTTCTGCAGCATGATGTTGACGCTGAAGTGCTTTCCCACATCCCGCAGGAAGTCGACGAGGCTCTGCTTGACGAGCCAATCGGCATTGTTGAGGACCAGGGCTTGCGCCGGTCCGTCGAAGTCGAGGAGCCGCGACATCTGGTCGCGTTGGCGTTGCAGGTGCTCGCGGATCTGCTCTTTCGAGAGCAGCGGCCGCTCGCTGCGTTTGCCGCTTGGATCGCCGATCAGGCCGGTGCCGCCGCCCATCAGCACGATCGGTTTGTGGCCCGCGAGCTGGAAGTGCCGCAGCAGCATGATCGGCATGAGATTGCCGAGCTGCAGGCTGGGCGCCGTCGGATCGAACCCGCAGTACACCGTGCGGCGCTCCGCGGCGAGGTGCGTCGCGATCTCCTGCGTGGCGTGGTGGACGAACCCGCGCCACTCGAGCTCAGCGAAGAGGTCCGGCATGGCGCGGAATCGTACGAGAAGCCCCCACCGCTGGCAAGCGCCGAGCGACCTTACTAGGTTGTAACGCGATGGCGTCCATCCCAGCACCCGCCCCCGTTACCATTCCCGGGCCGCTCTCGTGGTGGCAGAAGCCCAAGGTCCGCCGCCGTGTGATCGCGGGCGCGGTGCTCGCGGGCGCGTACGTCCTCGGCCTTTCCTACGGCGCGTGGACGCGGGTGTGCGCGGGCGAGCACTGCCCCAGCATCTCGCGCCTGGTCGCGAACCCGAATCACCAGGTCCAGACGTCCAAGGTGTACGCGGCGGACGGCCGCCTCATCAGCGAGCTCGGCGCCGAGCGGCGCACCGTGCTGCCGCTCACCGAGATTCCCCTGCCGGTGCGACAGGCGTTCATCGCCACCGAGGACAAGCGCTTTTACGACCACCACGGGATCGACTACTGGCGCATCGTCGGCGCCATCAAGAACGACATTCTGACGATGAGCTTCGCGCAGGGCTTCTCGACCATCACGATGCAGCTGGCGCGCAACATTTTTCCGGAGGAGATCAGCCGCGAGAAGACGCTCACCCGCAAGCTCAAGGAGGCGCGGGTGGCGGTGGAGATCGAAAGCAACTTCCCCAAGGACACGATCCTCCAGCTCTACCTGAACCAGATCAATCTCGGGGCAGGTGCCCACGGGGTTGAGGCGGCCGCGCAGATCTACTTCGGCAAGCACGCGCAACAGCTCAACGTCGCGGAAGCGGCAACGCTGGCGGCGCTCCCCAAGCTGCCGGCGTTCTATAACCCGAGGACCCATCCCGAGCGCGCCGTGCGCCGGCGCAACGTGGTGCTCGGCCTGATGCGCGACCAGGGGTTCCTCACGCCGGAAGAGGCGGAGTTGTGGCAGGCGTACCCCCTCGTGCTCACCGGGAGCCGCACCAACTACGGGGACGTCGCACCCTACTTCGTCGAGTGGCTGCGGGTGCAGCTCGACGCGCGCTTCGGACGGGACCTATACGAGGGGGGTCTGCGCATCTACACGACGCTCGACCTCGACATGCAGGAGGCGGCGGAGCGGGCAGTGCAGTCGCAGCTCGACGCCATCGAAGCCGGCGTGTACTCGAACGGAAAGTTCCCGGGGCGCACCACCTATCGGGAGTACCTCGAGTCCTCCAAGGCCTCGGGCGAGGACCACGGACCGTTCACGCCCTACCTCCAGGGCGCGCTGGTCGCCCTCGAAGCGAACACCGGATACATCCGCGCGATGATCGGCGGCCGGGACTTCGACGACTCCAAGTACAACCGCGCGACGCAGGCGATCCGCCAGCCGGGCTCGACTTTCAAGCCGTTCGTGTATTCGGCGGCCGTGCGGGCGGGCCACCCGGTGACCGAGATGGTCGACGACTCACCGCTCAACCCGCCGGTAATCCAGCTCGACTCCACGCTGTGGCAGCCGAAAGACGACGACGATACGACGCTCGGTCTCATTCCCATGCGCCAAGGGCTGTACATGTCGCGCAACCTCGCCACCATCAAGCTTGGAATGGCGCTGGGCGAGCAGACGGTGATCGGGGAGGCGCGTCGCTACGGTATCACCACGCCGCTGCCGCCCTATCCCTCGATCCACATCGGCGCGAGGGGCGTGCGCCCGATCGAGATGATCGCGGCCTACACCGCGTTCGCCACGCTCGGCACCCGCGCGGAGCCGGTCGGCGTGCTGCGCGTGGAGGACCGGCAGGGCAACATCCTGTGGCAGCCCGCGATCCGCCGCGAGCCCGTGATGGATCCCGAGCACACGTGGCTCATGGTGGACATGATGAAGGACGTGATCCGCCGCGGCACGGCGTTCAGCGCCGTCTGGAAAGCGGGGTTCACACAAGTCCCGGCGGCCGGGAAGACCGGGACGACCGACGACTACACCGACGCCTGGTTCATCGGATATACGCCCGAGCTCGTGACGGGCATCTGGGTCGGCTACGACATCCAGCAGCGCATCCTCGAGCACAACGCAGGCGGAGGAAAAATCGTCGCGCCCGCGTGGACCGCGTTCATGCGCGACGTCTACGATCGGCGGCCCGCGCCGCCCGATTGGGTGCGACCCGACTCGCTCATCACGCGCGAGGTGGATTGGTCGAACGGCTACCTCGCCACACCGTTCTGTCCCCAGGAAGTGCGGCACTGGGATTGGTTCTACCCGGGCACCGAGCCGACTCAGGCCTGTCCAGTGCACGCGCCGTTCGGGCTCGGGGTCTCGCCCTAGCCGCGCGTGCTGCGCATCCGCGCGGGCTCGGTCCATCCGGTCACGGCGCCGCCCATCGAGGACGGCGCCGTTCTCATTGACGACCGTGGCACCATCGCCGCCGTCGGCCCCCATCCCCTCGTCCCCGCGCCGCCGGGGGCCCGTGAGCTCGCGTTTCCTCACGCCAGCCTCGTCCCCGGCCTCGTCAACACACACACGCACCTCGAGCTGACGCACCTCGCCGATAAGAACGCGGAGCGCGAGTTCGCCCGATGGATCCGCGCGCTCCGCACCCTGAAGGACGCCACGACCCCGGAAGACTTCTCGCGCGCGGCGGAGCGGGGCGTGCGAGACGCTTGGGCCGCCGGCGTCACGTGCGTCGCGGACACGGGGAGCACTGGGGCGCCCCTGGAGGCACTCGCGCGTCTCGGTGGGCGGGGGATCTATTATCAGGAGGTCTTCGGCCCCGACCCCGCGAAGTGCGCCGCGAGTATGGAAGAGCTGCGGCGAGCCATCGATCGCCTCAGCCCCTTAGCCACTTCGCCCCTGAGCCTCGGCGTCTCCCCGCACGCGCCATACACGGTGAGTGAGCCGCTCTATCGGGCCGTCGCCGACCTGGCACGGCGTGAAGGGTGGCCGGTTGCAGTGCATCTCGCCGAGTCGCACGCGGAGAGTGACTTGGTGCGTGAGGGGAGGGGACCGTTCGCCGACGCACTGCGTGCACGCGGCATTGCCGTCACTCCGCGCGGCTGCTCGCCCGTCGCGTTTCTCGTGCAACGTGGTGTCGTGCAACGTGGAACGCTGTGTATCCACTGCGTCCAGGTGGACCAGGACGATGTGGAGCTCTTGAGCCGCGCTGGCGCATCGATCGCGCTTTGCCCCCGCTCCAACCGGGCTCACGGTCACGGGACCGCACCACTCTCGGCGTTCCGGCGGGCCGGCCTGCGCGTTGGCCTCGGCACCGATTCGGTGGTGAGCGTGGGGGACTCGAGTCTCTGGGCCGAAGCCGCCGCCGCTGGCCTCGACGGGGAAGATGGGCTCCGGATGTTGACGATCGAGGGCGCCAGGGCGCTCGGACTGGAACGCGAGATCGGCTCTCTGGAAGTCGGAAAGCAGGCGGATCTCGCGGTATTTACCTCCACCATCCTTCACCATCCTCCACCATCCTCCAGCTCCCTGCTTACCCTCGTCGCCGGACGCGTGGTTCACGGCTAGATTCTGGCCCCATGAAAACCCAACGCCACGCGGCCATCCTGAAGATCGTCCGCTCGGAGACGGTCGCGAGTCAGGAGCAGCTGCGCGAGCTGCTCAAGGCCGAAGGGTTCGACGTCACGCAGGCGACGCTGTCTCGCGACATCCGCGAGCTGGGCCTCGCCAAGGTGGCCGCGCCGGACGGTGGGTCGCATTACGCGCCGCCGCCCGAGACGGGGGCGGCCATCCGGCCGCATCTGGGGCAGCTGCTCCCCGCCGTGTTGGTCTCCGTCGATGGCGTCGGTCCGTTGCTCGTGGTGAAGACGCCCGCCGGTGGCGCGCAGGCGCTCGGCCTGGCGCTCGATGCGGCCGGGTGGACGGAGATCATCGGCACGATCGCGGGCGACGACGCGGTCCTCGTCATCACCAAGAGCGAGCGCGCTCGACGCGCCGTGCAGACGCGTATCAAGGAGCTGGCAGGCATTCCCGACTAAACGAGGAGGCGACGTGAACTCTGTAACCCGCGTGATCCGTATCCGGCTGCTGGCGGCCTGCGCCGCGGTGGCCCTGACCGTCGCTCCGCGAGCGAGCCTCGCGCAACAGCTCAACACGTTGACCGCCGCCGAGCGCTCCGCTGGCTGGCGCCTGTTGTTCGACGGTAAAACCACCGCCGGCTGGCGGGGCTACAAGCAGGACTCGGTGCCGCCCGGCTGGCAAGTCGTGGACGGCGCGCTGACCCGAGTCAACACCGCCAGTGACATCATCACGCGGGACAAGTTTCGGAATTTCGAGCTCGCACTCGAATGGAACATCGCCCCCGCCGGGAACAGCGGGATCTTCTACCGGGGCAGCGAGGACGACGACGCTATCTACTGGAACGCGCCCGAGATGCAGGTGCTGGATGACGCGGGACACGTGGACGGCAAGTCGCGGCTCACGGCGGCGGGTGCCGCCTACGACGTGTATCCCTCACCGGCCGGCGTCGTGAAGCCGGCGGGCGAATGGAACCAGGTGCGACTCGTGGTGAAGGGGAAGCACGTCGAGCACTGGCTGAACGGCACCAAGGTTGTTGAGTACGAGTTCGGAAGCCCCGATTGGACGGCGAAGGTAAAGGCGAGCAAGTTCGCCAGTCACCCGCATTACGGGCGTAACGCCACCGGCTACATCGGTCTCCAGGACCATGGCGACCGGGTGGCCTACCGCAATATCAAGATCCGGGTGCTGCCGTGAGCGTCCGCACCAGGCTATCGACGATGATGTTCCTCCAGTTCTTCATCTGGGGCGCCTGGTATACGACCGTGGGGAACTACATGGCTGCGCACGGGATGGAGCGGCTGACGCAGTGGCCTTACACAGTCAACCCGGTAGCCGCCATCGTCGCGCCGTTCTTCCTTGGTCTCGTCGCTGACCGGTATTTCGCGACAGAGCGGGTCCTGGGGACGCTTCATTTGCTCGGCGGGGTTGTCATGATGGCCGTGCCGGCGTTCACGGGAGCGCCTGTCGCGTTCATCCTCCTCCTGCTGTTGTACAACCTTTGCTACATGCCGACGCTGGGGTTGGCGAACAGCTTGGCGTTTCATCACATCCACGCTCAGGAACAGCAGTTCCCGTTGATACGCGTGTTCGGCACGATCGGATGGATCGTTGCTGGCCTGTTCATCGGTTACGTGCTGAGTCGATTCACGGGCGGTGAACTACCTGACAGGACGTCCTTGCCTCTGTACACGACGGGCGCGGCAAGTTTGCTGCTCGGCCTCTACAGCTTCAGCCTCCCCCACACCCCCCCGCCGGCGGCGGGCCAGCGGGTCTCCGTGCGGAGCATCGTGGGGCTGGACGCGCTGCGGGAACTCGGGAGCCCTGCGTTCTACGTGTTCATTATCAGCTCCTTCCTCATTTGTATTCCGTTGGCCGTGTACTACACGTACGCTCCCCAATTCGCCTTGGTCGGCGTCTACGAGCTCCACCAGACCAACCTCGTCACGCGGATCCTGCCGAATCCCTCGTCTCTTATGACGCTTGGTCAGATGTCCGAGACCGGATTCATGCTCCTGATGCCACTAATGTTCGCTCGGTTGGGGGTGAAGCGGATGCTCATGGTCGGCATGGCAGCCTGGGTTCTGCGCTACGCCCTGTTCGCGCTGGCCGCGCCCGGCGCGGTCTTCTGGCTCATCGCAGTTGGCATCCTGCTCCATGGCGTTTGTTACGATTTCTTCTTCGTGACCGGCCAGATCTATGTGGACAAGCGGTCCACGCCCGCGATCCGTGGCCAGGCCCAGGGTTTTCTGGTCTTCGTTACCTACGGTCTCGGTATGTTCATCGGCGCCCAGGTCTCGGGGCTCGTATACAATCAGTTCCTCGGCGCTGCCAAGAGTCTCAGCCTTCAGCAATGGCCCAGCTTCTGGGTGCTGCCCGCCGGGTTTGCCGCCGTGGTCCTGGTCCTGTTCGCGGTGCTGTTCCGCCCGCCCGCGATGGCCCCCGGAGCCGGGCAGACGCCGGGGGGGGCGTGATGGCCACGATACCGAGACGACAGTTCGTAGGCAGCGTCGCGGCGGCGGCTTTCACCATCGTGCCGCGCCACGTCCTGGGGCGCGGCTACCGCCCTCCGAGCGACAAGCTCAACGTCGCCTGCATCGGCGTGGGCGGCATGGGCCGCAACGACGTGAAGGGCATGGAGGGCGAGAACATCTACGCTTTGTGCGACGTCGACTGGAAGGCTGCAGAGGACGCCCTGCAGAGCTACCCCAAGGCGAAGCGTTACAAGGACTACCGGGAGATGCTCGATAAGGAATCGAAGAGCATCGATGCAGTCACGGTTTCCACGCCCGATCACTCGCACACCGCGGCCGGGCTGCTCGCCATGAAAGCGGGCAAGCATACCTACATCCAGAAGCCGCTGG
>Ga0070695_100001748_pt1 | contig 12223 bp, 12 predicted proteins | sample KBSK1252metaG_FD_65471 | JGI IMG/M metagenome (GOLD analysis project Ga0070695, IMG submission 65471) | Corn, switchgrass and miscanthus rhizosphere microbial communities from Kellogg Biological Station, Michigan, USA - KBS K1-25-2 metaG | ecosystem: Host-associated > Plants > Roots >...
TACCGTCTCCTTGGAAAGGACACTCGCCTTCCTGCACCTGGAGCCTACGTCGGCGCGCTCCTCGGCCCCATGGGGTGTAACCCTACCGCCCGCTCGTTTGGGGGGTCATTACCCCATGGTGTGTCGCCTGGCAGCTCCCCATCATCAGGCATGGCAAGGGCGTGCAGCGCCGGGATGGCATGGAAGGAATCAAGATGTTGACGATCCGTCGCAACGAGGACCCGCCGGGCAGCAGAATCGGCTATTTCAGTATCGAGGCTCCTTCGGCGACCTTCCTGACCCTCGAGCACCGCCACCACGCCTTCCGCATCGAGCACCCGGCAAACTGGGCCGCCCAGGAGTCCGCCGATGGCCTGAGCGTGACCATCGCGCCGGAAGGCGGATTGCTGGATATGGGGGGCAGGGAGAGAGATCTGATCTACGGCCTGAGCGTCCATGCCGGCCCGGCGTTCCCCGGCCGGGCCGACGAGGCGACGACGGATCTGCTGGGACGACTGGCTCGAGCCCACCCCATGCTGAAGCCGGTTCCCGGCCAGTCGCTCGTCCTGGCCGGACCCTCCACCGTGACGGGGGAAGAAGAGCGGGTGACGGTCGTCGCCCGCCAGCTGCCGTCCCAGCAGCTCCTCCTTGCCGCGCTCATCGCCCCCAGCGAGGACTACGGAGAGCTGGAGGCGACCTTCGATCGGATGATCGGAAGCCTCGGGCAGCTTTGAGCCCGTCCCCGGTCACCCTCGGAGAGGCAGGATCTCTCTCACCGGTCTTGCCGGACCCACGTGATATCCCTGGGCGAAGTCGACGCCGCTCTTCTCCAGCAGACGGCCGGTGACCTCGTCGGGAACGAACTCGGCAATGGTCTTCTTCCCCATTCCCCGGGCGATCCCCACGATGGCCTGCACCACCAGCTGGTCCATGGGGCTCGTGGCCAGGCCATGGATGAAGTCGCCGTCGATCTTGACGTAGTCGAAGGGCAGGCTCTTCAGGTAGGAGAAAGACCCGAACCCGGCGCCGAAATCGTCCAGGGCCAGCCCGCACCCACGGGCGTGAAGGCGATGGGCGAAGGTTTTCGCGTCCTCGATGTTCGTGATGGCCGTCGTCTCCGTCAGCTCCACGACCAGACACGCCGGGTCGATGCCGGCCCGGGAGATTGCCTCCTCGATGCAGGCGGCGACGCGCGCGTCTCCGATGGACTTCCCCGAGAGATTCACGTGCAGGACCAGCCGCTGCCCCGCCCGGCCGTACTCCGCGATCAGCTCGATGGCTCTCTGGGCGACCCAGCAGTCGATCTCCTGGATCAGGTTGAAGCGCTCGGCGACGTACAGGAACGAGCTGGGCAGGAGCGGCTCCGATCCCACGCCGGTCTGGAGCCGGACCAGGGCTTCGTATTGGCACACCTGATTCGTCTTCAAGTCCAGGATGGGCTGGCAGTACAGGAGCATGCGGTCCTCGTCCAGGGCGGTACGGATCAACTCCACCTCGGTCCGCCGCGAGACCTGGCCGGGGTGCGCGGCGCCGGTCTCGTTCATGGCGAAGCGATTGCGGCCCGCCTCTTTCGCTTCGTACATGGCGAGGTCGGCGAACTCCAGCACGTCCACCGCCCGCAGGCCGTCGAACACGGCGCCCCCCACGCTCGCCGTCATAGGGATGGACTGTTCGCCGAGGACGGCCACCTGCCGGCCCAGCACCTTCACGATGCCCTCGGCCACCACGCGTGCCTCACCGGCGTCGGTGTCGGAGAGGAGCATGGCGAACTCGTCTCCCCCCACCCGGGCCAGGACGTCGGTGTGGCGCCCCCGCTGCCGGAGCACGCCGGCGATGCCCCTCAGAAAATCGTCGCCCGCCTTGTGGCCGAAGGTGTCGTTGACCTTCTTGAAGTTGTCGAGATCGATCATGAGGACAGCACTCTGTGCCCCGTGACGCGACATCCTCTCCGCCTCGCGCGTGACCTCCCGCTGAAAGTGCTGCCGATTGTAGAGACCAGTGAGGAGATCGTGGTCGACCAAGTACTCCAGACGAGACGCCGCATCCTTGCGCTCGGAGATGTCCTGGATCTGCGTCACCACGTAGAGCGGCTCGCCACGCCGGTCTCGGACCATGGAGACGGTCAGGCCAAGCCAGACGTAGCGGCCAGAGGCGTCGCGGTAGCGCTTCTCCGTCTGGTAGCTGGGGACCCTCCCGGCCAGGAGGTCCTGGAACGCGCGTTCGTCGCGGTCCACGTCCTCGGGATGCACGAGAGCCTGCAGCGTCGTCCTCCTGAGCTCATCCTCGGGATGGCCGACGATCTGACAGAAGGCGTCGTTGACCTCCAGCCATCGTCCTTGAATGCTGACGAGGGCCATGCCGATGGGAGCGCTCGCGAATGCCGTCTCGAAGCGGGACACCGCCTCCTGGAGATCCGTTGCTGCGGCACCCAGCGCGCGCCCCCTTCGATCCGGCATGGCCAGCGGGCGGTCCAGATCTTGGGCAGCCATCTTCGGAACAGACATGCATCCCCCGAGAAAATGAGGTGGAGGGTCAACCCTTGGTGGCGTCGGGCGTTCCGAAGGCAACCTCCGGGAAGTACCGGCGCAGGGCATCCATGACCGCGCGGACAGACGCGTTCGATCCCGACTCGTGGTTGGCGTCGCGGAACTGGTAGCGGGCGCCCTTCACGATCTGGAAATTGATCTGGTAGCAGAAGTTCTCCGGGGTACGCGCTTGGCAGGTGAACCAGGCCTTCTCCAGGCCAGTGATCTGGAACTCGAAGTTCTTCTCCGCGTCCCCAGCATCCACCCAGGACAGCGAGTCGCCTCGCATGACCAGCCGGCCCGTCCGATCCTTCTTCAACCCCTGCTTCACCAGCACCAGGTCGTCGAAGGTGAGCTCCCGGGCAGCCGCCGGAGCGGCCGGAGCAGCTCGGGGTGCCGCCTGCATCGTCGCGTTGGTCGCCATCAATGCCCCGATGGTCGATTCCAGGACGCCGTTCTGCTTCAGGTAGAGGAGGTCCGTGCTGGAGAGCTCGAAGGGCGGAGTCGAGTGCTGGACGTGCTCGACGAGGATGGACTCGGAGATCCCCGACTTGATGAGGCGCACGAGATCGCTCAGGCGAGGATCGTCGGGCTGGAGCGCCACCCCCGGGGCCGGGGCCCGTGCCTCGATCGCGGTGATGACGCTGTCGGGAACGCCGGCAGTTCGAAGAGTGACGATGTCGGCGGCGGTGACGGTCATGGTGTTGGCCGGGTCGCTGACCACGGAGACGATGCCGCTGGCTGTTGCGCCCGCTCGCTGCGCGATCAGGATGGAGTGAACGGTTACCTCTTCGGCGCTCGCGACCATGGTGGCGGCCGCCAGCAGCGCGGTTGCGATCAGAGAGCGAGAGATGATGCGTTTCATGGGGTTCATCGTCCTTTCCCGGGCAATCGCCCACATAAGGTCTATCGAGGCTGCGGAACCGGAACGTCTCCCCCGCGGCCGAGGTTTCTGTCCATGGCGAACGATAGGTGGGGCGAGCCTGGCGAGCCATGGGGTCTTACCCGCTGGGGCCTTCACCCCATGGCGTGTCCTCTCCTGGATGCGATTCTCTTCGTCATGTCGCTGAAGGCGCCCATCCTGGGCCTGCTGGTTCTGGCCGCCGCGCTGAGCAGGCCGTGGGCTGCGGCAATCCCGGTCCATCTTTCCGAGGGTTCCGTTCACGGCTTCGTCGTGCTCCGCACGGTTGAGGGCGCTCAGCTGGCGCAGGGCGACCTCATCCAGGTCGCTCGAGGTGGGGCGGTGGAGAGCCACATGATCCTCCGCTTCGACGACGGCTCTCTCTTCCACGAGAGCGTGGTCTTCACGCAGACGGGCGTCTTCACCATGCAGAGTTACCGCTCGCTTCAGCGTGGGCCCTCGTTTCCCGAGGACACCGAGATCTCCTTGGAGCGGGCCACGGGGGCGTACCGCGTGAGGACGAGAGACCACAAGGGAGGGCGGGAAAGCGTCCTCTCCGGCTCGCTCCGCCTCCCCGGCGATACCTACAACGGCATGGTCTTCGTGGTCGGGAAAAACCTCCCCAAGGGAACCGGGGGGACGGTGCACTTCGTGGCCTTCACGCCCCAGCCGCGGATCATCCAGCTGGAGATCACGCCCGCCAACGAGCAAAAGGTGCTGGTGGGGAAGCTAGAGAAGGCCGCGGTCCATTACGTGTTCCGCCCCCGCCCCGGGGCGTGGCTCAAGATCTTCGCGGCGCTGCTGGGGCGGTCGCCCCCGGACCTGCACGCCTGGTTCGTGATGGACGAGGTGCCGGCCTTCGTGAGGTTCGAAGGGCCGCTCTACATGCAAGGGCCGGTCTGGCGGATCCAGCTGACCAGCCCCCGTTGGCTCGATTAGCCAACCCGGCGCGCAGCGCCTACTTCTTTTCTTCCCCCTGAGCGACGGCGGCCGCCATGTGCGTGCGGATCGAATCCACGAAGGGCTGCGCGGGGGCGGGGACCAGGAGCAGCGACTCCACCAGGATGTCCTTCCCGGAGGTCTTGACGCCGTAGAGGCGCGCGTTGGCGTCGCCGTTCGGCCGCACCACCGAGCCGTCGAGGGCCGCACCCGCGAAGAGGCCCCGCGACCTCGACCAGGAGAGGATCTGCGCGCGCATCTGCGCGTCCGTGGCTGCCTGAGCCGTCCGCCCCACGGGCCCGGCGCTGGCCGTGGCCTCGCCACCGACCGTGAAGCGGTCAGCCAGGAGGTGGTCGATCCCGCCCTCATTCATGATGAGCATCACCACATCGGCCGATTGCCCGCCCATCTGAAAGCCGATGCTGGCGCCTCCCACCATGAAGAATGCTGCGGAGCCCATTCTTCCGTCGGGCTGGCGGCACGAGGCGACGCCGTAGCCGCTCTTCCCGCCCACGATGAAGGCGCCCTTGGCGACGGAAGGGAAAATGAGGATGCACTCGGCCTTGGCCAGAAGCTCTTGAGGGATGCCGTTGTCCGGAGTGATCGTGAGGGCGTCCAGGACCTTGATGGCGTCGTGCAGCGTCTTCTTGTCCTCCCTGGTCAGCTCCGGCGAAGCCGCCACGGGGAGGGCGAGAAGGAGTGCGAGTGGAACGGCGAGGAAGCGGGCTTGCATGGTTGGTGCCTTTCTGCTGAATCCAAGATCAACGGCGCGTCAACTTGCGTCCCTGGAACAGCTGGAACACGACGGCGATGAGTGCCACCAGGAGGAGGACGTGGATGAAGCCACCCATGGTGTAGCTGCTGACCAGACCCAGGATCCACAGGATCAACAGGATGATCGCCAGTGTCCAGATCATGACGTCTCTCCTTCTTGCGCGCCCCTACTGGGCATGCACGTAACTGGGACGGTAACCCCGGCCCACGCTCGCTCCCATGGGGTCTAACCCTACCGGCCGGCGTCTGGGGTTATCACCCCATGGCGCTCCCCCTGGCTGCTGCACACCATCTTCGTGCTGCCAGGAGAGGACCGCGATGAACATCTCGCCGCTCCGAAGGTGCGTGGCATGGGGACTCCTGGCCGCGACGTCGGTGTGCACCGTGAGTGCCATGCCGGCACAAACCAGGATCGAATCCGGATTCAACCTCTTTTCCACCGAGCAGGACATCGAGATCGGCCGGCGGTCCGCGGTCGAGATCGAGCATCGGCTGCCGATCGTCCACGAGTCCACCGTCGACGCCTACCTCGGTGCCATCGGCAGGCGCCTCGCCGCGGAGATGCCCGGCGCGACCTTTCCCTATCAGTTCAAGGTCGTGAATGCCCCCGACATCAACGCCTTCGCCCTCCCCGGCGGCCACGTGTATCTGAGCCGGGGACTCCTCGAGGCTGCCACGAACGAAGGCCAGCTCGCCGGCGTGCTCGCCCACGAGATGTCCCACGTGGCCCTGCGCCACGGGTCCCAGCAGGCGTCCAGGGCCTACGTCGGGCAGGCGGGGCTGGGGATCCTGGGAGGCCTCCTGGTCCGGGACGACGCTTCCACCGAGCGGGTGATGGAAGCGGTGGGCGGGTTCGGTTCCAATGCCCTGTTCCTGACATTCAGCCGGGCGGACGAAGAGCAAGCGGACATCGTGGGTGCCCAGGCGCTCGCCAGGGCGGGATACGACCCCCAGGACATGATCGCCTTCCTCGAAGGTCTCGGGGGCAGCGCCAGCAGGGCAGCCCATCCACCCCCTCGGGGGCTGACGGTTGATCCCACCTCGCCCGTGGGCGGTTTCCGGGAGGTGGAGGCGGCGTTGCTGTCCATGCCGCCCGCCCCATCGATGCAAGAAGTCTCGCTGGATCCGATCGCCTCGCCCCTCCCCAGCGCCGGCGCCGCTCCCCGGAGCCATGACCTCGGCATCGCCCCGCCATCCTCGACGTTCCGCGCCTTCGAACCACGCAACCGCCTGTTCTCCATCGAGCGTCCCTCGAACTGGCAGTCCTACGAATCCGCCGACGGCTTGGCCGTGACCATCGCCCCGGATGGCGGCTTCGTGGACTTGGGTGGCGACGAGAAGGACCTCCTCTATGGTGTGGTGATCCGTCACTACGCGCCCTTCCTCGGCGACGGGGAGGACGCTCGAACCACTCTCGCCGTGGCGACCAACGACCTGGTGAGACAGGTCATCCGAACCAACCCCACGCTCAGGCGGGTCCTGGAATCGGAGCGCAGCGACACCATCGACGGCCGTCCCGCCCTCTCTCTCGTCCTCTGGGGACGATCCGAGGTGACGGGCGAGGACGAGTGCGTGACGGTGGTCACACGCGAGGTTTCAGACGATCACGTCGTCTTCGCCCTGTTCATCGCTCCCGGGAAGGACTACGGAGAGATCAAGGAAACGATCGCCCGCATGATGGCAAGCCTGCGGGTCAACGGCCTGGCGGGGCACTCAGGCCACTAGCTGGGGCTGATCGCCACCTTGAGGACACCGTCCCCCTGGTGGGAGAAGAGTTCGTACGCCTCCTCGATCTGATCGAGCGTGAAGCGGTGCGTCACCAGCGGCGTCAGATCCGCCCGGCCCGAAGCCAGGACGTTCATCAGGCGGCGCATCCGCTCCTTTCCGCCCGGGCAGAGGGTGGTCACGATGGCATGGTCGCCCAGGCCTGCGGCGAAGGCATCGAGGGGTAAGGTGAGCTTGCCCGAGTAGACACCCAGGCTGGAGAGAGTTCCGCCCGGCCGCAGGACGCGGAGGCAGCTCTCGAAGGTCGCCTGCGTGCCCAGGGCTTCGATCGCCACGTCCACTCCCCTGCCGTCCGTTGCCTCCAGGATTGCCTTCACAGGGTCGTGCTCCCGGTAGTCGATGGCCACGTCCGCGCCCAGGCGCCGTGACATCGCCAGGCGCTCCGGAAGCCCGTCCACGGTGAAGATCCGGGTCGCTCCTGCGAGCTTGGCGCCAACCGTCGCGCACAGGCCGATCGGCCCTTGCGCGAAGACCGCCACCGTATCGCCGATCCGAATGTGACCGCTCTCCGCCCCGCCGAACCCCGTGCTCATGATGTCGGGGCACATCAGCACCTGCTCGTCTTGGAGCCCGTCGGGAATGGGGGCGAGGTTGGCGACGGCTTCCGGGATGAGGACGTACTCCGCCTGGCAGCCATCGATCGTGTTGCCCAGGCGCCAGCCCCCCATGGCCTTGCCGCCGCACTGCGCCAGGTTGCCGCCCAGGCAGGAGTGGCACTGGCCGCAAGGCGTGATGGCACCGGCGATCACCCGCTGACCCACCGTGTAGCCATGGACGGCCTCCCCCAGCTCGGCGATCACGCCCACGGGCTCGTGGCCGACCGTGAGGCCGCGCCTCACCGGGTACTCTCCCTTCAGGATGTGCACATCCGTCCCGCAGATCGTGGTCGTGGTGACGCGGAGGAGCGCGTCTCGAGGCCCCACTCTGGGGATGGGCTTCTCCTGGAGCTCGATGCGTCCTGGCTCCACGAACACGGCCGCCTTCATGGTGGTGGAGCGCGGGCCAGGGTCGACAGGAGCAGAGCTCCGGTGGGCAGTGGATGGGGGCATGTTGGGATCTCCTTGGCCGGCGTTGTATCAGATCCGCAGTCAGCGGAGCAGCTCCCCGATGAGCCGCGCGTAGCGCTCGACGCCGAGGACCCTCCGCAGCTCGGGCACGAGCTCTCCCCCGTCGGGCAGGGTGTTGGTCGTCCCCGCCACGGCGCGGTCCCGGATCTTCGTCATGGCCTCTTGGGCACGGCGCGCCGCCTCCTCTCCGCCGAAGAGGTCGGCGGGCGGGCGGGCGGCGTGAGCGAGCCGGAGGCGGAGGAGCCAGCCCCGGCGGTAGGGAGAGCGCACCAGCAGCGAGGGATCCTGCTGCACCTCCGAGTTCGTGGAGAGCACGACGCCGGAGACGGGGGCCTGGACGGGGATCAGCTCGCCGTCCTCCCGCAGCCAGCAGGCAGGTCCGCCGGCGGTCAGCTCCGCCCCTTCCGCGGGGAGGACGATCGAGCCCGCGGGCGCGAGCAGGCGCGCGGCCAGCGCGTCCAGCCCGAAGACGGCCGTGCCCTCCTGCTCGGGGCGGATCCAGCCATGGCCGCGGTGGTAGAGGCAATCGTCGGGGAAGGTGAGCGCCGCCACCTGCTGCGCCCACTCGGTCACCGGTCCGCCGCGCAGGGCGGCGTCGAGAGGGCAGGCGTCGCAGTCGTAGTCGCGGTCGCAGAGGCGGTAGGCGAGCACCCCTGCGGTGGTCCAGATGCACGGCAGCGCAGGCATCCCGTCCTCCCATGGGTGCGGACGAGGAGTGGCGGGGGGAGCGCGTACGCTCCCCCGCCCTTCCCCTGGAGGCCACTCAGGCGGTCTTCAGCAGGTCCTTGGCGAGATCCACCCAGCCGTCGGGGGCGATGGACTGGGCGATGCCGCAGATGGGGACGCCGCCGTCCTGGAGGACGAGACCCAGCTCCGGCGCCATCCGCCGCCGGAGGGAATCCTCGGTCTCGCGCATCCAGGCCCGCGCCAGGTCGCCTCCCAGAAGGCCGACCAGGTTGGGCTTGCTCCGTGTGGGCTTCACCTTGAGGAGCCACCCCTCGCCGTAGGGGTCGTCGTTCATCAGGCCGGGCTTGCCCAGCACCCGCTCGTTGCGCGCCACCACGATGCCGTCCACCGGAGAGAGAAGGTCCAGGTCCTTGCCGTCCACGGCCAGGCGCCATCCCGGCGCACCCTGTTCCACGGAGCTCCCCACCTCGGGGAGCCGCACGGCGTCCGCCTCACCCAGCAGCTTCTGGGCGAAGTCGTCCATGCCCACGGTGAACAGGCCGTCCGGCGCGGGCAGGGCCCAGGTGTGTCCGGCGTGGTAGAGCAGCGGCTCGCGCACCTCGAACCAGCCGCGGTGGTGCAGGGCTGGGGCCGCGGCCAGGGCCGCGTGCGGCCTGGGCCGGCTGAGCAGGCGCCAGAAGACCACCAGGCAGCCCAGGAAGCCGATGAGGATCAGGTACTCGATGCCCTTGGTGGCGAAGATGTCCAGGGGGTGATTCATCTCAGGCCTCCTTCACGGCGGGGACCGGGGTGGGCCGCAGCGGGGTCCGCTCGCGCACCCAGTCCGGGGCATCCCCGAACACGGGCATCCGCTTCACGATCCAGCGGAAGACCCAGATCTCGGCGCAGATGACGGCCGCCGTCACCTCGAACTCCATCCAGCTGGGCACGTAGCGCACGGCGTCCGCCCACCGGTAGGAGATGACCGTGAGGTTCAGCCGGTTGAGGACGATGCCCACGATGGTGAGGAGTGCTGCGTACTTCGCGTAGGCGAAGACGCGCCGCCTGGCCGCCATCAGGAACAGCACCATGGGCAGGGCCACGAAGCCCACGACCTCCAGGAGATACCAGGCGCCCCAGCCGGTGGCCAGCATGGGCAGCCGGTGGTCGTGCACGAGCACGATGAGCTTGAGGGCCAGGTACACGAACATGGCGCCCGCGCACACCTTGGAGAGGCCGAGCACCAGGTGATGGTGCTCGTCTTTGGCGCCCTTGGGCAGCAGGTACTGGAACACGCGGCCGCTGATCAGGCCCTCGAAGATCACCATGGACAGGCCGGCGAAGATGCTGGACACGAAGAACAGCACGGGGATGAACTCGGTGTACCAGAGGGGGTGGATCTTGGTCTTGGCCATCATGTAGAGGGCGCCCAGCCCGGACTGGTGCAGGGTGGACAGGGTGATGCCGAAGATCACGGCCCCCAGGGTCATGGCGTTCAGGAACTTGCGCAGGCGGTCCATGCCCAGCCACTCGGCGATGGCCGGGGAGAACTCCACCAGCTGCGCCATCATGTAGAGCATGAAGTGCCAGGCCACCAGGAACAGCACGGAGCTGACCCCGAAGGAGTTCCCGATGATGGGGTTGATCACGTTCCAGGGACGGCCCAGGTCGAGGAGCAGGGCTCCCGCGTAGAACACGTAGGCCAGGAAGCCGTTCAGCACGGTGACCCGGACCAGGGAGTGGTACTTCTCGATCCGCAGCACGTAGACCATGAAGCAGAGGACGTAGGCGCCCCCCGCGAAGGCCACCCCCGTGACCACGTCGAACCCGATCCACAGGCCCCACGGGTAGGCCTGGTTCAGGTTGGTGATGGCGCCGATCCCGTAGATGAACCGGATGGTGAGCAGGACGGCGGCCGTGGCCATGATGAGCACGGAGATCACGTTGAAGGGGGTGAAGATCTTCCCCTTCGGCTTGAGCTCGTGCAGCAGGAACCGGAACAGCCCGGCGCGCGGGTCAGGCGACGTCGCGGCCAGGGAGATGGTGCTTGCCATCGCTCGCCTCCTCCTCTCGGCTCTCGGGTTCCCGCTTGGTGGCCGCGTTCAGGCCCAGCATGAAGGCGGGGCCCAGGGTCAGCACCAGGGGAACGCTGTACAGGAACGGCTTGGCGAACTCGGGATAGGGCGTCTCGCCCACGTCGGTCTTGAGGCCGATCTGCTGGAAGGGCACGCTGGACAGGTAGAGCCAGTTCGTCCCGCCCGCCTCGCGCTCGCCGTAGATGGCCGGGTGGTACTGCTCGGGATTGGCGGCGATGCGCGCGTGCGCCTCCTGGAGCAGCTTGTCCCGGGTGCCGAAGGTGAGGGCGTCGAAGGGGCAGTTCTGCACGCAGGCCGGCTTCCGCCCCTGCTCCACGCGCTCGTAGCACATCGTGCACTTGTTGATCTTGGGGTTCCAGGAGTTGTACTCGAACTTGGGCACGTCGAAGGGGCAGGACACCATGCAGAACCGGCAGCCCATGCACTTCTCGCCCCGCCAGACCACGGGACCGTCGTCCGTCTTGTACATGGCCTTGGTCAGGCAGGCGGAGGCGCACGCCGGCTGCTGGCAGTGCATGCATTGCTTCTTGGCGTACACCTCGCCCTTGTCGGTCTTGAAGAGGTTCACGACGGTGCGCTGGGTATCCGAGGTGTCGCGGATGCCCTTCCCGAAGACGTCCTCTTCCAGGTTGGGCTTGGGAAGATCGTTGGCCTCCGCGCAGGAGACCTCGCAGGTGCGGCAGCCCATGCAGCGTGTGGTGTCCACGAGCACGGCCGGCGCCTCGCCCGGCGTCTCCTTCTGCTGCTTCCCCGGTGCCGCCCGGGCCGACAGCGGCACCACTCCGGTGGCCGCCGCCGCGCCCACACCCAGCACCTTGAAGAACGTCCTCCGCCCGATGGCGCCCTGGTCCTTGCTCATGACGCGCGCCTCCCTCCCGTCTCCGGGAACAGCTCCTTCTCCAGTTCGCTCCAGGTGCGGTCGTCCAGCAGCTCGCCCCATGCGTGCTGGAAGACGCCGCCGTCCTGGGCGGTGCGGCCCACCGCCGGGTCCAGGCGCGAGAGGAGCAGTGCTTGCGCCTCGTCGATCCAGCGCCGGGCGGCGCTCCCCTGCAGGAGCGCGGGCAGGGCCAGGCCGTCGTGAGGCCGGATGCGCAGCATCCATCCGCTGGGATCGGCGGCGGGATCGGGGTTCACCGCCAACACCTTTCCCGACAGCGGCGCCCCCAGCGTCAGGCGACGACCGCGCTCGGAGCGGAGGACGATTGCGGAATCCCCTTCCCGCAGCCGCTGTCCCACCCTGGGGAGATCGACGGCGGCGATCCGGCCCGTGAAATCGACGGCGAAGTCCGAGGCCCCCACGGAGACGGCGCGATGGGTGAGCGGCCCCACCCAGGCCATGCCCGGGTGGAGCGACACCGCGTCCCGGCGCAGGCCCTCGGAAGCGGCCAGCAGCCGCTGCTCCCGTTCCACCCGGGAGCGGTGCGCTGCCACCGCCCACGAGGCGGCGATCAGGACCGCGAAGGTTGCGAGGACGAGCACGATGACCATGAC
>Ga0070695_100001749_pt1 | contig 12219 bp, 5 predicted proteins | sample KBSK1252metaG_FD_65471 | JGI IMG/M metagenome (GOLD analysis project Ga0070695, IMG submission 65471) | Corn, switchgrass and miscanthus rhizosphere microbial communities from Kellogg Biological Station, Michigan, USA - KBS K1-25-2 metaG | ecosystem: Host-associated > Plants > Roots >...
CGTGCCGCGGATGATGTGATAGCGGACGCCCGGCAGATCCTTCACACGGCCACCGCGAATCATGACGATGGAGTGTTCTTGTAAATTGTGCCCTTCACCGGGGATGTAGGCCGTCACTTCGAATCCATTCGTCAGCCTGACGCGGGCCACTTTGCGCAGCGCGGAGTTTGGTTTCTTCGGCGTCGTCGTGTAGACCCGCGTGCACACGCCCCGCTTTTGCGGGTTGCCACGCAGGTGCGGCGCCTTTTCTTTCTTCTCCACGTCGCGGCGGCCGTGCCGGACGAGCTGGTTGATAGTCGGCAAATACCCCTCGCAAAATTTCCGACAAAAAGATGCTCCGGAGCCGGCGAAACTAAACGTATTGTTACAGTTAGGTCAACCCCCCGCTTTGGCCGAATCCGCCTTCTTCCGGCGCCCGTTCCCACACGGTAGGATTGTCGGACCATGGCCGTCCGCGTTCCCCGACGCTTGATCCTCTTTGCACTTAGTCTCGGACTTGCTGCGCCCGCTACCGTGGCCGCGCAGGGCTCCGGTCTGGTGCGCGGGGTCGTCTTCGACAGCCTGATCCGTTCGAGGCCCTTGGAAGGCGCCGAGATCTGGATCGAAGGCACCAACGTCATGGCGCGCAGCGACGCCGCGGGACGCTTCGAGCTGAGCGCGCTCGAACCCGGGCGCTACTTGTTGACCCTCTATCATCCCATGCTCGACTCCGCCGGCCTGTCGCTGCCGCCGGTCGCGGTCGACGTCGTCGCGGGCGACAACAACACCGTCGCGCTGGCGACGCCCAGCGCCGCGCAAGCGCATCATCTGCTGTGCCCGCGCGATCCGTTGCGCCAGGCCGGCAGCGTGGTCGGTGTGGTCCACAACGCGGCCGACGGCAAACCGGTGGCCGGCGCGACGGTGAGCGCGCTGTGGACCACGTACGACATCGGCGCCGGGGTTCGAGCCGCGCAACGCTCCATCGACGCGAAGTCCGATGCATCCGGTCACGTGTTGCTGTGCGGTCTCCCCACCGACGTGGCACTCGTCCTCCGCGGTCAGGCCGAGGGCGGATCGGCTGGAATGTTGATCGTGGATCTGGCGGGACGGGCGTTCGCGCGCGCGAACATCGAGTTGGCGATCGCGCCGCTCACCGGCTCCGTCAAGGGCGTCGTGCGCAACCGGAACGGCTCGCTGGTCCCCGGCGCGACGATCGTCGCCCTCGGAACCAATGCGTCCGCAGAAGCGGACCAGTTCGGTCGCTTCTCGCTCGACAGCGTCACCGTGGGTTCGCGGATCCTCGAGGCCCGCGCGCTCGGCTATCAGTCGGGCCGCGCGCAGACCACGGTGCGGCAGAACGCGGGACAGCAGGTCGACATTGTCGTCGGCGATTCCGTAGCGGTCCTCGAGCCAATTATAGTGGAAGGGAACTACGAGCCCTACCTGTCCCACGTGGGGTTCACAAAGCGGAGCCACACGGCGCAGGGGCATTTCCTCGACACCGCGACCATCGCCCGGAGCGGCGCGCTCCGGTTCGAGGAGCTGTTTCGGATGGTGCCGGGCGTACAGCTGCGCCCCAATGGAACGGGGATGGTTGTCGAGCTGCAACGCGGGCAGGGTCAGATCAACAGCCGGGACAACGGCAACTACTGTCCGCCGATGTATTTCATCGACGGTGTCTTCTATCCGTTGCCCCCCCTCCAAACGCAGTCGGTCCCGGTCGTTCCCAGCGAAATCCTCGGCATCGAAGTCTACTCGAACCTCTTCAGCGCCCCACCCCAGTTCCAGCGGCGGGGCTCGGGGTGCGGCGTGATTCTGATTTGGACGAAGCGTGGCACGCCGAGACAGAAGGCGTCGCGATGAAGAACTGTAGTGGTTGTGGGGGTTCAGAACGGCCTCCATATTTGCCCCCCAGCATGTTCCACCAGCAGCACCCATCCAAGAAAGGCAGGCAAGGCATGCGCAGATCGCTAGTGTTCGTGCCAGCGCTTTTGGCTTTGTGCCTGATCCCGGCGACGGTCCGCGCGCAAGCGTCGGCGCGCCAGGTCACGGGCAAAGTCACGCGCACGTTAGGTGAGACCCCCATCGTCGGTGCGACCATCGTCGAGATGGGCGGCCGGGGCGTCGCACAGTCAGGCGCCGACGGAAACTTTTCGATCAACGTCGGTACCGGCGACGTCCGGCTCCTCGTTCGCGCGATCGGCTACCAGCGCAAAGAGATTGCCGTGTCGACGTCGCAGTCCACCGTGACGATCGGCCTCGACGAGGACCCGTTCAAGCTCGAGGCGGTTGTCGTCACCGGACAAGCGACCACGATCGAGCGCCGCAACGCCACGACGGCGCCGGTGCAGGTTGGGAGCGCGGAGCTCAACAACGCTCCAGCCTCAGCGCTGGAACAGGCGCTGCAGGGCAAAGTGCCCGGCGCCATCATCTCGATGAACAGCGGCGCACCGGGCGGCGGCGGACAAATCCAGATCCGCGGCATCACCTCGATTCTCGGCGCCGGCCAGCCACTCTTCGTCGTTGACGGCGTGATCATCTCCAACGACGCCGTCTCCGACGGCGCCAACTCCGTCACGGGCGCGGGCGCACGCACCACCGCGTCCGGCATCGGCAGCACGCAGGACGCGCTCGTGAACCGGCTCGCCGACCTGAACATGCAGGAGATCGCGTCGGTCGAGGTGCTGAAGTCCGCCGCGGCAACCGCGATGTACGGCTCGCGCGCGACAAACGGCGTCGTGGTCATCCGGACCAAGCGCGGCGCCGGCACCGGTGGCGCCCCGCAGTTCAGCCTGAACACCCGCGTCGGCCGCAGCGTGGCGTACCGCCTCCTCGGCACACGGGAGTTCAGCAACGTGAACGAGGTGTTGACGCTGCCCTACGGCAACGGCCTGAGCGGCGCGTCGCAGCTGGCCGCGCTGTATCCGGGCGGGACGATTCCGTTCACGCACGATTATCAGTCCGAGCTGTACAGCAACGGGTCGCCGTCGTACGAAGGGACCGCCAGCTTCAATGGCGGCAGCGCGGCGACGCAGTATTTCGTGAATCTCACCGCAAAGAATGAAGAGGGCACGGCACTCAACACCGGCGCCCGGCTGTACGCGCTGCGGACCAACATCGATCAGGCGCTGGCCGACGGGAAAGTCAAAGTCAACGTCGGACTCAACGTCACCCGCAACAGCAACAACCGCGGGCTGTCGAACAACGACAACACCTGCACGTCGCCGATCTATTGCTTCGCCTACACCCCTGGCGTCATCAATCTCGACTCGACGGATGCTAACGGGTCGTACGTGGTGAATCCGTTCAACGGCGGCGGCAACACGGTCTCCAACCCGTTCCAGACGTTCAAGTATCTGCGGCTCAACGAGCTGACGTTCCGGCAGATCGGCAACATGAGTACGACCTGGTCGGCGCTGAACAAGGAAGCGCATCAGGTGTCGATCACGGCCACTGGTGGGTTCGACCGCGCGCAGATCTCCGGCGACCTGTTCTCCCCGTCGTTCCTGCAGTATGAGAACCCGGTGGCGAGCGACGGCTTCTCCGGACGCGCGGTGCGGACGGAAGGCAACGTCTTCAACTACAACCTCGTGCTCAACGGCACGTGGAATTACCAGCCCACGACCGACATCGGTCTCACCACGACGGCCGGGTTCGATTTTGAGACCCAGGCTATCCGCGTCACGCGGACCCGGGCTCGCGGGCTGCTGCCCGGCGTTGAGACGACCAACAGCGGTACGGTGCTCGAGGAGTCGGACGTCATCAACAATTTCAAGGACGACGCGTTCTTCGCGGACGAGCAGATCTCGGCCCTGAATCAACGGCTGACGATCCTCGCCGGCATTCGCGCGGACCGTTCGTCCGCCAACGGCGACCGCAACAAGCGGAATGTCTACCCGCACGTCTCCGGCTCGTATCGGTTCACCGACCTCGGCAGTACCATCAACGAGGTCAAGCTGCGTGGCGGCTTCGGCAAGACGGGCAACCGGCCGCGGTATGGTGACCGCGACGTCGTGCTCAACGCCGGCAACACGTACGGCGGCACGCCCACGCTGGTTCAAGCGGGCGTCGTGGGCAATGCCAATATCAAACCCGAAACGTCCAACGAGTGGGAAGCCGGCAGCGACGTGCAGTTCCTCAACCGGCGTCTGCAGCTTGAAGGAACCTTTTACAACAAGAAGATCACGGATCTGCTGCTCCAGCCAGCCACGATTCCCTCGGGCGGTCTGACCAACCTCGTGATCAACGGCGGCAATCTGCGCACGCGGGGCGTCGAGGCCTCGCTCGCGGCCGCGGCGATGCAGACCCGGGATATGGATCTGAATTTCCGGGCGACGTTCTCGAAGAACAAGCAGACGATCGAGAATCTTCCCCTGACGGTACCGCGGTTCCCGGCCCCGGGCTCGTTCGGTGCCGCATTCGGGCGGAACTTCATCAGCCCGGGCGGGCGGACGACGTGGATCTGGGGCAACGTCCCGCTCGATGCGAGTGGGAACATCATGCCGATCGGCTCGGTCGTGACGAACCCCGGCGCCATCGCGGCATTCCGCGATACGGTCGCCGGTGATGCGAACCCCGACTTCATCATGGCGTTCTCGAGCTCGTTCCGGTGGAAGCGGTTGACGCTTTCCGCGAACGTCGACTGGCGCCAGGGCGGCCAGGTCGCCGACATGACCCGCGTGCTGTGGGACGAGGGCGGCACGTCGCGCGATTATGACAATGCAATCACCCGCAAAGACTTTGGGTCCGGCTGGGATCTGAACAACATTCCGGCCACGTACGTCAACGGCACGGACGTGCTTCCCTATACCGCCGGCTCGTTCCGGTACAATTCCTGGGGCGGCGGCAGCGACGTCCGGGCGTACCTCGAAAGCGCGACCAACGTCACGCTGCGCGACGTGGCGCTCAGCTACGACGCGCCCGAGGGCTGGCTCCGTTACTTCCATGCGCGGTCGCTGCGCATTGCGTTCCAGGCGCGCAACCTGTTCAAGCTGACGAACTACTGGAGCTTCGATCCGGAGTTCAACAACTTCGGCGCGACGAACCTGAACCGGTTCATCGATCTGGCGCCGTTCCCGTCGAACCGCCAGTTCTTCCTATCCGTCGACGTGGGGTGGTAACCATGCGACCCGACACTAACGGATCTCAACCCACGGTCTTCGAGAGGACCACTATGCGACGCATCTTTGCGAGCCTCGCGACGGTGGCCGCCGTCACGCTGGCTGGCTGTAACCTGGATCTGACCAATCCGAACAATCCGACGGTCGGCGGGGCGCTGTCCAACCCGCGCGCGGCGACGAGCCGCCAGATCGTCGGCGTGATGTCGCAGTACCGGGTCAACCGGACCGATATGATCCGGGCGTTCGGCAGTTTCGGCCGCGAGACGTATTACATGTTCATCACCGACGGCCGCTTCATCACGGGGCCGTTGCGTGACTGGCGGCAGAACAACTCGTTCGACGCCGGCACACAGTGGGCGGGGCGGTACGGCAACTACCGCAACGCCTACGCCGCCCTGCAGGTCATCGCAGCCACCACCGCGCTCAACCCCGCCGAAAAGGCCGGGGCGCGCGGCGTGCTGAACACGTTCATCGCGCTCGACCTGTTGCATGTGATCGAAGCGCGTGGCCCGATCGGGGCGGTCGTGGACATGACCGATGATGTGAATGCGGTCAACGCGATCGTCAGCCAAGACTCGGCCTACAAGTTCATCTCCGCCAAGCTCGATGACGCAAACACCGACCTGGCGGCCGCAGGGACGACGTTCTACTTCCCGATTTACAACGGCTTCGGCAACGGCGTGCCAAGCACTCCGGCCGGATTCGCCCAGTTCAACCGGGCGATCAAGGCCCGCGTGGAGGTCAAGCGCGGGTCACTCGGCTGCGGCGCGACGTGCTATAACGCCGCGCTGACGGCGCTTGGGGCGACCTGGATTGCCGATCTCACGGCGGCCAACCGTGACAACGGCGTCTATACGATTTATTCGACGGCGGCTGGCGATGCGCCGAACACGGTCGCGTTCACCGGGTCGCAGGGCAGCGACTTGTACGTGCACCCGGGGATTGACTCGATCGCCGGCGTCGCAACCGACGACCGCTTCCGCCGCAAGATCTCCACGGGGTGCCCGGCGTCCACGCCGCGGTCGGAAGTGGGCGTGACGTCGTCCCATCGTCCCTGCACCTACGGCACCACCACCACCTCGATTCCAATTGTCCGGAACGAGGAGCTGATCCTGCTGCGGGCCGAGGCGCGCTGGTTCACCGCCAATACCGCGGGCGCGCTCACCGATCTCGCGGCGGTGCGGACGAATTCCGGCAGCACGAATGGTGGCACGAGCGCCGTCGCGTTTGCCGCGCCCGCAAACGACGCGGACTTCACGACGGAGCTGCTGCTGCAGCGTACGCTCTCGCTGTACCAGGAGGCCCAGCGGTACCCGGACTACCGGCGCTTCGGCCGGCTGGCGCAGTTGGGGACCCTGGCGCAGGACGTCGCAAACGGCTTCACGGTTGCGACGGCCAGCGTGCTGCCCAACCAGGAGTGCGATGCGCGGGCGCGCGTCGGTGCCGCGGCACCGATGAGCTGCCCGGGCGGCGCGGCGGTGCCGTAGAGAACGGCCGCACGGACAGAGAAAAGGCAGCGCCCGGGAGTGATCCCGGGCGCTGTTTCTTTGCGTCCTCGCCGTAAGCTTGCCAAGACCAACCGGGCAGGTCAAAATGAGCGACCCCTATGCCCGAAGATCGCGGCCTCCAGGCCACCCTCCGCTTCTGGGATCTCGTCTTCATCGTCGTCGGCACCGTCATCGGATCGGGGATCTTCCTCGTTCCGGGCAGCGTGCTGCGCGAAACCGGCGGGCACGCCGGCCTCGCGCTCACGGTGTGGACCGTCGGCGGCCTGTTGTCGCTGCTGGGCGCGTTGACCTACGCGGAGCTGGGCGGGCTGTTCCCGAACGCCGGCGGCCTGTACGTGTACCTGCGCGAGGCCTTCGGATCCCTGCCCGCGTTCCTGTTCGGCTGGACGATGTTCCTGGCGATTGCGAGCGGCTCGATCGCGACGCTGGCCGTCGCCGCGAGCGGCTACCTCGGGCAGCTGGTGGCGCTGGGTCCCGCGGGCCAGAAGGTCGCGGCCTTAGTCATCATCGCGGCAATAACCTGGGTCAACGTGCGCGGCACGCGGCACGGCGCGGGGGTGCAAAATGCCGCCGCGGCCATCAAGGTCGGGGCGATTCTGCTGCTCAGCATCCTGCTGTTTGCCGGCCCCGCTCCGTCCGTGACGACGCCTCCTCCGTCAGCGTGGCCGGTGGCGCTCACGCTGCCCCTGCTCCAGGGCGCAGGCGTCGCGATGATCGGCGTGCTCTGGGCATACGAGGGCTGGCAGTACGTCACGTTCTCCGCCGGTGAAACGATCGACCCCCAGCGCACCTTCCCGCGGGCCCTCGTCCTCGGCACCGCGGCATTGGTCGGCATCTATCTGCTCGCGAACGTCGCTTACCTGAAGGCGCTGGGTCCGACCGGCGTTGCGGGCTCGGACCAGGTTGCGGCGGATGCCGTGCGCGCCCTCTACGGATCGTTGGCGGCCAAGGCGCTGGCCGTGCCGATCATCATCTCGATGGTGGGCGCCGCGAACGGCCTCGCGCTCACGGCGCCGCGGGCATACTACGCGATGGCGCGTGACGGCGTGTTCTTCCGCCGCCTGGCCGAAGTGCATCCGCGCTTCGGGACGCCGGCGCTCGCGATCCTCACGAGCTCCGCGTGGGCGATGGTGCTCGCGACCAGCGGCACGTTCCAACAGCTGTTCACCTACGTCGTGTTCGCGGTGTGGATCTTCCACGCTCTCGCCGCCGTGAGCGTGTTCATTTTGCGCCGCAAGATGCCCGGTGCCGCACGTTCCTTCTACGTTCCGGGCTACCCGTGGACGCCAATCGCATTCCTCCTGTGCGCCGCGGCGATCATCGTCAACACCCTGGTGAGCCGCCCGCGCGAATCACTCCTCGGTCTCGCGATCGTGCTGCTCGGCGCGCCCGTCTTCTACGTCTGGCGCCGCAGGCGAGTCCCATAGAAAAAAGACAGCGCCGTTGTCCTACCGCCGCGCCGCGAGCAGCCCTTTCAGGATGGACGCCACCTCCCCCGGCTTCTGTACCACGTCGAGGGCGCCCAGCTCGCGGGCCCACTGGTGCAGCCCCTCGTCCGTTTCCTGGGTGTACAGCATGACCACCGGCCCGTTGCCTGACCCGGTGCCGAGCGCCTGCAGCAGGCCGATCGCATCGAGCTTAGGCAGCGTGAACTCCGTGATGATGGCGTCGGGCTCGAGCCGGCGCGCGTAGCCCAGCGCTACCTCGCCGTCCGTCGCCTCGAGCACGCGGAACCCCTCGCGCTGCAACGCGTCGCGCAGCCGGCGGCGCTCTTCCCGATCTTCGTCCACGATCAACACTCGCGCCCCGCCCTCCCCTCGGGCCACCGGCGCGGCCGCGGCGGTGCCTCCCCCGCTTCCCGCTTTGGCGCGGCCGGGAACGAGCTGCGCCAGCAGCTTGTCGATGTCGGTTTGCGTGGTGGCGTCGCCCGCTTCGATCGGGGCCGCGACGTTGTCGAGCAGCTCGTGCAGCGACGTGGTGCCGGCGAGCACCTTCTCGAGCCCCGACTCCCACAGGCTCTTCATGCCACCGCGGCGCGCCTGAGCCGCCACCTCCCCGATGTCCGCCCCGCGCGCGATCGCCTGCTGCAGCTCGGCGCCCGCCACCAGGATCTCCGCGACCACAGTCCGACCGCGATAACCCGAATGCCGGCACGCGCCGCACCCCACTTCGAGCCGGAGGTTGCCGCAATCCTTCCCCGTGAGGAGCGCCTGCTGCTCGACGGGCAGCTCGTCGAGCGTGGCCGGCCGGCTGCACTCGGGACACAGCTTGCGCAGGAGCCGCTGCGCCATTACGCCCTTCAAGGCGGACGCGAGAGCCACCCGGTCCGCACCGATGTCGATCATCCGACTCACCGCCGACGGCGCGTCGTTCGTGTGCAGCGTCGACAGCACGCGGTGGCCGGTCATGCTGGCCTTGATCGCGATGCTCGCCGTCTCGGCGTCGCGGATCTCGCCCACCAGCACGACATCCGGGTCCTGGCGCAGGATCGAGCGCAGCGCGGCGGCGAAGGTGAGCCCGGAGCGCTCGTGCACCTGCACCTGGTTGATCCCCTGCAGGCGGTACTCCACGGGATCTTCGACGGTCACGACGTTCCGGCCCTCCGACCGAACCCAGTAGAGCGTCGAGTAGAGCGTCGTGGTCTTGCCCGACCCCGTGGGACCCGTGACGAGCACCAGGCCCTCGGGCAGCTTGAGCAGCCGCTCGATGCGGGTACGCTCTTGATCGCTGAAGCCGAGTGAGCCGAGCCCCACGGAGGCCGTGGCGGAGTCGAGTAGCCGCACGACTGCCTTCTCGCCCGACCGACCCAGGGGGAGCGTGGAAATCCGCAGGTCCACCGGACGGCCGTCGATCGTCATCGAGGCACGGCCGTCCTGCGGCCGGAGGCGGTCCGCGATGTCGAGGCCGGCCATCACCTTCAATCGGCTGATGAGATGCGTGGTGACCTCACCGGGGAGCACGCGATCGTCGTGCAGCACGCCGTCCAGCCGGAACCGCACCAACAACCCATCGTCGCGCGGTTCCAGGTGCACGTCGCTGGCCCGCTGATCCGCGGCGTCCACGAGCAACGCGTCGAGCTTTTCGACGGCGCTGCCGCCGACGGTGGCGGACACGGCGCCGCTCTGGCGGTCGGTGAGGATCCAGGCCAGGCGCGACCCGCCCCCGCCCCCTTTGCCCCCCTCGGCGTCCGGCGGGTAGAGCCGTTCGAGGGCGTCCCGGATGGCGGTGGGGTTCGCGATGCGCAGCGCCACGCGCCGCCCGAGCGCGAACTCGAGATCTTGGTCGAGGTGAGGGCTCAACGGGTTTGCCGTCGCGACCTCGAGCCGCCCGTTCGCGACGCCGAGCGGGACGATCCGGTAGCGCAGCGCCAGCACGCGGTCGGCGAGGCGCGCTTGCTCCTTGCCGACCTTGGAGAGATCGGCGGCAGGCACGCGTGCGATGGCGCAGGCGGTTTCGACGAGCTGCTCGGGAGCGACGCCGGCTGCCTCGAGTGCCTCCCACGCCGAGTCCGCGGGCCGCAGCCGTTCCAGGGCGGGGTGGCCCAGCCGCTTGAACGCCTCGACCAGCCAGCGGTCTTCCCACGGCTTACGAGGTTGATTCCGATCGTCGCTGCGGCGCGAGGCCCCGGGGCCGCTCATCGCATGGCCGGTCTTATTCCGCCTCTACTTCCTCGGGGAACGGACTTGGTGCAGCTCCGGTCGTCCCTGGCAACGCCGCTTCCAGCGGCGCCGGCGGAGGCGTGAAGCCCTCCGGCGGCTCGATCTCGATGTCGTGATACCGGTAAATGCCGGTACCCGCCGGAATCAAATGCCCGATGATGATGTTCTCCTTGAGACCAAGTAGATCGTCCTTGGCCCCACGGATCGCCGCATCAGTCAATACTCTCGTCGTCTCCTGGAAGGAGGCAGCGGAGATAAACGACTGCGTCGTCAGGCTCGCCTTGGTGATGCCGAGGAGCAGCGGCTCGCGGGTCGAAGGCTTGCCGCCCTTCTTCACCGCGCGCTCGTTGATCTCGCTGAACACGAGCTTGTCCACGTTCTCGCCTTCCAGGAACTCGGTGTCGCCGGGCTCGACGACTTTCACCTTCTGCAGCATCTGGCGCACGATCACGCCGATATGCTTGTCGTTGATCTTCACGCCCTGCAGCCGGTACACCTCCTGCACTTCGTTCAGCAGGTATTCCTGCACGGCGCGCGGGCCCTTGATCCGCAGAATGTCGTGCGGATTCACCGGACCTTCGGTGAGACGGTCGCCCGCCCGCACCCGGTCGCCTTCGTGCACGCGCAAGTGCTTGCCGGCGGGCACCTCGTACAGCTGCGCCTCGCCTTCTTCCGGATGCACCCAGATTTCGCGCTTGCCGCGCTTGATCTCGCCGAACCGCACCACGCCGTCCACTTCGGAAATCGTGGCCGGATCCTTCGGCCGGCGCGCCTCGAACAGCTCGGCGACGCGCGGCAGACCGCCCGTGATATCGCGCGTCTTGTACGCCTCACGCGACACCTTGGCGAGCACCTGGCCCGCATACACTTCCTGGCCATCCTCGATCATCAGCTGCGCGCCTTCCGGAATCACGAAGTCGCGGAGCCGCTTCTCTTTCTCGCCCTTCTTCTGGACGACCTCGATGTGCGGATGGAGCTTCTTCTCCCGGTCTTCGATGATCACCCGCTGGCGCCGGCCGGTGATCTCGTCCAGCTCCTCGCGCACCGTCTCGTCATCGACGATATCCACGAACCGCACCAACCCTCCCACGTCCGTCATGATCGGGTTGGTGTACGGATCCCACGTAAACAGGACACCGTCCTTCGCGACCTGCTGGCCGTCGTCGACCATCAGCGTCGCGCCGAGCGGCACCTGGAAGCGGGAGTGCACGGCCATCTTGCTGGCGGCCGTGCCGGACGTGCCACCGTGGGCCGCCGCCTTGAGGATCAGCTCGCCCTCGTAGCTCGTGACGATGCGCTGCTTGTCCGGCGTCTCCACGAACGTCAGCCGGTCGCCGTGCTCGATCACGCCTTCGACCTTCGTCTTCCGCACCGTCTGCTCGGCGATACGCGCCGCCGTGCCGCCGATGTGGAAGGTTCGCAGGGTCAGCTGCGTGCCCGGCTCGCCGATCGACTGCGCGGCCAGAATCCCGACCGCTTCGCCGAGGTCCACCATATCCATCGTGGCGAGGTTGCGGCCGTAGCACATCCGGCACACGCCGCGCTTGGCCTCACACGTGAGCACGGAGCGAATCTTCACCGTCTCAATACCCGCATCCTCGATGGCCTGCGACGTCTCCTCGATGACGAGCTTGCCCGCTTCCACCAGCACCTTGGGCCGGCCGTCTTCATCGAGCTCGTGTGGATCCATGACCTCTTCGAGTGCTACGCAGCCGACGATGCGCTCGCGCAACGGCTCGATGATGTCTTCGCCTTCCTTCAAGGCCGACATCTCGAGACCGAGGATCGTGCCGCAGTCTTCTTCCGTAATCGTCACGTCCTGCGCGACGTCGACGAGCCGGCGCGTCAGATAACCCGCGTCGGCCGTCTTGAGCGCCGTGTCGGCGAGACCCTTCCGCGCGCCGTGCGTCGAGATGAAGTACTCGAGCACCGACAGCCCTTCGCGGAAGTTCG
>Ga0070695_100001751_pt1 | contig 12213 bp, 7 predicted proteins | sample KBSK1252metaG_FD_65471 | JGI IMG/M metagenome (GOLD analysis project Ga0070695, IMG submission 65471) | Corn, switchgrass and miscanthus rhizosphere microbial communities from Kellogg Biological Station, Michigan, USA - KBS K1-25-2 metaG | ecosystem: Host-associated > Plants > Roots >...
GGGCTCGCCCGCGAGCATCGCGGGCAGGCCGGAGGCGCGCGCGTCGGTGAGGCGGTCGATGCGGCGCTCGCTGAGCGAGGCCACCTCGGCGGCCGCGATCTTGAGGTAGTCGGCGGCGAGCGCCACGGGCTGCGCGTGGAAGAGCCCGGCCGAGATCACCTCGTCGGCGGAGGCGAACACCAGCGGGTTGTCGTTGACGCTGTTGATCTCCACGGCGAGCTGGGCCTCGACGTGCGCCAGCGCGTCCCACGAGGCGCCCATCACCTGCGGCACGCAGCGCAGGCTGTAGGCGTCCTGCACCCGGTCGCAGTCGGCGTGCGAAGCGACCAGGGCGCTGTCCTCGGAGTAGGCGCGCAGGCGGCGCGCGGTCTCGAGCGCCCCCGGGTAGGGCCGCAGCGCCTGCACCTCGGCCCGCGCGGGCTCGAACGATCCGAGCAGGACCTCGGTCGACAGGGCCGCCGCGGCCACGCCCGCCTCCCACAGCCGGCGGGCGTCCACGCACGCGAGCACCGCGAGCGCCGTCGAGAGCTGCGTGCCGTTGATGAGGGCCAGTCCCTCCTTGGCCTCGAGCGTGAGCGGCTGGAGCCCGGCGCCGCGCAGGGCCAGGGCCCCCGGCATGCGCTGGTCGCCCAGCCACGCCTCGCCCTCGCCGACCAGCACCAGCGCCAGGTGGGCCAGCGGCGCCAGGTCGCCCGAGGCGCCGACCGAGCCCTGGAGCGGCACGACCGGGGTGACCTGTCCCTCGAGCATCGCGATCAGCGCCTCGACCACTTCGGGCCGGCACCCGGAGTGTCCGTGCGCGAGCGAGGCCGCGCGCAGCAGCAGCATGGCGCGCGCGACGCCACGCGGGGCGAAGCGGCCGACGCCGGCGGCGTGCGAGCGCACCAGGTTGAGCTGGAGCTGGCGCACCTGGTCGGCGGCGATGATCTTGTCCTTGAGCACGCCGAACCCGGTGTTGACGCCGTAGACCGGCTTGCCGCCGGTGAGCACCCGGTCCACCACCGCGCGGCTGGCGCTCATGCGCCCGCGCGCCTCGCGTGCGAGCTGCACGTGCGTCCCGTCCCGCGCGACCGCGGCCACCTGGGCCAGCGTGAGAGGGCCGGTGCCGATCTCGATCACGCGGGATCCTCGACCGGGAGCGCGGCGACGGCCGTTTCGTCGCCGGCGGCGTCCAGGAACGCGGTCACCTCGCGCGCGAGCTCGGCGGGATCGCCCGCCGCCCGCGGCTCCACCGGCAGCGCCGCCAGGAACGGCTTGCGGTACGACGCCTTGGCGAGGCGCGAATCGCAGACGACCAGGACGCCGCGGTCGTCGGAGCGCCGGATCAGGCGACCCACGCCCTGCCGGAAGCGCAGCACGGCCTCCGGGACCGCGTCGTCGCGGAACGGATCGAGCCCGCGCTCGAGCAGGCGCTCGCCGCGCGCCTCGACCAGGGGATCGTCCGGAACGGAAAACGGAAGCTTCGCCACCACGAGGATCTCCAGCGCCTCACCGGGAAAGTCCACACCTTCCCACAGGCTTTGAACCCCGAGCAAGACGGCCCCGCGATGTTCGCGAAAGCGCTCGCTCACGCGCGTGGCGGGTCCGTCCCATTCCTGCGCCAGCAGGATCTGATCGGCGGGAAGCTGCGCGCGCAGGCGTTCGCGCACGCGCCGCAGGCGATCGTGCGCGGTGAACAGGACCAGCTGGTTGCGGCCGGTCGCGGCCAGCGCCAGCACGACCGAAGCGATCGCGTCCGCCTCGGCGGCGCGATCGGCGGGCGCCACCCAGGCGCGCATCTGGCGCTCGAGCGGGAACGGTGAGGGATACGAAACGGCGTGGTAGGGCATGCCGTGCGACTCGCCCAGGCCAAGACGCTCGGCCGTGAAGCGGAAGTCGCCCGCCGCGGCGAGGGTCGCCGAGGTGAGCACGGTGGCACTCGGCCGGCCCAGCACGAGCCGTCGCGCGTGCTCGCCCACCGCCACCGGCGCGCCGTGCAGCTCCACGCCGCGCCCTCCCGCGGTGCGCCAGTAGACCCAGTCGCGATCCGCCGCGTGCGCCAGGCGATCGATATCGGTGCCGAGCGCGTTCCACCACGCGGCGCCCTGCTCCAGCTCGGACTGCAGCTCCTCCTCGAGCGCCCGCTCCTCGCGCCGGCGACCGATCAGCGTGCCCACCGCCACCGCGAGGCGCGAGAGTCCGGTGGCGAACGCCGCGCACTCGCCCAGCAGCGCCTCGAGGGCCTGGAGCTCGGCGCCCAGCAGCTCACCGGCCGAGCGGTAGCGCTCGCGCGCGCCGTAGATCTCGTGGCGGGCCCCGCGCGGCTCGACCGCGGTGAAGAAGCGCTCCGCGGACTCGCGCGCCGCGACGACGCGCTCGACCAGGCGGTCGATCTGCCCGCGCAGCTGGTGGCGCGTGTCCTCTTCGAAGAGCGGCAGCATCAGGCCCTGCGCCCGGGCCAGCAGTCCGCCCGCACGCGGCCCGCGGCGCACGCCCAGTGCCCGCAGGCCCTCCTCGATCCGGTACCGCGACACGCCGCGCTCGAGCTGGGCCAGCAGCACGCCCTCGAGGCGATGCGCCTCGTCGACCACCAGGAGTTCGTGATCCGGGAGCAACCCCTCGGACTCGCCGGCGAGCGCCAGCAGCGCGTGGTTGACGATCAGGATCCGCGCTTCACCGGCGCGGCGGCGCGCGCGGACCCAGAAGCATTCGCGACCACGCCGGCAGGTCGGCCCCGAGCACGCCACCGGATCGGTGGCGACGCGCCCGCGGATGCGCCGGTACGCCTCCGGGTCCGCGGCGGGAAAACGATCGAGATCGCCCGCCTCCTCGGCCGCCGCCCAGCGGCGGAGCTGCTCGGCGGTCTCGCGCTCCTCGGCCCCCTCGGGGTCCAGCACCTCGAGTGCCCGCGGGCACAGGTAGTTCTGCTTGCCCTTGAGGCGTGCGCACGGCACGTCCACCTCCAATGCTTCGAGCAACGCCGGAAGATCCCGCTCGAAGAGCTGGTCCTGAAGGGACTTGGTGCAGGTGGCGATCACCACGCGGCGATCGGACTCGAGCGCCATCAGCACCGATGGGAGCAGGTAGGCCAGCGACTTGCCGACGCCGGTCGGCGCCTCGGCGAGGAGGATGCCGCCATGCTCGAAGGTGTTGGCCACATCGACGGCCATGAGGCGCTGGGCATGACGGTCCTCGTAGCGGGGCCATCGCGACGCCAGCCGTCCTCCCGGCGTGAGCAGCTCCTCGACCCGCGTCGCCAGCGACACGATCCCCGCCTCCTCGTCGACCGCGCGAACCTAGAATGCGCTGATGAGCCTCAGATGGATCTTCCCGTCCAGCGGCGCCCGTCCCGGCTCGAGCCCGTAGTCTACCCCGACCGTGCCTCCCGCGGCATCGAGGCGCAGGCCGAATCCGATGCCGTCGCGCTGCAGCACGTCCATCCGGTCGCCGCCGGCCGGCAGCGGCACCCGCGTCCCCATCACCGCGTGGTCCCAGAACAGCGACACCCGTTGGCCGCCGCCGCCCAGGAACCAGCGCCACTCGAGGCGCGAGAGCGCGAAGCGATCGACGCGGAACGCCTGCTCGTCCTGGCCGCGCAGGCTCGCGGCGCCGCCCACCGGATAGCGCTCGAACAGCGGCAGGATGCGCTCCGAGCCGAAGCGCGCGGCCCCCGACACCTCGAGCGCCAGGCCGGAGCGCGGGCCGGTCGGACGGTGCCACTCGCCCCGCATCTCGGCGGTGCTGGCCCGCACGTTGCGGCGCCCGCCGGCGCGCAGCGCCTCGCCCTTGAAGATCTGCGATGCGGTCAGCCGGGCGAACGTTCCGTGGCGCGGCGCGTACGCCGCGTCGCGCGCGTCGCGCTCAAGCGTGAACTCGGTGACCTGGGCATCGGCGCGCTGCACCTCGCCCTGGGACTGCACCACGTGCTCCTGCGTGTAGCCCGCCCCGATCCGCTCGCGCTCGGAGAGCGCGTAGGCCAGCCGCCCGCCCCAGCGCGTGCGCGTGTAGAGCGTGTCCTGCTGCTGCTGGTCGAGTGCCACTTCGGCGCGCAGCGGGGCCCCGAACAGCAGCGGCTCCGCGTACTGCGCGGCGAACTGCGCCACGCCCCGTCCCTGCGACTCCCAGCGCAGCGCCATCGCCCGCCCCGTCCCGGCGAGGTTGTCGAGTGACAGGCTCGCGAGCCCGACGGCGCGCCCGCCTCCCTGCACCCCCACGGCGCCCTCGAAGCGGTTGTAGCGCGGCTCGTCGACCTGGTAGACGAGCTGGCCACGCCGCGAGTCGCCCTCTCCCTCGAGCCCGCGGAACTCCACCGATCGGAACAGGCCGAGGCGCGCCAGCCGGTCGCGGGCGCTCACCGCCGCCGCCTGCGAGAACGGCTCGCCGACGAGCCGTCCCATGCTGCGCTCGGCGAGCGAGGGTCGCGTGACGCGCATGCCGTCGAGCCGGAGGCGGGTGACCGTGACCTCGGGCCCCAGGGCACCGCTCAAGCGCGCGTGCGCGCCGCTCGAGTCCCAGCGGAAGGCGCTCACGCCGAGCGTGGCGTAGGGGTGGCCGTGATCGGCGGCGTCGCGCACCGCGCGCTCGACGCTCTCGCCCAGCACCGCCGGCGACGCCCAGCCGCCCGCGACCAGATCGAGCGACGCCGCGAAGCGGGCCGAGTCCTCGGCCGAGGGCGTGTCGATGGCGAGGCTCGCGAGCCGCGCGCGGAGGCCCTCCTCCACCGTCAGGCGCAGCACCGGCGTGCCGGACGAGTCCCACGCGGCGTGGACGCGCGCATCCAGGTATCCCGCGCCCTCGAGCTCCGCGCGCACGGCGGCGAGCGAGAGCGCGAGCGCCGCGGAGTCCCCGGGTGCGCGCAGCGCCGGCGCCACCATCGCCTCGAGCCGGCGCCGGGCGATGGTCTTGCCGGGCGCCTCGAGCCGCGGCGCGGCCGCGGCGGTCGCCGCGGCGAGCATCCCGCACGCGAGCACCTGTCCGAGCAGATTCGGATGGCGGCGCATCAGAAGAACGCCCGCAGCTCGGCGCGGCCGGTGACCTCGGTGGTCCGCGCCGGCGGCGCCACCTGGCCGGTGCGGTCGCGCACCGTGAACGTGGTCGAGAACGTCGTGCTCTCGTGCAGCCGGTAGTCGGCGCGCGCGGAGCCTTCCCAGCGCGGCGCCCCGGCCGGGTCGATCGAGGGGATGAGCGCCAGCGCCGGGGCGCCCGAGACGAACGCGCGCCGCGCGGTGACGTCGAGGTGACCGCGCGGGCCCAGCGCCACGCCCAGGTCCGGGCCGATCCGGATCGTGCGCGTGACCGACGGGTCCGTGATGCCGGTGCCGCCCGCCTCGGGATGTGACCATCCGGCGTCGAGCGCCGCCACCGCGCGCAGCCGCGCGTCCGGCGTGAAGACGAGCTGCGTCGTGACCCCCGCCTCGCGCAGGACGCGCCGGTAGGGCGTGCCGGTCAGGCCCGCCTGGCCCGCCTCGTCGCGCTTCCAGCGCCCTTCGACGTCGCTGCTCACGGTCGCGGCGGGGCGCGCCCGCCAGCGCGCCGTCAGGACGCGACCGTCGGTGGTCTGCGCGAAGTTCTCGTAGCTCCGGTCGCCGTTCACACGCCGCTCGATCCGGAAGCGCAGCGCCGCCGCCCGAGCGCCGGGGGCCAGCTCGGTCTCGATGCGCTGCGTGACGGCGCCGCGCGAGAGCCCGGAGTCCCCCAGCGCGACCCATGGAGAGAGCAACGCGTCGCCGAGCTTGAGGTCGCCGCGCCGGCGGGCCTCGCTCTCGAAGTCCACTTCGACCCGCGAGCCGCGCCACGCCTCCGATTCACCGAACTGCCACGTGGCGCGGGCACTCGTCGCCGCGCGCGCCACGCGAGCCAGGTCGGGGCTGACGTCGACGATCAGGTCGTGGTCCCCGTTGCCCACCAGGTTGCCGAAGGCGTCGTACGGGCCCTTGCCGGCGCCGACGAACACGAGCCGGCGCACGCGCTGGTTCTCACCCTCGCTGGTGACCTCGAGGTTCGCGAGCCCGGACCAGCCGTGGCGCAGGCTCCCGCCGCGAAAGCGGGCGCTGGAGGTCGCTGCGCGTGCGGCGCGGATCCGCGCGCGGCTCGAGCGAGCGCCGCTGCCATGCCACGCTCGCCCCCCACGGCGCCCCGGCCGGGGTTTCGAGGCTGCCTCGCACCGTGTTCGCCAGGTTCTGGGTCACGAAGCCGGTGGCCCCGTCGCGCGCCTCCGTCCGCACGCCGAAGCCGATCAGGGCGCGCCACGGCAGCGCCCGCGGCGACTTGAGCTCGCCGTTCACCTCGTGCGTGCGCACGCCGACGCGACCGGTGTCGCTCGGCGAGCGGCGCTCGTCCCACTCGGCGCGCACCGCCGGCTCGAGCCAGCGCAGGCGCAGCTGCAGCTCGCCGGTGCGGCGATCGCGGCCGCCGTCGCGGAACAGACGCGCCGCCTGCTCGCCCTCGGCGCGCTCCCACGAGGCGCGGGTCGTGAGCATGCCGTCGCGGGACCACTGCACCGAGCGTCGCAGGGAGCGGAAGCCGTCCGGCGTGGCCAGGTGGCCGACGTCGGCGCGGATCTCGCCGCCACCACGCGGTTGCATGAACCCCGTCAGCTCGTAGCGCCGCTGGCGCTCGAGATCGGCGTCGAGCGGGAGCCCCCAGTCCTCCTGGGCGAACGGCCGCTCGAGCCGCGCGAACGGATCGAAGCGCCGATCGACGCCGCGCGCGACCAGCTCGAGCCCGCCGCTGGCGCCGAGCCATCGCGGCACGCGCCCCGCGAGCGCCAGCCGGCCCCGGCCCGCGCCGCCGACGTTGTCGCCGTCGTCGAGCGACGAGAACGTGTTGAGGTCGTGTCGCGAGACGGCGCCCTCCACCTCCACCGTGAGCGGCCCCGCGTGGGACCCCGCGGCCATGGACCAGAGCTGGTGCGAATCCGGCAGCGGCAGCGGGCGCCCGACCCGGTAGGCGCCGAGCCCCTGCCCCACGAAGGCGTACACGGTGCGGTCCTGGACCACCGTCGAGTCGTTGTAGGCCCCGAGCCCGGGTCCGACACGGGCGAAGCTCACGGCGTAGGTGCCCGAATCGACCCCCACGAACGCGTAGTGCGCGGGCACCGCTCCCGCGGGCACCAGCACGTAGTCGCCGACGCCTGCGATCGCACCCTCGCCGATCGCCAGCGTCGAGGAGTCTCCGGCCGCCTCCAGCGCGAAGCGGTCGGTGCCGTCGAACGTGATGCCGAGCGGGCGGCCGCGGTCGTCGCCCTCGGTGATGAACGTGGTCGAGGCGTGGAAGGCGCCCCGCTCCCAGCTGGCGCCACCCGCCGCCAGGTTGCGGCGGAAACGGTTGACGCTGAACTGGTAGTCCACGGTGATGCGCGACGCCGAGGAGATCGGCCGCCGGTTGGTGAAGGTGACGCGGCCGCGCTCGTAGTCCATGAAGTAGTCGGCGCTCTCACCGCGTGTGAGCCGTGCGCCATCCACGGTGACGACCTCGCTGCCGGCGACCACGCTGATGAGCGGACTGCCGCCGCGATCCGTGAGCTGATAAGGGCCCTGGCGCCCGTCGACGCCGAAGAACTGCAGCGTCTGGAACTCGCCCTGGGCGCTCGCCGCGGCGATGACGCCGGTGAGGCCCCCCCGGCTCCAGTCGCCGCGCGCCCCCTGCAGCCGGCGCTCGAGCCGGCCGAACTCGCCGCGTTGCAGGTTGAGCGTGACGTCGCCGAGCGCGGCACTCCCCTGCGGCGCCTTGAGCTCGATCAGCACGCGATCCAGCGACTGGAGATCCTGCGTCGCACCGGCGGTGCTGAGCGGGGTGTTGCGATCGGAGAGCACGCCGGTCAGCTCGATGCCCGGGGCGAGCGTGCCGCTCACGGCCAGGTCGAGCGACTGGCGCAGGAATGCGTCCTGGCTCGAGCCGAAGTCGACCGCGATGGTCTTGTTGCCGGTGAGCGTGAGGTCGGTTCCGCTCTGCGCCACGCTGGGCGAGCGTCCGGTGGCGGGCCGGGACGCCGCGGCGGTGGGTGGGCCGGCACCGGGCGAGGCGCTGTCCGCCGCCGTGCCGGTGGGGCGCCACGCGTAGAGCTGGAACTCCGCCGGCGGCGGCGTCGCCAGCCAGCAGGCGCCCACCCAGATCGTGTCGCCGAGGAGGGGCTCGCGCAGCAGGCGCAGCTCGCCGCGGGTGAGGTCGAGGGCGTAGTCCACGCCACGGCGCCAGGCGCCCGCGCGCGTCCAGACGGAATCGCTCCCCGGCCTCAGGAAACCGTGCGGCAGCCGGTAGGCCACCGTTCCAGACTGCTGGACCAGCGTGCTGACCCCGCACGATGGATCGTCGACCGACCTCCCCCACGACGCCGCCCCAGTGTCGCGCGGCCGGGCGAGCGGGATCGCGAGGAGCACGAGCGCCGCGAGCGCCGCCCGCGCGGCGTCCGCGTTCCCGCGACCAGCCCCGCGCCCGCACCCGGTCGCCGGGACCGCCGGGGGGCGCCGCCGCTCCGCCACGCGCTCAGTCCTTCCGCGGCAATGCCGCGGCGCGCTCGATCACGAACCGTCGCACGACGCCCATCTCGGCGACCAGCAGCGTACCGTCCGGGGCAAACGCGACCGCTCGCGGCCGGACGAGGCCGGACTCCGCCGCCAGCGTTCGGCCCTCAGCGTCGTAGAGCCACAACCGGCCCGAGGGCTCGTCCACCACCGCCACGCGCGCCGAATCGTCCACCGCGACCGCGAGTGCACCCGGGCCGCGCGCGGCCGGGATCGGCCACGACGCCGCCACGCGTCCGGCGGGATCGAGGCGCTGCACGCGCGCGTTCACGCGCTCGGCGGTGACGAGGCCGCCGCGCGGCGCGGTGGCGATGCCGCTCAGCCCGCGGAAAGCGCCGGGACGCGCGCCGTATCCGCCCAGCGTGCGCAGGAAGACGCCCGCGAAGTCGAACGCCAGCACGCGGTCGCGATCGGCATCGGCCACGTAGAGGGCACCCCCTCGGTCGGCCGCGAGCGCCACCGGATCGACGCGTCCGAGACGATCCGCCAGCGCCGGATCGAGCAGGTCGATCAGCGTGCCGAGCCGGCGCCCGAAGAGATCGTAGGTCTCGACGCGGCGGTTCTCGCGGTCGAGCGCCGCCACGGTGATCGCCCCGAGCATCGCGACCGAGCCGGGACGCCGCAGCTGGCCGGGGTCGCTGCCGAGCCCGCCGCTCTCGCCGAGCCACCGCCCGTCGGGCTCGAAGCGCTGGAGGCGGTTGAGCGCCGCGTCGGCGACGACGATGCGGCCGAAGGCGTCGACGGCGATCCCGCTCGGCTCGAGCGCCTGCCCGCGGCCGTCACCGTGCGCGACCACGACCGCGACCGCGCGCAGCCGCCACGGCAGCGAGTCGGCGGCGGCCGGGGCGAGGGAGTCGGCCGCGGGGGCCGCGGCTGCCAGGACGGCGAGGAGCAGGACGGTGGACACGAGGGGCGCTCCCCTCCCGTCAGAAGTCGGCGCGCAGCCCGAGGCGGAAGGCCGAGGGCTCGCCGCCGACGGGAACGCACTCCACCCGCCAGGACGTCTGATCGGCCGCCTTGCGCGCGCCTCCCGCCGAAGCGTGGACCATGCTGATCAGGCGGTTGATCAGCGCCGCGGCGAGCGCATCGTGGGCATGCTTGATGGCGCGCTGCGCAGCCTGCCGCTCCGTGCGGTAGCGCAGCAGGTCCGATTCGCTGTCCCACGACCAGGCGTCGCTGCCCTTGATCTCGTGGGCCGCGACGTATGCGTCGTAGGCCGCGGGGTCGCCGAAGTAGAGGTTGGCGGCATCGCGACGCACCACCAGCTGGTTGTACTCGTCGCTGCTGATGTAATAGCCGACGATGCGCCGGTACTCCTCGTCGCGCCGGCTCAGGTCGATGCCCCCGAACAGGCGTGCGGTGCGCTCGTAGGTCTGCTGGCGCATCTCCTGCTGGATCCGGAACGCCGTGAAGGAGCCCCACACGCCGGCCTCGAGCAGGCCGAAGACCAGCGTCGAGCGGCGCTGGCCGAGGCTGGCCTGGCCCCATCCAGGCAGCGTCAGCGATTGGAGCATCAGCCGCGCGCGGTCGCCGGAGAGCGCGCGCGGCACGGCCCCTAGCCGGTTGGGATGGGCGGGCTGGTCCGTGCCCTCGGTCTTCGGCTGCTTCGGCTTCTCGGGGCGCCGTCCCATGCCGCGATCGGCGAGCAGCCCGCCGTCCACCATCTCCGAGGCGGGCGCCAGAGACGAGCCCATGCGCGGCGGTTCGGGTGCCGCCGGCGGCGCCTCCCGCTCGCCGAACGCGGGAACCGCCGGCGCCAGCTCCCACGCCGCGGCCGACGTCGCTGGATCGGCGTGCGCTGCGGGCACCGCGAGGACCACCACGAGCGCCAGGTAGACGAAGGGCGCGCGCATCAGAACTTCCTTTCCAGCGCCAGCGTCACGTCCGCGCCGCCGTGGCGCATGCGCCCGTCGAATCGGATCCCGATCGTCCGGTTGAGCGGCAGGTTGTGGAGCCGTGCCGCCCGCAGCGCGTTGGCCGCGGCGACCAGGTGGTTGATCCAGAGCGCGGTCGAATAGACGTGCGCCCGGCTCAAGCGCTGGTCGGCGCGGATGCGCAGGTCGCTGAAGCGGGTCCGGTCCGCGTCGCTGTCCCACCCCGCCTGGTAGCGCGGATCGGAGCCGATGCTGTTGTAGAACGCCTCGCGGTCCGCGGCGTACAGCGCCTCGATCTCCGCGGGGTCGCTCTCGGTGGCGGAAGCCCAGCGGGAGAAGGACCAGCCGCTCGCGTCGTCGCCCGGCGTTCCGGCCACGGCGCCGGCATCGCCCCGCAACCGGTGCGCGTCGTGGCGGTACCACAACCACCCGCCCCAGCCCGCGGCTTCGGCCGCCAGGAACACCCAACCCATGCCCTCTCCCGTGTAGAACTGTCCGGTGCCGGGCACGATGGCGGAGAGCGTCGTCGCGAGCGGCTCCGACTTCCAGCCGGGAATGTCGACGGTGACGTAGACCGAATCCTCCGAAGGCCCCCACGAGCGGTCGATCGCGCGCTGGGCCAGCAGACCGTCGCCGCCGGTGCCCCACACGGCGTGGCGGTAGGCGAGCCGTGACGGCTCGGGCCGATCGGTCGCCGCATGCGCGGGGCGCGCGGCGCCGAGTGCCCCGGCCAGCAGCAGACACGGCAGGACGCGGGCGGTGATCATCGCAGGAGCCCCAGGGTAATGGCTTCGGTGTGCGTGCTGCTCGCGCCGCGGAAGCGCAGGCGCGCCACGTAGAGTCCCGCCGGGATCTTGCCCGGATCCCAGACCTCGAGATTGTCCGCCCGGCGGCCGGACCGCGTGAACGATGCCACTTCGTGCCCCGAGGTATCCAGGATCGTGAAGTCGACGTCGGCGGACTCGGTCAGGCGGTACGCGAAGGAGACCGGCTTGCGGCGCGCCGGATTGGGATAGGCGTGCAGCGAGCCGCCCTCGAGGGGCCCGCTCGACGCGGGCGGCGCGATCGCGGTCCGGCTCTCGGGGAGCGACGAGGTTCGCCCGGGGTCACCCGCCAGCATCGGCCACGAGGTCACGCGGCGGTCGACCGACGTCGTGGGCAGCGTGTAGGCGTAGAGATCGCCGAACCGTCCGTTGATGCCGCCCCGGAACTCATCGGGCACCCAGCGATCCGGCGCGATCAGCTCGAGCTTGCCGTCGCGATCGAGGTCGGCCGCGAGGATCGAACCCGTGGCGGTGTTGCCGGTGGCGAGGGGCCAGCCGCTCGGAACCCTGCCGTCGCCGCGGAGGGCCGCGACGATGCCTCCGGCGACCAGCGAGACCACTTCGGCGCGCCCATCCCCATCCACGTCGAGCGCCAGCGGCGGGCTGCCGGCGCGAATCCGATCCGACGTCGGCGTGCGTGGCCATCCCGGCGACGGGTAGCCGCTCTGGTTGATGAACGACAGCCCCGAGTTGATCGACTGGGTGAGCACCTCGGCATAGCCGTCGCCGTCGGGGTCGCCGGCGCCGAGTCCCGCGAGCAGCGTGTCGCCGTAGGAGCGCCCCCACCCGGGGAGCGCCTGCCCCGCGGGGCAGAAGGCCCAGAGCCGATCGGCCTTGTGGGCCACCAGCGCAGGAATGCCGGCGCCGCACACCGACGCCGGCCCGGCGGGCTGGCCGTTGCCGTCGAAGTCGATCCAGAGGAAGTCCGCGGCGAGCCCGGCGCCGCCCAGGTTGACGGGCCACGCGGAGAGGGCGCCCGGCGGCAGCGTTCCGGTGCCGTCGAGCACCGCGATC